>Ga0302279_10004834_pt1 | contig 15501 bp, 14 predicted proteins | sample III_Bog_N3_3_FD_194541 | JGI IMG/M metagenome (GOLD analysis project Ga0302279, IMG submission 194541) | Peat permafrost microbial communities from Stordalen Mire near Abisko, Sweden - III_Bog_N3_3 | ecosystem: Environmental > Terrestrial > Soil > Wetlands > Peat | place: Sweden: Abisko...
CGCCGTCGGCCACTCCCGCACAGTCGAACACGCCGAGCCGTCCGGCGACCCGGGGGGAGGCGCAGATGGTCTCGGTGGAGACCTCCTTGCGGAACTGGGCCCGGGGGTTGCGGGCGCCGTTCTGGTGGTTCTTCCACGAGATGCGGGCGAGCACCTCGGTCAGCTCGTCCTCGCCGACGCCGTACTTCTTGCCGTAGGCGGGGGCCACCATCGAGAACATGGCGGCCGCCGTCAACGTGCGGGCCGTGCCGTCGTTCGGGATGGGGAAGGCGTTGAGCCCCTGGTAGCCGGAGTCCTTCACCTTTTCGGCGCCCACGGCCATGGCGACGTCGTAGGCGCCCGAGGCCACGGCGTAGGCGGCGGCCCGGAGCGCCTCGGACCCCGTGGTGCAGTAGTTCTCCACCCGGGTGACGGGCTTGCCCTCGAGCTGGAGCGGCCGGGCCAGGGTGATGCCGCTCATGCCGGACTGGGCCGTGCCGAACCAGTAGGCGTCGACCTCGTCCTTGGTCAGCCCGGCCGAGGCGAACGTCTCCTCGGCCGCGTCGACGATGAGGTCGTCGAGGCTCTTGTCCCAGTGCTCGGCGAACCGGGTGCACCCCATGCCGATGATCGCCACCCGGTCCTTGATCCCATGCGAAGCCATTGTTCTCCTTGGAGGTGTGTGCAGCTGTGGTGGGCCGGCGGCGTGCCCGGCCCGGTGGTCGGAGGTCAGCCGGCCGTGGCGGCGGTGCGCACGGGGGTGGCCTTCCAGAAGTAGTCGTGGATGCCGTCGGACGTGTAGAGCTTGCGGAACGTCATCCGCACCCGGTCACCGATGTCGACGGTGTCCGGGTCGACGTCGGTGAGCTCCACGGGGAACCGGCCGCCCCCGTCGAAGTCGAGGACGGCGAACACGATGGGCGGGCTCGGCGAGTAGGCCAGGCGGTCGATGGTGTAGGTGGCGATGGTCGCCTCGGCGTCGGCCCGGTCGACGGGCACCATGTCGTCGACCGCGCCACCCTGCATCGACACGCGCGACGGTGGCAGGTGGACGGCACCCGACGTGCGGTCCCGGGAGCCGACGAAGCCGAACTTCCAGTCTTCGTTGCGCCAGGCCGCCGACGACGAGACCCGCTGCGGCTCGGGCCGGCGGGGCGGCTCGGGCGTGACCATGCCCCGCCAGGTGAGGAACTTGCCATAGGGGAGGTCGGCCCCGGCGGCGACCTGGTCGGCCACCGGATCGGTCGGGGTCCAGTCGGCGAGGGCGGCGGTGGTGCGGAACACGAGCACGTCGGCCCCGTCGGCCAGGGACACCACGGCCACCACCTCGCCCGGGGCCGACTGCTCGAGCAGGGCGGCGAGGATCAGGACGGCGTGGGCCGCCCCGGTCTGCCCGACGGTCGTCGAGAGGTCGTCGGCCAGCGCGCCCTCACGGACCCCCAGTCTGCGACCCAGGGCCCTGGCGGCCCGGCCGTGCATGCCCGTCACCACCACGCGGTCGACGTCCTCGGCGGTCACCCCGGCGGCCTTCAGGCCGGACTGCCAGGCGTCGGCTCCCAGCGGTACGTAGCGGGTCTCCCCGAACCGCTCCTCCCAGGTGCGCGAGCGCCGGTCGCCCGGTGTCCGCCAGCGGTCGAGGAACTCGTCGGTGACCGATGCCCCGCCCAGGAACTCGGCGATCACGGGCGTGCCCGGTGCGTCGTCACCGACCAGGACGGCGGCGGCGCCGTCGCCCCCGGCGGCCTCGTCGCCCGACGTCGGCAGGCCGTCGCGCAGGTCGGACACCACGACCAGGGTGGTGCCGGACCCGCCGGCGTCGAGGGCCGTGCGGAGGGCCCCGGGCCCGGAGCGCAGGGCACCGCCGAAGTCGAACGCCGCCACCTCGGCGGGCTGGCGCAGGGCGGCGTGCACGGTGGCGGCGTTGGTCTTGTCGAGGTAGGCGGGCGTGGCCGTGGCGAACCACAGGGCCCGCGGGGCGGCGGTGGGGGCCGAGCGCAGGGCCCGTCGGGCGGCCTCGACGCCCATCGTCGTCGTGTCCTCGTCGTGGGAGGCGACCGAGCGGGCGCCCTTGCCCCCGCCCGTCCCGAACACCTTGGCGACCTCCGCCCGCTGCAGGCGGCGGTAGGGGACGTAGCCGGCGATGCCGACGATGCCTCGGGTCATGCCGTGCCTCCGGTCGGGTGCGGGTGCTCCATGGGGTGGTGGTCCCTTCGTCGTGGTGTGGGGGCGTCGTGGTGTCGGGGCGGACCGGCGCCGGACCGCTGTCGCGCCGACCCGGCGGCACGGGCCGCTGGCCCCGTCTGCCCGCCCATCCTATGATGGCAACAGTATCTGACGGTCAGTCAGGTAACATCTGACGGTCAATCAGATCACACCGACGGCACCCGCCGTACCGCAGAGGATGGAGGCCAGGCCATGGACTTCGAGTTCACCCCCGAGCAGCTCGAGTTCGTCAAGGACGTGGAGCAGTTCCTCGACGACAACCACGACCCCGAGGTCTTCGACGTCACCCGGGAGAACATGGCCCAGATCGTCGACACCCCCAAGCGGCGGGCGTTCATGGCCAAGCTGGGCGAGCAGGGCTGGCTCGGCATCACCTGGCCCGAGGAGTACGGCGGCAAGGACGGCGACGGGGTCTACGAGTACCTGCTCAACGAGGCGCTGGCCGCCCGGGGCGGGCCCCAGATCGGCAAGGGCGTCGGCATCATCGGCAAGACCATCATCAGCCACGGCACCGAGAAGATGAAGGCCGAGTTCCTGCCCAAGATCCTGAAGAACGAGGTCGAGTTCGCGGTCGGCTACTCCGAGCCCAACGCCGGGTCGGATGCCGCCTCGATGCAGCTCAAGGCCACCAAGGTCGACGGCGGGTGGATGCTCAACGGCCAGAAGACGTGGACGACGTCGGCCCACTTCGCCGACTGGTACTGGGTGGGCGCCCGCACCGATCCGGACGCGGTCAAGCACAACGGCATCACGCTGTTCCTGGTGCCGATGAACCACCCGAACATCACCGTCAAGGCCATCTGGACCATGGGCGACGAGCGGACCAACGAGGTCTACCTCGACGACGTCTTCGTACCCGACGACTACGTGGTCGGCGAGCTCAACCGCGGCTTCCAGTACATCTCCGAGGCCCTCGACCTCGAGCGGTTCACCCTGTTCACGTACTCGCCGACCGCCCAGCGGCTCGACCTGCTGACCGACTACGTGAAGGGCGCCACCCGGGACGGCGAGCCCATGAAGGACGACCCGGTGGTGCGCGCCAAGGTGGCCAACCTGCACACCGAGGCCGAGGTGGCGCGGGTGCTCGGGCTCAAGTTCGTGGCCGCCTCGACCGCCGGCGGCGCCCCGCCCACCACGCAGGCCTCGGAGTACAAGCTGTTCACCACCGAGTACTCGCGCCGCCTGGCCAACGCGTCGATGGACCTCGCCGGCCCCGGTGGCCAGCTGCGGGTGCACACCGAGGAGGCCCCGATGGCCGGGCGCTCCGAGTCGACCTACCGCTACACGGTCATCGACACCATCGGTGGCGGCTCGTCCGAGGTCCAGAAGAACATCCTCGCCCGCCGCAAGCTCGGACTGCCGAAGAACTTCTGAGTCCGTCCCGATCGTGACCACGACGCCCCCCTCCTCTGCCGCCGCGCCCTCCCTTCCGTTGGCGCGGCGCGGGCCGACGGGCCCGCTCGACGGGGTGGTGGTGCTCGACCTGGCCACGTTCGGGCCGGCGGCGCGGTGCACCCGCCTCCTGGCCGACTACGGCGCCACCGTCGTGAAGGTGGGGGCCGTGGCGGGCGGCGGGGTCGCGACCCCCCGCACGCCGTACTACCTGTACAGCGGGTCACGGCACCTGCGCCATCTCTCGATCGACCTCAAGGCGCCGGCCGGTCGCGACGCCTTCCTGGAGCTGGTGCGCGGGGCCGACGTCGTGGTGGAGAGCTTCCGTCCCGGTGTCGTCGACCGGCTCGGCATCGGGTTCGAGGCCCTGCGGGCCGTGAACCCGCGGGTGATCCTGTGCTCGACCACCGGCTACGGCCAGGACGGCCCCCGGGCGGCGTGGGCCGGGCACGACATCAACTACCTGGCGGTGGGCGGGTACCTCGGGGCCACCGAGCCCGCCGCTGACGGCGGACCCCCGGTGTCCGGGGCCACCGTGGCCGACGCCGCGGGCGGGGGGATGCACGCGGCCCTCGCCGTGATGGCGGCCCTGATCGGCCGGGGGGCGGACGGGCCCGGGGTCCACCTCGACGTCTCGATCGCCGAGGGAGTCCTGTGGCTCACCTCGCTGCCGGTCGACGAGTACCTGGCGACGGGTGCCCCGGTGGGCTTCGGCCACGACGTCATCAGCGGCCGGTACGCCTGCTACGACACCTACCGCTGCGCCGACGACCGTTGGGTGGCGGTCGGCGCCATCGAACCGAAGTTCTTCGCCAACCTGTGCCGGCTGCTCGACTGCGAGCAGTGGACCGGCAGCCAGCTCGACGATTCCGTCCAGGGTGCGATCCGGGCCGACTTCGCCGCGGCGTTCGCCACCCGTGACCGCGCCGCGTGGGTCGACACCCTGGCGCCGGCCGACACCTGCGTGAGTCCCGTACTGGACGCCGCCGCGCTGGCCGTGGACGCCCAGTTCGCGTCCCGGGGGGCCATCGTCGAGGCCGCGGTGCCCGCCGGCGTCCGGGGCGAGGGGGTGCCGGACAGGTTCCGCCAGGTCGGACCGGTGCTGGCCGGGATGCCCGGCCGCGGCGAGCCGGTCGAGGTCGGCGACCCGTCCCGGTCCGACGCCGACGAGTTGCTGGAGGCCGCCGGCCTGGCGGCCGGAGAGATCGCCGAGCTGCGGTCGGAAGGAGTGGTGGCATGAGCGCCATCGGGATCGACGACATCGAGGGGCTCCTCGGCGTCGCGCTGTACGAGGAGGTGGGGGAGTTCCCGGTCGAACAGGGCTACGTCTGGACGACGTGCTCCTCGGTGGAGAACGGCAATCCGCTCTTCTGGGACCCGGAGGTGGCCGAGGAGGTCACCGGTGGTCCGATCGCTCCGCCCACCATGGTGTCGGTCTGGTTCCGCCCGCACCACTGGGCCCCGGACCGCTCGACGCCGGGCCTGCCGCTGCAGATCCACTTCGACCTGAAGGAGGGCCTCGGCCTGCCCGAGGCCGTCATGAGCGACAACACGATCGTCTTCCACGAGCCGGTGCGCCCGGGCGACCTGCTGCGGACGAGCCAGATCCTGAAGTCGGTGAGCGACGAGAAGACGACGAAGCTCGGCACCGGCCGGTTCTGGGTGATCGACGTCGAGTACCACAACCAGCGGGGCGAACTCGTCGCCGTGGAGAGCTACACCGGCTTCGGCTACCGCCGGGCCGGGACGGGGGAGGCGTCGTGACCACGCCCACACTGCTGCAGGGCCAGGTGACGGTGGGTGACACCCTGCCCGAGCTGGCCTACCCGGTGACGGCCACCACGGTGGTCCTCGGTGCGCTGGCCGCCCGCGACTGGCGGCCGATGCACCACGACAAGGACTTCGCCGTCAACCGCAACGGCACCCGGGACATCTTCCTCAACACGCCCAACCTGGCCTCGTGGTTCGAGCGCTACATCACCGACTGGACCGGACCGTTCGGCCGCCTGCAGCGGGTCACGTTCCGGATGAAGGGGTCGATCTTCCCGGGGGACACGATGGTGTTCCGGGGGGCCGTGACCGACACCGGGGTGGACGACACCGGCTGCGGCTGGGCCGCCCTCGAGATCACGGTGTCGGTGGACGGCGACACCAAGACGTCCTGTACGGCCCGGGTGGCCCTCCCGGTCGCCGACGACGACAACCCGTGGGCCCGGAAGGGCGACCGCTGGGTCCCGTGACCCCCGGCCGTACGCACCACCCGAATTCGACGACACGCACGCCCCACCAGAGGAGAACACGACATGTTGGACCTGACCTTCAGCCCCGAGCAGGAGATGCTCCGTGAGACGGTGCGCGGCGTGGTGGCCACCACCAGCCCGCTCAGCGTCGTGCGCGAGCTCGAGGACGACCCGACGGGCTACTCGGCCGAGCTGTGGAAGCAGCTGGCCCACCTCGACCTGATCGGGCTCCAGCTGCCCGAGGAGTTCGGCGGCTCGGGCATGACCACGCTCGAGACCGTGGTCGTCTACGAGGAGTTCGGCCGGGCCCTGGCGCCGTCGCCGCACTTCGTCAGCTCGATCCTGTCCGGGGGTGCGCTGGCCCGCTCGGGCAGCACCGAGCAGAAGCAGGCGTGGCTGCCCGCCATCGTCACGGGCGAGGCCGTCCTGACGCCGGCCTGGCTCGAGCCGGAGAACTCGTCACGCCCGACCGGGGTGCAGCTCCGGGCGGTGCCCGACGGCGACGGCTGGACCCTCACCGGGGTGAAGCGCCACGTGGCCTTCGCCTCGTCGGCCAGCCGCCTGGTGGTGCTGGCCCGCACGGGCGACGCACCCGACGCCGTCGACCTCTTCCTGGTGGACCCCGCCGACCCCGGCGTCACGCTGACCCAGCAGATGACCATCGCCTCCGACGCCCAGTACAAGGTGGAGCTGGACGGGGTGCGGGTGACCGAGGTCGACCGGATCGGGGCTCCGGGCACCGGCTGGACGACGTGGGACGCGGTGATGCACGAGGGGATCATCCTGGCCGCCGCCCAGGCGGTCGGCGGCGCCCAGTACGCCCTGGAGATCACCACGCAGTACGCCAAGGACCGGCACCAGTTCGACAAGCCGCTGGGCGCCTTCCAGGCCCTGGCCCACTACCTGGCCGACGCCGTCACCGCCGTCGACGGTGCCGAGGTGCTCGTCCACGAGGCGGCCTGGGCGCGGGCCGAGGGCCGGCCGGTGGACAAGCTGGCCCCGATGGCCAAGCTCTACGCCTGCAACACCTTCCGCGACGTGACCGCCACCGCCCAGCAGATCTTCGGGGGCATCGGCTTCACCGTCGAGTTCGACATCCAGCTGTACTTCCGCCGGGCCAAGGAGCTCCAGCTGTCGTGGTGGGACACGCGGGCGCTCGAGGAGCTGATCGCCGCGCAGGTGCTGGACGACTGACCCCCGTCCGGCCCGACGGGCCGGACGGGCCATCCTCCTCGCCCCCCACGTACCCGCCGGCGCCGGGACCAAGGTCACAATTCGGCGCTGATTGGGTACCTTCCCCCACCCCTGGGCTACGGTCGTGCGTGCGCCCCGGGGAGGGCGGTTCCGGACAGATTTGGGGGATTCACATGGCTGCAGACTCGGCGACAGCGGCACCCGTGGGCAGCGGCGGCAAGGAGCGGGGCGGAGTGGCGAAATTCCTCTTCGTCCACGAGATCGACGAGTACCCGGGCAACGGCAAGCGCACGGCCTACCTCGCGCTCGCGGTGCTCGCCACCATCGTCCTGTACTACACGTACTTCACGCAGACCGGGGTCACTCCCCAGATCCTGGTCTCGTACCACATGTCGTTCTCGTTCTACGTGTGGATCGTCGTCATCTCCAACCTGCTCGGCGCCTTCGCGTCGCTGCCGGCGTCCAAGACCGACAAACTCGGCCGGTCCAACGTCGTCATCTACGGCCTGCTGGTCATCGGTCTCCTGGTGACGTTCGGCGTGCCGGCGTGCAAGACGGAGTGGCAGTTCCTCTTCGTCATCTGCCTGCTCGGCGTGGTCGAGGGCGCCATCCTGGTGGCCACCCCCGCCCTGGTCCGCGACTACAGCCCGCAGCTCGGCCGGGCCTCGGCCATGGGCTTCTGGACCGTCGGGCCGGTGGCCGGCAGCCTGATCACCTCGATCGTCGCCGCCCACACGCTCGACCACTTCCTCTCCACCGGCGGCATCGACGGCTGGAAGAGCCAGTTCGTCATCTCCGGGGTCACCTCGCTGGTGGTGTTCGTGCTCGCCCTCTTCTTCCTCAAGGACCTGTCGTCCCGGTTGCGTGACCAGCTCATGGTGTCCGAGCGCGACCAGGCCCTGGTCGAGGCCCGCGCCCGCGGCCTGTCCGAGAAGGACGTCCTGGCCGCCACCGCCCACCCGTGGCGGCAGATCCTGAAGCCGGACCTGGTCGGCTCGGCCATCGGGATCTCGCTCTTCCTGCTCCTCTACTACGCGGCCTCGGCCTTCTTCACCATCTACTGGGCGACCGTGTTCAAGGACCCCTCGGGGGTCAACCTCTCGACGGCGCAGGCCAACAGCCTCAACGCCTGGTTCTGGTGGGCCGACATCGTGGCCCTCATCGCCTTCGGGATCCTCTCGGACCTCCTGAAGGTCCGCAAGCCGCTGATGCTGGCCGGTGCCGTCGGCTCGATCGTGATGCTGGTGCTGTTCATCCACGCCGCCGACAACCCCCACTCCGGACTCGACACCCTGATCACGCTCGAAGTGGCCCTGGCCGCCTGCATCTCCCTCGCCTACGCCCCCTGGATGGCGGGCTACACCGAGATGGTGGAGGCCCGGAACCCCGCCCTGGTCGGCACCGGACTCGCCCTCTGGGGCTGGATCCTGCGCCTGACCGTCGGCCTGTCGTTCATCTTCCTGCCCCTGGTGGTGAACTCGGTCAACCCGGTCGTCGACAACCTGCAGTACGCCCAGCCGGCCCCGAACGGCCACGCGCCGTTCAACGTGCAGCAGTTCCAGGTCGAGCATCCGCAGCTGGTCGCCTTCGCCACGGCCAACGCCAGCTGGCTGCGGCCGCTGTCGGACCCGAAGAACGCCGCCGTGGTGGCCGCCGCCCACGCCAACCCGCTCTCGGGAGCCGCCGCGCTCACCAAGGCCGTCGGGCCCGTCGTCTTCGCCCACGTCCTGGCCAACATCAAGGAAGTGAACGGCCCGGTGTGGACCTACCGGACCCAGCTGGCCTACCTGTCCCAGCACCAGGACCAGCTGACCAGCCTGCTGAACGGGGTGTCCAAGTCGCCCAAGCAGTGGCAGAACTGGTTCTGGGTGTGCCTGGGCGGCATGGTCGTCTTCATCCCCACCATCTGGCTCAACCGTGGGCGCTGGAACCCGTCGAAGGCCCGGGAGGACGAGCGGAAGCACGAGGCCGACGTCGAGGCCGAGCTCAAGCAGCTGGTCGGGGCCAACGCCTGACCGTAGGGAGCGCCCCGCGGTGCCCACGGCGGGCACCGCGGGACACCCACCCTCTACGGTGTCCTCCATGCAGTCCTCCGCAGCGGCCGGCCCGGGGTTCGCCGTCATCGACCTCGAGACGACGGGCTTCTCGCCGTCCCACGAGCGGATCGTCGAGGTGGCCGTCGTCGTCCTCGACGCGACCGGGCACGAGCTCGACGCGTTCTGCACCCTCGTCGACCCCGAGCGGGACCCGGGCCCGACCCACGTCCACGGCATCACCACCGAGATGCTGGCCGGGGCCCCGACGTTCGCCCACGTGCACCCCTACGTGGCCGGCCTGCTGTCGGGCCGCGTCGTGGTCGGCCACAACGTCGACCGGTTCGACCTGGCCTTCCTGATGGCCGAGTGCCGGCGCCTGGGCGACGACCGGGTGCCCGAGGGCGTGGTCACCCTCGACACCCTCGTGGTGGCCCAGAGCTATCTCGACCTACCGGGCAAGGCCCGCCTCATCGACTGCTGCGACCGCTACTCGCTCAGCTGGGCCGACCACCACAACGCCCTGGGGGACGCCCGGGTGACGGCGGAGCTGCTCGGCGCCATGCGCACCGAGCTCGGTGACGACCTGCTGGGACTCGACGCCCTCCTCGCCGACAGCCGGTCGGGGGTGTGGCCCGGGGCGGCGCTCCTGCGACCGGACTTCCGGGACCGCTCGCACACCCAGCCCGCCTGACGGTCCACGGGGCCCGGCCGGGTCCGGCCGGGGCGACTCAGGGCAGCGACTCGATCGGGGGCACGGCTATGGCCCGTTCGCGGGCCCCGCCGAGCATCTCGTCGGTGCCCCCGTCGTCACCCGGGCCGGCCACCAGGGGTGAGCGGGTCAGGACTCGTCCAGACCCCCACCACCCGCCGGCTGGCCACCACCCACCGTGCCCCCGGTGGCGTCCATGTGGAGGCCGAGGTGGTAGCCCTCGAGGAACAGGTCGGCGTCGCGCCGGCGGGGGTAGCGGGCCTCGAGCTCGCGGAAGCGGGGCGAATGGTTGGGCTCGATGAGGTGGGCGAGCTCGTGCACGATGACGGCGTCGAGCACCCACTGCGGCGCCGCCTTCAGCCGCGACGAGATGCGGATCTCCCGGGTGGCCATGGTGCACGACCCCCAGCGCTTCGTCTGGTTGGTCGCCCACCGGATGGAGGACGGGGCCACCCCGTCGAGGTAGGTGCGGCCGAGCCCGAGCGCCCGCGCCTCGAGGTCGGCGTCGGAGGCGTGCAGGTGGGGCCGGTGGCGCGCGAGCCGGCGGGTCAGGTGCTCGACCATGTCGTCACGGGCGGACCCACGCAGGTGGGACGGGACGACCACGACGATCCGGTCGCCTTCCCAGTGGGCCCCGGCGGTCTTCTTCCGCCTCGTCGACACGCGGACCTCCACGTCCGGGGCGAACAGGGTGCTGGGCTGCGGGATCGAGGTCATGGCGTCACGCTACGGCCGGGCTGTGACGGGCGTGGCGTGACGGGCGTGGCGTGACGGGCGGACCGGGCTACTGGCCCGGCATCTCCCGCTTGCCGTACGGGGCCGGCGCGACCTCCTCCGACTCCTCCAGCGTCTCCTCGTCCGACTCGGGTCGCAGCACCCTCCAGACCGCCGCGCCCAGGATGCCGCCGACGAGCGGGAACACGATGAAGACCCACAGCTGCTTCAGGGCCCAGCTGCCCTGGAAGATGGCGGTGGCCAGCGAGCGGGCCGGATTGACCGACGTGTTGTCGATCGGGATCGAGATGAGGTGGATCACGGTCAGGGTCAGGCCGACGGTCAGGCCGGTCATCCCGACCGGCATCGACCGGCGGCTGGTCGAGGCGATGATGAAGACGAACACGGCGGTGAAGACCACCTCGGCCAGCATCACGACGCCGAGCGGGAACCCGCCGGGCGAGTGGATGCCGTAGCCGTTGGAGGCGAAGCCGGTGGCCTTGGCGCTGAACGTGCCGAGGTTGGTGGCCGAGGCCGACGCCACCCGCGTGGCACTGGCGATGATGTAGATGATGGTGGCGCCGACGATGCCGCCGATCACCTGGCCGACGATGTAGAACGGCAGCTCCTTCGTCTTGGTCTTGCCGATCACCCAGAGGCCCACGGTCACGGCCGGGTTGATGTGGCAGCCCGAGATGGAGCCGATGGCGTAGGCGGCGACGAGGAGGCTCAGGCCGAAGGCCAGGGCGACGCCCAGGATCCCCACCGTGCTCAGGGGCCCCGAGAAGTGGCCGGTGGCCAGGATGGCCGTCCCGGGCCCGCCGACGATGAGGATCATGGTGCCGATCGCTTCGGCGATTCCGATGCGCAGGCGGTCGTTCATGGGGTGCTCCTTTTCCTCCGGCGGGCCGCGCCGGGCTGTTCCGTCCGGGGGACGACCCGGCACATCGCCACCAGGGTAAACAGGCGGACCACCACAGCGGTGGATGGACCGGCCCGAATGGGACCTGACGGGACCGCCCGGTACGATGGCGGGGTGCGTCGCTACCTCACCCCCCGGTGCCTCGCCCTGCACGCGACGCTGCTGGTCCTGCTGCCCGCCTTCGTGTGGCTGACCGACTGGCAGTACCACCGGGCGACCGGAGGGAACACGCTGAGCTGGGCCTACGTCTTCCTGTGGCCGGCGTTCGCCGTGTACGCCGTCTACACGTGGTGGAACCTCGTCCAGGACCAGGTGGCCCGCCAGGAGGGCCGCTCGCGCGGTGGGTCCGTTGCCGCCGCGACCGTGGGGGTCGACACCCCCGACGGCGCGGGTGCCTCCCCCTCCGGCCGGGCGCCCGGCTGGGCGCTGACCGGGGGCCGGAAGAAGAACATCGCCATCGCCGCCTCGACCCCGATCGACGCCGAGCGCGGCGGCAAGGGGGAGCGGTACACCGCCCAGACGCCCGAGGAGGCGGCCCGGCTCGACGCCTACAACCGCTACCTCGAATCGCTGAGTGCCGAGGACGAACAGGCCGACCGGGCGACGGGCGGCGCACGGTGAACGACCTGCTGGTGTTCCGGGGCGACCGGGCCATGCACGGCGCCGTCGTCCGCTACCGGGTCATGGCCTTCGTGGTCGGCACCGCACTCCTGGTGCTGACCGCCATCGTGATCTGCCAGTACGGGTTCGACCTGAAGTCGCAGATGAAGACGCCCGAGAAGATCGTCGCCCCGCTCCACGGCTACCTGTACCTGCTCTACCTGGTGGTGGCGGCCGACCTCGCCCGCCGGTCGCGCTGGCACCTCGGGCGGATCCTGCTGGTCGTCTGCTCGGGGTTCGTGCCGTTCCTGGCCTTCATCGTGGAGCACCGGGTGTACCAGCAGATGCGGGCGGAGTGGGCGGCCGACGGCACCGACGTGACGGGCGTCGGCCCGGCACGCACCGCCGATCCCGTCAGCTGATCCCCCGCTCAGCGGGCGCCGCGCACCAGGGTGCCCGGGCGGGCGCCGGTGTCGACTCCGTCCCGGAAGGTCGTCACCCCGGACTTGATCGTCTCGACATAGCCGACCGCCCCCTGCAGCAGGCGCTTCCCGCCGGCGGGCAGGTCGTCCACCACGCGGGGATTGGTGAGCTGCAGGTGGTCGTAGTCGATGACGTTGAGGTCCGCCAGCATGCCGGGCTCGACGGTCCCCCGGTCGGTGAGGCCGTAGAGGCGCGCGGTGTCGAGCGTCTGCTTCTTCACGATCCACTCGAGGGGCAGCCGCTCGCCCCGGACCCGGTCGCGGGTCCAGTGGGTGAGCATGAACGTCGGCTGGGACGCGTCGCAGATCACCCCGCAGTGGGCGCCGCCGTCACCCAGGCCGGCCGCGGCCCGTGGGTGCAGCAGCATCTCGCGGGCGGCATGGAGGTCGCCGTCGGAGTAGTTGAGGATCGGCACGTACAGCAGGCCGCGGCCGTCGTCCTCGAGCATGGCGTCGTAGGCGACCGACAGTGCGGGCCGACCCGTGGCCGCGGCGATCCCGGCCAGTGACCGCTCGGGCCCCGGCTCGTACTCGGGCGGGTCACCCAGGATGAAGGTGGTCGCGAACGCCTGGTCCATGCGCTCGGCCGTCGCCGGATCGGGCTGCCAGGACTCGATGGCACCGCGCACCTCCGGGGTGCGGAGGGCGGTGACCAGCTCGTCGGCCGACAGGCCCCGGTCCTTCAGCTCCTGGTAGGCCGGGATCTGGTCGAGGAGGCAGTAGGTCGTGAAGTGCCCCGACAGCAGCCCGAATCCCCGCCCGGCCACCTGGGGCCACAGGTCGGCGCCGTCGGAGACGGCCCGGAGCGACTCGTCCATGAGCTCGCGCCAGAGGTCGGGCGCCGCGTCCACCTGCACCATGGCGAAGGTGACCGGTCGCTGGATGGCGGCCGACAGGCGCCGCATCCAGTCCACCTCCTCCTTCGGGGCCAGGATGTCCTCGCCGGCCGTCCCGGCGGGAGCCAGCTCGAAGATGCCCGTGCCGAGCTCGCCCAGGGCGGCGCCGATGCCGAAGAGCTCGTCCTCGGCGGCATAGGTGCCCGGCACCGGCTCGCCGTCGATGGCGCGGTGGGCCAGGGTCCGCGACGTCGAGAACCCGAGGGCACCGGCGGCGATCGCCTCCTTCACCACCCGCTTCATGGCCGCGATGTCCTCGGGCGTGGCCGGCTCGTTCCGTGCCCCCCGCTCACCCATGACGTAGGAGCGCACGGCCCCGTGGGCGATCTGGGTCCCGACGTCGACCGTCCACCGCCTCCGGTCGAGCGTGTCGAGGTACTCGGGGAAGGTCTCCCAGCCCCACGTCATCCCCTCGGAGAGCGCGGTGCCGGGGATGTCCTCCACGCCTTCCATCAGTCCGATCAACCACTCGTGGCGGTCCGGACGGGCGGGGGCGAACCCGACCCCGCAATTGCCGGTCACCAGCGTGGTGACGCCGTGCCAGCTGCTCGGGGCGAGCACCTCGTCCCATGTGGCCTGGCCGTCGTAGTGGGTGTGGATGTCGACCCAGCCGGGCGTCACCAGCAGGCCGTCGGCATCGAGGGTGCGGACGGCGGCCTCGCCGCGATGGTCACCGACCCCCGTGATGCGTCCGTCGCTCACGGTGATGTCCGCGGTGCGGCCCGGGGCCCCGGTGCCGTCGACGACGGTGCCGCCGTGGATGACGAGGTCGTGCATGGATTCTCCCCCTCTAGCTCCTCCGCCGATGCTGGCACGGCCCGGACGGGGGCGCAATGGCGGCGGACGGTGCCGTCGTCCGCCCGGCCCCGTCCCCGGTGGGTGCAGCCCGGGAGGACGAGGAGGGGGAGGTCGCGGGCACCCGGGGAAGGGATCCCCTCGCCGTAGTACCGTCGGAGGCGTCCGCTCGACGCCGCGGCGACGCCGGGCGGAGGGGGAGACAACGGCACGACGGCGTCCGATCGGGCGCCAGACGGGAGCCGCCATGAGGCGACGTTCCACGCGCGGCGCACCGGGGGGACTGCGGGCCGCCATGGCCGCCCTGTTGGTGGTGGGGCTGAGCTCCGTGGCGACGGCCGGAGTCGTGGTCGCCGCCAGCCAGCCGGCAGCGGCCGCCACCTGCCCGGTGCTGGAACCCCAGGGACCGGAGGGTTGGCCCACGCCGGTGCCGGCTCCCTCCGCCGGGGTGGACTGGAGCGGCTGTGATCTCAGCGGCGCCTACGTCATCTCGTCGACCCTGACCGACGCGGATCTGAGTGACGCCGATCTGAGCGGTGCCCAGCTGTGGGGGTCCGATCTGAGTGGCGCGGACCTCCGCGGCACCGACTTCACGGGAGCCACGCTCGGGGGTCGTTGCGACAACGGCAGCTTCTCCATCAGTGGCGCCGACCTCGACGGCGCCGACCTGACCGACGCCGACCTGACCTCCGCCGACCTCGGTGGGGAGTTCGGCTACGTCGGCACCCAGCAGTGCGTCGTCTACGGGGCCGAACTCGACGACGTCACCATCAGCGGTGCCGTCCTCAGCGGGGCCGACCTCCTCGGTGTGACGTCGGGAGGCATCACCGGCCAGCCGGCGTCGCTCCCCGTCCACTGGCTGCTCGACTCGGGCACGCTCTCCGGACCCTCGGCGACGTGCGCCCGGGTCACCGGAAAGTCCACCCTCAGGTTCCGGCACTGCCTCTGGACGATCATGGACCCGGTCACCAGCACCCCGTCCGTGTCGCTGGGCGAGTCGGTGCTGGCCACCGGGGGCACCCTCAGCTGGCGGATCGTCCATCCCCAGTCGGGGGGTGCCCGGCAGACCAGCGACGACTCGTCCGCCGCCCTCGCCTCGCCGGGCCAGGGCGTCTGCCCGGCGGGCTCCACCGAAGAGGACGTGACCGGCGTCCTGAGCGCCGGATTCGAGGCCGGCGACTCGCTGACGGCCCAGCTGTGCCAGAAGACGAGGTCCGGATCGTTCACCCTGGCTCCGGGGACCACGGCCGGCCTCTGACGTCGGCGCCCCGGCCGGCGGTACGACCCTGGAAGGCGATTGCCCGGTCCGGCGCCAGGCC
>Ga0302279_10004840_pt1 | contig 15489 bp, 17 predicted proteins | sample III_Bog_N3_3_FD_194541 | JGI IMG/M metagenome (GOLD analysis project Ga0302279, IMG submission 194541) | Peat permafrost microbial communities from Stordalen Mire near Abisko, Sweden - III_Bog_N3_3 | ecosystem: Environmental > Terrestrial > Soil > Wetlands > Peat | place: Sweden: Abisko...
CCAGCTTGACCATCTGCGCACCGGCGCGCATCAACGCGGCGGCCGCATCCAGCGCCTGGCCCTTGCCGCCCTCGTAGGTGCCGAACGGCAGGTCGCTGACCAGCCAGGCCGACGGCCGCACGCGGGCGACGCAGGCCGTGTGATAGACCATGTCGTCCAGCGTCACCGCCAGCGTGCTGGTGCGGCCCTGCAACACGTTGCCCAGCGAATCGCCGACCAGCAGCGAGTCGACTCCGGCATCGTCCAGCACCTGCGCGAACGTGGCGTCGTAGCAGGTCAGCACGGCGATCTTCTCGCCGCGCGCCCGCATCTCGCGCAGCTTGGGCAGCGTGACGGCGGCGCGGGCAGGATGGATGGGCGAGACGGCGGGGCTGGAATGGGCGCTCATGGCGAGGTCCTGTGACACGGAGTGCCGCGCGAACCTGCGGGAGGGCCACGCGACGCGGCATTGTGCCTATGTCCACAAGACCAAGTACGCCGCAGGTCGCCGGACGACGGCGGTCCGTCGGCCAAATTCGCAGTTCGCACCGCATGCACGGCGGCTGGTCGCAAGCGGGTTTGCAAAGCATCGCGGCGCTCCTAGAGTTCATTCATCGGATCACCAGACGCATCCGATTCCAGCAACAAACTCAGGAGAACGCCATGACCAAGACTTCCACCCGGATCGCCGCCTTCGCCCTCTCCGCCTTGATGACCCTGGCCATCGTCGTCAGCGTGAACGGCATCGCCAACACGGAATACGCAGCCGCGGATGCGCTGGCCATGGCGCCCTACGGCCAGACGCACGTCGCGATCCAGCGCGTGACGGTGCTCGGTCATCGCGCCAACGCATGATCGGCTGGACACGCACTTTATTCCCGAACGACACGCCGCCAGGGACGCTCGGGGTGCGCGCAGCGACCCGGCCGTGCCGCTGGCATCATGTCGCTCATGAAAAAGATGCTGCTTTCCCTCGCGATCTCGCTGGCCGCCGGCATGGCCGCGGCCGCCGACCGCCCCTATGACGAATCGGCGGACGCCAAGGCGCAGATCGCCGCCGCCTTGAACGACGCCGCGTCGGCCAGGGAGCCGGTGCTGCTGATCTTCGGCGCCAACTGGTGCCCCGACTGCCGCGCGCTGGACCAGGCCTTGAAGACCGGCCGCAACGCCGAGCTGATGGGCAAGTTCCGCATCGTGAAGGTCGACGTCGGGCACTTCGACCACAACGTCGACATCAGCACCGAGTACGGCAACGCGACGAAGAAGGGCATCCCGTCGGCGGTGATCGTGTCGCCCGACAACAAGATACTGTTCATGACCCGCGCCGGCGAGCTCGCCAACGCGCGCACCATGAGCGAGGACGGCATCTACGAGTTCTTCACCCGCGCCGAAGCGGCCAGCCGGCGGTAAGGACTCAGGCGCGCCGCGTCGGCGCGGCCTTCCAGCGCCGCAAGGTGAGCGCGTTGGTCACCACGCTGACGCTGCTGAACGCCATCGCGGCGCCGGCCACCATGGGACTGAGCAGGCCGGCCGCGGCCAGGCCGATGCCGGCCACGTTGTAGGCAAAGGCCCAGAACAGGTTCTGGCGGATCTTGGCGACGCAGTGGCGGGAGATGTCGAGCGCGTCGGCCACCAGCCGTGGGTCGGAACGCATCAGCGTGATGCCGGCGGCCTCCATCGCGACGTCGGTGCCGGTGGCCATCGCGATGCCGACGTCGGCCGCCGCCAGCGCCGGTGCATCGTTGAGGCCATCGCCCACCATCGCCACGCGCACCGGCCGGCCGCGCGCAGCTTTCGTGTCACCGGCAGACAGCGAGCGCAACGACGCGAGCAGCGAGGCCTTCTCGCCCGGCAGCACCTCGGCATGCACCTCGGCGATGCCCAGCAGTTGCGCGACGCCCTCGGCGCTGGCGCGGCCGTCGCCGCTGATCATCACGGTGCGGATGCGGCTCGACTGCAGGCGCTGCACGGCCTCGATGGCGCCGTCGCGCAGGCGGTCGCCGAACGCGACCAGGCCCAGCAGTTCCGGCGCCGGGCCGGACGCGTCGGCCAGCCACGACACCGTGCGTCCCAGCGTCTGCAGCTCGGCCGCGCGCGCCGCCAGCGGGGTCATGTCGACGCCCAGCTCGGCCATCCAGCGTGCGCTGCCCAGGCGCAGTTCGAACTCGTGGTCAGCCGCGTCGAACTGTTGCTCGGCATCGATGGCCAGGCCGGTCGTCGAGGTCAGCCCCGCACTCTGGCGTGCGCTCACGATCGCGTTGGCGGCAATGGCCTGCGCAATGCGCGCGTCGATGCCCACGAGCTCGCGGCCAGGCGCCTGCACGCGCGCAGACACGCCGCGTCCCGGCACCGCGCGTTGCGCGCTCGCGGCGGGCACGCGCGCGCGGGTGCCGGCCGCCATGTCCAGCACGGCCCGCGCCAGCGGATGCGAACTGCCGCCCTGCACCGCGGCCGCCAGCGCCAGCAGCCGCGCGGGGTCGCCGTCGACGGCCTCGCAGGCGACCAGCATCGGCTTGCCTTCGGTCAGCGTGCCGGTCTTGTCGAACGCGACCACCGAGACGTCGTGCGCGATCTCCAGCGCCTGGGCGTCCTTGATCAGGATGCCGTGGCGCGCGGCGACGCCGGTGCCCGCCATCAACGCCGTCGGCGTGGCCAGGCCCAGCGCGCACGGGCACGCGATCACCAGCACCGCGACGGCATCGAGCACCGCGCGCTCCCAGTCGCCGCCAGCCAAACCCCAGCCGAGCAGCGTGCACAGCGCCACCGCGCACACCACCGGCACGAACACCGCACTGACGCGATCGACCAGGTGCTGGATCGGCGCCTTCTTTTCCTGGGCCGATTCGACCAGACGCACGATGCGCGCCAGCGTCGACTCGGCACCGACGGCCGTGACGGCCACCAGCAGCAGGCCTTCGCCGTTGATCGCACCGCCGGTGATGCGGTCGCCCAGCCCGCGCGCCACCGGCAGGCTCTCGCCGGTGACCAGCGACTCGTCGACATGGCTCTCGCCTTGCATGACCTGGCCGTCCGCGGCAATGCGTTCGCCGGGGCGCACGACGAGCAGGTCGCCTGTGCGCAGCTGCTCGATGGCGATGTCGGCATCGACCCCGTCGCGGCGCACGCGCGCGGTCGCCGGTTGCAGCGCCTGCAGCGCGCGCAGCGATTGCGTCGTCTGGCGCTTGGCGCGCGCCTCGAGCCGCTTGCCCAGCAGCACCAAGGTGATGACGACGGCCGCGGCCTCGAAGTACAGGTGGCCCGACGCCATGCCGTGCATGCGGCTGGCGGCGCCCCATTCGTACAGGCTCAGGCCATAGGCGGCCGACGTGCCGAGCGCGACCAGCACGTCCATGTTGGCGCCGCCGCCGCGCAGCGCGCGCCAGGCGCCGGCGTAGAAGCGCGCGCCGAACCAGAACTGCACCGGCGTGGCCAGCAGGAACTGCAGCCAGGCCGGCCATGTCCAGGCGATGCCCACGACGCCCGCGAGCATCGGCAGCAGCAAGGGCACCGACAGCGTCGCCGCGATGATCACCGGCCGCCACGCCTGCTCCTCGGATTCGGCCGGCGACGCGGGCAGCTCGGGCGCCCGCGCCGCGTAGCCCGTCTTGTGCACGGCCGCCTGCAGCACGTCGAAGGCCAGCGGCGCCTCGGCCCGCACGCTGGCGACCTCGGTGGCCAGGTTGACGCTCGCCTCGGCCACGCCCGGCACCGCCCGCAGCGCGCGCTCGATGCGGCCGGCACAAGCCGCGCAGCTCATGCCCTCGACCGGGAACGACCAGTCGCGGCGCGGCGGCAGGATGGTTTCGGGCAACAGGGCGGGCATCGTCAGGAATTGGACTTCAAGATGCTCACAGTGTCGACGCTGCGCCTGTAACGAGCTGCGCAGAATGAAATAGCCCCACGCCAATGGATACTCGAGCGTCCAAAGCCGCACGCGCGCCGGGGCCGCGGGCGTCCTCTTTGCCGGCTCGGGTCCAGCCGCGCCACACTGGCGCTTCGAAACCCCTCCAGGAGAACATCATGACCGAATTCATCGTCGAAGGCATGAGCTGCGGACACTGCGTCAACAACGTGACCGAGGCCATCCACCGGCTCGACCCGGCGGCGGCCGTCGACGTCGACCTCGGCACCAAGCACGTGCGCGTCCAGTCCGACCTCGACCGCTTCCTGCTCGCGCAGGCGCTGACCGATGCCGGCTACGATCCGGTGCCGGTGATGATCGACTCGCCCGACCACATCTGAAGGAGCCTCGCGATGCCCTTGGTGACGCTTACCGTTCGCCGCGGCAAGGACGCCGCGTTCAAGTCGGCCGTGCTCAATGCCGTGCACCACGCGCTGGTGAGCTCGGGCGTGCCGGAGGCCGACCGCTTCCACCGCGTGCTCGAGCTGTCGCCCGAGGATTTCCGTTTCGACGCGAACTATCCCGACCTGTCGACGCCGCGCACCGACGACTTCGTGTTGATCGAGATCCTGCTGTCGACCGGCCGCAGCGTGAAGATCAAGCGAAAGATCGCCGTCGAGCTGATCGACGGCCTGCGCCAGTCGCCCGGGCTCGATCCGGACAACGTCATGCTGGTCTTCAAGGAGACCTTGTGGGAAAACTGGTCGTTCGCGGGCGGCCGGTTCATCCACGTGTAGTTTCTTCTCCACCAACGACAACGCCCGGACATGCACTGGATGTCCGGGCGTTGGCGTCCGTCTGGGTGTTGATGCGACCGACGAATCGATCGCGGAAACCGGGGCTATTGAAGCCAGCGCCGCACTGAGGCGCCGGCCCTTGCGATGATCAGCGGTCGATCGCCTTCTTGATCGCGTTGCCGACGTCGTTCTTCACGTCGCCGACGGTCGACTGCAGCTTGCCGGCCGCCTGGTCGGCCCGGCCTTCGGCGGTCAGGCGTTCGTTGCCGACGAGCTTGCCCGCGGCTTCCTTGACGTTGCCCTTGGCGGTTTCGGCGCGGCCGTTGACTTGGTCCTTGTTCATGATCGTGCTCCTGTGAGTGGTAGGGGCCGATCGACATCGGATGTTGTTCGAGTTCTGCGTCCGATGTCGTTCGGCATGTACAAACTATCTCACCGGGGCCGCGCACCTGGTGTCGGTGCAGCGTCGCAATGCGTGTAGGACAAGGGTCGAGGCCGATGACGGCGCAGGATGACTCATCGCTCTTTCGCGATGCCGCGGTAGAGCAGGAACGTCGCAAGAAGACCGCAGGCGGCGGCGCCGCTCATCCACCAGCCTGGCGCGGCGTGGTCGTGGGTCGTCGCGATGAGCCAGGTCGATACCGTCGGCGTGAAGCCGCCGAAGATCGCCGTGGCCAGCGCATAGGCGAGCGAGAAGCCCACCGTGCGCACGTGCGGCGGCATCACCTCGGTGAGCGCGACCACGGCCGCGCCGTTGTAGCTCGCGTAGAGCACCGACAGCCACAGCTCGGTGGCCAGCATGCGGCCGAACGAGGGCGCGGCGACCAGCCACGACAGCACCGGATAGGCCGTCAGCAAGGTCAGCACCGTGAACGCGACGAGTAGCGGCCAGCGGCCCACGCGGTCGGACAGCGCGCCCATCACCGGCAACAGGCTGAAGTTGGACAGGCCGACGCAGAACGTGACGACCAGCGCATCGGTGGCGTCGAGCTTGAGCACCGACTTGCCGAAGGTGGGCGTGTAGACCGTGATGAGATAGAACGACACCGTCGTCATCACCACCATCATCATGCCGGCCGTGACCAGCGGCCAGTTGCGCGCCATCGCGTGCAGGCTCTCGCGCAGCGTGGGCCGCACCTTGCGCGCGAGGAACTCCTCGGTCTCGAGCAGCGAGCGCCGCACGTAGAACACGAACGGCAGGATCATGCAGCCGACGAAGAAGGGAATGCGCCAGCCCCAGTCGTCGATCACCGATGGCGCGAGCCAGACGTCGACCCCATAGCCGAGCGCCGCGGCCAGCATGATCGCGGCCTGCTGGCTGGCCGACTGCCAGGCGACGTAGAAGCCCTTGCGGCCCGGCGTGGCCATCTCGGCCAGGTAGACCGACACGCCGCCCAGCTCGACACCCGCCGAAAAGCCCTGCACCAGGCGGCCGATCACGACCAGCAGCGGCGCGAACAGGCCGATCGTCGCGTAGCCCGGCGTGCACGCGATGAGCACCGTGCCGCAGGCCATCAGTGCGAGCGTGAGGACCAGCCCGCGCCGGCGGCCGATGCGGTCGATGTAGGCGCCCAGGATGACCGCGCCGAGCGGCCGCATCAGGAAACCCGCGCCGAACGTGACGAAGGTCAGCAGCAGCGAGATGTAGTCGTTCCTGGCCGGGAAGAAGGCCTTGGAGATGTCCGTCGCGTAGATGCCGTACAGGAAGAAGTCGAACATCTCCAGGAAGTTGCCGCTGGTCACGCGCAGCACCGTCCCGATCTTCGAGGGCGTGGCACGTTCGGGCGATGCGAGTTCGGCGCTCATCGAGTCTCCTGGAGATGGGATCGGTTAGGAAGGCGCCTCAGAGGAACAGCACGTTGGCGCCCGCAGTGGGATGCTCGGCCTTCTGCGCGAAGCCGTTGAAGAAGTACACGATGTCGTCGCCGACGTCGCCGGTCAGCCGGCCCACGACCTTGCTCCAGGTCATCAGCGCGACGTGGGCCGCCGGTTCGCCGACCACCAGGATCGGCTGCTCGCCTTCGTCGTGCCAGAAGTACTCGCCGCCGAACGCCTGGCGTCCGACCTCGAGCACGTAGCAGCCCAGTTGCTGGACCAGGCCGGTGACGACGGCTTCATCGAGATCGGCGACGTAGCCGGACACCTCGACCAGCATCTCGTCGACCACAGCCAGGCTGGCGATCGAGAAATCCAGCCGGCCGCCCGCACGCGCCTGCAGCGACGCGACCGCACGCGCGGCAGCGGCGGCGACTTCTTCCTGGATGGCGTTCATGGCGGCATTGTGCGGCGCGCAGTCGCAAAGCTCCCGCTCAAGGGACTTGCGATTCCTTGCAGACCAGCCGCTCGCCCAGCTCGCACGCGAGTTTCAGGCGCTCCGGCGCCGGACGCTCCCAGACCTGGTGCCAGACCAGGTCGCGGCCGCCGGAATCCACGCCCAGGATCGCGTAGGTGGAGCGATCGCCCATCGGCAGCGCGGTCGTCTCGACATAGCCGTGGCTCTCGAAATGGAAGCGTCCCTGGGCATCCGTGGTGGACAGCGCGATGCCGTCGCAGCGGCGCGGCGTCAGCGCCACGCCGGACTCGGACAACCCCTGGCACGCCATGATCTGGACGCCTGCGCGCGGCGCGCCCGCCGTGACGAGCACGCCGTCGACCTCCGGCTGCGTGCGCACGAAGTGCGGCGACAGCACGCCGACCGGCAAAGGGCCGACGCAACCGGACAGGATGAACGTCAGAAGACAAGGCAAGAGGACGGAACCGCGCATCGAATCACTCCCGGAGAAAGCGCCGCAGGTCGGCAAGCGGCAGCCGCATTGTCGCGTCACGCGCCGTGGCCCGCGGCGATGCGTCGCGTCGGCGCGCAAGCGGCCCCAAGTAACATCGCGCGATGCGTCGCATCTCCTCGCTTTTCGCCATGCGCGCGCCGATGATCGCCGGCTTGCTGGCCCTGGCCGGCACCGCCGCGACCGCGGCCGACGTGCTGCCCGACCGCCAATGCAGCAACGGTGTCTGCATGGCCAACGTCGACCCCAGGCTGGCCATCGCGCCGTGCGAGAACGCCAACCTCACGCTCGCCTGGGCCCAGGCCGGCGGCGCGATGGCGATCCAGTGCTGGACCGACGAAGCGACCATGGACCAGCCCATCCTCGTGTTCGATCGACGGCTTCGCTCGGCGCCGTCCTACGAGATGACGGGCATCCGCCCGTTCGCGCCCGAGTCGCTGGCACAGATCGCCAACCCGCGGCGCGACCCGAACGACGCCTTGCTGCGCGCCTGCCAGCCACCGCGTCCGCCGGCGATGGCCCCGGGCGAGTTGCTGCTGACGGAGAAGGTGCCGTCCGGCGACGAACGCAACCCCTATTGCTACCGCGTCCTGCGCGTGGTCACGTTGCCGCACGACATCGCGATCCACGCCGACGATGGCCAGCCGCCCCAGGCCAACCGGGGCATCGCCGAATGGAACGCGCTGGCCGCGAGGATGGCGGCGCTGGTCGCGCAGGCGGACGCCCGCGTGCGCGCACACGTGACGCGCGCCCGCGCGCCGCTGCGCGACGCGCCGGACACCAAGGCGCCGCAGCATGGCTTCCTGGTCGCCGGCGACAGCGTCGTCGTGCTCGATCGCAGCGCCACGGGCGGACTGGCCAAGGTGCTCTACGTGACTGCCAAGGGCCTCGCGATCGAGCGCTGGATCGCGGCCAGGGACATCGCGCCGGACGTGCCCTGAAGTCCCTCTTTCTCAGGCCGTCAGCAAGTTGCCCTGGCGCCGCGCCTCGCGCCCGGCCACGCGCAGCACGCCGGTGCCCGCGGGCACGAAGCGGCGCGTCTCGCGGGCGTAGAGCACGCCGTCCACCGGGCTGAGGAGCGGCGTCACCAGGCCAGTCATCGGCTCGATGAGATCGGCCAGGTGCTCGCCCACGACGACGGTTGCGCCGAGCGCGCGCACGTAGACCACCACGCCGCCATGCGGCGCGTTGACGGGAATCGATCCGGCCAGTGGCGTCGCCACGCAGCGGGCCGGCGGCAAGGCCGGCGGCCCGCCGGCGATCACGCCTTGCCATGCCAGGTAATCGATCAGCGCCTGCGCATCGCGCTCGGCGAGCTCGTGCGCCACATCGGCCTCGCCGCGCAGTTCGACGGTGACGGCCGCGCACGCGCTGGGGATGGGCGTAACGGCGCCGAAGTGCGCGGCCAGGCGCGGCCAGATCGTCGAGCAGGCCTCGTCGAACGGATGGGCGCCCGACACCTCGGCCAGCAGCGCGGCCTCGGCACCGAGCAGGCGCGCCAGCGGCTCGGCCTGCGGCCACACCGAGGTCTCGGCGTACAGGTGCAGCACGGCCTGGCTGTCGCAGTGCAGGTCCAGCACGATGTCCGCGTCGATGCTCAGGCCCAGCAAGACGCGGCGCAGGCTCTCGAGCGCGCTGCGCGCCGGCAGCGCCGCGGCGGCCTCGCGCAGCGCGGCGCGGATCAGGGCGACGTTGCGCGTGGCGTCGGCGCCCAGTTGGCCATCGACGCGCGCGACCACCGCGTCGAACAGGTCGGCGTAGTGCCGATTGAAGTTCTCGCCGCTGGCCAGGTCGAAGCGGCCCTCGACGGCCTGCAGCACGCGTTGGGTCAGGCCGATCGGATTGGCCACGGGCACCAGCACGACTTCGCCGAGGATGCGGCCTTCGGACTCCAGCGCGGCCAGGCGCGCGCGCAGGTGGTGCGCGACCAGCAGGCCCGGGATCTCGTCGGCGTGCAGCGCGGCCTGCAGCGTGGCCTTGGGCCCGCGGCCGGGCGTGCCGAAGTGCAGGCTGCGCAGCTCGATGGCCACGCCGGGCGTGTTCTGTGTCAAGGCGTGGTGGACGGTCTTCATGCGGCGTGCTCTTTGAGGGACGGCTCGGTCAACCGCGCAGCGGCTCGGTCTGGTTCACCAGCCGCAGCAAGGTGATCTCGGCCGGCGCGCCCAGGCGCTTGGGCGGGCCCCAGTAGCCGGTGCCGCGACTGACGTAGACCAGCATGTTCTTGACGCGATGCAGGCCGGCCGTGAACGGCTGCTGGAAGCGCACGAAGAAGTTCCAGGGCACGAACTGGCCGCCGTGGGTGTGGCCGGACAGTTGCAGGTCGAAGCCCGCGGCCTGGGCCGCGCCGGCGCTGCGCGGCTGGTGCGCCAGCAGGATCTTGACCGCCGCGCGCGGCGCGCCGGTGATGGCCAGCGCGACGTCGGTGCGGTGGCTGGTCTCGTAGCTGGCGGCCGAGAAGTCGGTCACGCCGGCCAGCACGATGGGCACGTGGTGGTGCAGCAGGATCACGTGCTCGTTGAGCAGCACGCGCACGCCCAGCGTCGGCAGGTACTTCATCCACGGCATCACGCCCGAGTAGTACTCGTGGTTGCCGGTCACGAAGAAGGTGCCGTGGCGCGAGCGCAGCCCGGCCAGCGGCGCGACGTGGCGCGACAGCTCGTAGACGTTGCCGTCGACCAGGTCGCCGGTGATGGCCACCACGTCGGCCTCGAGCCTGTTGATCGTGGCGACGACGTACTTCATGCGCGGACGCTTGATCGTCGGGCCCACGTGCATGTCGGAGATCTGCGCGATCCGGAAGCCGTGCAGCGCCGGCGGCAGGTCCTTCAGCGGCACGTCCACCGTCCTGACGCGCGGCGCCTTGCGCGCGTTGTACAGCCCCAGCAGCGTCGCCAGCAGCGCCAGCGCGACGACGGCGCAGGCGCTCAGGTCAAGGTCACGCGCAGGCACCCGGTACAGGCCGACGAGGCCTACCAGCCACAGCACGAGCTCGACCACGTCACGCACCAGCGTCAGAACGAACAGCGACGAGAACAGGCCCATCAGGGTCAGGCTGGCCCAGGCGAGCAGGTCGCTGCGCAGCACTTCCTGCGGCGTGCGCTTGCCACGGCGCCGGCGCAGCGCGGACGGCACCAGCGCTGTCGAGACCGCCAGCAGCGCGGCCAGCAGCCACGCCGTCGGCGCGCCGGCCGCCGCCACGACGCCCGGCAGCAGGCGCAACGCGACGTAGGCGTGCACCAGGACCGAAACAACCCACAACCCGTTCATCAATCCCTCGACAGCGCCCGCGGCGCCCGTGGCCCAATCGTCCCACATCGGGACGACAGTTCGCATCGCAAGGCGCGTTCCGGATGGTTACCGGGATTTACGTGGGCCACGTTCGCGGGGGTGCGGCTCGTCGCCTGTGTCGCGGCCGACACATTGGCGGCCGATGGTCGCCCAGTCGGGACGCTCATTCGACCGCAGCATCCCCCTTTCCTCGGGGTCGACCGTCAGCGCGGCGCGGGCAGCAACGCGGCGATGGCCGGGTCGGTGCTCGCCTGCGCGGCGGCGCGCGGCGTCAGGCCCGCGCGGTCGGCGTGGTCGGGATCGGCGCCAGCGGCAACCAGCAGACGCACGGCCACGGCCTGGCGCGCCAGCACGGCATGCAGCAACGCGGTGGCGCCGGTGGCATCGGGCGTGTCGACCAGCGTCGCAGAATCGGCCAGCAGCTTCTTCAAGGCCTCGATGTCGCCGCGATCGACGGCGTCCTGCAACGCCGGCAGCAGCCGCGCGCTTGCACCCAGCGAGCTGGCCACGATCGGCGCCGACAGCTTGAGCCCACCGCTGACGGCGGCACTGGTGACTGCTTGCCTGCCGTCGATCTCGACGCGCCGCTGCGGCTGCCCCGCGATGAGCGTCGGCTCGGCCGGCGGTGGCATCGTGTTCGTTGCCGCGATTGCCGGCGCCATCGGCGGTGGCGCGGCCAGCGCGGCGGTGGCAGCACGCGCATCGGCCGTGGGGGCACTCGACTCCGCCGATGCCCCGAAGGCAAGCTTGGGCGGGGGCAAGTCCGCCGCGCGATCCGCGTTCTCCGCCTGGGCGACGACCACGGCCTGGCGGCTCGACGCCCGCTTCGGCTTTTCGGGCTCGTAGACGTCCACCGGGGGCGCTGGCACGTACACCGGGGGCGGGGGCAGTTGCGAAGGCGCCGACGATGCGAAATATGGCGGCGGCAGTTCGCGCGGCGCTGGCCTGACTTGCGCCGGCGCCGGCAGCACGTCGATCGCCTTGTCGGCCAACGCCACCTGCGTGCCGGCGCCGAAACGCCGGCTCTCGTCGAAACGCCAGCCGACGAAGCCGACGAGCAGCGCGGCGCACAGTGCCGCGCCCGAACGCACGCGCCACGACGACAGGTTGAACGCGAACCCCCGGCCACGGCCGACGTCGCCCACCGGCGGGGCGACCGGTGTCACGGCCGGCTGATCAACCAGCTCGGGCTGGGCACGCGCAGCCGCCTGCGCCGCGATCTCGCGTGCCGCGGCGAGCACATTGGCGCGCACCGCCACCGACGGCGCGCGGCCGTCGTCCACGAGGGCATGCGCCCGTGCGTAGGCCTGGTCGAGGTCGCCCTGCATGTCCGGACGCTCCGCGCTCATGTCGACCTCCAACCGGCCAGCAGCGTGCGCAGCTTGGCCTTGGCGTAGCGCAGCCGCGTCTTGGCGGTCTCCGCGCCCACGCCGGTGGCGCTGGCCACCTCGTCGATGCTCAGGCCGCCTTCGGCCTGCAGCACGAAGGCCTCGCGTTGCGGCTCGGGCAACTGCGCCAGCGCGTCGAGGAAGGCGGCGGCCTGCTGGCGCGACTCGATGCGGGCGAGCGGGCCGTCGGCCGCATCGGCGGCGATGCGGTCGGCCCAGCGCTCGCCGTCGGCGTCGGCGCTTTCCAGGCCGGGCAAAGGTGCGTCGATGGACAGCATCGCGTTCGACTGCCCGCGCAAGTGATCGATGACGCGGTTGCGCGCCACGGTGAACAGCCAGGTCGTGAAGCGCGCGGTGGCGACGTAGCGCGGCGCGGCGCGCGCGACGCTGATCCAGGTCTCCTGCAGCACGTCGTCGGCCGCGCCTTCGTGCTGCGGCCCGAGCCGTTGGCGGATGAAGCGCCAGGTCGCGCGCTCATGGCGGTCGTACAGGCGCGTGAAGGCGGCGGTGTCGCCGCCGGCGAAGGCATGCATGAGGAACTCGTCGCTGTCGGCGGCCGGCGCCGCGGCTTCGGCGGGCTGGGCTTCGACCCAGGCGCGAACGTCTTCCTCGACGCGCACCAGCGCGAGCGACGGATCGGGTTCGGGGCGGGCCTGCACGGGCCACGATGCTAACCCGTGCGCATTCCTTTCAGGCCACCGGAGGGGCGCCAGCCGCAATCGCTTCAGCGCAGCGGCGGATCCGGCACGTAGCCGCGCGCCGGGTCGGCCGGAAACGCGTGCGGCGACGTCGCAGCCACGCGCGGCGGCGGCACGATGCCGGCGGCCACGAGGTTCTCGAGGCTGTCGTAGCGGATCTGGACGCGCTGCTCGGGCTGCGTCGTCGCGCGCTCGAAGGCGACGGTGCGCACGACGGAACTCTCGCGCACGCCGTGGCCGGTGCCCAGGCGTTCGGCCGCACGCGGTTGCAACTGGCCCGCGATGAGCGTGCCAGGCCTGGTCTGGGCGTCGGCGTCGGCGTCGCGACGCGCTTCGGCGGCGCCGGGTGCGACCGTCGCCGCGATGGGCGATGCTGGCGCGGGCATCGGCGACGGCGACGCCGCCTTGGCCGCGTCCGCCACGCGCGGCGGCGCGGCGCCCGACACCTCGACTTTCGGCGCCTCGCGGAACACCGCCACGCCGATCACGCCGACATCCTGCGACCGGCCCGTGCGCGCCGCGTAGGAATCGGCGAGCGACGTGAACTCGAAGGCGGCCACCTCGTCGTTGCTCTTGCGCCAGCCGGTGATCTCGAAGCGCTGCCACGGCTCCAGCACGTAGCCGCGCTGGCCGACGCTGGCGGTCTGGCCGGAGACGACGTTGACGCCGTCGATCGCCACCACCGCCAGCACGCGCTCGCCGCTGTTGTTGGCCAGCCGCACCGCGTAGCGCGCGCCCGGCCGTCCGGCGACCACCGGCCGGCCATGGTCGCGCCAGACGTGCAGCACGTCGCCGTCGTCGCGGTCGATCACGTCGACCTGTACGAGGCGGGCGTCGGCACGCGCGGCGTTCACGCCGGCCAGGTTCAGCACCGCGGCCAGCGCGACCAGCGCCAGCACGTTGCGGCGCCGTGCGATGGCGCCTGGGAAAGTCCATGTCGGGTTCATCACCGGTTCCTTTTTCAAAGGGCTGATGGCGATTGAACGGATGCCGCGCGCAAACGGGGTGAGCCGCGTCAGCGTCGCCTGGATCTTTTCGGCGCGGCAGCGTCGTCCGGCAACTGCAGCAACCCGGCGACCAGGCGCCGCACGAGCGCGCCGGCATCCGCGCGCGCGAGCTGGCGCGCCTGCGCTGGCGGCAGCGGCAGGCCGGCGAACGCGCCATCGATGGCGAGATTGGCCGCGCCGTGCGACAGGCTCCAGCCGGCCAACGCGAGTTCCAGCGCGCGCTCGGGCGCGTGGCGCGTCGCGGCCTGCAGCAGCACCGTGAAGGCGCGCTCGGCCGCGCGCCGCAGGCCGGGATGCTCGGCCTTGCGCGCCAGCATCGGCCCGAACATCAGCCTGAACTGTGCCGGATGCGCGAGCGCCTCGCGCACATAGGCTTCGCCGATGTCCAGCAGTGCACGCGCTGCATCGGGGTTGTCCGCGGCAGCGGCGAGCGCGTCGCCGAGGCGGTCGAACGCGAGCTCGGCGACGCCGGCCAGCAGCTCGTCGCGGCCGGCGAAGTGGTGGTACGGCGCCGCGTGCGACACGCCCGCCGCGCGCGCGAGCTCGCGCAGGGTCAGCGTCTCGGCGCCGCGCTCGTCCAGCCAGCATGCGGCGGCGTCCAGCAGCGCGGCGCGCAGGTCGCCATGGTGGTACGGCCGCGGTTCGGAGCGGCGGCGAGGCCGGGCGGCGGGAACGGGCGTGGAACTCATGGCACATCTTGACACGAGCAGGATGGCGGCGCACGATGCGTCAATCTTGACATTGTCAAGTTCAATCCGGAGCCGTCGCCATGTACCACGCCATCGTCCGCCACAAGCTGCGCCGCGCCTTCGCCGACATCAACGCCGGGCGCTATGGCGGCATCGTCGCGCAGTTCGCGCCGCAGCATCGGCATGCGATGCCCGGGCAGCACGCGCTGGCCGGCGAGCGCCACAGCGCGGAGTCGACCGCGCGCTGGTACGAGCGGCTGCAGCGCCTGCTGCCGGGACTGGCGTTCGACGTCCGCGCGATCGTCGTCGGCGGCATGCCCTGGAAGACCGTCGCCACGGTGGCCTGGGACGACCGCTTCACGCTGCCGGACGGCACGGCCGGATCCAACACGGGCGTGCACGAGTTCGAGCTGCGCTGGGGCCGCGTGCATGCGCTGGTGATCCATTGCGACACGCAGCGGCTGCAGCACTACTGCGATCGCCTGGTTGCCTGCGGCGTGGCCGAGGCCGGCGCCGCACCGATCACCGACGCGCACTGACGAAGGCTGTCATTCGAATCCACGAAGGCTGTAGACGTCAGGGTTTCCACCTGGTTACATCCGCGTGGCAAGATTCCTTTCCCCGGCGAACTCGCCGGCGTGAAGGAACCGCCATGGAAAAGAACACCGCCGCCCTGTCGCCCGCCGAAGAGGCGCTGCGCGACGCCGCCCTCGAGTACCACCGCAGCCCGGTGCGCGGCAAGATCGCCGTCACTCCCACCAAGCCGTTGTCCAACCAGCGCGACCTGTCGCTCGCCTACTCGCCGGGCGTGGCCTATGCCTGCCTGGCCATCGAGGCCGACCCTGCGAAGGCGCACGACTACACGGCGCGCGGCAACCTGGTCGGCGTGGTGACCAACGGCACCGCGGTGCTGGGCCTGGGCGACATCGGCCCGCTGGCCGGCAAGCCGGTGATGGAGGGCAAGGGCTGCCTGTTCCAGAAGTTCGCCGGCATCGACGTGTTCGACATCGAGCTGGCCG
>Ga0302279_10004847_pt1 | contig 15465 bp, 17 predicted proteins | sample III_Bog_N3_3_FD_194541 | JGI IMG/M metagenome (GOLD analysis project Ga0302279, IMG submission 194541) | Peat permafrost microbial communities from Stordalen Mire near Abisko, Sweden - III_Bog_N3_3 | ecosystem: Environmental > Terrestrial > Soil > Wetlands > Peat | place: Sweden: Abisko...
CGCGACGGGATAGACGATCGCACCGCCGCAAGCCGAAACCATCCCGGCGAGCCCGTCGCAGTTCCAGGCCGCGCGCGCGATGTCGATGAAGGCGCGGCCCTGCGACGAGGTTTCCAGCTGCCGCTCACGAGAAGGCACGAAGGCGGCGGCGAGCTCCGCGATCTCCCGCAAGGAATCATGGTCGCGCCGCGACGTCGCCCGGTGCGAATGAGCCAGCAACACGCCGTCACAAAAACCGGACCCTTCCGCCAGCATCGCCGCAAGCCAGTCCGTCAGCGACCCGGCATCGGCGATATCGCCGGCTTCCACCGCCCATTCGATGCCGCTGGAATAGGAGAAGGCGCCGACCGGAAAAGCCGGCGACAGCCAGGTCATCAGCCGGTATAGCGCCGCCGCTTCGCCCGTATCCAGTGCAGCCGCGTCCGGCGCAGACGCCAGGATCGTGGCCGAAGCTTTGGTCTTCCCCTTGCGCCGTCGTGGCGGAGCCGGCGGCTTACTTGTGGTCATGAGCATGGGAATGGCCGTGATGCCCGTGATCACAATGCTCGTCGTGGTCATGGTCATGACCGTGGTCATGGCCGTCATGCGCGTGGTCATGATGCGCGTACGAGGCATGATCGTGTGCGGCATGGTCGTGTGCAGCATGGGTTGCCGCCTCGTCCGCATGGGCATGACCGCCCTCGGCATAGGCTCCCCCTTCGGGATCGAACGGCGCCTCGATCTCGACCACGCGGGCGCCCAGCCCCTTCACCATCGCCTCGATGACGTGATCGCGGCGGATCCGCAAGGCCTTCGCCGTGATCTGGGTCGGCAGATGGCGGTTGCCGAGATGCCAGCCGAGCCGCACCAGATGCTGCGGATCGTTGCCGCGGATCTCGAGCAGCGGCTCGGGCGCTGCAACCACCTCGACCAGCCTTCCGTCGTCGAGCACCAGCGCATCGCCGCCGCGCAGCGCCACCGCGGTTTCCAGGTCGAGCAGGAACTGCAGTCCCCGCGTGCCCGTCATCGCCATCCGTCGCCGGTGGCGGTCGTCGAAATCGAGCACGACGGTATCGGCCGGGGCTTCGCTCCAGCGATGCTGGCCCTGAACCCGGCTAGCGCGGATGGTCATGCTCGCCCTTTCACAGTTCCAGTCTTCGCTTTTTGACGCGTTTTCTTCACGCGAACCGGTTCCCACTTCGCTCGAAAACGCTTTAGAGCTTCTCGACCTTGCCGTCGTTGATGATCTCGATCACCGTCGGCTTGACCTTGAGCGGCGCGGAATATTCGCGCCACACCTTCATGTGCGGCGCGCGGCCGTGCGCGTTGAGGTCCTCGCGGGTTTCCCAGCGCTCGACCACCACGAACAAATTGGGGTCGTTGATGCTGGTATGGCTCTCGTAGGAAATACAGCCCTTTTCCTGACGGGTGGCGGCGATGCATTCCCTGGCGCCCTTGATGAAGGCGTCCCGCTGCTCGGGCTTCACCTCGGAGGTGGCGACGACATAGATCATGGATGTTTTTCCCCTGGCTGGTTCAGCGGACGTCGACTTTTTCGGGGGTGATGACCTCGATTTTCGGCGGCGCCGACATGCATTTCACGGCGACGCGGCCGAAGGTCTTCATGTGCTCGGCGCCGCGGTGCGGCACCAGCGCCTCGGCATTTTCCCATTGCTCGACGAACACCATTTTGGCCGGATCGGTGACGCTCTCATGCAAATCATAGGCAATATTGCCGGCCTCTTTGCGGGTTTCCCTGATGCAGGCGGTGGCGGCGGCGATGAATTCCGCGCGCGTCTCCGGCTTCACGGTCAGCGTGGCAACGACGTAAATCACTGGTCTTCCTCCCGGACTTTTGTTTGGCTCAAACGGCCGGGGGGGACCTTAGAACATGAAATAGCGCTGCGCCATGGGCAGCACTTCGGCGGGCGCGCAGGTCAGCAGCTCGCCGTTGGCGCGGACCTCGTAGGTCTCGGGATCGACCTCGATTTTGGGCGTGGCGTCGTTGTGGATCATGCTCTTCTTGGAGATGCGGGAGCGGGTATTTTCAACCGCATAGAGCTTCTTGTCGATGCCGAGCTTCTTGGCCAGTCCCGAGGCCACCGCCGCTTTCGACGAGAATACCACCGAGGAGGCGGTCAGCGACTTGCCGAAGGCGGCGAACATCGGCTGGTAGTGCACGGGCTGCGGCGTCGGAATCGAAGCGTTGGGATCGCCCATCGGGGCTGCGACGATCGAGCCACCCTTGATGATGCAGTCCGGCTTGACGCCGAAGAAGGCCGGCGACCACAGCACGAGATCGGCGAGCTTTCCCTTCTCTACCGAACCGATCAGTTTCGAGACGCCATGCGCGATCGCGGGATTGATGGTGTATTTGGCGATGTACCGTTTCACCCTGAAATTATCGTTGCCGCCCTTGTCCTGCGGCAATGAGCCACGCTGCTTCTTCATCTTGTCGGCGGTCTGCCAGGTACGGATGATGACCTCGCCGAGCCGGCCCATGGCCTGCGAATCCGACGACATCATCGACAGCGCGCCGAGGTCGTGCAGGATGTCCTCGGCCGCGATGGTCTCCTTGCGGATGCGGCTTTCGGCGAACGCCAGGTCCTCGGCGATCGAGGGATCGAGATGGTGGCACACCATCAGCATGTCCAGATGCTCGTCGATGGTGTTGCGGGTGAAGGGGCGGGTCGGATTGGTCGACGATGGCAGCACGTTCTTCAGGCCGGCAATTTTGATGATATCCGGTGCATGGCCGCCACCGGCGCCTTCGGTGTGGAAGGCGTGGATGGTGCGGCCCTTGAACGCTTTCACCGTGTCTTCGACAAACCCCGACTCGTTCAGGGTATCGGAATGGATCATCACCTGGATATCGTGGTCGTCGGCGACCGAGAGGCAGTTGTCGATGGCCGCCGGCGTGGTGCCCCAGTCCTCGTGCAGTTTCAGCGCGCAGGCGCCCGCCTTGACCATCTCCACCAAGGCCGCCGGGCGCGAGGCGTTACCCTTGCCGGAAATGCCGAGATTGACCGGGAACGCATCGAACGACTGGATCATCCGCGCGATGTGCCAGGGGCCGGGCGTGCAGGTGGTCGCAAACGTGCCGTGCGACGGGCCGGTGCCGCCGCCCAGCATCGAGGTGACGCCACTCATCAGCGCGTGCTCGATCTGCTGCGGGCAGATGAAATGGATGTGGCTGTCGAATCCGCCGGCGGTGAGGATCTTGCCTTCGCCGGCGATGATGTCGGTGCCGGGGCCGATCACGATGGTCACGCCGGGCTGGATGTCGGGATTACCGGCCTTGCCGATGGCGCTGATGTAGCCTTCCTTGATGGCGACGTCGGCCTTGACGATGCCCCAGTGGTCGACGATCAGCGCATTGGTGATCACGGTATCGGCCGCGCCCTGTCGGTTGGTGACCTGGGACTGCCCCATGCCGTCGCGGATCACCTTGCCGCCGCCGAATTTCACTTCCTCGCCGTAGGTCGTGAAATCCTTCTCTACCTCGATGATGAGATCGGTGTCGGCCAGCCGCACCCGATCGCCGGTGGTCGGCCCGAACATGTCGGCATAGACGGAACGTTTTATCTTGATGCTCATGATTCCGCTCCATCAGCAGTAGAGTTCCCTCCCCCCTTGCGGGGGAGGGTTAGGGAGGGGGGTGACGCTTGCTCCGCAGCCTGACCAATGGCCAACACAACGCCCTCGAGATTATTCATCGCGTCGTCGTTGGTGAACCGGAGCACACGATATACACGAGAAGCAAACCATGCATCGTGCCGATGGTCGTGGCGAATACGCTCTTCGAAATCGTGACTTTCGCCATCGAGCTCAACGACGAGTTTGCAGGAGTGCGCGACAAAATCCGCAATGTAATTGCCCATGGGGCTTTGTCGGCGAAACCCGAGACCGGCGAGCCGATTTGCCTTCAAGTAGCGCCACAACAGGGTTTCGGGACGCGTCATTTCCCGCCTTAACCGTTTGGCACGGCCTCGCTGTAACTGATCCACCGGAGTGTGCGGCATACCCCTCTCCCCAACCCTCCCCCGCAAGGGGGGAGGGAGCGCAGTTGCGATCGTATCGACGAAGATCACAGCTTGCCCATCACGTCGCCACGGAAGCCGTAGACGACGCGTTTGCCGGCGAGCGCAACCAGTTGCACGTCGCGGGTCTGGCCTGGCTCGAAGCGCACGGCGGTGCCGGCGGCGATATCGAGCCGCATGCCGCGGGCCTTTTTGCGGTCGAACTTCAGCGCCGGGTTGGTCTCGAAGAAATGATAATGCGAGCCGACCTGGATCGGCCGGTCGCCGGTATTGGCGACGTTGAGCGTCACCGTCTTACGGCCGGCATTGAGTTCGATCTCGCCGTCCTGGATGAAGAGTTCACCGGGGATCATCGCGTCTTCCCTTCCTCGTCATTCCGGGGCGCGCACAGCGCGAACCCGGAGTCTCGAAATAATAACCTCCGGATTCCGGGTTCGGCGCTTCGCGCCACCCCGGAATGACTGCGTCATCTGATCGGCTCGTGCACGGTGACCAGTTTGGTCCCGTCCGGAAAGGTCGCCTCGACCTGGATGTCGTGGATCATCTCGGCGATCCCATCCATGCACTGTGCACGGGTGATGACCTGGGCGCCGGCCTGCATCAGTTCGGCCACGGTCCGGCCATCGCGCGCGCCCTCGACGATGAAGTCCGAAATGATGGCAATGGCCTCGGGGTGGTTGAGCTTGACGCCGCGCTCCAGCCGCCGGCGCGCCACCGTCGCCGCCATCGAGATCAGAAGCTTGTCCTTTTCGCGGGGAGACAGGTTCATGCGAGCACTCTGAGGATGTTGACCAGATCTGGTTGAGCCACAATTTAATTAAGCCAGAGCCGCGGCAAGGCCGCACCGGAGGCGCGGCCGAGCACCGCCATCATGTCGGCGCGCAGCCTGGCCGCATCTTGGGCACAGAAACGCGCCATTGCAAACCCGTTCCACGAGGAGATGCCGACCTCGCCACCGAACGAGCCGGACAATTCCCGAATCCGATCCACCAGCGCCTCGTCGCCCGGCACGATCAGCGCGGTGCCGATCGCCACGCCGCCCTTCGCGATCGCAGCGTTCGACAGCTTTGCGCCGATGTCGCCGTCGAGCCGGACGGTTTCGGCGAACACCAGCCGGCCGCCGCGGCGCAGCCGCCAACGGTCGACGAATTCGCCGCGCAGCATCCGCTCCCCCATCGCGGCGCGGCCGAATATCACGATTTCGCACAGCAACAGCGAGGCGGTTTCGGCCAGGTCGATATCGATCCGGCGCACCACTCGCGCGGAATCGAACAGGATGGTTTCCTGCGGCAGCCAGGCGAGGTGCGAGCCGGCCGCCGCCGTCAAGGCGATGTCGAGTTCGGCGGCCGGGCCCTGCGCCCGATAGACCTTTTCCGCCGCCGCGGTAGTCACCGCCAGGCCCGCGCCCTCGCCGGTCGCGATCCCGATCTCGAAGCGGTCACCGCCGGCGACGCCGCCCGCGGTGTTGACGAACACCGCCGACAGGCCGTCGGCCTCGGGCGAGGGAAAACGCACGCGCAACGAGCCGGATTCATGCAGACTGCGGCGGCGGGTGACGCCATCGGCCTGATGCACGTCGAAGCGCACCGCACCCCTGGCCCGGTTGGCCGCGAAGACCGCCGACGTCGCGCTGGTGGTATCGGTCGGCATCCGCCCCAAACTTCCTTCAAAGGGCGCGCGACCGAAAGCCGGTCGCGTCACAAAACCCTGTTATAGCGCCATCTGGCGGCTGATTTCGGCGGGATCGAGCTTGCTGCGATCGCAGGCATATTTGACGGCGCCCCGGTCCATGACCGCGAAATTGTCGCCGAGCTCGCAGGCAAAGTCGAGATATTGTTCGACCAGCACGATCGCGATGTTGCCGAGGCTGCGCAGATAGGAGATCGCCCGCCCGATGTCCTTGATGATCGACGGCTGGATGCCCTCGGTCGGCTCGTCGAGCAGAAGCAGTTTGGGCCGCATCACCAGCGCGCGCCCGATCGCGAGCTGCTGCTGCTGGCCGCCGGAGAGATCGCCGCCGCGGCGGCCCAGCATGGTCTGCAGCACCGGAAACAGCGAGAACACGTCGTCCGGAATATTGCGGTCCTCGCGCTTCAGGGGACCGAAACCGGTCTTGAGGTTTTCCTCCACCGTCAGCAGCGGGAATATCTCGCGGCCCTGCGGCACGAAGCCGATGCCCTTGCGCGCCCGCTCATAGGGCTTCAGGCCGGTGATGTCGGCGCCGTCGAAATTGATCGAGCCGGACGCGATCGGATACTGGCCGACCATGGCGCGCAAGAGGCTGGTCTTGCCGACGCCGTTGCGTCCCAGCACGCAGGTCACCTTGCCCGGCTCGGCCGAGATCGAGACCCCGCGCAGCGCCTGGGCGGCGCCGTAATAGAGGTTGATGTTGTCGACCTTCAGCATAGTCCTACCGCCCCAGATACACTTCGATCACCCGCTCGTTCGCCGAGACCTGATCGATGGTCCCTTCGGCCAGCACCGAGCCTTCGTGCAGGCAGGTCACCTTGACGCCGAGTTCGCGGACGAAGGTCATGTCGTGTTCGACCACCATCACGGTCTTGTCCTTGTTGATTTCCTTCAACAGCTCGGCGGTCTGGTGGGTTTCGACATCGGTCATGCCGGCGACGGGCTCGTCGACCAGCAGCAGCTTCGGATCCTGCGCCAGCAGCATGCCGATCTCCAGCCACTGCTTCTGGCCGTGCGACAGGCTGCCCGCCAGCCGGCGCCTCGCATCGGTCAGGCGAATGGTTTCCAGCACGCGCTCGATGCGCTCGCTCTCGTCCCGGCTGCCGCGCCAGAACAGCGTGCCCTTGACGCTGTGATCGACGTTGAGCGCCAGCAGGAGATTGTCCTCGATGGTCTGGCTCTCGAACACGGTCGGCTTCTGGAATTTGCGGCCGATCCCGAGCTCGGCAATCCGCGTTTCATCGAGCCGGGTCAGGTCGGTGACGCCGTCGAACAGCACCTCGCCCTGGTCCGGCTTGGTCTTGCCGGTGATGATGTCCATCATCGTGGTCTTGCCGGCGCCATTGGGGCCGATGATGGCGCGCATCTCGCCCGGCGCCAGGGTCAGCGACAGATTGTTGATGGCGTGAAAGCCGTCGAACGAGACGTGCACGCCGTCGAGATAGAGCAGCGCGGACGTGGATCGGCTGTCCATGACGTTCATCCGCTCACTCCGCCATGTTCGGTTCTGAGACGCCGTCCTCGCGCGCGGCGCTGGCGGCGTTTTCGGTCGCCGCCATGCGCCCGGCCTTCCACGGCTCCCACCAGGCGTTGAAGGTGCCGATAATCCCCTTCGGCAGCAGCAGCGTCACCAGGATGAACATCGCGCCCAGCATGAACAGCCAGTACGGCGCCAGCGCGCCCGAGGTGAAGAAGGTCTTGGCATAGTTGACGACGACGGCGCCCAGCGCGGCGCCGATCAGCGTACCGCGACCGCCGACCGCGACCCAGATCACGGCCTCGATCGAATTGCCCGGCGCGAATTCGCTAGGGTTGATGATGCCGACCTGCGGCACGTAGAGCGCGCCGGCAACGCCCGCCATGCAGGCCGACAGCGTGAACACGAACAGCTTGTAGGATTCGACGCGGTAGCCGAGAAAGCGGGTGCGGGATTCGGCGTCGCGCACCGCGATCAGCACCTTGCCGAGCTTCGAGGTCACCACCGCGCGGCAGATCAGGAAGCCCGCGATCAGCGCCACGCAACTCAGCGCGAACAGCGCCGCGCGGGTGCCGTCGGCCTGCACGTTGAAGCCGAGGATATCCTTGAAATCGGTGAGGCCGTTGTTGCCGCCGAAACCGAAATCGTTACGGAAGAACGCCAGCAGCAGCGCATAGGTCATCGCCTGGGTGATGATCGAGAGGTAGACGCCGGTGACGCGGGAGCGGAACGCCAGCCAGCCGAAACAGAAGGCCAGAAGGCCCGGCACCAGCAGCACCATCAATGCTGCGAACCAGAAATGGTCGAAGCCGTTCCAGTACCAGGGCAGCTTCGGATAGTTCAGGAACACCATGAAGTCGGGCAGCACCGGGTTGCCGTAGACGCCGCGGCTGCCGATCTGGCGCATCAGATACATGCCCATGGCGTAGCCGCCGAGCGCAAAGAACGCACCGTGGCCGAGCGACAGGATGCCGCAATAGCCCCAGATCAGATCGATCGCCAGCGCCAGGATGGCGTAGCAGACGTATTTGCCGAACAGCGCCACCAGATAGGTCGGCACCTGAAAGAAGGAGCCGGTCGGCAACAGCAGGTTCGACAGCGGGATCAGCACGCCGAAGGCGGCGACCACGAGCAGAAACACCGTCGCGCTGCGGTCCAGCGAGCGCGTGAGCACGTGCGGCATCATGCTTCCACCGCCCGTCCCTTGAGCGCGAACAGGCCGCGCGGGCGCTTCTGAATGAACAGGATGATGAGCACCAGGATCGCGATCTTGCCGAGCACCGCGCCGGCGACCGGTTCGAGGAACTTGTTGGCGATCCCGAGCGTGAAGGCGCCGACCAGCGTGCCCCAGAGATTACCGACGCCGCCGAACACCACCACCATGAAGGAGTCGATGATGTAGCTCTGTCCGAGGTTGGGACTGACATTGTCGATCTGCGACAGCGCCACACCGGCGATCCCGGCGATGCCCGAGCCGAGGCCGAAGGTGAGCGCATCGACGCGCGAGGTCGCGATTCCCATCGACGCCGCCATCCGGCGGTTCTGCGTCACCGCACGCATCTCCAGCCCGAGCGCGGTGTAGCGCAACATCGCCAGCAGGATCACGAATACCGCGAGCGTGAAGCAGAGGATCCACAGCCGGTTGTAGGTGATCGTGATCTGTCCGATCTCGAAGGCGCCGCTCATCCAGGAGGGATTGCCGACCTCCTGGTTGGTGGGGCCGAACATGGTGCGCACCGCCTGCTGCAGCACCAGCGAAAGGCCCCAGGTCGCCAGCAGGGTCTCCAGCGGGCGGCCGTACAGGAAGCGGATGATGCTGCGCTCGATCAGCACCCCGATCGCACCGGCCACCAGGAACGCCAGCGGCACGGCGATCAGCAGCGAATAGTCGAACAGCCCCGGGAAGCTGGTGCGGATGGTCTGCTGCACCACGAAGGTGACATAGGCCCCGATCATCACCATCTCGCCATGGGCCATGTTGATGACGCCCATCACCCCGAAGGTGATGGCAAGCCCGATCGCCGCCAGCAGCAGCACCGAACCGAGCGACAGCCCGTACCAGGCGTTCTGCACCATCGACCAGAGCGCCAGATTGCTCTGGATCGCCGAGGTCGCATTGGCCGCCGCGCGGGCGATCGCCGGCGGCTGATCGCCGGTCAATCCGGTCAGCAGCGCCAACGCTTCCTGGTCGCCGCGCGCCTTGATGGTGGCGATGGCCTCGAGCTTTTCGGCGTCGGTGGCGTCTTCCTTGAACAGCAGGATGGCCGCGCGCGCCTCGGTGAAGGCGAGCTTGGCGGCCTTGTTGGTTTCCTTCGCCAGCGCGCTGTCGACCGCCGGCAGCATGGTTTCGTCGTGGGTCTTGAATACCGATTGCGCTGCCTGGACGCGCTTCTGCGGATCGGGCGACTGCAGCGTCAGGCTGCCGAGCGCGGCCTCGACGTGGCGGCGCAGCTTGTTGTTGAGACGCACGGCGGCGGCGCTGTCGGGGACGCTGTCGACCGGCGCGCCGGTCAGCGCGTCGATGCTCTTGCCGTCGGTCCCGGTAACGTAGACCTTCCTGGTGTCGGGATCGGCCATCAGGCGGCCGTCCTGCAGGGCGCTGACGATGGCGAAGGCCAGCGGATTGGTGCTGGTCGCCAGCACATCGACGGCATCTTCCGTATCGGAAAACTCGTCGTTGGCGAATTTGCCGACCGCGTCCTCGAACGGTCCCGCCAGCACCGGCAGCACCATGGCGAACATCAACAAAAGGGCGAAGGGCAGCGCGCGAAAATTTCTCGAGACCTTGCTAAGCACTGGACGACCCCGGCAGTAACGGCAGGAGGGCGGAGGAAATCGCCGCCCTCCCAGGTTCATGGCAACTCTTCTAGCAACTCAAGTGCCGATCAGGAACCCTGACCACCGCACTTGTTGGTCTTGGTGTTGTAGTTGCCGCACTTCTTGCCAACCCAATCGCCGATCAGGTCCTTGGAGTCCGGCAGTTCCTTCGACCATGCATCGCCGGCGACCAGGCCGGGCGTCTTCCAGACCACGTCAAACTGGCCGTTGCCCTTGATCTCGCCGATGAACACCGGCTTGGTGATGTGGTGGTTCGGCAAGAGCTCGGATACGCCGCCGGTCAGGTTCGGCGTCTTGGTGCCGGGCAAAGCGTCGATCACCTTGTCGGCGTCGGTCGACTTGGCCTTTTCGACCGCCTTCACCCACATGTTGAAGCCGATATAGGTGGCTTCCATCGGGTCGTTGGTCGTGCGCTTCGGGTTCTTGGTGTAGGCCTGCCATTCCTTGATGAACTTCTCGTTGGCGGGCGTCTTGATCGATTCGAAGTAGTTCCAGGCAGCGAGATGGCCGAGCAGCGGCTTGGTGTCGATGCCGGCGAGTTCTTCTTCGCCGACCGAGAAGGCGACGACCGGAATGTCGGTGGCCTTGATGCCCTGGTTGCCGAGTTCCTTGTAGAAGGGAACGTTGGCGTCGCCGTTGATGGTCGAAACCACCGCGGTCTTCTTGCCGGCGGAGCCGAACTTCTTGATGTCCGCGACGATGGTCTGCCAGTCGGAATGACCGAACGGCGTGTAGTTGATCATGATGTCTTCCTGGGCCACACCCTTCGACTTCAGATAGGCCTCGAGGATCTTGTTGGTGGTGCGCGGATAGACGTAGTCGGTGCCGGCCAGCACCCAGCGCTTCACCTTTTCTTCCTTCATCAGGTAGTCGACCGCCGGGATCGCCTGCTGGTTCGGCGCCGCACCGGTATAGAACACGTTGCGCTCGCTCTCCTCGCCCTCGTACTGGACGGGATAGAACAGGATGCTGTTGAGTTCCTTGAACACCGGCAGCACAGATTTGCGGGACACCGAGGTCCAGCAGCCGAACACGACCGCGACCTTGTCCTTGGTGATCAGCTCACGGGCCTTTTCGGCGAACAGCGGCCAGTTCGACGCGGGGTCGACGACCACGGCCTCGAGCTTCTTGCCGAGCACGCCGCCCTTCTTGTTCTGCTCATCGATCATGAACAGGACGGTGTCCTTCAGCGTGGTTTCGCTGATGGCCATGGTGCCTGAGAGCGAGTGGAGAACACCGACCTTGATGGTGTCATCCGCAGCCTTGGCGGGCGCGTATGCGGCCAGGCCCAGAACGAGGCCGGCGGTGACCGCCAGCGCGCGACGGCGGCTAAAAGGCGTCGCTATATCGTGAGTCAATTGAGTAAGCATGAGGTGTCATCTCCCTGGACGCGGCGTTAGACGCTGCGAAACGGCCCCACGGCCGTCTGCGTTAAGGGAATCGCAAGAACCATGCCACGGGATGTAAATGAGGGAACCACATGGATTCATTGAGCAATCTGACATCACCTGCCGGAATAATGCGTTGCGAAGATTATTTTTTAGGCATAAAAAATGTATGATTCATCGGCATACTGTTTAATTCATGAGCATAAGTTCGACGATGTCTAATTTTGCGGCATCGAATTTTTTGCACCGCAACGTGCGGCAGCGCCCTAGTTCACCTAAGACGCGTGCCGCATCCGGTGCTTTCTTAACCGCGCCAACGCTGATCGGTCGATTGACCTTGAAAGCGCCGTGTTCGTGTTCCATATGAGTATTACGACCCAGGGAATCACCGGGTCATTGCGAGCCGCGTGTTCTGAGCCCGTCCAACGGTTTCTGGCTTGCCCCTTCAGCTAACCAAAACCGACGCCCCAAACACGCGGGTGTCTCAGACACCCTCGCGCGCTCCTGGCTGAAAAGGCCGGGTGCCTGCCTTTTTTAATGGAAAGAACCCCCTTTTGACCTCCTTTCAGGATTTCGGCCTTGCCGAACCCATCTCGCGTGCGCTCACGGAAGAAAATTATCACACGCCGACCCCCATCCAGGCTCAAACCATTCCGATCGCGTTGACCGGCCGTGACGTCGTCGGGATCGCCCAGACCGGCACCGGCAAGACCGCGTCCTTCGCGCTCCCCATCCTGCACCGCATTCTGGAAAACCGCATCAAGCCGCAGCCCAAGTCCTGCCGCGTGCTGGTGTTGAGCCCGACCCGCGAATTGTCCGGACAGATCCTCGACAGTTTCAACGCCTATGGCCGCCACATGCGCCTGACTTCGACGCTGGCGATCGGCGGCGTGCCGATGGGCCGCCAGGTCCGCTCGATCATGCCGGGCGTCGAAGTGCTGGTCGCCACCCCCGGCCGCCTGCTCGACCTCGTGCAGAGCAACGGATTGAAGCTCGGCCAGGTTGAATTCCTCGTGCTCGACGAAGCCGATCGCATGCTCGACATGGGCTTCATCAACGACATCCGGAAGATCGTCGCCAAATTGCCGGTCAAGCGGCAGACACTGTTCTTCTCGGCCACCATGCCGAAAGACATCGCCGAGCTCGCCGAAGCCATGCTGCGCGATCCGGCGCGGGTCGCCGTGACCCCGGTGGCCTCGACGGTCGACCGTATCACCCAGCGCATCATCCAGGTCGACCACTCCAACAAGCCCGCCTTTCTGGCGCAGCTGTTGAAGCAGGAGCCGGTCGATCGCGCGTTGGTGTTTACCCGCACCAAGCACGGCGCCGACAAGGTGGTGAAGAGCCTTGCGCGGGCCGGCATCACCGCCGACGCCATTCACGGCAACAAGTCGCAGAACCACCGCGAGCGGGTGCTGGCGGCGTTCCGCACCGGCGAGATCCGCACCCTGGTCGCCACCGACATCGCCGCCCGCGGCATCGACGTCGACGGCATCAGCCATGTGGTGAATTTCGACATGCCCAACATTCCCGAGACCTACGTCCACCGCATCGGCCGCACCGCGCGCGCCGGCGCCGACGGCATCGCGATCTCGCTGATCGCGGGCGCCGAGGAGATGGGATATCTGCGCGACATCGAAAAGCTGATCCGCATCGCACTGCCCAGGGAAGACTGCCGCACCCCGGGCCATCGCGAGCCGGCACCGGCACCGGCGCAACACCGCGGCGCGCGATCCGGACCGCGCGGGCACACGGCCAGGGGCAATGAAGCCGCGCCAGGCTCAAAAGGTCCTCGCCGGAACCGCCGTCCTGGTGGTAACAATGGGGCTCCGCCAGCCAACCGCCACGAGACCAGTCGGCACGAGCCGCAGCGTCCGCCGGCACAAGCCAGCGGCAAGGCCGAAGGGATGCAGGGGGTTGCCTTTTTGCATCGCGAAAGCCGCCCAAATACCAAACCCAACCGTACCCAACGCCCGCGCTGATCGTCGATCGATCTGGAGACAACCATGGCTAAAGAAGAGCTGATCCAGTTCGAAGGACTGGTGACCGAAATCCTTCCCGACGCACGCTACCGCGTGCAACTCGATGCCGGACACGAGATCGTGGCCTACACCGCGGGCAAGATGAAGAAGAACCGGATCAAGACGCTGGCAGGCGACCGGGTGACGATCGAGATGTCGCCCTACGACCTTGAAAAAGGCCGGCTGATCTTCCGCCACAAGGACGAGCGTCCGGGCGGTGGCGGAGCTCCGCGTGGTGCACCGCCGCGCGGCCAGTTCCGCCGCAGGTGAAACGGGCCGGAGCCCGGGTTCTGCTGAAATCAGAGCCGGGGCTTACGTTCTTCGTTTTGACTTTGTTTTGACGCGCTTTCTTCACGCCGGCACTACCGGCATGGTTTGAAGAGGCTGCGATCGCAGTGCCGCAAAGCCACGCATGACGAGGTCGTGTCGTGGCACGGCCAGGTGGTCTCCAGGTTGCAAATCCGGTGCGGACAAAAAATCGCGCACGTCAGGATTGTTTTGGAGGCTATTTTGGAATAATATGACTTATCGATTTTCGGCCGGACGACATTAGCTATCCACCGGTACAGCCGGTTTAGACGCTGACGACCCTTCCAAAAATTCGATCTCACCAGCCCGTCGAAAGTGGGCTTCTACTATATCTATCTTGAGAAGGGACTATCCCGTGAGCATGGGAACCGTGAAGTGGTTTAACGCAACCAAGGGCTTCGGCTTCATTCAACCGGATGACGGTGGCAACGACGTGTTCGTTCACATCAGCGCCGTAGAGCGCGCCGGCCTTGGAACGCTGCGTGAAGGCCAGAAGATCAGCTACGAGATCGTAGCCGATCGCCGTTCTGGCAAGTCTTCGGCCGACAATCTGCGCGCCGCCGGCTAAGCGAATTCCATCCGGTCCGGCCCGCAAGCGCCGGGCCTGAGGGAATTCCGACAAACAGGAAAGGCCGTGCTGTCAGCGCGGCCTTTTTTCTATCTTCAAAAGGGGGGGCAACCGGCTTCAGGGTGTCGGGCAGGGATCGGTAGGAACGCCGTTATAGATCACGCAAACTGCCTGGCGTGACCGTGCATAGGCGACATCGCTCAGGTTCACGCCGGACTTCGCCATCACATAGCCGATCGTGGGCACGTAAAGGTAACTCACCTCGCTGAAGATCAGGTAGGTTTGCTTCACCAGAAGCTTTGCTGGCACAATGCCTGTAACGACATCACCCGCATTGCGGCTGGACGCCGTCAGCGTGGCCTGCGTGGCGCTGTTGCTGCTGATGGTCGCAGCCTTGCTCCATTGAATCTTCGCGACCTGGTTGGAGTCGACATAGATCTCCGAGACGGTGGCTTTCGCGGGCGCAGGATTGTAAGGAGTCAGAATCGTTATGCTGGCCGTGAAGACATTTTGCAGGTAGGAGTCATTTACCGTCGAGGATGTCGAAGCAGGCGTCGTAAGCGGCGCCTGAGACGTCAAGTCGGACAACGTTCTCGCGATAATCGTTACCTTGCGGTCGACCGCCACGCCGCTTGAAAACTCCACCGTCCCGAAAAACAGAACAAGCATGATTGGAACGATCACGGCAAACTCGGTCGCCGCGATGCCGCGGCAATCGGCGAGCATGTCGACCGCATATTGTCTCGCGCGAAGCCACATACCCGAGATCGTCTTCATCGACCTGCCTCAGTAAGGTTCGTTCTGGAACGCGGCCGTGGCAACCAGCAATCGCTTGCTGCCGGGACAATTCGCGATGTTGTAGCCGAGTCCGGTGACGAACAACGGCCATTGATAGGATAGCTGCACCACGACGGTGTCACCGGGGCCACCCGGGCTGAAGTTTGTGGGAGAAATGCAATTGCCGTTGGCATCGATCAGGCTAGGGAGGGTCAGGTTGCCGAAGGCCGTGCTGCTTTGAACGCTGAGGGATACGTTGGCACAGGTCAGCAGCGCAGGGATTTGAGGGCAGACAACATTGGTTAGAAATTGCGCCTGGGTGGTATAGCCGGCGGTCTGCGTCTGTCCGGTCAGGATGGAGCGCGCGGAATTCTGCGCG
>Ga0302279_10004852_pt1 | contig 15454 bp, 13 predicted proteins | sample III_Bog_N3_3_FD_194541 | JGI IMG/M metagenome (GOLD analysis project Ga0302279, IMG submission 194541) | Peat permafrost microbial communities from Stordalen Mire near Abisko, Sweden - III_Bog_N3_3 | ecosystem: Environmental > Terrestrial > Soil > Wetlands > Peat | place: Sweden: Abisko...
CCAAGTACAAGAGCCTGCGGCGCGAGGCGCTGAACAAGCTCGCGCTCACCGAGCAGAACCTGGCCCGCGTGTCCGACATCGTCGGCGAGGTTTCGCGCCAGATCGGCAGCCTGCGGCGCCAGGCCGCGAAGGCCATGCGCTACAAGCGCCTCAGCCACCGGATGCGGCACCTGAGCCTGGCCTGGAGCGGCCGCCACTACGGGGAAATGATGGCGGCGCTCGCCGCGCTTGAGGGCACCGTTGCCGGCCTGCGGACCGCCGCGGCCGAACGCCGGGCGGGGCTCGACGCCCAGCAGGCCGCGCTCGACGCCGGCAAGGCCCGGCGCAGCCAGCTTAACAACCGGGCCCAGGAGGCCCAGCAGGGAGCCTTTGACCTGCGCTCACAGAAGGACCAGGCGGAGGGCGCGGTGCGGCTGGCCGAGGCCCGGCGCACGGGGCTTGAGGAGCGTCTCTCGTCCTCCCGGGCTGGACTCGGCGAGGTGGAGATGCAGATTCGCGAGGTCACGGCCCAGGCGGACACCGGCGAGCAGGACAAGCAGATGCAATTGAACCTGCTTGGAAGCTCGGACGCCGTCTTCCAGGAGCGCAACCGCGAGCTGGCGCTCGCCGAGGGAGCGCTGGCCAAGCTCGAGCAGGAGCTTCACCAGGGCCGCTTCGAGCTTCTCCAGCTCGAGAGCACGGTCGCGCGGCTGCGCACGGACTGCTCCGGCTACGAGGTCGAGCAGAAGACGAGCGTGCACCGGCACGATGGGCTGGCCCAGGAGCTGGTCCAGATACGGCTGCAGGAGACCGCGGCGATCCAGGCCCTTGCGGACCTCGAGGGCAGGGTGGCCTCCGCGACCGCCGGGCAGGCCACCGCCCGCGAGGAATCCGCCGGGGCGCAGGCCCGGCTCGCCGACCTCACGCGCGAATTCCGCGATGCGCAGCGCCGGCTCCAGGATATCGACCGGCAATTGGCCCAGCGGGGCGCGCGGCTGAAGCTCCTCCAGCAGCTCCAGGAGCGCTGGGAGGGATTTGGCGAGGGCGCGAAGGCTCTCCTCCAGGGAAGGCTCGACCCGGCGCTCGGCGGGAGGAAGGCCTCCCCCCTCATGCAGGGCCTGGACGTAAAGCCGGAATTCGGCCCGGCCCTCGAGGCGCTCCTGGGCACCGCCGCCGAGGCGATCGACGTCGCCGACACGGCGACCGCCCGGCGCGTTCTTCAGCAGCTCGAGGACGAGCGGATCGGCGCGGCCGTCCTGCGGATCGCCGATATCGGCCCGCGGCCCGTCGCCGGCCGCGACCTGCCCGCGGGGCTCTCGCCCGCGGTCGCGGCCCTCAACGACCCGGATTCCGCGCACCCGGTCGCAGCCCTCCTCTCCGCCTGCTACATCGCCGACGACATTCACTCCTTCCTGGACTTCTGGCGCGCGAACCCGGAGTTCGATTTCCTGGCGGTGGCCACCCGAAAGGGCGAGGTCGTCGACCGCCGAGGGTTGGTGACCGGCGGGCATCTCGATTCCAAGCGCCGGGCCCCGGGCATCGTCCAGCGGGAGATCGATCTTCGGGAGACGGGCCGGATCCTCGTCGAGGACCAGAAGGCCCACGACGAGCAGAAGGCGAAGATCGACGCGCTCAGCGCCGCGCTCGCCGCGGCCGAGCAGGACCTTGAGCAGCGCCGCGAGGGCGTCTTTGCCGCCACGCAGGCCGTGACCGCCCTCCAGACCGAGCATCGGAACGCCCGGCAGGCCTGCGACGAGGTCGCCGGCCGGCTGCGCCGCAGGGAGGCCGAGCTGACCGCGCTCGTCCAGGCGCGCGACGAGGCGATCGACCGCTGGAACAAGGCGACCGCCGGGCTCACCGAGGCCGACCAAGCCGCCGCGGCCAAGCGGATCGAGCTGGAAAGGCTGGAGCAGGGAATCGGCGAGGCCCGCGTGACGCGGGATGCGAACCGCGACATGCTCGCCCAGGCCCGGCTCGACCTCGCCGACCGCCGGCAGAAGGTCGAGGTCCTGGACCGCGGGCTGAGCGAGATGCAGCGCCGTCGGCTCCAGCTCGGCGACCTGCTCGCCCAGCGCCGCCATGAGATCGACACGTGGACCGCGCAGGCCGCCGAGCTCGAGCGCGACGCCGGGGCGCAGGCCGCGCGCGCGGTCGAGCTTTCCGCGATGCTGGTCGCCGCCCAGGAAAAGGTTGAGCAGGTCCGCGGCGAACTTCTCTCCGTCGAGCGCGAGATCGACGGGCTTGAGACGGCGCAGTCCTCCCTCCGGGTGACCTCCGACGCCGCGCAGGGCGAGCTGGGCGCCCACGAGGTCAGCCTTGCGGAGAGCCGCCAGCGGGCGGAGTTCGCCGCCGCGGAGGCGCTTCGGGAATTTTCGGCCGACATCGGCTCGATCGACTGGAGGATGCTCCTCTGGCGCGCCGAGGACGAGCCCGAGGGGCTGAAGGATCTCGATCTCGACGACGAGGACGAGACCCAGGACGCCGGGAAGCGCAAGGCCGAGGCCGCTCCCGGCCCCGACACCGCCGCGGCGGCCGAGCCGGCGAAGCCCGTGCGGACGCGCCGGCGCAAGGACAGGCAGCGGGGCGAGCCGACGGAAGCGGACCTGGCCGCGCTGGAAGCCACGAACTGGGATGAGGTCAAGGCGGAGGCCGACGCGCTGCGCCAGCGCCTCTCGGCGATGGGCGCGGTCAACCTCGTCGCCATCGAGGAATACGCGGAGCTGCGCCAGCGGCATGACTTCCTGAAGGGCCAGAGCGACGACCTCGCCGGCGCGAAGGCCGAGCTCACCAAGGCGATCACTGAGATCAACCAGACCTCGGAGCGGCAGTTCGCCGTTGCCTTCGACCAGATCCGGAAGAATTTCGCGTACACCTTCGAGACGCTGTTCGGCGGCGGACGCGCCGCGCTCGAGCTGGTCGAGACCGAGGACGTGCTTGAGAGCGGGATAGAGATCGTCGCCCAGCCCCCGGGCACCCGGCTGAAAGGGATCACGCTGCTCTCTGGCGGTCAGAAGGCGCTGACGGCCGTCGCCCTCCTCTTCGCCCTCTACATGGTGAAGCCCTCGCCCTTCTGCCTCCTGGACGAGCTGGACGCCCCCCTGGACGAGTCGAACATCGGGCGCTTCACCGACCTGCTGAAGAAGTTCGTGAAGGAGTCCCAGTTCATCATCATCACGCACAGCAAGCGCACGGTTGCCGCTGCGGACACGATCTACGGGGTCACCATGGAGGAGCGCGGCGTCTCGAAGACGATCTCGATGCGCTTCAACCACGACCGCGGCGAGGCGGAGGCCCAGCCCCGCAACCTCGCCGAGGCGGTCGTCGGCGCGCAGCCCGCGGCCCCGGCCGGGGCCTGAGCGATGAAATGCCTCCTGGTCGACGGCTTCAACATCGCCTACCGGTGCTTTTTTGCGATCCCCGAGCTGACCCGGGCCGACGGGTTCCCGACCAACGCGCTCCACGGCTGGGTGAAGTCGCTGTGGAAGCTTTCCGACCTTGAGAAGCCGGACCTCTCCCTGGTCTTCTTCGACCTGGGCGGCGCCCAGGACCGGCTGGCGCTCCACCCGGAGTACAAGGCCCAGCGCGCCGAGATGCCCGAGGCGCTGGCGAAGCAGATCCCCCACATCAAGTCGCTCACCCGGGCGATGGGCCTTGGGGGCATCGAGGCGGACGGCGTGGAGAGCGACGACCTGCTCGCCTCCGAGGCCGTCCGGCTGGCCGGCGCCGGGCACGACGTGCTCATTGTGAGCGCGGACAAGGATTTTGCGCAGATTGTCGGCGACCGGATCGCCATGCTGCTGCCCCCGCCGACCGCGAACCCGAGGCTGGGCTGGCGCCGGCTGGATGCGGCCGGGGTGGCGGAGAAGTTCGGGGTTCCCCCCTCCCAAATGGCCGACTACCTCGCCCTGGTCGGCGACACCTCGGACAACATCCCGGGAATCGACGGGGTGGGCCCGAAGACCGCGTCGAAGTGGCTGGCCGCCCACGGCAGCCTCCAGGGGATCATCGACCGCGCCGCCGAGCTCCAGCCGGAGCGCTTCCGCGCCCTGGTCGGCGCCGGGATCGACCGGCTCCGGCTCAACCTGCGGCTGGTGACGCTGAACACGGCGCTGCCGCCGGTGCCCGCGGGCAAGCGGGAGCCGGACCTCGGCGCCCTCTACCGGATCCTGGCGGAGATGGAGATGAACTCGACCCTGGCCGAGGCGAAGGCCCGCTACACGCAGCCGGAGCTGTTCTAGGCTTTTCCGGGCCGACGCCGCATGGACGATGTCCCGACACCGCTTCGGCCCGACGGCGGGCTGCGGATCAAATCGGCCGGGCGGGTCGTGGCGGCGGGTGCGCGTTTCACCTTTGACGTGGAGGCCGCGGCCGGCCCCGCCGCGGGCGCCGGCCCCCTCCGGCTGTCCTTTCCCGGGTTCCGGCCTGCCGGGTTTCCGGAAGCGCTCCCGTCCGGGGGATGGCGCCTGGCCGGGTGCCTGCCCGAACCCGGGTTTCACGCGCTCGCCGCCGAGGCGGGCGGGAGCGGCCGAGTCCTGGCGGGGCGGGACTACTTTGTGGCGCGCGGGGCCGGCCCCGCGCGCCCGGGACCCGGGGCGGGCGACTGCGCCGAGGCCGGCTACTATGTGTTCCTGGGCTGCGGCGACTACCCGATCATCACCGGCCGCGAGACGCACCCGCTGGCCGGGTGGACGGCGGACCGCTGGGGGGAACTTGTGGCCTGGATGGGCGCCAACGGGATGAACCGGCTCTGGGTGCTCCTGAACGGATACACGCTCGCGTATCCGTCAAAAAAATACCCCGGGCTCCGCGACCGGAACTCGCGCAACGCCTCGGAAGACTTCCTGGGCGGGCTGATCCGCCGCGCCCACGCCAATGGCGTCCGGGTCCACCTCGCGCTGACGTCCGACGGCCACGCGCGGGACTTCAGCCGGGCCCGCCCCGCGGCGGTCCGGCTCGACGCGGAAGGCCGGCCCGACCCGCACTTCGGGCTGGCCCTCGAGCACCCGCTCACCCGCGGCTATATTTTCGACGTCCTGGACGAGGTGCTCGGGCTCTACCCGGAGGCCGACGGGGTGGCCGTTCATCCCACGGAGAGCGACCCGGAGCGCTTCAACCCGGAGAGCCTTGCCGCTTTCCGGGAGGAGACGGGGCGGGACCTGCGGGCCGAGCCGTCCGCGGAGCGCCGGGCCTGGCACAACCGGGCCTTCGCCCGGTTCATGGGCGAGATCGCGGAGCGCTGCCGGCGGCACAACCCGGCCATGGATGTCGTCATGCTCAACTGCCCCTGGCAGGACGGGCACGCGGAGGTCAATTGTGAGCTGCTGCCTGCGGAGGTTCGCGTGGCCGTGTGGCATTACGCCTGGGAGGATACCCGGCCGCAGCCCTGGCCGATATACCGCTGGGTGGAGGCCTTCGGGCCCGGGCGGATCATCTACCTTCCGACCAGCCAGTCCTACCTGTATCCGTACGATCCGGGGCGGGTCATGGACCGGCACATCGGGACGGACAGGCTGGTGAGCACGGCGGCGGTCCTTGGGGTGCGCAACACGATGTACTTCGCCGGATGGGACATCCTGGACGAGGAGGCCCGGCTCTGCGACGCGATGCTTGTCCAGCGCCCGACGGCGGCCCTGGCCGGGCATCCGACGCGCTCGCTCATTCCGCGGCTCTACGCGGATTATTTCGGGCTCCGCGAGGAGCTGATGAAGCGAAGGGGGTCCGTTGTAGCCGGGGTCCCAGACCCCGGAATTCGAAGCTCCAAGACACCGGGGTCTGGGACCCCGGCTACAAAAAATCCGGCCGGCCTGGGTTAGCCGACTTCGGCGACGACCTGCCGCCGATTTACGCCGGCCAGGGCGACGCTTTCACCGGCGCGGCGGCCGAGGAGCTGGCGGCCGAGCGGCGAGGACGCGGTGATGACGGTCACGGACTCGCCCCCGGCGTCCAACTCCAGGCCGCCGCGGGCCGGGCCGATGAAGTAGCTCGTCCGGCGGCCCTGGGCTTCGAGGACGACAACGGAGCCCATCGCGACTGCGCCGCCACCTGCGGGCAGCACCATCAGCCGGTAGGCGGAGACCGCCTCGCCCAGCTCGGTCGCGAGCTTCGCCTGCCCGGCCGCCAGGTAGGCCGCCGTCTGCCCGCGCATGTCGTACTTTCCCTCGGACTTGCTCTCCGCGTCCGTGGCCTCGTCCTTCGCGGAATTGGCTGCCGACACGAGGACGGCGAGGTCGGCCTCGAGTCGCTCGATGATCGCCCGGCGCAGCGCTTCCTTGTCCATTCGATTCACTAATCCCGGCGGGGGTGCCCGAGTCAACCGGGCTATTGCGGGGGAATGATTGAGGGCACCGCCCGACCATCGCGGCGACGATAGATGCCGAAGTCGCGGGAGTCGACGGTGATGAGCCTGGCCCGGGGGAACAGTTCCGAGAGCACCACCAGCGTCGCGTCGCCCGCATCCATGCGGGGATATTTCTCAAGGAGTTCCCCGACCCGGCGCGGATGCACCGACAGAATCGGGGCCAGCCTGAGGCGGCCCTCGGCCAGCATGAGCATGAGTTCCTGGAGTGCGGGCCGATGGTCCCTGAGGTGGTGGCAGGCCTCGGCGAGCGCCGTCTCGGTGGAGGCCAGAGGCTCGTCGAGCACCGTCAGCGTCCGGTCGCTCCAGTCGTGCCACTGGTCGTCGGCATCGAGCAGCCCAACAAGCGGGCCGGCATCGACGAGGTAGTTAATTGCCGAAGCCTTCACGGGTCGAAAGGTCGCCCTTTCCCGACCGGACCATCCCGGAGACGCGGCGGGCCCATTCGCCAAACGACGCCTTGTCCCGGAAAACCTCCCTTTCCGCCGCCTCCCTGAGGAATCGCGACACGGGAATGCCCTTTTGCCGCGCGGCACGGCGTATCTTCTTCTCGACGTCCGGCGGGGCGTGGAATGAAAGGGTCGCCATAATACCTATAGGTTTCTGGATATTCTTCGGCCTGTCAAAGGCGTTGTTTCGCAGGCGTTCCATGAAGCTGATTATAGCAACCGCAGCCAGGTCCCGGTGAGCACAAGAAATCCGTGACATCCGCCGCTCCGGGGCTTGTAGTGGGGGGATGTCCGAGAAAAAGCCCCTTCTGATGCTCGGGTTGCCGAAGGGCAGCCTCCAGGATTCGACCATCGCCCTGTTTGCCAAGGCGGGCTGGAAGATATCGGTGAACTCGCGCTCGTACCGCCCGGAGATCGACGACGAGGAGCTCGACGGCCGGTTCATCCGCAGCCAGGAGGTGAGCCGCTATGTCGAGCTCGGCTTCTTTGACTGCGGTCTTTGCGGCTGGGACTGGGTCCAGGAGAACGGCTCGGACGTGGTGGAGGTCTGCGACCTGATCTACAGCCGCGCCTCCGCGAAGAAGTCACGCTGGGTCCTCTGCGTCCCCGAGGCCTCCGCGTTCAAGACCCCCTCCGACCTTGCCGGCAAGCGGATCGCGACGGAGCTGGTCGGCACGGTGAAGAAGTACTTTGCGGAGCGGAAAATCCCGGTCGAGGTCGAGTTCTCGTGGGGCGCGACCGAGGTCAAGGTGCCGGACCTGGTCGACGCGATCGTCGACCTGACCGAGACGGGCGGCTCGATCCGCGCAAACAAGCTTCGCATCCTCGACACGATCATCGAGACGAACACCAAGCTGATCGCCAACCGGAAGAGCTGGGCGGACCCGGCGAAGCGCCGGAAGATCGAGACGATCGCCCTCCTGCTCACCGGCGCCCTCGAGGCAGGCTCGAAGGTCGGGCTGAAGATGAACGCGCCGAAGGCGGCGCTCGATTCCATCCTCAAGACGATCCCCGCCCTTCGCAACCCGACGATCTCGCCGCTGAGCAATCCGGACTGGATCGCGCTGGAGACCATCATCGACGAGAGCGTCGTCCGCGAGATCGTGCCCAAGCTCAAGTCGCTCGGGGCCGAGGGCATCGTGGAGTATCCCCTGAACAAGGTCGTCTATTGATGTCGCGCGTCACCCTCGGGTTGTTGCAGCACGCCTGCGGGGCCGACCCGGCCGCCAACCTGAGGACCGCACTTTCGATGGCCGCGCGCGCAGCGGACCAGGGGGCGCAGATCATCTGCACCCAGGAGCTGTTCCGCTCGCGGTATTTCTGCCAGAGCGAGGACCACGCGCATTTCGCCCTGGCCGAGCCGGTGCCCGGCCCGTCGACGGAGGCGTTCAGCCGCTTCGCGCGCGAGCGCGGGGTCGTGGTCGTCGTCTCCGCCTTTGAGAAGCGGGCCAGCGGGCTCTACCACAATACGGCGGCGGTCATCGACGCGGACGGCGCGCTCCTGGGCGTCTACCGGAAGATGCACATTCCCGACGATCCGCTCTACTACGAGAAGTTCTACTTCACGCCCGGGGACACCGGGTTCCGCGCCTGGACGACCCGCTTCGGGAGGATTGCGGTGCTGATCTGCTGGGACCAGTGGTTTCCCGAGGCCGCGCGGCTGGCCGCCCTCGAGGGAGCGGAGGTCATCCTCTACCCGACGGCGATCGGCTGGCATCCCCGCGAGAAGGCGGCCCACGGCGCCGCCCAGCACGAGGCCTGGGAACTCATCCAGCGCGGACACGCGATTGCCAACGGCTGCTACGTCGCCGCCTGCAACCGGATCGGCCACGAGGGCCCGCCCGCATCCGGGGCCGGGGAGGGGATCGAGTTCTGGGGCCGGAGCTTTGTCGCGGGGCCGGGCGGGGAGATCCTCGCGAAGGCGTCGGCGGACCGGGAGGAGATCGTCCTGGTCCCGCTCGACCTGGCCCGCGTCGACGAGACGCGGACCCACTGGCCCTTCCTGAGGGACCGCCGCATCGATGCCTACGGGGGCATCACCCGGCGCTTCGCCGACCGTGAAAAAGGCTCCTGACAGTCGATCAAAGGGGTCATGTCCCAACTTCTTAAATCCCGGATTTAAGAAGTTGGGACATGACCCCCTCCCGGCGGCGCTCGGATTCCGGATGCCGGCCGAGTGGGAGCCGCAGGCCGCGGTGTGGCTCTCCTGGCCGCACAACCGGGCGACCTGGCCGGGCAAGTTCCGCCCGGTTCCGCGGGCCTTCGCGACGATTGTCGCCCACATCAGCCGCTTTGAGACCGCGCAGGTCAACATCGCCCGGCCTCTCCAGGCCCGGGCCCGCGCGCTGGTCCTGGCCGCGGGCGCGGATCCGGCCAACGTGCGCTTCCATGACCACCCGACTGACGACGCGTGGTGCCGCGACCACGGGCCGATCTTTGTGCGCAACGACCGGACCGGCGAGGTCGCCGCGACGCACTGGGGCTACAACGCCTGGGGACGGAAATATCCCCGCTTCAGGAAGGACGCGGCGATTCCCGCCCGGGTGGCGCGGACCCTGGGCCTGCGCCGGTTCCGGGGCCCGATGGTGCTCGAGGGAGGATCGATCGATGTCAACGGCCGGGGGCTGCTCCTGACGACGGAGTCCTGCCTGCTGAACCCGAATCGCAACCCGCGGCTCGACCGGGGGCGGATCGAGGCGAACCTTCGGGACTGGCTCGGTGTCCGCGATATCCTGTGGCTGGGCGAGGGGATCGCCGGCGACGACACGGACGGGCACGTGGACGACTTTGCGCGCTTTTTCAGCGCCGACGGGATCCTGGTGTCCGTCGCCGCGGGCCCGCGCGATCCGAACGCCCGGGTCCTCGCGGCTAACCGGGAGCGCCTCCGCGGCTTTCGCACGCCGGGGGGCCGGCGTTTCCGGATTGTCGAGCTGCCGATGCCTCAGCCCCTCAGCCATGCGGGGCATCCGCTGCCTGCCTCCTACGCCAATTTTCTGGTCATCAACGGTGCGGTGCTCATGCCCGCCTTCCGGCAGCCGCGGCGGGACGCCGTCGCCGCCGAGGTGCTGGCCGGCTGTTTTCCCGGCCGGGAAATCATCCCCATCGACTGCCTGGACCTGGTCTGGGGCCTGGGGACGATCCACTGCCTGACCCAGCAGCAGCCCTCCTGACGGCAGTGGATTGAGAGGGTGGAGCGCGATCTCCGAGCGCGCTGAGCGACAATAGCCCCAAACCAGCGTGCCCGGAGTTCCCGCTCCACCCTCAATCCAATACCCCCGCTGTTTGATTAATTTTGTAATGGCGGCTAGAATCCTGCTTGCTCCGCTGCAGACCCCCTTACGCCGATGATCAAAATCAAGTTCCCGACCGGGCTCGCCCTTCTCGCCACGCTGGTGCTCGCGGGCTGCGACAGCGCACCGGACACCCTGCGGGAGGGGCTGGGATTCGACGTGCCCGCGCACTCGCGGACCTTTCCCGGCGGGCAGAAGGAGACGTTCGTCGCGGCCCGCGCCGCGCTCGGGCCCATGGGCTTTCGCTTCGTGAAGGGGGGGCCCGCCCAGGGTGTGCTCGAGGCCATCAGCGACGTTTCCAACGGCGAGTCGATGTCCAGCGCCCAGCAGTTCCGGATCAAGGCCACCTTTGTCGGGGCACCTGACGGCGGAGGCACGCGGGTCGACGTCCGGATGACCCAGATCATCCAGGAGGACTCCGAGCACCAGTTGAGCATGGCCACGGAGTCGCCGCTGACGGACACGCCGCTTTACGAGGTTTTTTTCCACGGAATCCAGCAGGAGCTCAGCGCGCCGGCCAAGCCCTGACCGGGCGCCCGCCCGGGCGCAGGCCGGAGCCGTCCTTTGGCAATTGGCTCAGGGGCAACAGGCAACGGATATCCAACATTGTTCTTGCGCAGGCTGCCGGGGCATGAGAGTGTGACCCTTCGCGGCATTTTTTATCGGTCAAGCCAGCGTCGCCGCGATGCTCCCGCCGGCTTTTCCCGTCAGTCTAACCGTCAACCCTCGGTCCCGCCTCGGCGGGACCATCCACGACGGGCAGGCGCTTCGGAGCAGGCGCCGGCCGGCCGTGTCATCGCCTATGAGCTCAGTAATGCAAGACCTGCTCGCGCAGTCCTCCTTCGACAAGTTGAAGGAAGGGGCAATCGTATCGGGCACCATCACGGAAATTCGCCAAAACGACGTTGTCGTCGACATCGGCGGCAAATCGGAGGGCACCATCCCGGCCAACGAATTCATCGACATCGGGGAGCTGCAGATCGGCTCCCAGATCGAGGTCCTCGTTGAAAAGCTCGAGGACATGAACGGCAGCCCCATCCTGTCGTTCGACAAGGCGGAGCAGAAGAAGAACTGGGACAACATTCTCACCCGATTCCCCGAGGGGTCGGTCGCAACGGGCCGCGTCAAGGCCAAGGTCAAGGGGGGGCTCATCATCAGCATCGGCGTCGACGCCTTCATGCCGGCCTCCCACATCGACGTGCAGCCGCCCAAGAACCTGGACCAGTACGTCGGGCAGACCTACGACTTCAAGGTCCTGAAGATCAACCTCGAGCGCCGGAACATCGTCCTGTCGCGCCGCGAGCTGATCGAGGAGCAGCGCACCGCCAAGCGCCGCGCGCTCCTGGACTCCATCCAGCCCGGCCAGGTCCGCAAGGGCGTGGTCAAGAACATCACCGACTTCGGGGCCTTCATCGACCTCGACGGCATGGACGGCCTCCTCCACATCACCGACATGAGCTGGGGCCGCATTTCGCACCCCTCCGAGATGGTCAAGCAGGGCGAGGAGGTCCAGGTCATGATCATCGAGGTGAACCGCGAGAAGGAACGCGTTTCGCTCGGCCTCAAGCAGACCACCCGCAATCCCTGGGACGAGATCGACCGGAAGTTCCCGGTCGGCACCAAGATCCACGGACGGGTTGTCAACCTCGTGCCCTACGGCGCCTTCGTCGAGATCGAGCCCGGGGTCGAGGGCCTCGTGCACATCACGGAGATGTCCTGGACCAAGCGCATCACCAAGCCCTCCGAGCTGCTCAAGGTCAGCCAGGAGGTCGACGCGGTCGTCCTGGGGATCCAGAAGGAGGAGCAGAAGATCTCGCTGGGCTTCCGCCAGCTCGAACCCAACCCGTGGGACATGGTCCGCCACAACTACCCGATCGGGGCGCGCGTGCGCGGCAAGGTCCGCAACATGACCACCTACGGCGCCTTCATCGAGCTCGAGGAGGGCATCGACGGCATGGTGCACGTCTCGGACATGAGCTGGACCCGCAAGGTCAACCTCCCGTCCGAGATGCTCAAGAAGGGCGACGAGGTGGACGCGATCGTCCTCGACGTCGATCCCCAGCAGCAGCGCATCAGCCTGGGCATGAAGCAGCTCGCAACCGACCCCTGGTCGGACATCGACGCCTTCTTCAAGATCGGCGACGTCGCCCAGGGCACCGTCACCAAGGTCACCTCCTTCGGCGCCTTCGTGGAGCTCAAGGACGGCATCGACGGCCTGGTCCACATCTCGCAGATCAGCGAGGACCGGATCGACAAGGTGAAGGACCATCTCAAGCCGGGGCAGCAGGTCTCCGCGCGCGTCATCAAGATCGACCGCGACGAGCGCCGCCTGGGGCTCTCGATCAAGGCCGCCAACTACGACACCGACCAGCTCGCCGCGGAAACGGCGACCTACGAGGCGTTGAAGCGCAGCGCGGGCAACGACATGATGAATCTCGGCGACATCCTCGACGAGGCCTCCAAGAAGGAAGACACGCCTCCCGCGGAATGAGCGCCCGTCCGTGAAAATCGGCCTGCTCGGCGGAAGCTTCGATCCCGTCCACTTCGGCCATCTGCTGGCGGCCCAGGATGCCTACGAGCAATGCAAGCTCGACAGGCTCATCCTGGTGCCCGCCGCGCGGGCGCCGCTGAAGTCCGACGAGGCGCATTCCTCCGCGGAGGACCGGCTCGCCATGCTCCGCGCGGCGGTCGAGTGGGACCGCCGCTTCGAGATATCGGACGTCGAGCTCAGGCGGGGCGGGGTCAGCTTCACGATCGACTCGGCCCGCCACTTCCGCGCGCTTTACCCGAATGACGAGCTGTACTGGATCATCGGGGGCGACCAGCTGCCCCACCTCCACAAGTGGAAGGACGTCGGCGAACTGGCCGGGCTCATCGACTTCATCTTCCTCGAGCGCCCGGGCTACCCGGTGAAGGGGACCCCGGAGATCCCCGGCCTGAGGCTGCACCGCTGCGACGGGCATCTGCTGGCGATCAGCTCCACGGAGCTGCGGGAGCGGATCCGCCGCGGGCTCTCCCTCGATTATTTTGTTCCGCACAAGGCGATAGTGTGCATCAAGGAGAGGCGCCTTTACCTCGACGAAAGCCGAAAAACCGAATGAAGACCAAGCCCCTGGCGTCGCGCGAACTGGCGAAAATCTGCTGCGCGGCCCTCGCCGAGAAGAAGGCCGCCGACCTGCGGGTCCTCGACGTGGGCGAGCTCTCGTCGCTCACCAACTTCCTCGTCATTGCGACGGGCACTTCCGAACCCCACCTGCGGGCCCTCCGCGTCGAGCTGACCAAGGCCCTGGCCGAGGCGGAGGTCCGCCCCGTCCGCGCGGAGTCGATCGCCGAGAGCGGCTGGATCGTCGTCGACGCCTTCGACGTGATGGTCCACCTCCTCACCCCCGAGATGCGCGACCGCTACGGGCTGGAGAACCTCTGGAAGGACGCCGAGGAGATCCCGGTCGCCCGGCTCCTGGCCCCCGCCCCGAAAAAGGCGCGCAAGCCGGCGGGAAAGCCGGCCCGGCCGAAGGCCAAGCCCCGTCAGAAGCCGTAGCCGAGGGTTGTCGTGACCCGCTGCTCCGCGCGGGTTGTCGGGTCGGCGACGGCGTTGTCGTACTGGTACTCGAAGTGGAGGTTGAGCGAGACATGGTCGCTGATCTTGCCGGAGAGCGTCGTGTGCAGCTTGTAGTCGTAGTCGCGCTGGTTGCCGGTCGCCGGCGTGATCGTGTCGGGGACGACCCCCGACAGCCCGCGGCTTTCGGGCGAATACTGCGCGGTGACGTCCTCGCTGAAGGTGTAGCGGCCGTTGATCTTGTAGGTATAGTCCTGAAACATGTTTCCCAGGTAGGTGAAGCCCTTCTGGACGCCCGCCGCATCGAGCTGCTCGCCGGTGAGCCCGGCGCCGATGTCCACCGTGTGACCCCGGGACTGGATGATCTTGTATCCCAGGCCGGCGTTCTGCTCGGCCTGGTAGTGGATCCGCTTGACCTTGTCCGTTTCGTAGGTCGTGTCCGACTGGGAAAAGAGCCGCCCCGACAGGGTGTGACGCCACCGGGCTGCGGCGTCCTCCTCATCCATGGTCGCCACGCCGCCGATCGACCCGTATTGGAACTGACTGGTGAATTTGTAGTTGTTGAGGTTGATCGTCCGCTCGAACTCGTCGCGCAGGTCGAGCGACACGGTGCGGATGTCGTTTGAGACGGTATTGTCGTACCCGAACTCAACCTTTCTGATCCAGCCCTTGGGAGGGGTCATGGAGGCCACCGGGGCTTTCCGGGGCTTCGCGACGGCGACCGGGGTCGCCGTCGGGCCGGCCGCCGGCGAATCGAGGACCGTTGCCCCCTTCTCGGGCACCGCGATCGGGCCCAGGACGTCCGAGGTGAAATAGAGGGTGCCCCCGGCGCGCCGCGTCACGGTGCCGGTCAGGCGGTCGCCGTTGGGCAGCACGAGCACCGAGGCGCGGGTGGCCCCGGCGGTCGCGAGGATCATCGCGGCGGCGAGGAGGGATAGTATGAGGTTATTCGGTAAAATCATGATTGAATGGCGGCTGAAAATCCGGTCCGCACAGGTATGCGGGTTTTCGGGAGAGTCCACCGCGCCGAACCGGGAATAGGGGCGGCTTATGGCGGTCAGCGGATGATATTATATTTGAAGATCACCCAGAGGGCGCGGAAGCCGTCCCGCCAGCCGACCTTCTTGCCTTCCGCATAGGTGCGCCCCGAGTAGCTGATCCCGACCTCGTAGATCACCACGTCGAGCTTGGAGATCTTCGCGGTGATTTCCGGCTCAAAGCCGAAGCGCTCCTCCTCGATCGTGATCTTTTGGAGCACGTCGCGGCGGAACACCTTGTAGCACGTCTCCATGTCGGTGAGGTTCAAGTTGGTTGCCATGTTGGAAAGCAGCGTGAGGACCTTGTTCCCGATCATGTGCCAGAAATAAAGCACCCGGTGCGCCTGCCCGCCCATGAACCGCGAGCCGAAGACAACGTCCGCCTTCCCGTCGAGGATCGGCTTGAGCAGGACGGGGTATTCCGCCGGATCGTATTCCAGGTCGGCATCCTGGGGAATGACGATGTCCCCGGTCGCCGCCGCGAAGCCGGTCCGCAGCGCCGCGCCCTTCCCGCGATTGACGTCGTGGTAGATGATCTTGTCCACGAGGGGCGCGATCTGCGTCCGCAGCACGTCGCGGGTCCCGTCGCGCGACCCGTCGTCGACAATAATGATCTCCTTGTCCCCCACCGGGGAAGCCCGCACCCGATCCACCAGCGACCGGATGGTCTTGGCCTCGTTGTAGCAGGGAATAACAATGGAAATGCGCATTTTCTGGCCCCCAGTTAATGAAGAATCCCCCAAAACCGGCAAGACAATCGATGGATTGAGGTGGAGCGCGATCTCCGA
>Ga0302279_10004853_pt1 | contig 15448 bp, 18 predicted proteins | sample III_Bog_N3_3_FD_194541 | JGI IMG/M metagenome (GOLD analysis project Ga0302279, IMG submission 194541) | Peat permafrost microbial communities from Stordalen Mire near Abisko, Sweden - III_Bog_N3_3 | ecosystem: Environmental > Terrestrial > Soil > Wetlands > Peat | place: Sweden: Abisko...
CTTGCTGTTCAAAATCCGTATCCAAGGGTGGTCGTGACCCGCTGCTGGACGCGGTTGGACGACACGGCGACGGCGTTGTCGTACAGGTACTCGAAGTGCAGGTTGAGCGAGAGGTGCTCGTTGATCTTGCCCTGGAGCGTGGTGTGAAACTTGTAGGCATAGTCCCGTTCGTTGCCCACGGCGGGGATGACCGTGCCGGGCACGAGGCCGGAGAGGCCGCGGCTCTCCGGCGAATACTGCGCCGAGGTGTCCTCCAGGAAGGTGTACCGGCCGTTGATCTTGTAGACATAGTCCTGGAAGGCGTTGCCGAGGTAGGTGAAACCCTTGGCGACCCCGGTCGCGTCCAGTTCCTCGCCCGTGACCCCGGAGCCCACGTCAACCGTCTGGCGGGGACTCTGGTAGATCTTGTAGCCCAGGCCCTCGTTCTGCTCGAACTCGTAGTGGATCAGGTTGATCTTGTCCGAATCGTAGGTCGTCTCGGATTGCACGAAGAGGAGGTTGGATAGATTGTGGCGCCAGCGAAAGTCGGCGTCTTCCTCGTCGGTGGCTGGGACGCCGCCGGTCGATCCGTAGAGGAAGCGGCTCTTGATGAGATAGTCGTTCTCCTGGATGGTGCGCTCCGCCTCGCCGCTGAGGTTGAGGGCGACCGTGCGGATATCCCCGGAAATGACATTGTTGTAACCGAATTCGACCTTGCCGGTCCATGGGGTGACCGGCGGGGTCAGGACCACGGGCACCTTGGTCTTGGCGGAAACGATGTTCGCCCCGCCCGGGGTCGCGGCCGCCGGCCTCTGCGGAGGCAGGCCGGCCAGCGAGTTCGGCGACGGCCCTGGCACGGGCTTCTCCACGACGGAGACGGCATTTTCCGGGGCCACGATGTCGCCCAGGATGTCGGAGTGGAAATAGACCTTGCCCCCGGCGCGCCGGGTGACGTGCCCGGTCAGGCGGTCGCCGTTGCTCAGGATGAGCAACGAGGCGTGGGCCAGGTTGGTCGCGGCCAGGGCCAGGAGTAGGCCGGCCAGGGCCGGAATGAGACGGAAGATGCGATCGGACATGGTAAGTTGCGGAAATAAGGCGGGCGCGGACCACGCGCCGGCGGTTGAACTCCTACTACCCGAGAATCACCTTGCTGGTTCCGCCGGGGTGCCATCGAATCCAGCCGTGAAGCGGAAGCAAAAATCCGGGCGAGGCTTTACCCTCGTCGAACTGATCATCCTGGTCGTGATACTAGCGCTTTTCATCTTCATAGCAATGCCCGCGCTGAAAAAGATCCATCGCGCCAGCCGGGAGAGTCGCTCGCCAACGCCGTCTAGCGAAGCACGTTGTACTTGAAAATCACCCACAGCGCGCGGAAGCCGTCGCGCCAGCCCACTTTCTTGCCCTCGGCGTAGGTGCGGCCGGAGTAGCCGATCCCAACCTCGTAAATCACGACATTGAGCTTGGCAACCTTGGCCGTGATCTCGGGCTCGAAGCCGAAGTGGTCCTCCTCGATCTTGATCTGCTGCAGGACCTCGCGCCGGAACACCTTGTAGCAGGTCTCCATGTCGGTGAGGTTGAGGTTGGTGGCCATGTTCGAGAGCAGCGTGAGGAACTTGTTGCCGATCATGTGCCAGAAATACAGGACGCGGTGCGCCTGGCCGCCCATGAACCTCGAGCCGAAGACGACGTCGGCCTTGCCGTCGAGGATCGGCTTGAGCAGCTTGGGGTACTCGGCCGGGTCGTATTCGAGGTCGGCGTCCTGCGGGATCACGATGTCGCCGGTGGCGGCGGCGAAGCCGGTGCGCAGCGCGGCGCCTTTGCCCTGGTTGACCTCGTGGTAGATGATCTTGTCCACCAGCGGGGCGATCTGCGTGCGTAGGAGATCGCGCGACCCGTCGCGCGAACCGTCGTCGACGATGATGATCTCCTTGTTTTCCACCGGCGACGCCCGCACCCGGTCCACGAGGGCCCGGATGGTTCGGGCCTCGTTGTAGCAGGGGATGACGATCGAAATTTTCATTTCTTCAGAAGGCTGAAATGTGAAACCTGAAACGTGAAACTCAAGTCCGTAACCTGCCCTCGGCGTGGCAGCCTCGGCGTGGCAGCCTTGGCGCGGCAGCCTTGGAGTGGCAGCCTCGGCGTGGCAGCTTTGGCGTGGCAGCCTTGGCGTGGCAGCCTTGGCGTGGCAGCCTTGGCGTGGCAGCCTTGGCGTGGCACGGGCATCCTGCCCGTGTCGATGATGCCATGGGCAGGATGCCCATGCTACGTTGCCGAAGGCTGAAATGTGAAACCTGAAACGTGAAACTCAAGTCCGTAACCTGCCCTCGGCGTGGCAGCCTCGGCGTGGCAGCCTTGGCGTGGCAGCCTTGGCGTGGCAGCCTTGGCGTGGCACGGGCATCCTGCCCGTGTCGATGATGCCATGGGCAGGATGCCCATGCTACGTTGGATTGCTACGTCGGATTGCTCCTTTCGAAAGCGAAGAGAAATTGCTGCGCGAGCCCCGCGTGCGGGCCGAAGTGCAACCGGCCGAACTGGGCGACCTGGGCAGGCTTCCACCCGTGCAGCCCGTAGCGGTTGGCCATGGCCCGCAGGATCCAGACGTCGACCGGAAAGGCCTCGAGCCGCCCGGCGCCAAACAGGAGCGTGCAGTCGGCGATCTTCTCGCCGACACCGGGCAGCGTGCAAAGCCGCGCCTTGGCGTCCGCATAGGCCAGCGTCTCCGTCGCTTCCAGCCAGCCGGGATGAGCCTCGAAAAAAGCGGCCGTCTGGTGGATGTGACGGGCGCGAAATCCGAGCAGGCAGGCGCGGAGGGCGGCCTCCGGCACGCCGGCCAGCGCCTCCCAGGTCGGCACGGAATGTGAATGTGACGTGTGACGTGTGACGTGTGACGTGTGGGGGGGGAGGGGCTGGCCGTGGCGGGAGGCGAGCAGGGCGACCGCCTGCTTGATCTGCACGATCTGCTTGGCGGAGCTGCACATGAAGCAGAGCAGCGTTTCCCCGAAGGGTTGGCGGAGCGTCCTGAGCCCGGGGAAGGCGGCGAGGCAACGCGCGAGATGGGCGTCGCCCCGCCACGGCAGGACATCGAGCAGGGCCGCCTGGTCTCGGCCGGCGTCGAAATAAACCGCGAGGGCCGGTCCCACGGCCGGCGCCAGTGCCTCCGGGGCCGACCACTTGACCCGGCCGCCGGGATCGGGCCGCAGCCGGGCGGAGTGGGGACCCCAGAGCCCGTGCCACGCGCCGTCGGCGCCGCGGTGCCAGCGGAACGCCTGGCCGCCGTCGAGCATCTCAGCCAGCACCGGCGGGGTGAGCGGCGCGGCCAGCGGCAGGTCGCGCCAGGCGGACCAGCGGCCAAATTCATCCGGGGACGGCACGGGCGGGCGAGGAGGGCGCAGCGGCCTACGGCCCCGGCTTGGACCAGAGGAAGCTTTGCCGATGCGCGAGGGTCCGCCCGTCGGCGGCGACCAAATCCAAGTCCCAGGCGACCGGATGGATGCTCTTCGACGGCCAGTCGGAGCCGGTCAGGCCGAGTTCGAAGACGTCGATCCCCGGGGGACGGTCGACGGGAAAGCTGTAGGTCCGGGGCTCCGGGTTGGACCGCGTGACGATCCGCAGGACGAACTGGGCGCCGGCGAGCCCGACCGCGGGGTGCCGGACGCGGGCGAGAAAGTAAAAGCCGGCGCGCGTCGCCGGGTGGGTGCGGACGACGACGCGGCCGCTGGTGTTCTCCCGGTCGGTGAAATACTCGGAGATCCGCGAGAAAAAGTCCGCGTCACGCCAGCCCGGCCACACCCGCACGAACTCGACTTCTGATGCACGCGCAGCGACCGAGATTGCCAGTAGAATGAGGACGGTGCCGATACGGCGCATGGTACTTTTTGCGGAAGGCCGAATGATGAAACCTGAAACCTGAAACTCAAACCTCAATCTGACTGGCTTTCATTTCAGGTTTCAGGTCTCATCCTTCATCCTTTAGAAAATGAAGTCTCTTGGAATCGATATCGGCGGATCGGCGGTCAAGGGCGCGCCGGTGGACACTGTGACGGGGCGCCTGCTCGGCGAGCGCCTGCGCATCCCGACGCCCGAGATGCTCACGCCGCACCGGATGGCGGCCGCGATCGGGGAGATCGCGCGGCATTTCCGGTGGACCGGGCCGATCGGCGTCGGTTTCCCCGGGGTCATTTTCGGGTCGCGCATACTCACGGCGGCCAATCTCCACCCCGGTTTCACCGGGCTCGACGGCGTCCGGCTGTTCGCCAAGGCCAGCGGTTGCCCGGTGGCGCTGGTCAATGACGCCCAGGCGGCGGCGGCGGCGGAGATGCGCTTTGGCGCCGGGCGCGACTTTGCGGGCAAGACGCTGCTCCTCACCCTGGGCACCGGGGTCGGCTCGGCGGTGGCCTACCGCGGCGTCGTCGTCCCGTTCGAGTTCGGCCATCTGCCCTACAAGGGCCGGGCGTATGAGAAGCGCGTGGCGGCGTCGGTCCGGAAGGCCCGGAACCTCACCTGGGAGGAATGGGGCCGGCGGCTGGCGGAATACATTGCCGTCCTGGAGCTCATCGTCTGGCCCGAGTTGATCATCATCGGCGGCGGGGTCAGCGCCAAGGCGCCGAAGTTCTTCAAGTATGTGAAGCCCCGCGCCCGGATGGTCCCGGCGCAGCTGTTGAACGAGGCCGGGATCGTGGGCGCCGGGTTCCTGGGCGCGGCCGAGGCCGAATTCTGGCGGGGCAAAAAATGACGCCGCCCCGCCGGGGTCAGCCGCGGCGGATCTCCGATCCCTGGAAGCGGATCTGGATGCGGTAAACCTTCTTCACCCGGCTTTTGATCAGGCCGGTGGCCAGGTCGACCCGCTCGGGCACCTCGATGCGGTGGATGTCGACGACGGCGTGGTAGCCGCGCTCGGAAAAAATATCGATCAGCATCGCCAGCGCGATCGGGTCGTCCAGCACCGGCTCCTCGGTGTTGACGTGGGCGATGCCGGAGATGGCGTGCCGCACCACGATCGGCATGATCTTTTTCTCGATGAAGCCGACCACCTGCTGCAGCAGCGCGGGGTGCTCCAGCTCATAGGCGTCCAGCCGCTTCACCATCTCCTGGCGCGCGTGCACGATGATTTCCCCCGCCACGCGGATGCCGCGCAGCCGGTCCACCGTGCGCGGGTCGAGCTCGAGCGTGCTCTGGTACTCGAGTTCCTTGAGGATGTTCTGCTCGACCTCCTCGATCCGGTCCTGCGCGTTGATGAAATGATAGTGGAAGATCTCCTTGAGTTCCTGCAGCGCCTCCCAGGTCTGCTCCTTGAAGACGCGGTAGCGCCGCTGGGCGAGGCCCGCGTCAAAGTCGGTGGCGCGCTCCTCGAGCAGGGCGCCGACCCCCGTGCGCAGCACCTCGTCGTTGTGGAGGCGGACCTCGCGTCCGCGCTGCATCTGGCGGGCGACGCTGGTCTTTTCGTCCACGAAGAGCACCATGATGTGGATCGTCGGCTGGCGAAAATGGATGCCCAGCGGGGTGTGGTAGAACTCGCGCCGGAGCAGGTGCATCCGGTCCACCAGCGCCTTGAGGCACTCGACCTGCACCTTCGTGCGCGGAAACCCGTCGAGGATCACCCCGTCGCGGTACTCGGGGCGCAGCAGCTGCCGGAGCAGCAGGCCGATCACCTCGCGGTCGCCGACCATGCTGCCCGCGTTCTTCAGGCGCTGGGCGTCGGGCGTGTCGAGCAGGGCGCTGATGACGACGGGCTCGCAGGTCAGGCCGCGGGCCTTGGCGATGAAGGCGGTGTTGGTCCCCTTGCCCGCGCCGGGCGCGCCGCCCAGCAGGATGATTTCCTTGGGAAAGCGCAGGTTCTCGCGCCCGAAGTCCGCCTCGAGGTCGTCCCAGACGGCGCCGAAGATGAGCTGGGCGTCCTTGATCTCGAGGTCGGAAATTCGCGTGGTCGGATGCGGCGACGCGGGACCGGCCGGGGATTCGTTGGCGGGCGGCGGCATGACGTGACGCGAGGGAACCCGGCCCGCTGCCGCGGGTCAACCTTTTCGCAGTCCGCGCGGGTAAAACCGCGGGGGCTGTCAAGTTGAAGCTGGACCTGGCGGGGCCGCGCAAGCGGTCCCGCCTTGGGTCCGTAACCGCCAGTCCCTTGCCACCATGAAAAATCGCACTGAATCTCACGCTTCCGAGGCCACGCCCGAGGAGCTGCTGCAGAACATCCACCGCCTCATGAACGAAGTCGAGGCGCTCATCGCCCAGCCGGGGACCCCCGAGGACGGGGCGGACTCGAAGCTCGCGCATCTCCGGACCCGGCTCAACGGCGCCACCGAGAAGCTCCAGGACTTCTACCAGAGTGCCCGGAAGAAGATCACGGCCGGGGCCCGGCAGGCCGACGAGACGATCCGGTCCCATCCCTACGAGTCCATGGCCGTGGCGCTGGGCGTCGGCGTGCTGCTCGGCGTCCTGATCCGTCGCGGCAGCCGCGACTGATGTCCTCGCCCGTGTCCACCGGCCTGATCGGGTCCCTGCGCGAGCTGGGCGACAACCTGCTCGGCACGGTGCAGGACCGGCTGGAACTGCTGTCCGTCGAGGTCCAGGAGGAGAAGCTCCGGCTGATCTGGACCTTCATCTGGATCAGTGTCGCGGTCTTTTCCGGCATGATGTTCCTGGTCTTCCTGAGCCTGACCGCCGTCTATCTGTTCTGGGACGAGGCGCGCCTGACCGTCCTGCTCTCGCTCACCGCCCTCTACGGCATCGCGTTCGTGGCCGTGGTCCTGGCCTTTCGCCGCCATGTGGCCCGGGAGCCCCGCCCGCTGGACGCCACGCTGCGCGAGCTGGCGGCGGACCGTTCATGTATCCCGCGGGAGAGCTGAGCCGCCTGGCCGCCCGCAAGTCGCGGCTGCAGGAACACGCGGCCCGGCGCCGCGCCGCGTGTGTCGTGCTGTGCCGTCGCCTGTCCGGCCCGGTGGAGAAGATCGACGCCTGGCGTGCCCGCCTGCGGAGTTTTCGCACTTATCTGCCCCTGGGCGCGGCGGCGTTCAGCCTGTGGCGGCGGCCCCGCCCCCGTGCCACCGAGCGGTCCGCCGGGGGTTGGATGCGCTGGCTGCCGGTGGTGGTGGAGGGAATGCGGCTGTTCCGGAAGTAGCGCAGGCGTCCCGCCTGCAATCTCGACGCCGGCAGGCGGGACGCCTGCGCTACTTATGCCGGCCGTGCCGGATAATATCCCAGATGACATAGAACCCCAGCGCCGCCGAGAGCAGATATCCCGTGATTCCCAGTACGGGATAGCCGTGCACCAGGGGCGGAATCCGCGTGGTGACGATGAGCGAGGACCCGATGATCAGCGACCCGATGATCACGCCCAGGGCGATCCGGTTGGCCGAAGTGGCGAGGGCGTCCTCGAGCTTGCCCAGTCCGCGGTGCTCCAGGTTGAGGGTGAGATTGTCGTGCTCGATCCGCCGGACCAGCCGGTGCAACTCGCCCGGCAGGTCCTGCAGGACGGCGAAGCTGGTCCGGACAAACTCGCGCGCATGGCGGACCAGGCTGTGGGGACCGACGCGCTCGCGCCGGACCTCGCGCAGGATCGGGCCCGCCTGCTCGCGCAGGTCGAAGCCGGGATCGAGCGTCCGGCCGACCTCCTCGATCGCCAGCACGGCCTTGGCCATGAGCGAGTAATCGCGCGACAGCGGGATGCCGTGGCGCCCGAAGATGAAGAGCAGCTTGAGCATGGCGCGGCCGAGCTGCTGGCGCCCGATCGCGAAATTGAGCTCCTCGCGCAGCGCGAGGGTGACTTCCTTCTCCATCACCCGCAGGTCGAGCAGGGCGTCGGCCGGCGCGAGGTTGGCGGCGATCTGCACGACCTGCTCGGCGTCCTGCTCGACGGCCGCGACCCAGAAGTCCGCCAGCGCATACCGCAGCCGCCGCGTCAGGTGCCCGGCCAGGCCCCAGTCGAGGAAGCACAGGCGCCCGTCGGTCGTCACCACCACGTTGCCGGCGTGCGGGTCGGCGTGGAAGAAACCCGCGATGAGCACCTGCTGCATGAGGGAGCGCGCGCCGATGGCGGCCAGCGCGCGGCCCTGTTCGGGCGAGACCGGCGCGCGCCCGACCGGCGCGCCGTCGATCCGCTCCATCACGATCAGCCGGCCGGTGCTGAACTCGTTGACCACCGCCGGCGCAAACACCCGGTCGCCATAGGGATTGAGGGTGTTGAAATATTGCTGGTTGCGCGCCTCGTTGGCGAAATCGAGCTCCCGCAGTACGCCCTGCCTGACTTCGGAAAACGCGGCGGGCAGGTCGTAGGGCTGCAGGGTGGGCATGCGATGGTGCAACTGCCCGATCAGCCACCCGGCCAGCTCGAGGTCGGTCTGGACGGTGCGCGCGATGTTCGGGCGCTGGAGTTTGACCGCGACGAGCCGGCCGATGGCCGGCTCGCCGCGGTCATCCGCCGTAGTCCCGTTGGACGGGACGAAGGAGGATTTCGCCGCCCCCGCCTTCGTCCCGCCGCGCAGGACTTCGGCGGGCTCGCGCAGGCGGGCAAAGTACACCTGGGCGAGCGAGCCGGAGGCGACCGGCGTCTCATTGAATTCGCTGAAAACCTCGGCGGGGTCGGCGGGCAGCTCGGCGAGCAGCACGGGGCGGATTTCCGCGAAGGGCACGGGCTGGACGTTGTCCTGGAGCTTGCGCAGCTCCAGGATCAGCGGGGCCGGCAGCACGTCCGGCCGCATGCTCATGAGCTGGCCGAACTTCACGAAAGTCGGCCCGAGGTCCTCGAGGGTGAGCCGGATTCGCTCCCACTCGCTGCTCTGCGGACGGGGATGGGAAACTAGCCGCTGCCGGATGCCCGCGGGGACGTCAAGGTGATCAAGCAGGTCGGCGAATCCGTGCCGCGCCAGGACGCTGAATATTTCCTTCGCCCTGACCGCATTGTTGAAAAGGTTGAGCGGCTTCACGGCTCACCGGCGCGCGTGGAGGGCGGGGTGAGCTTCTCCTCGAGCGCGCGGACGCGCTGCTCGAGCGCGGCGAGCCGGGCATGGGTCTTCTCGTCGGCCCGGGCGGTGAAATCGCGCAACTTGGCCCCGAGGGTGTCGCAAACCTCCTCAAATTCCTTGCGCCCCTGCTCGGCGATCTTGTCGGCCATCACCCGGGCATCGCCCGCGGTCACCTTCCCCTGGCGGACGAACTCGTCGAGCGCCTGCTCGACCTTCTCTTTTGTGATGGCGGCGGCGCCGGCGCCGGCGAGCAGTGATTTTTTGATGAGGTCGATCATGATGCCCCCATTATGATCCGCCCCAGACATTTCCGCAAATGGAATCAGGCGGTCTCGCCGAGCTCGGCCGCGCGCTCGCGGAGCAGGGTCAGGAACTGCTCCGCGCCCCGGCTCTGGTACCGCTGGAGGTGGCGCACGACCCCGATCTCGCGGACGGGCGCGCGGTCGGCCAGGGTGATGTAAACGAGTTCCTTTTGGTCGGCGGGTTCCTGCGCCACGCGGGGCAGGATCGAGATGCCCACCCCGAGGGACACCAGCGCCTTGACGGTCGAAACCTGGGCGCACCGGTAGCCGATCCGGGGCTCGAAGTGGTTGTCGCCGCAGAAGCTCCGGACCTGCGCGGCCAGGGTGCTGGATGAGCCCAGCATCACGAAGGCCTCCCCGGCCAGGTCGGCTCCGGTCACCCGGGCCCGGGCGGCCAGGGGATGGCTCCTGGCCACCACCAGCAACAGGGGTTCCCGGAAGAGCAATTCGGCGTGAAGGCGGGGGTCCTTCACCGGCAATGCCATGACCGCGAGATCCAGGCCACCCTCGACCAGCAGGGAGATCAGGGTCGACTGAAAATCCTCACAGACATCAACCTGCAGGTTGGGATAGCGCGCCCGGCAGCGGTCGATCAGTAATGGCAGCAGATGGGGCGCCACCGTGGGAATGGCCCCGACCGTGATCCGCCGGCCCAGCGAGGGATGGTCGCCGAGCTCCTTGGCGGCGCTTTCAACTTCAAAGAGGATCCGCCTGGCCCGCTCCAGGAAGGCGATTCCGGCTTCGGTGAGCACGGCCTTGCGGCCGAGGCGGTGGAACAGCTTGTGGCCGACCTCGTGCTCCAGGTTTATAATTTGTTGGCTTAAAGATGGTTGAGCGACGTTACAGGCGGCTGCGGCCCGGGTGAAGTTGCCGGTGTCGGCCACCGCCGCGACGTAGCGAAGCTGCTGTAGTTCCATAGTGAGAAACTATCATACCTATAAACTAATACAACTTCAACTATTCATAATACCGGGTACCTTCTCCGGCGTGCATCTTTAGGAGGCACGACCAACCAACAGAAAGGAATACAACACATGAAAAAGGACAAAATCCTCAGTGCGGCTATCCCTGGCGCCATCGCCATTGCCGCAACCGTGCTTTCGCTGCGCATACCCATCAGCCCGGACCGGCTAGCCGGTTTCGTCGCCGTTCTGATGCTCCTGGGCATCGCCGCGCTGGAGTATCGGGTCACCTGGAAGAACCTGATCGGTCGCTAACCCGTCCGACACCTCCAAAGCGAAAACACCCAACGGGGCCCGGAGCAATCCGGGCCCCTTTTTTTGGCTATTTCGACGTGGCACGGGCATCCTGCCCGTGTCGATGATGCCATGGGCAGGATGCCCATGCTACGGCTGAGACGCCTCCGACCGTCATTCGATGTCTTGATCGTAGTGGTCGTCGGGCAGCCGGGAAGGGGGAACGGGCGGGACGGAGGGTGGGGCGGCCAGGGGCGGCGCCGGGACATGAGGGCCGGCTGAAGGCTCGATCCTTTGCGGGGTGACGTTGATCGGCGGCCGGGGCGGCATGGCCGGCCGCCGCTCAGTCTCGTCGATCGCCCGCTTGAATTCGTTTTCGACGTCGCTCGCCGCCTTCTTGAGTTCGCGGATGGCCTTGCCGAGACCCCGGGCAAACCCGGGCAGTTTCTCGCCGCCAAAGAAGATCAGGACCACGACCATGATCAGCATGATCTCGGGGCCGCCGAACATATCGAGAAATGCCAGTTCGGCGCTCATTTCACCTTCACGCTGACCGTGAATGTCTCCGTCTGGCCCGGCGCCACCCAGTGCAGCCCGACCTTGTTCTCGGGCGCGTTGGGCGGGCCCATCCAGGGCTCGACGCAGTAGAACGGCGAAGCATCGTCGGCCGTCCACGTGACGAAAGCGGCGTCGGGCGGCGGGACCTTGGCGGTGCCAAGGCGCACGGCGACGTCGCCCGGCCGGCCCTTTTCCCCGAAGACCACCTCATTGCTGCGCAATCCGGTGTGCAGGGTGTCGATCAGGTCGGGGTTCGCCAGGCTCTCCTCGAGCTGCAGCGCCGGACCCGGGATCAGGTTGCCGGCGGGACCGTGGCGCTGCCGCGTGGTGGCCGGGATGCGGATCAGGTAGTCGCCGCGCGTCGTGCCCTCGTTCCACGGCAGGGTGAAGTAGAAGTGGTGGCCCGCGCTCCAGGGCAGGGGCTCGGAGCCGAGATTCTTGAGGCGGAACTCGCAGGCCAGGCCGAGGGACTCGAAGCGGTAGGTGACCGTGAACTCGCAGTCGCAGGGGTAGCAGGTGCGGGCCTCCTCCCCGGGGACCCATTGGGCGGCAAATCCCGCGGGGTCGGCGCCGACCACCCGGAACTCGCCCTGGCGCGCGAGGCCGTGCATGGGCATGGGGCGGCGGACGCCGTGCGGGTCGCGCCAGAAATAGATGTCCCCGTGGTCGAAGGTGCGGCCGCTGAAGGGGAACAGGATCGGGTTGCCGCCGCGCACCCGGTAAAAATCGTCGAGCGAGCCGATCTCGGGCCAGAAGATCACGTCGCGCACCGAGCCGTCGCCGAGCGTGAGGTTCCAGTTCATCAGGCGGGCCCCCTTTTCCGGCAGCGCCAGGAAGGTGGAGCGCCCGACCCGCCAGCGCATCAGCGTCTGGCCCAGATAAGGAATTCTTTCCATTCGGCCATGCTTGCACTGGCCGTGCGCAGGGTCAAACTAAGCCTGCTCAATGTTAAGGAAATGGTTCGGCATTCTGGCGGTGGCGCTGGCCTCGGTTCCCGGCCTTGGGGCCGCCGGCGCGGGCGCGGCGGCCGCGCCGAAGCGCGTGGTGATCATCCCGCTGCAGACCGAGGTGGCCGGACCGGCCCTTTACCTCCTGCGGCGCGGCCTGAAGGAGGCGATCGCGGAACACGCCGACGTCGTCGTGCTCGACCTCAAGACGCCGGGCGGCGCGATCGACACCACCTTCTCGATCATGGAGGCCCTGGGCAAATTCCCCGGCCTGACGATCGCCTATGTCGACAACGAGGCGATGTCGGCGGGCGCCTTCATCGCGGCGACGACGGACGAGATCTGGTTCGCGCCCGACGGTGTCATCGGCGCCGCGGCCCCCGTCACCTCCACGGGCCAGGACGTGGACGCGACGATGAAGCTGAAGCTCACCAGCTACCTGAAGGCGCGGATGCGCGCGGTCTCGGAGGGCCGGGGCTACCGGGGCGAGGTGATCTCCGCGATGATCGACGCCGACAGCGTCCTGGAGATCGACGGGCAGGTGCTGAAGGACAAGGGCGGCCTGCTCTCGCTCACCGCCCCGGAGGCGATGAAAAAGTACGGCCACCCCGCCCGGCCGCTGCTCGGCGCGGGGATCGCCCGGGACACCGCCGATCTGCTCGCGCAGAAGTTTGGCGCGGGCGGGACGGTGGTGACCCGGCTGGAGGCCACCTGGTCCGAGCGCCTGGCCTTTTTCCTCAACGGGCTGGCGCCGGTGCTGCTCGGGCTGGGCGTGGCGGCGCTTTTCATCGAGTTCAAGACCCCGGGATTCGGGGTTTTCGGCATTATCGGGATCAGCCTGCTCGCCATGGTGTTTCTCAGCAGCGCGGTGGCCGGCCTTTCCGGCCACGAGCCGATCGTCCTCTTCGCCATCGGCGCCGTCCTGCTCGGGCTGGAGCTGGCTTTCTTTCACAGCGCGGGGTTCCTCGGCGTGATCGGCTTCGTGCTGATGCTCGGGTCGCTGGTCTGGGCCATGACGGACCTGTGGCCGAACGAGCCGCTGACCGTCGCCTGGTCGGCGGACGCCTTTGTGCGCCCGCTGGCCAATCTCGGCCTGGGCCTGGCGCTCGCGCTTGTGCTGGCGTCCGTGCTGGCCCGGTTCCTGCCGCACCGCCTGTTCTGGGACCGGATGGCGATCGGAGCGACCTCGGGGGGAGCGGCGCAGACCGCGGGGGCCGCCCCCGGCACCGGTCACGCGCTCGACGCGCTGGTCGGGCGCCGCGGGGTGGCCGCGACCGCCCTTCACCCCATGGGCCAGGTCGAGATCGAGGGCCGCCGCTACGAGGCGAAGGTCGAGGTGGGGGACGCCCCGGCCGGCGCGCCCGTCGTGGTCCGCGGCCGCATGGACTTCGGCCTGATCGTCGAACGCACGGGCTGACCGCGCCAGCTGAATTCTTTCGATCCGGTCCCACGCAAAGGCGCAAAGCCGCAAAGGCCGATCCTTCCGATCACCAAACTCACCAAACAACGAACCTCGATCCCGCATGCGGGATCGAGGTTTCGTTGTTTGGTGACTTGGACGGGAGACTGAACCTGCCGGGGTTTTCCTTTGCGCCTTTGCGTGAGAAAATGATTGGGAAACCCCGGAAAACGACCCGCGCCAATGCCGGAGCCCCGGAGGGGTTGACTCCATCCCGCCCTGTCCGATCTTCCTGTTCAACGGCTGGCTTTTGGTGCCTAATGGCTCCCCCGGCATGATCCAGATCGTCCTCTTCTTTCTCGTCGGCGTCGCCCTGCTCGCCGCGGACGTGTTCGCCGCGAGTTTCGTCCTCGCGGTCTGCGGCGGCGCGGTGATGACCGTCGGCTGCGGCGTGGCGTATCAGCATTTTGGATTGATGGGCGCCCTGCTCGCGGGCGCCGTCGCGCTCGCGCTGCTCGGCGGGACGGTCTATGCCGAGCTGGTCCTCCTCCCTCGCACGCGCTTCGGGCGCGGGCTGATCGTGCACGCGACCTCCGGCGCCGCCAGCCAGCCGCCCTTGGCCGCGGGCGAGGTGGTGGGCAAGGCGGCGGTGGCCCTCACCACCCTGGCCCCCAGCGGTTATGTGCTGGTCGAGGGCCGGCGCTACGAGGCCTTCTCCCGCTCCGGCCACGTCACCAAGGGCTCCGCCCTCCAGGTCGTGGGCCTGGATAATTTCCGTTTAATCGTCTCCCAGGCGGAATGAAATCATTTTGAAACTCCCTTGAAAATTTAACCCTAAAACCATGTTCGACACCTCTCTCCTCATCCTGATCCCCGTCGGGATCGTCATCCTCGTCCTCGCGGGCGTTTTCCTGTCCTATTTCGGCACCTGGCTCAAGGCCCGCCTCAACGGCGCCCCCGTCAGCATCATGAATCTCGTGGGCATGCGCCTGGGCGGCGTGCCGTACGGGCTGGTGGTCACCGCGCGCATCACCGCGGTCAAGGCGGGTATCCAGATCACGACCGACAAGATCGCGGCGCACTTCCTGGCCGGCGGCAACGTGCTTCCGACCGTGCAGGCGCTCATCGCCGCGCAGAAGGCGGGCATTGCGCTCGACTGGGACCGCGCCTGCGCCATCGACCTCGCGACCAAGGGCTCGGGCAAGTCGGTGGTCGAGGCGGTGCGCACCTCCGTCGACCCGAAGGTCATCGACTGCCCCAACCCGGAAAGCGGGCGTACCACCATCGACGGCGTGGCCAAGGACGGCATCCAGGTCAAGGTGAAGGCGCGGGTCACCGTGCGGACGCACCTCGACCGCTTCGTCGGCGGCGCCAAGGAGGAGACGATCATCGCGCGCGTCGGCGAGGGCATCGTCACCACCATCGGCATCGCCGACAGCTACAAGCATGTGCTCGAGTCGCCCGACAGCATTTCCAAGACGGTCCTGGCCCGCGGCCTCGACGTGGGCTCGGCCTTCGAGATCCTGTCGATCGACATCGCCGACGTCGACGTCGGCGAGAACATCGGGGCCCGGCTCCAGGTCGCCCAGGCCGAGGCCAACAAGAACATGGCCCAGGCCCAGGCGGAGATCCGCCGCGCGGCCGCGGTCGCGCTCGAGCAGGAGATGAAGGCCCGGGTGCAGGAGATGCAGGCGAAGGTGGTCGAGTCGCAGGCGCAGGTGCCGCTCGCCATGGCGGAGGCGTTTCGCAGCGGGCGGTTGGGGGTGATGGATTACTATCGGATGGAGAACATCCAGGCGGACACCACCATGCGCCAGAACATCGCGCAGCCGGGGGACAAGAAGTGACGGGCGCGGGGTGACGCGCGATGAACGTCCTGCTGCAAAATCCGGCGATCCTGCTGGTGCTGGTGGTGCTGGCCACCCGGTTTATCGGCAAGCGGCTGGCGGCGGGCCGGAAAGCTTCCGCGGCCGCGGAGCCAACCGCCGCGGCCGCCGAGGAGGCCGAGCGGACCCGGCGCGTGCGGGAGGAGGTGGCGCGGAAGATCGCGGAGCGGCGCCGGGAGGCGGCGCCGCCGGTGGCGCCGCGGGCGGCGGCCGCGGCCCGG
>Ga0302279_10004857_pt1 | contig 15435 bp, 14 predicted proteins | sample III_Bog_N3_3_FD_194541 | JGI IMG/M metagenome (GOLD analysis project Ga0302279, IMG submission 194541) | Peat permafrost microbial communities from Stordalen Mire near Abisko, Sweden - III_Bog_N3_3 | ecosystem: Environmental > Terrestrial > Soil > Wetlands > Peat | place: Sweden: Abisko...
TGGACCTTGACCACGCCGAAGTCGTAGGTCGCGCCCAGCAGGTAGTCCTTCTGCGCCGTGCCGCTGCCGTTGGCGTTGTTCTTGTCGTAGTAGGTCAGGCTGACATAGGCCGGGCCCGACGCGTAGGTCAAGGCACCGCCCACTTCGCGGCCACCTTCCCAGTTGCCCGTCGTTTCACCGAGAGCGACTTCGGCGGAGGCCGTGAAGCCGGCCATGTTCGGCGTGGTGTACTGCACCGAATTGTTCAGGCGGATGCTGCCCGGGTCGACCAGGTAGGTGGTCCCCGTGGCGTTGGAGTTGGCGGTCTGGCCGGCCAGGCCCGTGCCGAACGGATCGGTGGTGGTCAGGTTCAGGAAGTCGAAGCTGTACTGACGACCGGCGCTCAGCGCACCGAACGAACCGGTCAGGTCACCGTGGGCCTGGCGGCCCATGAAGCTGTTGGAGCCCGTGCAGAAGTTGCCTTGCGCTGCCGGCGTGCCGCCGCTGGTGTTGGCCGCGCTGTCGGCGCAGAAGCCGGTTTCCAGCTGGAAGGCTGCCTTCATGCCGCCGCCAAGGTCTTCAACGCCCTTGAAGCCCAGTCGCGAGCCGCCGCTGACGCCCGAGTCGAGGCGAACGGACTTGCCGGCGGCAGCGCCGCTATCCAAAACCAGGCCAAGATCGATCTTGCCGTAAACGGTGACGGACGATTGGGCGGATGCCGCGCCGGTGATGGCGGTCAGCACTGCGAGAGCGAGCAGCGACTTTTTCATTGGAAATATCTCCTTGGGTTAACAGGGATTCCGGTCGCGGCGCTGGACTTGGTGTCTTCCACCGCAAAGGCCGCGACCGCATCGGAAACTTCCCGTATTGCACCAGAGGGTTCTTAAGGTTGCAAAGGTTCGCTCCGCAAATCGCAACGCCTTTGTTGTTCTGCTACAACGTCATCACAACGCCTTCTGCTCCTTGCAGGCAAGGGCTGGCGTGGGCGATAAGTTATCGTCTGGCCATGGAACCGAGTCTTGTCGACCGCTGGTTGTGCGGCGCTGAAGTGGCCTTGCGCACGTTGTCCGGCGGCAGCCGCGCCGAACGCGCGACACCGTCGCCCGCGCCGGCGACCGCGGCTGCGCACGCATCGCCCGAGTTGAGCGCGGAGGACAAGCGCCTGTCCGGCGCGCTGATGCGCGTGAACCATGTCGGCGAGGTCTGCGCGCAGGCGCTGTACCAGGCCCAGGCCATTGCCGCCGGCGATCCCGCGTTGAAGACACGGATGGCGCACGCGGCACGCGAGGAGATCGACCACCTTGCCTGGACCGAGGAAAGGCTCGAGCAACTCGGCGATCGTCCCAGCCTGCTCAATCCGCTCTGGTACGCAGGCGCTTTCGCGATCGGACTGGCCGCAGGACGACTGGGTGATCGTGTGAGCCTGGGATTCGTCGTCGAGACCGAACGCCAGGTTGAGCGTCATCTGGAAAGCCATCTGGAACGCTTGCCCGCGGCCGATCTCGCGTCACGCGCCATCGTCGCCCAGATGCGCATCGACGAGGCCGAACACGCGGTCTCGGCCAAGCAGGCGGGCGGCGTCGACCTGCCGGCGCTGGTGCGCGGCGCGATGCGGATGGCCGCGCGGGTGATGACCGGCACGGCCCATTACATCTGACCGGCCAGGCGCCAGGAACGTCGTCAGGCCTCGACGACGTCGAAGCTCGTGGTGATCTCGGCCGTCTTGCCCAGCATCACTGTCGCCGAACAGTACTTGTCATGCGACAGCGCGATCGCCCGTTCGACCGCGACGGACGGCAGCGCGCGCCCGCTGACGACGAAGTGCAGGTGCAGCTTCGTGAACACCTTCGGATCCTCGCTCGCGCGCTCTGCCGTGGCCTTCACCTGGCAGCCGGTCACGGCATGGCGGCCGCGCTTGAGGATCAACACCACGTCGTAGGCCGTGCAGCCGCCAGCGCCGGCAAGCAGCGTCTCCATCGGGCGCGGCGCGAGGTTGCGGCCACCGCCGTCGGGCGCGCCGTCCATCGTCAGCAGGTGGCCGCTGCCGGTCTCGGCCGAGAAGGCCATGCCCGTTTCGGGCAACCAGTTGATCGTGCAATGCATGGTGTCGGGTTCGGAAATCTGAAGACCGTGTCAATTGTGCAACGCATCGGTTGGCCCCGCCGAGCTCCCAACATCTCAATTCCAGGCCAAATTGGTGCACGACCGTGCTTTTTGCACCTTCCACGGACATTTGACAGGCCTCCCGACAGAGGGTGGCGAAGATATATTGCGGTGCAGCAATCGGTGCGCTAGACTGACTTCATCGTCGCTGCGAAAGACCTTTCAAGGCCGGTTCCGCCCCCGCCGGAACGTCTTGCGCATCGACACCGGTTGTCTCCTCCACCTCCTCAAAACTGGTGGATTCAGGCCCGAAGCTGTGAAGCTCCGGGCCTTTTTTCTGCGTGCCACGCCAGTCGATCAATTTCGCACCCAGCGTGACGTTCGTTGCCGCATCGAGAACGCTGGCCGCGGCGCGGCCCGTATGATCCGACGGCTCTACCCAACCTACGACTGGAGCCCCCGATGGCCGCCGCACGCCCCTTGCGTGAATCCCCTTCCGATGCCGACACGGGACCCACGTCCGGCATTGCGGGGATCGCCGCGGCTCCGGCGCCCGCGGCCACGCTGTCCAAGAGCGCCCAGGCGATCGCTGGCGCCTACCTGCGCCGGATCCTGACGGCTCGCGTGTACGACGTCGCGGTCGAGACGCCACTGGAGCCCGCAAGGAACCTGTCGCGGCGCCTGGGCAACCAGGTGCTGCTCAAGCGCGAGGACACCCAGTCCGTCTTCAGCTTCAAGCTGCGCGGCGCCTACAACAAGATGATCAAGCTGGCGCCCGAGGCACTGCAGCGCGGCGTCATCTGCGCGTCCGCCGGCAACCATGCGCAGGGCGTCGCGCTGGGCGCCAAGCGCCTGGGCGTGCGCGCCGTCATCGTGATGCCGGTGACAACGCCCAAGCTCAAGATCGACGCGGTGCTCGCGCTCGGTGGCGAAGTGGTGCTGCACGGCGACAGCTACTCCGACGCCTACGGCCACGCGCTGCAGGTCGAGAAGACCGAGGGCCTGACCTTCGTGCATCCGTTCGACGACCCCGACGTCATCGCCGGCCAGGGCACCGTCGCGATGGAGGTGCTGCGCCAGCACCAGGGGCCGATCGACGCGATCTTCGTGGCGATCGGCGGCGGCGGCCTGATCTCCGGTGTGGCCGCCTACATCAAGGCGCTGCGGCCCGAGATCAAGGTGATCGGCGTGCAGGCACAGGATTCCGACGCGATGATCCAGTCGGTCAGGAAAGGCAAGCGCGTGACCTTGGCCGACGTCGGCCTGTTCTCCGACGGCACCGCCGTCAAGCTGGTCGGCGCCGAGACCTTCCGCGTCACGCGCGCGCTCGTCGACGAGTTCATGACGGTGGACACCGACGCTGCCTGCGCCGCGATCAAGGACGTGTTCCAGGACACGCGCAGCATCCTCGAGCCCGCCGGCGCGCTGGGCGTGGCCGCGATCAAGCAGTACGTCGAGAAGCACAAGCTCAAGGGCAAGACCTTCGTGGCGATCACCTGCGGCGCCAACATGAATTTCGACCGCCTGCGCTTCGTCGCCGAGCGCGCCGAGTTCGGCGAGCAGCGCGAGGCGCTCTACGCCGTGACGGTACCCGAGGAGCGCGGCAGCTTCCGCCGCTTCTGCGAGCTGATCGGCCCGCCGGGCAGCGCGCCGCGCCAGGTCACCGAGTTCAACTACCGAATCTCCGACGCCAACAAGGCCCATGTGTTCGTCGGCATCTCCATCGCCAAGCGCGACGAGGCCGCCAAGATCGCGCGCCACTTCGAGCGTCACGGCTTTCCCACTGCCAATCTCACCGGCGACGAACTGGCCAAGGAACACGTGCGCCACATGGTGGGCGGCCGCAGCGAGCTGGCGCAAGGCGAACGGCTGTTCCGCTTCGAGTTTCCCGAGCGACCGGGCGCGCTGATGCGCTTCCTGAACTCGATGCATCCGGACTGGAACATCACGCTGTTCCACTACCGCAACCAGGGCGCCGACTACGGCCGCATCCTGGTCGGCCTGGTGGTGCCGCCCAAGGACAGCAAGGCGCTGGCGACCTTCCTCGCGACGCTCGCATTTCCCTGGGTGGAAGAGACCGACAACCCGGTCTACAAGCTGTTCCTGTCCTAGTCGCTGAAGGCGCGCCGTCATCCCGGCGCTGCCGCTCAAACGGATCAAGAGCAGTTCAAGGGAGCGGCGGAACCGGCTTTGCCGGGCCGCTCGCGGCTGGCCCCTCGGGGGCAGGGAGCGCCAGCGACCGTGGGGCCGTCAATTCACCAGTGCGATGGCAGCTCGCGCAGGATGCGCAGCCGCCCTTCCTCCAGCGAGATGATCGCCGCATGCTCCAGGTCGCGCAGGATGCTGCCGGCCATTTCCTGCGAGCAGCCCAGGCGCTGCGGCAGGTCGATCTCCGCGAGCGGCTCGCGCACGAGTCGCGTGCCGTCGAACTGGGCCTGCGCGACCGCGTCGAGCCAACGCTTCAGGCGCAGGTACGCCTCGTTCATCGCGTACTGGCTGGCGGCCAGCGTGGCGACGCGGGCGCGCTGGATCACCTTGGCGATCAGGTCGAACGCGAACTGCGGCCGCTCGCGGATGTACTGCAGCAGCGTGGCCTTCTCGACATAGGCGCAGGTGGTGTCGGACAAGGCCTCCACGCTGGCCATGCGCGCACCGCCGTCCAGGCCCATCTCGCCCAGATAGTCGCCCGGACCGAACAGGCCGTAGGTGACGTGGCGACCGGTGTCCGAGCCGGTGAACGCGCGCAGTTCGCCGGCCAGGATGATCAGCAGCGCATCGCCACGGTCGCCTTCGTCGAGCACCAGCGAACCTTTGCGGAAGCGCCGGACCTCGCTGCGCTCGGCCAGCGGCCGCAGGATCTCGGGCAAGGTGTTGTAGTCGATCGGGCCGGATTTCTTAGCGGTCATTCGTAGGCTCCGGCGCTGCGCGCTCGGCAGCGTGGGGTGCAGGACTTCTTCGGTTCAGTATCGCCGGTTTGGCCGCAGTGCGCGGCCGGACCCGCCCTGTCAACGATCGGCGAGCGGCGGTTTTTCACACCGGCGCGCGCCAGCTGTTCACGAACGCATCGAACCGTGCGTCGCGGACGACCCGTCGCCGGCCGCATCGATCACGCTGCGGCAGCGGCGGCGGTGCCGCGCAATGGCACGTGTGCGTCGGCGAACTCGACGGCCTCCTCGAACGAACGTGCCACGCGGTCGAGGGTGTCCTGCGCGCCGTCGAACTCGTCCCCGGGCAGCAGCCCCACGATCGCGGCCTCGGTGAACCGCGTTCGCAGCGTGCCGACGATGGCCTTCGCGCGCTCCCACTCGAGCAGAGGATTGGACACGACGATGCACAGCATCGCGACGCCGCCGCGCGACGCGCCTGGCGGCGGCCCGCGCTCGAGGTCGTCCAGCGAGAGGTGGCGCGCGTCGATCTCCACGTCGCGCAGGATGCGCACGAGGATCTCCGTGACCAGGTCGTCGCGCATCGACCCGAGGCCGACGCACAGCACGACGGATCCCTGAGGCACCGCCAGCGGGCCCTGGTACTGGCCGATCGCCGCCTCGCGCCGCTGGCGCAGGTGCACGCCGATGTTGTCCTCGTCGAGCACCGACACCCGGCGATGCCAGCGAGTACGCCTGCGGGTATCCGGCCCCAGCGCCTCGATGACCTGCACGATCGCGCTCTTGACGACCAGCTGCTGCTGCGGCGTGATGCTGCCGGTAGCCAGGTCCGCGCCGGCCAGGCGCATCGCGGGCATCAGGATCCGGTCGCAGTAGCGCGCGAACGACTTGCGCTTGAGGTAATCGCGCGCGGCCGCGATGATCTCGTCGGCATCGCCCGACAGCGCGCGTTGGTAGAAGCGCTCGGACATGGTCAGCGCCGGCGTGTCGCCCAGCAGGATGTCGAGGAACTGCAGTCCTTTCAGGTGGCGTCCGCCGACCACCAGGCACAAGGTCAGTGGCGTCGACACGAGCAGGCCGATCGGGCCCCAGAGCCAGCTCCAGAAGATCGCGGCCACCACCACCGACAGCGGCGACAGCCCCGTGCTGTGGCCATAGAGCTGCGGCTCGACCACCTGCGCCGCGAGCAGCTCGGCCACCGCGAACAGGCCCAGCGTCATGAACATCATCGACCAGCCCGGATCGACCGCCGCCGCCATCAGCCCCGCGCTGCCGGCCGCCACGAAGACGCCGACGTAGGGAACGAAGCGCAGCACGGCCGTGAGCACCGCCCACAACATGCCGTGCGGCAACCCGATGAACATCAGCCCGACCCAGATCGCCGCGCCCACGCCCACGTTGACCGCGAACTGCGACACGAAGTAGCGCGACAGCCGCTCCCCGGCATCGTTGAACGCGTGCGTCGTGCGCCGCAGGTCGGCGCCGCCCAGCAGCCGGATGAAGCGGTCGCGCAGCGACTCGTGCTCCAGCAGCACGAACACCATCACGATCAGCACGATGCCGGCGCGGCCCAGCGGCCCCCAGATCGACGAGAACAGGTGCGACATCAGCTCGACCGGCGTCTGCGTGCGCGGCCGGATTTCCACCGGCACCGCGCCCGACGCCGTCAGCGGCGCGCCCTGCAGCGCGGCGCGGGCGTTGCCGCCGGCATCGTCGTCCAGCCGGCTCATCATGCGGCCAGCCTCGCCCTGCATCACCTGCATGCGGCCCAGCGTGACGTCCTGCACCACCTTGATCTTGTCGCGGATCGTCGATTCGTACTGCGGAAGACTCGCCGCCATCGAGACGACCTGCGAGCCGATCACCGCGGCCAGGCCCGCGACGCACAGCGTCAGCACCGCGACCGCGCCCAGCACCGCGGCGACCGGGTGGTGCACGAAGCGCCGCACGCCACGCACCAGCGGCGCCACCAGCAGGCTGAGGATCACCGCGAGCGTGATCGGCACCAGCACCTCGCGGCCGAAGTACAGCAGCGCGAGCACCACGGCGCCGTTGACCAGGCCGCCGGCGTGCCCACGCTGCGCACCGGACGCCGGCGGCACCGGATCCACGGGGGCGGCGCGCTGCGGCTGCGGGGGTGTCGAGTTCATGCCCGGAGCTTATCGCCGAATGGCGACGTCAGCCCAGCCCGCGCGGTCTTGCTCAATGCGAATGCGCGAGCGGCCCCATCACCAGATCCGGCAACGCGGTGGCGATCGACGGGAACGCCGAGATCAGCACCACGGTCAGCAGCATCAGCACGACGAACGGGATCACGCCGCGGATGATGTCGCCCAGCGCGATGTCGGGCGCGATGTTCTTGATCACGAACAGGTTCAATCCCACCGGCGGATGGATGAGGCCGGCCTCCATCACGATGGTCATCACGACGCCGAACCACACCAGGTCGAAGCCCGCGGCCTTGAGCGGCGGCAGGAAGATCGGCGCGGTCATCAGGATGATCGAGACCGGCGGCAGGAAAAAGCCCATCACGATCACCATCGCCAGGATCGCGGCCAGCAGCATCCATCTGGACAACGCGAGCGCGACGATCCACTGCGCCATCGACTGGCTGATGTGCAGATAGCTCATCACGTACGAGAACAGCAGCGACATGCCGATGATGAACATCAGCATCGTCGACTCCTTGAGCGTGGCCGACAGGATGGGCGCGAGGTCTCTGACGCGCCACACGCCATAGATGATCGCAATCAGCGCCAACGCCAGCAGGCTGCCCAGGCCGGCCGTCTCCGACGGGGTGGCGAAGCCGCCGTACAGCGCCACCATCACGCCGGTCAACAGGATCAGGAACGGCAGGACGCGCGGCAGGAGCGCGAAGCGCTCGCGCATCGAGAAATGCTCGTCGGCCAGCAGCGGCGAAGCGTTGCCGACGGCCTCGAAATCGCGCTTGGCGGCACGGTACTCGCGCCGGTAGTTGACCGCCGCCCACACGGCAAACAGCATGACCAGCAGCACGCCGGGCCCGATGCCGGCCAGGAACAGCCGGCCCAGCGACTGCTCGGCCGCGACGGCATACAGGATCATCGTCACCGACGGCGGCAGCAGGATGCCCAGCGTGCCGCCCGCCGCGATGATGCCCGCGGCGAAACCGGGCGAGTAGCCGCGCCGGCGCATCTCCGGGATGCCCGCGCTGCCGATCGCCGAGCACGTCGCCGGGCTCGATCCGGCCATCGCGGCGAACAACGCGCACGCGAAGACGTTGGCAATGCCCAGGCCGCCCGGGATCCGGCCCATCCACGCATGCATCGCCGCGTAGAGATCCTGGCCGGCGCGCGTACGCCCGATCGCGGCGCCCTTGAGGATGAACAGCGGAATCGACAGCAGCGTGATGCTGGACATCTCCTCGTAGACGTTCTGCGTGACGGTGTCGAGCGACGACGCCGGCATGAAAATCGCCATGAACAGCACGCCCACGCTGCCCAGCGAGAACGCGACGGGCATGCCCGAGAACATCACCAGCAGCGTGACGGCGCCGAACAGCAGGCCGAGCACCAGCATCGACATCAGCGTGCCCCCCGCGGCAGCCGCAGCCTGTTGGCGCTGACGGCGCATTGCACCAGCAACTGCACGCTCAGCAGCAGCATGCCCGCCGACATCAGCAGGTAGGGAATCCACAGCGGCGGCGCCCACGACGACGAGGTCGTCTGGCCCTCGCTCCAGGCCTCGTGCAGCAGCGTGCACGACTTCCACGCGAAGAACGCACAGAACGCGAGGCAACCGACGTCCACCAGCAGGATGCGCACGCGGTTCACGCGCTCGGGCAGCAGCGACGACACCGCCTCGATGCCCACGTGCCCACGGATCGCCTGCACGAATGCGCTGCACAGGAAGGTGGCGCCGACCAGGCAGAACACCGCAGCCTCGTCCTGCCAGTCGGTCGATGCGTGCAGGAAGTAGCGCGTGACGACGCTGCTGGCGAGGATCAGCGCCGCCGCCACCAGCGCGATCATGCCCAGCACCATCACGCCGCGGTTGACCACCACCAGCGCGTGCGCCAGCGGCAGCAGCCAGCGCGGCGTGGACGGGTCGACATGCTGGTGGATGCCGGCGCCGGCCGGCGCGGCGGCCAGCCCGACCGGCACGGGCGGAAGCTCGACGCGCTCGGCCACGCTCACATCAACTTCTGCGCGGACGCCATCAACGCCTTGCAGGTGTCGTTGTGCTCGGCGTAGTCCTTCCATGCCGTGGCCCTGGCGATCGCCTGCCACTTGCGCAGCGTGGCATCGTCGATGTCGTAGCACTTGGCGCCGGCCTTGGCGTAGATGTCGGCCACGAGCCGGTCGTCGGCGCGTGCGGCGTCCAGCGCGAACTTCTCCTGCTCGGCGCCGACGGCCATGATGATTTCCTGGTGCGGCTTGGGCAGCTTCTGGAACACCTCCTTGGAGATCATCAGCGGTTCGAGCATGAACCAGTAGGCCTTGTTGCGCGCGGTCGTCAGGTGCCTGGCGATTTCCTCCAGCTTGAACGAGATGAAGCTGGTCGACGAGGTCATGGCCGCTTCCATCGCGCCGGTCTGCATCGCCGCGTAGATCTCGTTGGACGGCAGCGAGATCACCGACGCGCCGGCCTCCTTGAGCATCATGTCCATCTCGCGGCTGCCGCCGCGCACCTTCATGCCCTTGGCGTCGGCAGGCTGCACCAGCGGCGCGTTCTTGCTGGCCACGCCGCCGCCCTGCCAGATCCAGCTGACGATGAGCACGCCCTTTTCATCCAGGGTCTTGGCCAGCAGCTTGCCGACTTCGGCCGTCTTCCAGGCGGCGCCGACCTCGTAGCTGGGCACCAGCGCGGGCATCAGGCCGATGTTGGTCTCGGGCACCTCGCCGCCGGCGTAGGACAGCGGCACCAGCGACAGATCCAGCGCGCCCTTGCGCAGCGCCGAGAACTGCGAGTTCGTCTTCATCAGCGATGAGCCCGGATAGACCGCCGCCTTCAGCGCGCCGTTGCTGCGCTTGTCGACGTCGGCCGCGAAGCGTCGGCACAGCCGGTCGCGGAAGTCGCCCTCGGCAATCGTGCCACTGGGAAACTGGTGCGAGATCTTGAGCGTGCCGTCCTGCGCCAGCGCGCCGGCCGCGTACGGCGCAGCCATCGCCCCGGCCATGGCCTGGACCGCCGCACGTCGAGTGATTGCCATGATGTCTCCTGTGATCGATGCGGCGCGCAAGCCTCGCGAGGGTCGGGCGCCGTCGACGGGTTTGAAGTCAGCGCACGCAGCATACGCGCACGACGTGCTCCGCAGGCGACGCGACGGCCCGCGCGCGGCCGGGGAGTTTCCCTGGCCGACTGTCGATTCCGGGCGCCACCGTTCGTCGTACCCTTGCAACCCGGCCGCGATCGCGGTCGTCGTCCCATGCACCCGAAGGAGATCGCCGTGACCTATGTCGATGGATTCGTGGCGGCCGTCCCGACGGCCGGCAAGGAAACCTACCGCGCCTACGCGCAGCTCGTCGGCGCCCTCTTCAAGGAGCACGGCGCGCTGAGCGTGGTCGATTGCTGGGGCGACGACGTGCCCGAGGGCAAGCTCACGTCGTTCACGCTGGCCGTCAAGCGCGAGGAGGCCGAGAGCGTCGTCTTCTCGTGGGTCACCTGGCCGTCGCGCGAGTTCCGCGACCAGGCCTGGAAGACGCTGATGGCCGACCCGCGCATGCAGCCCGGCGCGACGCCGATGCCGTTCGACGGCAAGCGCATGATCTATGGCGGGTTCGAGATGATCTCCAGCTTTTAGAAGACCCTGCGGCGACCGCCAACCGAAGACGAATTCCGTTCGTTCGTCGAATGGAAAGTCCGCCGAAAGCCGATTTCGGCGACGATCGCCAATTGCACACCCCGAAACCCACGTCCATGACGCCCACAGCCGTGTTCTCGCCCTACCAGAAGTTCGTCGTCGGACTGCTGGCGTTCCTGCAGTTCGCCGTCATCCTCGACTTCATGCTGATCTCGCCGCTGGGCGTGTTCATCATGCCGACACTGTCGATCTCGACCCAGCAGTTCGGGCTGGCGGTGTCGGCGTACGCGTTCAGCGCGGGCGTCTCCGGCTTCGTCGCCGCGGGCTTTGCCGACCGCTTCGACCGCAAGAAGCTGCTGATCTTCTTCTACGCCGGCTTCCTGCTGGGCACGCTGTGGTGCGGCCTGGCGCCGACCTACGAACTGCTGCTGGCCGCGCGCGTGGTCACCGGCATCTTCGGCGGCGTGATCGGCTCGGTGGTGCTGGCGATCGCCACCGACCTGTTCGACATCAAGCTGCGCGGCCGCGTGATGGGCCTGATCCAGACGGCGTTTGCGGCCAGCCAGGTGCTGGGCCTGCCGATGGGCCTGTACCTGGCCAAGGCGTGGGACTGGCACGCGCCCTTCCTCGTGCTGGCCGTGCTCGGCCTGGTGGGCCTGGTCGTGATCTCGGCCAAGCTCAAGCCGGTCGACGGCCACCTGGGCAAGCCGCAGGAGCACAGCCCGTTCATGCACCTGTTCCACACGATCGCGGAACCGCGCCACCTGCTGCCCTTCCTCACAGTGACCCTGCTGGCCACCGGCGGCTTCATGCTGATGCCGTTCAGCAGCGCCTTCCTCGTGCACAACCTGGGCATCGCCGCGACGCACCTGCCCGTCATCTACCTGGCCACCGGGCTGTGCACCATCGTGTTCGGGCCCATGATCGGCAAGGCGACCGACAAGTTCGGCCGCTTCAAGGTGTTCCTGTTCGGCAGCACGCTGACGATCGCGATGATCCTGATCTACACGCACCTGCAGGTCACGCCAATGCCCGTGGTGATCGTGGTCAACGTGCTGATGTTCGTGGGCATCTTCTCGCGCATGATCCCGTTCCAGACGCTGGCCACGCAGGTGCCCGAACCGACCAAGCGCGGCGCGTTCAACGCGATCAGCGCCTCGATCCAGCAACTGTCCGGCGGCCTGGCCTCGGTCGTGGCCGGCCAGATCGTCACGCAGGGCGCCGACGGGCGGATCGAGCACTTCGCCAACGCCGGCTACGTGGTGGTTGTCACCACGCTGATCTCGGTCGTGCTGGTCTGGAACATCCAGCGCCAGTTGCAGGCGCGCGCAGTTGCGTGACGCCGCGGCCGTATTCACTCATCCAATGCAGGCGTGGATGACAGGCATGGTGAACTGTCGCCCGATCAAGGTGTGCGCGAACAGGTAGTCGCAGCGCGAGCGGTCGCACAGTTCGTCCAGGTCCACCTGGCCCTGCGCATTGCACGGAAAGGACAACGGCAACTGCTCGTCGACCAACGGATCGAAGCGCAGTTCGAACGCGAGATCCGCGAAGCGGGTTTGAGCGGTGGTGGTCATGGAATTCTCCTGGCAGTCCGTTGAGCCGCTATTGCAAGCGGTGGACCCTGTCAGACGACATGCCGCGGCCGACACGGCCACGCACGAGGCCTGTTGTACTGACGTCCTCCTGGGTGAATCGGCCTAGATGACGGCCGGACCGGCGTCTTTTGTAGGACTGCACGCACGCCACGCTGCGTTAACGTCTGGCTGCGCGGTTGCTGATGCACCGCGAAGATGATTTCACCTACCGCTCGAGACCGCCATGAACCAGCCCCAGCTCGCGTCGCTGCCGCAGGAACGCCACGAACCGCCCCATCCACAGGACGACGCGTTCCTGGCCCAGTTCGACGACGAGGTGCTGGCGCACGCGCTCAAGACGGTCAATTGGCATCCGAAGGACGTCGCGCAGTTCCTGCGCACCGCCGCCTTGCGCTGAACCGGGATTCAGTGCGCCGCGACGGCGCCCGCGCGTGATGGCGGCGTGCCGGCATCCGGTTCCGGATTCGCGCGCTGCTTGACGAACAAGGCCAGCGCGGCGATCAAGCCCGGCACCGCGACCACGGTGAAGATCTCGGCGAACGTGAACTGGCGCCGCGACAACTCGGCCACCAGGAACGAGCCCGCGATGCCGCCGAAGCGTCCGAACCCGAGCATCCACGAGACACCCGTGGCGCGCCCTTCGGTCGGATAGAACGCCGCGGCCAGCGCCGGCAGCGACGACTGCGCCGTGTTCATGATCGCGCCGCCCAGGAACACCATCGCCACCAGCGCGCCGACATTGCCAGCCGCCTGCCCGATCGCCCAGATCAGCGCCGCCGTAACGACGTAGCCGATGGCGATGATCTTGTTGCCGTTGAAGCGATCCATCAGCCAGCCGAACAGCACCGCGCCGCAACCGCCCAGCGGGAACAGCGCCGCGATCAGCGTGGCCGAGCGCGGTTCCACGCCGGCATCCTTGAACAGGATCGGCATCCAGTTGATCAGCGCGTAGAAGATCACCAGGCCCATGAAGTAGGCCAGCCACAGCGTCACCGAGCCGATGATGTACTGGCGCGACAGCACCAGCGCGATGCCGGTCCTGCCCGAGGTCGAGGGCCGGTCCTCGGACAAGCGGAACGAGGCGGCATCGACGGCGCGCTCCGAGATGCGCGCGAGCGTGGCACGCACCTTTTCCACCGGCCATGCACGCGCCACCATGTAGCGCACCGACTCCGGCAACATCACCAGCATGGCCAGCGCCAACACGAGCGGCGCCACGCCGCCCAGCGCCAGCACGCTGCGCCAGCCGAACTGCGGGATCATCCACGCGGCCAGGAAGCCGCCGAACGCGGCGCCGAGCGGAAAGCCGCAGAACATCGCGTTGGTGAGCGTGGCGCGCAGGCGGTCGGGGCAGTACTCGCTCATCAGCGTCACCGCATTGGGCATCGCGGCGCCCAGGCCCAGGCCGGTGAGCAAGCGCAGCGCCGTCAACTGGCCCAGCGACTGCGAGAACGACGACGCCAGGCACGCGATCGCGAACACCAGCACCGCCGACACCAGCAGCTTCTTGCGCCCCAGCCAGTCGGCCAGCGGGCCCGACGACAGTGCACCCGCCGCCAGCCCGAACAGCGCCCCGCTCAGCACCGGCCCCAGCGCGGGCCGCGCCACGCCCCATTCCTTGACCAGCGACGGCGCGATGAAGCCGATCGCCGCGGTGTCGAAGCCGTCGGCCAGCACGATCAGGAAGCACAGCCCGAAGATCATCCACTGGAACCCGGAGAACCGGTGTTCGTTGAGGAACGACTGGACGTCGACGCTCTCGTGGTCTTGCATGGCTGGCCTCTCGCTCTTGCCGGCGTGCCGGCGGGTGCGGCATCGTTTCCGGCGCAGTGTCCGCGCGAGGGTCGCGGAACGCGCCCGGGCTTTCCCTCGAATGTTCGATTAGTCTAAGCCTCGGGCGTTTAAGTGCATCCGACTCAACGGCGCGGCGGCCCGGAACGCGGGTGTCGGCTCTGAAATATTGTTGGCACGCTGTATCGCCGGCCGGTTTTCGGGCCTTGATCTTGGCTATGCGCGGCGTCCGGATTCGTAGGATCGGTGCATCGGTCGGTGTTCTTCCACGGCCGAGCACCAGGAATTGCCATGTCCATCACCGCGCTCACTTCCACCCCCGCCGCGACCTCGTCCTCCGCCTCGAGCAATTCGGGCCGGACCGAGCTGACCGAGCGCATCGGATCCGCCAATGCCACGTCGGCCAGCGGCGGCAGCTCGACGCTTGAGAACATCGCCGCCGGCGTCAGCGCGACGGTGGCCTTCAGCGGCGAGGCACTGCACGCGCTCGAGCAGGCGGGCGAATACGTCGTCGATGGCGCGAAGGACCTCGCGGTCGACGCCTGGCACGGTCTCGAGAACACGGCCGTCAGCGCCGAACACGCCGGCGAGGCGATCGTCGATTCGGTGGAGACCGGCGTGCAGGACGTCGTCTCGGCGACGAAATCCGCCGCCAAGGAACTCGGCCACTACGCCGCCGTCGGCATGCAGGCCGTCGGCGAGGCCGCCTCCGAGGTGGCCAGCGGCACGGTGATGGCCGCGTCGGCGGTGGGCAAGACGGTGGCGTCGCTGGTCTGAGGCCGTTCGACTGAACGCGCGCGGCCTCATGTGCGCTGCACCAAAATGTGAAAGTCGGTTCCCTCGGGAACCGCCCGATCGAGCGAGCATTTTGCGAAAGTTTTAACGCTCGATTGATGAAAGTTTCGAGTCGCATCAATGCATAAGCTGAAAGTACCGCCAAAGGCCGCAGGGCAAGACACAGTGCGGCTAGTCTCAGGGGTCGGCAACAGCCCTGTCTGCCAGGAGCGCACTTGCTCGCCAGTCGTCCGACTCGTTGCTACCGCCTCACAGACGTCAAGCCACACCGTGTCTGATTTGATGGTACGGCTTCTAGGCGTGAGTGCTCGCGCAGGCGCACGGAATGCTGTGTCGACGATCATCTGGCCGCACTGACATGACCACGGCAGCTCAACCAATCAGAGGCGCGACGCGGCCATAGCCACGTCGAAATCACTGAGGCGCAGCCACGTGATCGAGTTTCGGAGGACAGCCGCTGTGTCTCCATTTGCATCGAGCCACTGCGAAGCCTTCGGCGATC
>Ga0302279_10004858_pt1 | contig 15433 bp, 14 predicted proteins | sample III_Bog_N3_3_FD_194541 | JGI IMG/M metagenome (GOLD analysis project Ga0302279, IMG submission 194541) | Peat permafrost microbial communities from Stordalen Mire near Abisko, Sweden - III_Bog_N3_3 | ecosystem: Environmental > Terrestrial > Soil > Wetlands > Peat | place: Sweden: Abisko...
CTTGACCGGCGCCGGGGTCGGGGTCGGGGTGGGCGGGGCGGTCGCCGAGACCGGCGTCACCGCAGGGGTCGCGGCGAGCTTGCCGTCCTTGATCGCGTCGGCGTCGAGCGGCAGGTCCCGACGCACCGCGCCGTCGGCGCCGAGCGAGGGGGTCGGCTGGCCGTCGACCACCAGTTCGGTGCCCGCGGCGTTGCCGGTGGTCAGCAGCAGCGTGCCCTTGGCCGGCACCTGCCAGGTTTCGCCGGCGCGCAACACGCGGTTGAGCAGCACCGGGCCGGACTTGTCGCGCACCTGCATCCAGGCATCGGCCTTGGCGCGCAGCACGATGCGCGGGCCGTCCAGCCGGGTAGCGTCGAACCCCTGCGGCGGCATCGGCACCGGCAGCGGCACCGCCAGGGCGACCGCCTGCGGCGCCGGCACGGAAGCCGGCGAGGTCGCGTAGCCGCCCGGCGCGGCGGCGGCGGCGGCGGAACTCGGCGCCACCGAGGGCAGCGGCGGCGGCGGCGGTTCGGCGGTCTCGGCTATCTTTGTAGCGGCGGCGGCGGCCGGCGCGGGCGCCGGCTTCTCGGCGAGCGGCGCGAGGCGCTCCGGCACCGTCTGCACCATCGCCGTGGCCGGGTGGCTGTTGCCCGACATCTTGTACCAGCCGACATAGGCGCCGATGGCCACCAGCACGCCGACCAGCACGATGGCACCCGCCGGGACGCCGCGCTCCGGCACCGGTGCGGGGAAATTCAGTTCGGTCTTGCGGTTGGCCTCCGCCGCCTCGGCGCGGAAGCGGCGGGCCACCTCGTCCTGGTCCAGCCCGAGCGCCTGCGCGTAGGTGCGCAGGAAGCCGATGGCGTAGGCATTGCCCGGCAGCAGGTCGATCTGCCCGTCCTCGATGGCCTGCAGGAACGGCAGGCGGATGCGCAGGTGTCCGGCCATCGCCGGCAGCGTCCAGCCCAGGCGTTCGCGCGCCGCCTTCAGGTCGGCGCCGACACGGGCGGCCGAGGGTTCCGCTCCGCCGCGGAACGCGTCGTCATAGGACGACATCATGCTTCGGCCTTCCGCCAATTTGGATTTTCGATCCTGCAACACAGCGGCAACGATCCCCAAGGCAGGTTGAGACTGACGTCAGGCGAGGGCGGCCGACCTCGCGGCATCCCGCGCTGCCCCGGCAAAAATCCTGTGTCCACCGGGCGGTTCTAAACCGGGCGCACCCGCTTGCCAACCGGGTCGGACCGATGCCCCGGAATGCGGCCGCCGACCGTGTGGAGTCGGCATCACCCGCCAGCCGCGCGGCGGTTCAGATCGGCAGGCCGTGCTCGCGCGCCCAGCCGGCGATCGGCTCGCGCAGGCTGGCAGCCCCGCTCGCGGTGCGGCGGATCGAGGTCAGCACGGCGCGGAATTTCGGCAGGTCGAGCGCCGCCAGCATCTCCTTGACCTCGGGCAGCCCGGTCGCCGGCATCGACAGCGTGGTGATGCCCAGGCCGACCAGCGTCATCGCCTCCAGCGGCCGGCCGGCGACCTCGCCGCACACCGACAGCGGCACCCCGGCCGCCGCCGCAAGCGGCTGCAACTGTGCCAGCAGTTCCAGCATCGCCGGCGACAGGAAATCGTAGCGCCCGGCCAGCGACGGGGTGCCGCGGTCGGCGGCGAAGACGAACTGCATCAGGTCGTTGGTGCCGATGGAGACGAAATCCGCCTCGCGCAGCAGGTCCGGCAACTGCCACAACAGCGCCGGGACTTCCAGCATGGTGCCGACCTGCAACCGCTCCGGCGCCGGGCGGACGCGCGCCGCCTCGGCCAGCAGCAGCGCCCGCGCCGCGCGGAACTCGGCAACCGTCGCCACCATCGGGAACATCACCGACAACGGCCGCCCGGCAGCCGCCAGCAGCAGTGCCCGCAGCTGCCGGCGCAACACCGCCGGCCGGTCCAGGCCGATGCGCAGCGAGCGCCAGCCCATCGCCGGGTTCTCCTCCTCCGCCGGCGCGCTGCCCGGCAGCATCTTGTCGCCGCCCAGGTCCAGCGTGCGGAACATCACCGGCCGGCCGGCCGCCGCGTCCAGCACCCGCGCGTATACCGCCGCCTGCTCGGCGACATCGACGATCACGCCGCGCGCCATCATCGCGATCTCGGTGCGGAACAGGCCGATGCCGGCCGCCCCGGTGATGTCCAGTTGCGCCAGTTCCAGCGGCAGCCCGACATTGAGCATCAGCTGGATGGCGGTGCCGTCGGCGGTGACCGAGGGCAGATCGCGCCGCGCCGCCCAGCGCGCCTGCCGGTCGGTGCGCGCTTCCAGTTCGCGCTGGTAGGCCTGCCGTACCTCCTGCTCCGGGCGCAGCACCAGCAGCCCGTCGTCGGCATCGAGCAATGCCTCGTCGCCGTCCTCGGCGATGTCGAGCACGCCGCGCACGCCGCCCAGCGTCGGCAGGCCGAGTGCCCGCGCCAGGATTGCGGCATGGCCGGTGCCGCTGCCCTCCTCCAGCACGAAGCCGGCGACGCCGCGCGCGTGCCAGTCGAGCAGTTCGGCCGGGCCCAGCCGCCGCGCCAGCAGGATCGCGCCCGGCGGCACCGCCGTCGGCGCGGCACCCTCGTCGAGCGTGAGCAGCAGCCGGTTGATCATGTCCTCCAGGTCGGCAAGCCGCTCGCGGATATACGGGTCGGCCACCCGGCGCATGCGGTCGCGCAACTCGCCGCCGACGCGATGCACCGCCGCCTCGGCGGAGAGGCCGCCGCGGATCGCGTCGTTCACCTTCTTCAGCCAGCCGGTATCGTTGGCGACCAGCCGGTAGGCTTCCAGAATCTCGCGCGGCGCCTCGCCGGCCGGCAGCCGCGCGCTGATCAGTTCGTCAACACCGCGCTGCATGGTCTCGACGCCGCGCGCCAGCCGTGCGGCCTCCTGCACCGGATCGTCGGCGAGCAGCCGGCGCGGTGCGTGCATCGCGCCGTGCCGCACCACCGGCCCGAGCGCGATGCCATGCACCAGCACGGTGCCGGTGAAGCGGCGCGGCACGGTGGCGGCGATGTCCTCGGCACCCGCATCGGTGCTGCCGCCCGCCGCCAGCACCTCGGCGAGCAGCATGGCGACGGTTTCCAGCACGTCCACTTCGTCGGCGTCGTAGCGGCGCGGCGCGCGGTTCTGCACCGCGATCACGCCGAGCGTGCGGCCGGCCCGGCGCACCGGCACGGCGAGCAGCGAGGCGTACGGTTCCTCGCCGGTTTCCGAGCGATACACCCAGGCCGGGTGGTTCTGCGCGTCGGCGAGGTTCAGCGCCTGCCCGGTGGCGGCGACGAGACCGACGATGCCCTCGCCCACGCGCAGCCGGGTGCGCCCGACCGCGTTCGGGTTCAGCCCTTCGGTCGCCGCCAGTTCCAGCACGTCGCCCGGCCGCACCACGTAGATCGAGCAGACCTCGCTGACCAGTTCGGAGGCGACCAGCCGGACCAGTTCCCCCAGCGGTGCGGCGCCGTGCGCCATCAGGTGGCGCAACCGGGTCAGCAGGCGGCGCGGTGTGGACATCGCTCAGCCGCCCGCGTGCCGGGGCGGACAGCAACGCCGGAGGCGCGGCAGCCGGCCTGTCACCTGTTCACCCCCGGCGGGCGACCAGCGCGGCGACGGCCTGGCCGACCAGTTCGGCGATGATCTCGGCGGTCGGCTGCACCGCGGTGACCATGCCGACCGATTGCCCGGCCATCACGCTGCCCTGCTCGACATCGCCTTCGATCACCGCGCGGCGCAAGGCGCCGGCCCAGAAATGCTCGATGGCGAGTTGCGCCGTTTCCTTGGTCAGCTCGCCCGACTGGAAGCGGCGCAGCGTTTCGGCCTGATGCTCCAGGAAGCGTTTTGTGCCGGCATTGACGAGGCCGCGCACCGGGATCACCGGGAAGCGCTCGTCCAGCTGGATCGACGGGATCGCGTCGCGCGCGTTGGCGCGGACAAAGGCGTGCTTGAAATTCGGATGCGCGATGCTCTCGGCCGCCGCCGCGAAGCGGGTGCCCAGTTGCGCGCCGGACGCGCCCATTTCCAGATACGCGAGAATCGCCTCGCCGCGCCCGAGGCCGCCGGCGACGAACACCGGCACGTCGCGGATATGCGGTAGAATCTCCTGCGCCAGCACGGTCAGCGACACCGGGCCGATATGGCCGCCGGCCTCGCTGCCCTCGATCACCAGCGCGTCGGCGCCGGAGCGCACCAGCCGTTTCGCCAGCACCAGCGCCGGCGCGAACGCGACCAGTTTGGCGCCGCCGTCCTTGACCGCGCGCACCGCCCCGCCCGGCGGAATGCCGCCGGCCAGCACGACATGGCCGACCTTGTGCTCGATGCACACCCGCACGAGGTCGTCGAGTTGCGGGTGCATGGTAATCAGGTTGACGCCGAACGGCTGGTCGGTCAGCGCCAGCGTGCCCTCGATCTCGCGCGCCAGCAGGTCCGGCCCCATCGCGCCGCAGGCGATCACGCCGAAGCCGCCGGCGTTGGAGATCGCGGCCACCAGATGCCGCTCGCTGACCCAGCTCATCGCGCCGCCCATGATGGCGACCTTGCAGCCGAGGAACGCGGCACCGCGCGCCCACAGCCGGTCCAGTTCGGCCCGCGCGGCCACCAGCTTCGCGTCGGCGGAAAAAATGTCAGGCGGCATCGAGACCGTACGCCGTGTGCAGCGCGCGCACCGCCAGTTCGGTGTAGTCGGCGCCGATCAGCACGCTGACCTTGATCTCGCTGGTGGAAATCACCTGAATGTTGATGCCTTTGTCGGCGAGCGTGCGGAACATCGTGTTGGCCACGCCCGCGTGGCTGCGCATGCCGACGCCGACCACGCTGATCTTGGCGACATTGCCGTCGGTCAGGATCTCGGCGTAACCGATCATCGGCTGATTGTCGGCCAGCGTTTTCTGCGCGCGCGGCAGGTCGGCGCGGCCGAGGGTGAAGGTCATGTCGGTCGTGCCGTCGGCCGAGATGTTCTGCACGATCATGTCCACGTTCACGCTGGCGGCGGCGAGCGGGCCGAAGATCGCAGCGGCGATGCCCGGCCGGTCCGGCACGCGCCGCACCGTCACCTTCGCTTCGTCGCGCGAATAGGCGATGCCGGCGACAATTTCCTTTTCCACGATCTCGTCCTCGTCCACCACCAGTGTTCCGGGCAGGTCGCTGCCAAGCCGGTTGCCGCCGTCGAAGCTCGACAGCACCTGCACGCGCACCCGTTCCTTCATCGCCAGTTCGACGCTGCGCGTTTGCAGCACTTTCGCGCCGACCGAAGCGAGTTCCAGCATTTCCTCGTAGGCAATCTTACCGAGTTTTCGCGCCTTCGCCACGATTCGCGGGTCCGTCGTATAGACCCCGTCGACGTCTGTATAGATATCGCAACGGTCGGCCCGCAACGCGGCGGCCAGTGCCACCGCCGAGGTGTCCGAACCGCCGCGGCCGAGCGTGGTGACGCGGCCGTCCGGGGCAATGCCCTGGAATCCGGCCACCACCGCCACCTGCCCGCGCCCCATGCGCGCGATCAGGTCGGCGGCGACGATGCTGTCGATGCGCGCCTTGCCGTGCGCGCCGTCGGTCTTCAGCGGGATCTGCCAGCCGAGCCACGAGCGGGCTTCCACGCCGAGTTCCTGCAAGGCGATCGCGGTCAGCCCGGCGGTGACCTGCTCGCCGGTGGCGACCACGGTGTCGTATTCGCGCGCGTCGTGCAGCGGCGACAGCGACTGGCACCACGCCACCAGTTGGTTGGTCACGCCGGCCATGGCGGAGACCACGACCGCGACTTCGTTGCCGGCCTCAACCTCGCGTTTGACCCGCGCCGCGACATTGCGGATACGGTCGAGATCGGCGACGGAGGTGCCGCCGAACTTCATCACGATGCGGGCCATCAGGCGTTCCGGGCGAAGCGGGCGCGGCGGGCGCGGCCCCAGGTTGCGGGCAGGTCGGGGCGGCACACATACTGGCGAGTGGAGGTGGCGGCAACATGGCGCAAGCGCAGGCGAGCAGCGTGCTGACGGCGGAGGTGGCGCAGTTCGACGCGCTGGCGGGACAATGGTGGGATGCCAGCGGGCCGATGCGGCCGCTGCACCAGATGAACCCGCTGCGCATCGGCTGGATCGACAAGCGCATCTCGGTGCGCTTCGGCGGGCCGGTGCGTCTGCTCGACGTCGGCTGCGGCGCCGGACTTGCCGCCGAGGCGCTGGCACGGCACGGCCACAGCGTGCTCGGCATCGATGCCGCCGGCGCCGCGCTGGCCGCCGCCCGCACGCACGCCGAGGCCGAGGGCGTGGCCGTCGATTACCTGGAGACGACAGCCGAGGCGTTGCTGGACCGAGGCGAAAAATTCGCGGCGATCACGGCGCTGGAGGTGATCGAGCATGTCGCCGACCCGGCAAGCTTCGTCGCCTCGCTGGCCGGACTGCTGGAGCCGGGCGGGCTGCTGTTCGTCTCGACGCTGAACCGCACGCCGCGCGCCTTCCTGACCGCCAAACTCGGCGCCGAATACCTGCTGCGCCTGCTGCCGGTCGGCACCCACGATTTCCGCCGTTTCGTCACGCCCGCCGAAGTGTCGAGCCATCTGCGCGCGGCCGGCCTGCGCCTGTCCGACATCGCCGGCATGGTCCCGGACCCGATGCGCGGCGGCTGGAAGCTCAGCCGGGACGTGGCGGTGAACTATATCGCGATGGCGCAGGGGTAGGACGCGTTTCCTATGGGGATTTCCCCATAAAAACTTGCAAAAATCCGATAATAGGGTACGAGTGATGGAGGTTTTCTCATCGCCGCCGCTCCCTATCTCCGGATTCCTGGAAGCCGACATGAAGCAGCGGCTGACCGCGGAGGGCACGGACGCAGCAATCGCCGCCGTCAGGTTTGCGACATTGTGTTCGGGCGATGCCCGCCATGGCCGGCCGCCGCTCTACGAGCGCACGGCGCGGACGGTGTGGCGGGTGGAGAACGCTGGCCAGCCGCCGCCGAGCGTTTGCGTATTCGACTGGGGCAGCGACGCGATCGGGGTGCCGGCGCTGCGCGTCTGGTACATGCGGCTCGCAGACTCGTCGCTTGGCCTCGGCGCCTTCCCGGCAACCGACGGCGAACGCTTCCCCGAGCAGGGAGTGCTGGAGCAGCGGGCCGCGCAGGCCCTCCGCGCGCCGGGCTGCTATTTCGAGTGAGGTACGACGATGCGAACGATCCCGACTCCCGATGCGGCCACATACCCGGCGGCAGGCGAAGCAAGCGAAGTCGAGGCCGCCGCGGCGCGGCTGCTCGGCCGGCCGCCAACCAACGCCGAACTGGCCGAAGGCGCCGAGCAGGATGCGTTGCGCACCCTGCTGCTCCAGGCGCGCGAGTGCGCCGGCCAGTCGCAGTCGGAGGTGGCGCGGCGCATGGGGGTGCGGCAGAGCGAGGTGTCGCGGCTGGAAACCTCCATCGGACCTGGCACGCGGCTCGGGCGGCTGCGCGCGTATCTGGCAGCCTGCGACGCGACGCTGACTCTGACGCTGCACATGGCCGACGGCTCAGCGCAGAACTGGGGCGATGCGCCGCCCCGGCCCACGGCGCCAACCGCAGCCATGGCCAACGACACGATCACGGTCGGGTCCTCGCCTGCCATGCCGCAGATGCTGGACGATATCCTCGCGCTGGAGGCGAGCCTTGCGGCGGTCGGGCTGGACCCCGTCACGGCCGCCCGCGTCCGCTATGACTTTTTGCATCGGATCCGCGCCACCGCGGCACAGGGCCAGTCGAGCGGGATACCAGGGTCAGCCGTGTCCAAGGTGGCGCTCGATCCTTTCGCATCAAGCGGGAACGTTCACGTCGGCGGGTTCGCACCCGTCCCGTACCCGGTCCAGGGGTATGCCCTGACCGGGCAGCATGCCGTGATGGGAATCGGCCCAATCACGGAGTCCGGGACCGACCCAACGCCTGCCGGAATCATTCAGATCGGCGACGTCCGTTATCGGCTTTTCGAGGAAGCCGTCCCCGCCCGGCAGCCGCCCGAGCGCGGCTGATCCATGCCGTTCCGTTGGTACGTCGCGGCCCTGTTTGTCCTAATCGCCTGGGGTGTTGCGATCGTGTGGTTTGCGCGGCTCGCGGCCCCGGCGCTGCCCGAAAAGGGTGGGCGGGTGATTGAACTGGCCGGGACGCTGCTGACCCTGCTGCCGGTCGGCCTGGACCTGCTGCGCAAGTTCTACGTGCGCCGCATCGCGCCGCCGCCGGGCGACGGCGATGCCTACCGCGCCTGGGCGCTGCGGCAGGTCGGCGCCGCGCTGCTCGGCTACGAGTGGCTGTATGCGGTCGCCGTGTTCCTTGGTGTCAGCCTGATTGCGCTCGGCTTCGCGGTCGATCTGGTGGGGGCGTAGCCGCTACCCGTCCGCCCGCGGCACCCACGGAATGCGGTTGACCTCGATGCCCTCGTCGGCCAGCGCTTCCGCCTGTTCGGGCGTGGTCTCGCCGTAGATGCCGCGCACCTCGCTTTCGCCGCGATGGATTTTGCGGGCTTCGTCGGCGAACTGCTCGCCGACATAGTCGCAGTTCTTCTCCACCTCGGCGCGCACGCGTTGCAGCATGGCGCGGACATGGTCGGGCAGGCGCTCGCCGGCGACCGCGATCGGGGTGTCGGCGGCCGGCGATGGCGGCGACGGCGATGGCGGCGGCGTCTCGGGCGGCGCCACCAGGACACGGCCCTTCTTCGGCACCGCCGGGGTCATCAGCGCGCGGCGGATTTCGGTGTCGCCGCAGGTCGGGCATTCCACCAGCCCGCGCGCCGCCTGCGCGTCGAACGCGGCGCTGTCGCGGAACCAGCCGTCGAACCCGTGCGCGCTGGCGCATTGCAACTGGTAATGGATCATCGGCGTATCTTGCGCGCGCGGCTAGGCGGGCTGCAACAGCGGCTCCAGCTTGCCGGCGCGCTCCAGCGCCAGCAGCTCGTCGCAGCCGCCGATATACGCGCCGTCGATGAAGATCTGCGGCACCGTCGAACGCCCACCGGAGCGTTGCGCCGCCTCCGCCCGCGCCGCCGAGCCGCGCGGCGCGTCGATTTCGGTGTAGGCGGCGCCGCGCGCGTCGAACACCTGCTTGGCGCGGGCGCAGAACGGGCACCAATCCTGCGTATAAACTTCGATCCTGGGCATCGGTCGCTCCTTCGCGGCTGCAAAGCTTTGGCACGCGCCGCGCGCCGCGCAAGGGGCGATCAGCGCAGCCGCGGGTCTGGCACGCGCGCGGCGACCAGCACATCGACGCTGGTGGCACCGGCGGCGAGCAACACCTCGGTGCAGGCGGCGGCGGTGGCGCCGGTGGTCAGAACGTCGTCGACCAGCAGCACCCGCTTGCCGTGCAACCGCGCCACCTGCTGCGGCCGCACGGCGAAGGCGCCGGCCACCGTCTCGGCGCGGCGTTGCGCCGACAACTCGCCGAGCGGCACGGTCGGGCGGGTGCGGCGCAACAGCTCCGGCAGCGCCGGCACGCCGGACAGGCGCGCGAGCGCCCGCGCCAGCAGTGCCGCCTGATTGTAGCGCCGGGCGAACAGGCGGCGGCGGTGCAGCGGCACCGGCGCGATCAGCTCGGCCCGGCGCAGCAGCGCGGCCCCGGCGCGCGCCATCATCGGCGCCAGCGCCAGGGCCAGCTCCGGCCGGTCGGCGTGCTTGAACGGCAGCACGAGGCGCTTGGCGTGGCCGTCGTAGCGCAGCGCCGCCCGCGCCTGCCCCCACGGCGGCGGATGCGCGCGGCAGCCGGGGCACAACCGCTCCGGGCCGCCCTGCCCGGCATGCGCGAACGGCACGCCGCAGGTGACGCACAACGGTTCGGTCACGAAGGCGGCGCCGCGAAAGCACTCCGCACAGAACGTGCCCTGCGCCGCAACCGGCCGGTCGCAGGTCAGGCAGCTTGGTGGTAGCAGCACGTCGAGCGCGCCGCGCAGCGCGGCGGCGACGCCGGGGGCCAGCCGCGCGGCCAGGGCGGACGGTTGCATGGCCAAACGATAGCCGCGCGCCCGCTTGGCAGCAACGCCGCCCGGCCTATTGTCGTGGCCATGGGCGACAGCATGCATGTGTTCGACCGCGCCGCCGTGCGCCGCCACCGCGACCGCGCGGCGGCGATGGTGGGCGAGGTCGCCGACGTGCTGGCGGATGCCGCCGACCGGCTGCTCGACCGGCTCGACGACACCACGCGAACATTCACCCGCGCGCTCGACATCGGCGGCCGTGGCGTGATCGCGCCGCTGCTGCTGGCGCGCGGCATCGAGACCATTTCCTGCGACCTGTCGCCGCGCATGGCAGCGATTGCCGGCGCCCCGGCGGTGGCGGCGGACGAGGAATTCCTGCCGTTCGCGCCGGCCAGTTTCGACCTTGTGGTGGCCAATCTGTCGCTGCACTGGGTCAACGACCTGCCCGGCACGCTGATCCAGATCCGCCACGCGCTGCGGCCGGACGGGCTGTTCCTGGCCAGCCTGCCGGCGCTCGGCACGCTGGCGGACCTGCGCGCGGGGCTGACCGAGGTGGAAGCGGAGCTGACCGGCGGCGCCGCCCCGAGAATCTCGCCGTTCCCGGACCTGCGCGACTGCGCGGCCCTGCTGCAACGCGCCGGGTTTGCCCTCCCGGTCGCCGATGTCGAGGACATTGCTATCCTCTATGCCGATCCGTTCAGGCTGCTGTACGACCTGCGCGCCGCCGGCGAGACCAATGCGGTGGTACTGCGCGACCGCCGCACGCCGCCGCGGCTGCTGTTCGGCGGCGCGCTGGCCGATCTGCCGGAACGCGACGGCAGGCTGGTCGCCACACTGCGGCTGGCGATCATGACCGGCTGGGCGCCCGGCCCCGGCCAGCCGCAACCGCTCGCGCCCGGCAGCGCGCGGCACTCGCTGGCCGCTGCGCTGACCAAGCCCGATCAGACGTAGCGGACGCGCTCGCTGGCCAGCAGGGCGGCCACCGCGTCCATCTGCGTCATGCCCGCGGCGATGCGCGCCTGCAACGCGCGCTCGGCGGCCAGCACCTGTTCCAGCCGCGCCACCACCTCGGCCAGCCGGGCCTGCGGCACCACGACGACGCCGTCGGCGTCCCCCACTAGCACGTCGCCCGATTGCACATGGATACCGCCGCACACCACTGGCAGGCCGACGCGGCCCGGCCCGTTGCGGGCGCAGGAGTTGGGGGTGATGCCGGCGGCAAACACGGGAATGCCGATCTCGCGGATACCGGCGGCGTCGCGCACCACGCCGTCGGTCACCAGCGCCACCACGCCGCCGTTGCGGCCCATCCAGGCGACGTTGTCGCCGATGATCGCGGCCCCGTTAAAACCGTCCGCCGCCGCGACGATCACGTCGCCCGGCTGCGCCCGCGCCAGCGCCCCCATTACCGCGAGGTTGTCGCCCGGCCCGGTCTCGCAGGTCAGCGCCACGCCGACGAACGCGGCGCGGGCCGGATCGACCGGCTTGATGCCGGCGGCAAGCGCGCCGCCGCCGTCCATCGCATCGACGACATGCCCGGTCATGGCGCCGGCGAGCCGCGCGACGAGTGCTGGGTCGGGGCGCTGCCATTGCCGGAGAATGGTCAGCAGCGGCGGATCCTGGATCATGACGCTACCATGCCTGCGGCGGGAGACGGCGGTTGCGGCTGCGGCGCGCGGCCGAACGGGTGCAGCACCTTGTCGTGCGGCGTCAGCCAGAAGCGGCGGCCGACGTCGGCGTAGCCGTTGTACAGCAATCCGCCATTGGCCGCGATCATCGCCGCGCGATGTCGCCGGTAGACGCGCGGGATGCGCCACCACGGCAGTTCCGGCCATGCGTGATGCACGAGGTGCAGGTTGTTGTGCAGGAACAGCAGGCCGAGCACCGGCGCGTTTTCGACGATGGCGATACGCTCGCGCACGCCCTCGGCGGCACGATGCTCGGCGAACGAGCGGATCAGCATCAGCGAGGCCGCCGGATACACGACGCAGGCGAGGTAGATCAGCGGGTTGATGCCGCACACGCCCCACACCCAGGCGAGCACCGCGGCGGCGCCGAGCAGATGCGGCAGCCAGATGCGGCGCGCCCCGGCATTGCCCTGCGCCAGCGCGCGGACCTGGAAATACAGGAAACGGCCGATCACCCAGGCCGGGCCGACCAGCAGGCGGCCGAGAAACGTGTTCTGCGCCATGAACAGCAGCCGCGCCACCGCATTCAACCGGTGCCATTGCTCGGGCAGCCAGTAGCGGCTTTCCGGATCGTCGAGCGGGTCGGTCAGCCTCGCGTCGTCATGGTGGCGCAGATGCGAGCCGCGATAGATGTGGTACGGCAGCCAGAGCGGCAGCGGCACGAAGCCGATGGCGTCGTTGACAGCGCGGCTGCGCGTCGGGTGGCCGTGCAGCACCTCGTGCTGCAACGAGCCGTGCCAGGCGACCAGCCAGACCAGGCCGGGACACACCAGCCAGGCCGGCAACGCCGCATGCCAATACGTCAGCATCAGCCAGCCGCCATAGATGGTCAGACAGAGCGCGATGGTCGGCCATTCGACGCCACAGGAAAAATCCTCGTCGGTCAGCACGATCCCGGCCGGAGCCGCCACCCGTGTCCGCACGCGCGCCTCGCCTTTCGCTGCAAACCCGCTGCGGGCCGGCGCCGCGACGGCAATCGCGCCATCGAATTCACGCACCGGCCAGCGGGTTTTTCCGATTGCACGTTACGACCCCGCGACGCCGCCGCGCAAGGTCGTTGCGAAGGCCCGGTCAGGGTTCCGGCGACAGGTCCGCGCCGTCGGCGCCGTAGCTGGCCAGCACCCGGCGGAACAGCAGATCGTCGAACGGGTCGGCGAAGGTGATGCTGCGGATCGCCGACAGCGCCCGCATATCGACCAGCCGCGACTTGCTGATCGACTCGACCGGCGCGAAGCCGACCGCGCAGCTATCGCCGATCGAAGGCGTCACCCGCAGCACCAGCAGCGAGAAATTCGTGGTGGCGTCGGCCAGCGTCTCGTACAGCGCGCGGAACTGCGCCACGCTGATCCAGTTGGCCGGAGCGAGATGCACGAACAGCTTGCGCTCGGGGCTCGCCAGCATGCGGCCGAAGCGCTCGACGCAGCGTTGCAGATACTCGTAATTCGCCGGCTCGCGCATGTCGCGGTGATTGAACAGGCTGCGCAGCTCGTATTTTTCCAGGTAATAATCGTGATTGCAGCGGCTGGTCTGCACGACGCCTTGGTCGTCCAGCACCGGGGAATAGTATTTCTGGTCCAGCAGCGTGGCAAAACCGTCCCTGATGCAGTCCTCGACCATTCCGATATGCGAAAAAATCCAGTCGAACGGCAGCGAGTATTTCTTCAGGCCGAGTTCCTTGAAGGCGAATGACGGCAGACAGTTGAAGCCGAGGCTGACGATGTGGCGGATCGGCTCGTCCGGCCGTTCGGCGGACTTGCCGACCAGATGGTTGTAGAACCGCCGCCCTTCCAGATCGAGGTATTCCTGGCTGGCCAGATAGGTGCCGATGATCTGCGAGAGGCTGGCCGAATCCTTCGGGTGCGCGTTCAGCGCCGCGACATTGGCGTCATAGCCGTCCGGGTCCGGCGCCCGCCGCAGCACGCCGCGATACAGCGCATCGACGACGGTGCCGACCGAGTATTCGGGTTCGTCGGGCGTCTTGGTCTTCGCCCGACCCTGCCCAGGCCTAGCCGCCATGCTGCCGTCCTCGCTCAATGCGCAGATCCTGCCCGCCCACCGACGCTTGTTGTCGCGTCCGGAGTTCCGATTCGGCGAACTGTGGGATAACGGAACATGCCTAACAGTGTCAGTTCCGTCAACGCGAGGTAACATATGCGCCCCGCACGGGAGCATCGCGCCGACGTCGGGCGCCGTTACTCTGCGTTACGTACTCGCACCGCCGCACGCGCCGCGTGGCCTTCGGCGTCCAGCACGGTGACCCGATAGAACCCCGGTGCCGGCGGCGTCCAGCCCGCTTCGCGCCGCGCCGGGTCGCCGGCGAGCGGGGCGCCATCGACCAGAAAGGTCAGCGGCCGGCGCCCGCCCATCGCGCGCAGCACCACCGGTGCGGCGCCGCCGAGCACCGAATCGGGCGGCGGAAACAGCAGGCGCAGCGCGTCGGCGCGCACCACGCTGGCCTCCCGCCGCGCGCCCTCCGGCACCGGGCGCGGCGCCGGCGGCAGCAGGTCGAACAGCCGCGACAGCAGCGGCACCGCGAGGCTGCGGCCGGTGGCACCGGGCAGCGGCGTGCCGTCCGGCCGGCCGATCCAGACGGCGGCGACGTGGTGCGCATCGAAGCCGAGCGCCCAGGCATCGCGGCCGCCCCAGCTGGTCCCGGTCTTCCAGGCAACGCCGTTCGCGATCGCATCGGGGAACGGCTGCGTCAGCACGGCGGCGACGGCGGCGGCGGCGCGGGCGTCGAGAAACGGGCGCGGCTGCTGCCGCTCCTCCGCCCGCAGCAGCAGCGGTGCGGCGTTGCCGTCGGTGGCGAGGGCCGCATACAGGCCGGCCAGTTGCCGCAGCGTGATGCCGGCACCGCCGAGTGCCAGCGGCAGCGACGGGTCGGCCCCCGCCGGCAGTTGCAGCTTGACCCCGGCCGCCTGCACCACGGCGGCAAAGCGCATCGGCCCGACGCGGTCGAGCAGCGCCACCGCCGGCAGGTTCAGCGAGCGGCGCAGCGCGTCGGCCGCCGTCACGTCGCCGGCGAAGCCGCGATCGAAATCCTCCGGCGCGTAGTGGCCGAAGCGGCGCGGCGCGTCGTCCAGCACCGTCTCCGGCCCGACCAGCCCGTCCTGGAACGCCAGCGCGTAGATGAACGGCTTCAACGCCGACCCCGGCGAGCGGACCGCCCGCGTCAGGTCGAGGAAGCCGCCCCGGCCCTCGCCCGGCCCGCCGCCGCCCGAGGCGATGGCGCGGATCTCGCGCGACGAGGCGTCGGCGATCAGCAGCGCCAGCGAGGCGCGCTCCGGCAGTTCGGCGATGCGCTCGGCGGCGAGGCGTTCCAGCGCCAGTTGCAGCGACAGGTCGAGCGTGGTGGCGACGTGCGGCGGGCCGGCCAGGGCCGCCAGTGCCTGCGGCGCGTGGCGCGGCAGGCTTTGCCGGTGCGTCGGCACGTCCGGCGGGTCGGCGATGCCGTGGGCGAGCAGGATGCGGTCGCGCAGCGCGCGGGCGCGCGCGGCATGGCGGTCCGGCCGCAGCGCCTCCGGCCGGCGCGGGATCGCCACCAGCAGCGCCGCCTGTGCCGGCTCCAGCAGGCGCGGCGAGGTGCCGAACCACGCCAGCGCGCCGGCGCGTACCCCCTCCAGATTGCCGCCATACGGCGCCAGCGTCAGCCAGATGCCGAGAATCTCGCGCTTGGAGAAATGCGCCTCCAACTGGATCGCGCGGGCGATCTCGATGAGCTTGCTGCGCACCGTGCGCGGGCGCGGCTCCAGCAGGCGGGCGGCCTGCATGGTCAGCGTCGAGCCGCCGGAGACGACGCGGCCGGCGCGCACACCCTGGGCAAGCGCCCGCGCCAGCGCCAGCGGA
>Ga0302279_10004860_pt1 | contig 15426 bp, 13 predicted proteins | sample III_Bog_N3_3_FD_194541 | JGI IMG/M metagenome (GOLD analysis project Ga0302279, IMG submission 194541) | Peat permafrost microbial communities from Stordalen Mire near Abisko, Sweden - III_Bog_N3_3 | ecosystem: Environmental > Terrestrial > Soil > Wetlands > Peat | place: Sweden: Abisko...
GTCGCCAGCGTGGCACCTGCATCGGAGGCCGCGTCGGGTCGCGCTTCCTGCGCGGGGAGCGAGGCGCGCGAGGCGCTCCCGCCTCCGGCGCCGTTCGACGATGGGGCTGGCGGCGGAGCTGCTCCTGCTCCTTCTCGGGGCCCGGTGACGGCGTGGGATCCGGCTGCGGCCACGCTTCGATCGGAGGTGCGCGCTCCCGTCACGATGCCGATGTCCGTCACGATGGGGGGAGGCCCCCCAAGCCCCCCCGCCCAGCCGGCGGAGCGGCGGTCGACGGCGGCGCCGGTGGAGCGGTCGGCGAGCCGGGCGAGCCTGGGGCCGAGGACGGGGCGGAGAGCCATCGCGATGGCGTCCGTCGTGCTGGGGCTCGGGGCGGCGGGCGCGGCATGGTTCGCGGGGGGACGTGACGGCACGGCGCCCGCGGCGACGATGGGGGGACCTCAAAGATCCCCCCAACCCCCCCCGGTGCTGTCGGCGTCGGCCTCGGCGTCCGCGGCCGCGGTCGAGACGGCCGCCCCGCGCGTCGCGCCGGCGCCGCTTCGGGGGCCTCCGCCCCGCCCGGCGCCGAGGCGCGGCAAGATCCCGGTCCCCTGACGTTCGATGCGGGGCTCGTCCCCGGCGGTTGACACGGAGGATGCCATCGATGTCCGCGCCCGATTCGACTCACCCCCCTCCCGCCGATGCGAAGGACGCCGACACGCGACGTGCGCTCGCGAACGAGGTCTGCGCGCGGCACCGCGCGCAGGTCGAGGCGCTGCTCGCGGAGCGGAGGGACGTGCTCCCGGCGTCGGCGGCGGATCTGGTGCAGGAGGTGCTCCTGGTGCTGAACGCCGAGGTCGAGGAGACGGGCCGCGAGCCCGAGAAGGTGGGTGGGTTCCTCAAGCGGACCGTCGAGAAGAAGGTCGCCAACCACAAGCGGCTGTGGCGCCCGGCGCGGGCGGGCGGGGTGGAGGTGGACGAGACGGTTGCCACGTCGACCGAGTCCGATCCCGAGGGGACGGTGGAGCTCTACGAGCAGCTCGAGAAGGTGGAGCGCTGGAGTCGCGGGCTGCCCGCGGAGCTGGTCGAGGTGCTGCGCTTCACGCATGGCGTGGGGATGAGCCTCGACGAGGTGGCGGCGGCGCTGGAGCGGCCACGTAGCACCGTCCATGACCAGCTCCAGGCTGCGATGGAGATGCTCCGGGAGATGGCGCGCGACTCGGAGCGTGCGGCTGCGGCGCGGGTCGAGGAGGGCGCGGAGGGCGGGGCGGAGCGGGCGGCGCCTGCGGCTTCCTCGCTCGGTGCGGGGATCAGCCGAGCTGCCGGTGCCTCTCCTGCGGCGTGCGCGCCGGGGCGTCCGGGAGATCGCCCGCCTTCGCCGCCTGGAGCACGTCGAGCGCGAGGGTAGAGCGCTGGCGGCGGTCGAGGCTGAAGGGTAATTGGCCGTCTGGTGGTCCTCCGTCGTCGAGAGCGGGGGCTGCGCCAGTTTCCGGACCGGCTTGCAAGACGTGGGCGTTTCCTGCGAGCCTCGGGTCAGGAGGTGGCGCTACGCGGACCATTGAGCGCGACCCATGGCGCTGAAGGGGCATCGACCCTCCGATTGGAAAGACCCATGACGCTCCGTCGCAAAGGCACGCGCACCATTGTCGTCGACGCGGTCGCGTATCGGTGGACCGTCGCGCCGAACGACGAACCAGGTCTTGCGATCGTCGTCGAGTACGCCGAGGCGCCTGCACGGCGATTGGTTAGCTGGGTGGATCACGGCACGACGATCAGTCCACGCGTGGTGCGCGCCGCCATCGTCGAAGGCTTGCGGGCGGGTTGGCTCCCCACCGCCACCGGACGAGACGTGGTGCGCCGACAAGTTCTCCTCGACGCGCGGACCGAAGCGTTGCAGCAATGCCCCTGCTGCGATTATTTCACGCTCGGCGAGCGGGGCGGCCACGAGATCTGCGACGTTTGCTTCTGGGAGGACGACGGCCTCGACCTCGACTCTCTTGATACCCATTCCGGGCCCAATCACCTGACACTTCGTGAAGCACGCGCAAACTTTGGGCGCCTCGGCGCGTGCGATGAGGCCGGCCGCTCGCACGTCCTTCCGGAACGCGCGCGCATCGCGTTCGCACGGATGCTTCGCCCGGCAGCCCGGCCCGCGCCACCGCGGCCGATCGTTCGGCGGCACGGCGGTGGAGGTAGCTCGTGAAGCGCTCTGGATGGAATCCCACCAGACGGAACCGGAACATCGGGACGGCGAAGTCGGGTCACGGGCTCGCGAACCGTCTTGTCATCCCGGCGCCCTGGAATGACCCCCGCGTGTTCTGGGAGAAGCTTCACGAGCCGGTGGCCATCGAGATCAACGGCTTCACGATCCTCGTCGAGCCCTGCCTTCCTGGGTTCGTTCATTCGGTGACGGTGGACGACCTCGTCCGGATGCTCGGACTTCTTCCGCCGCACGACATCGCCGCGCTCCGGACGGTCGTGCTGCGCCAGCCAACGAGGAAACAGGGCGTTCTCGCTGCTGTCTGGGGTCGACTGGCCTACTTCGCCGACTTTGGTCGAGCTCGGGGGCCCGCCATCATTCTCGACGCCCAGCGGCTGGCGGGGTGCCTCGAGTGGGGGCGGCATCTTTCTCCGGACGTGGCCGAGGAGCTCGAGCGTCTCCGGACCGATGGCCACACTGTCACCGGCGAAAACCGGCGATGGCGGATCCAGACGAGCATGGTCTCCACACGATCGACCCAGCTCTTTCGGACCGTGCCCCACGAGCTCGGACACCATGTCCAGTACGACCGTGAAGTCCGGCAGCGTGCGGGTGGCGACATGGACGCGGAGCTCGCGCTCCGAGATCATTACTTCACCAAGCCGGCACGTGAAAAGGAAGACTTCGCTCATCGCTATGCGCGTGAAACGATGGAGCGACTGTCGGCGGAGCATCGCGTGCCGTTCCCGCGGCTGGTGGAGGAGACCAGCATGAAACGGTGGTGCCTGGAGCCGAAGTGGTTCGGTCTCGCCTGACGGGCATGAGGTACCATCGGGCCGCCCAACCTGCGGGCGCCGCGCGCGGTCCGCGCGGCCGCGCAGGCGACGGGGGGCTGTGCCTCGCATTACTCGGCACGGCCCCCGGCCCGCTCAGCCGCCGAACCACGCTCGGCACTGCGGCTCGCGGCAGATCGTTCGGCGGGCTCATGGCGGCAGCCGGAAGTCGTGGGTGCACGCTCCGAAGGGCTGCGGAGCGCTTGGTGTACCAGCGCCCCGCCCTCTCAGCCCTTCGCGCACGCGGAGCCAGCGTCCGGGCTCTCGTCCACCACGGGCCGTGCGTCCCGTGGCTTTCGAGGCCCGGCAAACCTCACGCCGGCACGACCGCCTTCGACAGCAGCCCCTGCACCGAGAGCTGCCGCGCGTGCATCTCGAAGGTCTGCATCCCGTAGGGCGTGGCGCCCTTCTCCATCTGCCAGCGCAGCGCGGCCGCCACGTCGCCCTGCTCGCTCGACCCGCCGCGCAGCGCCTCGCGGACCGAGGCCGTGGCGACGAGCACCTCGCACGCCAGCACCAGGCCGGTCCCATCGCGCTTGGGCAGCAGCTTCTGCGCCAGCACCCCGTGCAAGGCGGCCGAGAAGCGGCCAGCGAAGTCCGGGAGGCCGCGCCCCAGACCGAGCAGCCGAGCGACCGCACGCGCGGCGTCGGGCGAGGCCACGGTGACGAGCACCAGGTGCCCCAGCTCGGCCAGCTCGAGCACGCCCTCGAGCGCCTCGGCCGAGCGCAGGTCGGAGACGAAGACGACGTCCGGATCCTGCACGTGCGCCCCGCGCAAGCCCGCGACGAGCGAGCTCACGTCGACGCCGATCGCCCGCTGGCTGACGCTGCCCCGCGCGTCCTCGTGGACGTGCTCGACGGGATCCTCGAGCGTGAGGATGTGCCTGGGATAGCTCTCGTTGATGTGGCCGAGCAGCGCCGCGGCGGTGGTGCTCTTGCCCGCGCCCGAGCCGCCGGCGATGACCACGATGCCGCGCTCTTGCTCGATGAGCGCCGTTGCCGCGGCGGGGAGGCCGAGCTCGGCGAGGGTGGGGATCTTGGGCGGGATGCTGCGCATCACCAGCGAGACGGAGCCGCGCGCCCGGTACGCGGCGACGCGGAAGCGCCCGAGGCCGGGCGCGTCGTAGGCGAAGACGATGTCGAGCGAGGTGGGCAGAGGAGTGCCGGGGGTCTGGGGGCTCGCCGCGGCGCCGAGGAGGATGCGCAGCGTGGCGTCGGTGTCCTCGGCGCGGATCTTCTCGACGCGGAAGAAGACGAGGTCGTCGCGCACGCGCCCCCCGGGCGGCTGGCCGACCTTGAGGTGGACGTCGCTGCAGCCGGCGGCGAGCGCCTTGCCGAGCAGTTGATGGAGGAAGGGCTCGGAGGCGTACGGGGTGGTCAAGCCCGGAGACTACCGCGCTTTCGGGTCGAGAGCCGCCGGGATGCGCGTCCGGTCCACGGATCCTCGCTCGGCGAGCGCCCGGGCCGCCGAGACCGCGAGCGCCCGGTCCTCGCGCGGGAGCGTCGTATCCGCAGCGACCGCGAGCACCGCCTCGCCGCAGCGGCGAGCGCCCTCGAGGTCGAGCGGCTCGCGCTGGCGGGGCGGCTGCCCGGCCACGCCGAGGATGGCGTTGAGCAGGCGGCGCCGCCGCAGGGGGGCGCGCTGGAGCAGATCGCCGAGCGGGCCGAGCGCGATCTCGGCGTCCTCCGCATAGGGGAGCGCGTCGAGGGCCGTGTCGGCGACCGGGTCGGGATCCTCGATGCCGGCGATGAGGCCGGCGGCCCCCACCGCGAAGGCGAGGCGCGCTTTCTCGAGGGGATCCTCGTCGCGAGCGTCCCGCCAGCGAGGATCGTGGAGCCGCGGGCTCTCCCGAGGGAGGGCCGCGGAGGCGAGGGCGCTGGCGGTGGGGAAGGGGGACGGCGGGGAGGGGACGGGAGGGGGGAGGGGGTCGCGCGGCGATGCGGTGCAGGCCGCGAGGGCGAGCGCCACGGTCAGCGCGATCGGCGCGATCCGCCTCACCTACGGAGCCTGGAGCGGCAGCGAGCGCTTGCCTCCGGCTTGACCAGCCTTGCGGTCTTCCTCGTTCTTGGCGTTGTACTCCTCGACGGCGCGGTTGATGTGCATCGAGCAGAACTTGGGCCCGCACATCGAGCAGAACTCGGCCGTCTTGAAGTACTCCTCCGGCAGGTCGACGTCGTGCATCGCCTGGGCCGTCTCGGGGTCGAGCGAGAGGGCGAACTGCTTCTTCCAGTCGAAGGCGTAGCGGGCGCGGCTGAGCTCGTCGTCGCGGTCGCGCGCGCCGGGGCGCTTGCGGGCGATGTCGGCGGCGTGGGCGGCGATCTTGTAGGCGATCATGCCCTGCTTGACGTCCTCGGCGTTGGGCAGGCCGAGGTGCTCCTTGGGGGTCACGTAGCAGAGCATCGCCGCGCCGGCGTAGCCGGCCATGGTGGCGCCGATGCAGCTGGTGATGTGGTCGTAGCCGGGCGCGTAGTCGGTGACGAGCGGGCCGAGGACGTAGAAGGGCGCCTCGTGGCAGAGCTCCATCTCCCGCTTCACGTTCATCTCGATCTGGTCGAAGGGCACGTGGCCGGGGCCCTCGATCATCACCTGCACGTCCTTCTCCCAGGCGCGCAGGGTGAGCTCGCCGAGGGTCTTCAGCTCGGCGAACTGGGCGGCGTCGCTGGCGTCGTGGAGGCAGCCGGGGCGCAGGCCGTCGCCGGCGGAGATGGTGACGTCGTAGCGGGCGCAGATCTCGAGGACCTTGTCCCAGTGCGTGTAGAAGGGGTTCTCCTTGTGGTGGTGGATCATCCACTCGGCCATGATCGAGCCGCCGCGGGAGACGATGCCGGTGATGCGACCCTTCACCAGCGGGAGGTGCTCGCGGAGCACGCCGGCGTGGAGGGTGAAGTAGTCGACGCCCTGCTGGGCCTGGTGCTCCAGCATGGAGATCAGGTCGTCGGCGGTGAGGGTCTTGGTGTCCTTGGCGATCTGGAGCGCCTGGTAGATGGGCACCGTGCCGACGGGGATGGGCGAGCAGGCGAGGATGGCGCGGCGGATGCCGTCGATGTCGCCGCCGGTGGAGAGGTCCATCACCGTGTCGGCGCCGTACTTGATGGCGAACTGGAGCTTCTCGAGCTCGCCCTCGACGGCGCTGGTCACCTGGCTGTTGCCGATGTTCGCGTTGACCTTGCAGAGCGAGGCCACGCCGATGGCCATGGGCTCCAGGTTGCGGTGGTTGACGTTGGCCGGGATGACCATGCGGCCGCGGGCCACCTCGCTGCGGACGAGCTCGGGGTCGAGCTTCTCGCGGCGAGCCACGAACTCCATCTCGTCCGTCACCTGGCCCTTGCGGGCGAAGTGCATCTGGCTCTGGTTGGCACTCGCAGCGCGCTTCAACACCCACTCGTTCCGCAGCATGGGACCTCGCTCGTTCGGTTTCGGCGTCGGGGCCGATCCCGACAGTGTCGGAGGCTCTAGGGCGCCCTGCGGCGCGATGCAAGCGGGGTCAGGATGACCGACTAGCTCGTGGCCTGGGTCGGCGCCGGCATGGTGGCCATGAAGTCGCGGGCGATGCGCGGCTCGTACTGGTCGAGGAGGGCCTCGACGCGCTCCAGGGCGGGGGAGCGCACGACGAAGCCGACATGGTGGGCGGGGTGCCCCTCCAGGCGCCAGGCGATCTCGGGGTCGTTGTACGCGGAGGTGTCGGGCTTCTCCTGCCGGGCGAGCGAGAGGATGAGGCCGCCGTAGAGCGCCTGGTGCGGGGGGAGCGTGTAGGGCTCGTCGCCCTGGGCGATCTCGATCTTGGCCCACTCCCGCCACAGGCTGATCCCGGTGGAGGCCTCGACGAGATCGGCGATGTGGGCGCCGCCGACCCGGGCGGCGGTCTCGAGGAAGTAGATCTTCCCGTCCTCGCGGCCGCGGATGAACTCGGTGTGGGTCACCCCGCGCACCAACCCGAGGTGCTCGATGACCTGGGCGTGGGTCTCCTTGATGCTGGCCTCGAGCAGGCTGCCGCGGAGGACGGTGCGGGTGGCGAAGATGCCGCCGCCCTGGTGGAGCAGCTCGAAGAGGGGCTTCCGGTACTGGTGCACCTCGGCGAAGAGGATCTTCTTCTCGGAGATGATGGCGTCGACGTGGAAGACGTCGCCGGGGATCATCTGCTCGATGAGGTAGCTCGACTGGGCGTCGCCGAGCTCCTCGATGACCTTCCACACCTCCTCGGCGCGCTCGAGCTTGCGGATGCCCACCGACGAGGCCTCGCTGCGGGGCTTGAGCAGCCACGGCGCGGGGACGGTGCTGAGGAACTGGTGGACGCGCGCGTGGTTGAGCACGTGCACGAAGGCGGGGATGGCGATGCCGCGGTCCCTGGCGCGGGCGCGCATGGCGAGCTTGTCGCGGAAGTAGCGGGCCGTCGTCTCGCCCATGCCCGGGATGCGCAGGTGCTCGCGCAGGTGCGCCGCGGTCTCGACGTCGTAGTCGTCGAGGGGCGTGATCCGGGCGATGTCGCGGGTGCGCGCCAGGTAGCTGACGGCGTTGACGACGGTGCGCCAGTCGGTCAGCGAGTGGAGGGCGAAGATCTCGTCGATGAACTCGCGTGCCCAGGGCTTGCCGAGGAGCGGCTCGAGCGTGACGAGGACGACGTGGCACCCCTCGCGCTTGCACTGCTCGAGGAAGGCGTTGCCCTTGAAGTAGCTGGCAAGGCAGAGGATGGTGCGGCCCCGCGGGGACTCTGCAGGTAGGACGGGCTCGTGCATGGCGACGGGGCGGGAGCCTAGCCGAAAGTGGGGCCGTGGTGCGTCAAGAGTTGGCGCCAGGCGCAAACGTCGCCGGGAGCACCGGGAAGCGCCGTCAGTGCACGTAGTCGGCGATCACGGCCGCCACGATCCGGCTGACGACGATGACGGCGAGCGCCACCCCCAGGTGCTTGCCGATCTCCGCCCGCGCGCTCACCCCGCGGTCGCGCGCGAGCTGCCAGGAGAGCCCGCCCAGGAGCAGCAGCCCCCAGCCGAGCGCCACGGGGCCGAGCGCCGGCGGCGGGACCCAGACCGCGATGGCGACGAACGTCAGCGCCACCACCAGGCGCGCCACGAAATTGGTCAGCGTGGCCCGGAAGGCGGTCCGACTCTCGAGGTGCTCGGACTCCTGGTAGACGTGGATGCTCAGCGAGTCGCTGATGTTGTCGGCGAGGGCGACGATGAGCAGGCTGCTGACCAGCGCGCCTCGCGTCGCGCTCGTCGCGGCGAGGCCGACGATGAGGCCCATGCTGGTGACGATCGCGGAGGTGCTGCCGAAGCTCACCCGCGTGAGATCGATCATGGCTCCGCGGCGCTCACCGTCGCGGCTGCGCGTCGGCCGCCGCCCACGCGCCCGCGCAAGCGCTCCACCCCCGCCATCGCCAGCGCGCCCACGGCCGCCACCGGCACCGCGGGCGCCAGCAGGAACACCAGCACGCCGGCCACGTTCGGCGGTGGGGTCACCGGATCCGCCCCGACCCACGCCGCGAGCAGGATGAACGGCACCGCCGTCGCCACCAGCATCACCCACGGAGCATGTCTACCCGGCCGGCTGACCCACGCCAGCGCACCGACGGCGACGACCGCGGCGGACCCGGCCCGGATGGCGTCGAGCGCCAGGTACGGCACGGGCATGAGGTGGCTGAACGTCGGTCGGTTGCCGAGCAGCCAGAGCCCGGCCGCATACACGGCGGCACTGACGATGGGAAGGAGCGCCGCCGCCGGGGCCAGGCCCTCCCCGAGGCGCGCGCCCGTGCGGACCAGGGCTCGCCACAGGACCAGCGCGGCGAGCGCGAGCGCGGCGGCCGCCACGCTCAGCCGTCGGGGCCCACCCGCGGCGCGTCGGGCGTCGAGCTCCCGCGCCCGGTCACCCATCAAGGCGGCGTGGAGGCTCTCGGCTTCTTCCCACGCGTCGGGATCCGGCTTGCGGAGGCGCGCGGCCAGGGGCGCGACCTCGGCGCAGCGCGGGTCGGGGCGGAGCTGGCAGAGGAAGCGCGACGCCTCTTCGAAGGGCGCGGCGAGGAGGAACGAGGCCGCGCCCTCTTCGAGGGAGAGCGCGTCGAGCATGGGGAGCCCGAGGTTGGACGAGGGGGGACGCAGCCCGCCGAGCAGCGCCAGCGTGGAGGCGACGTCGCGCATGGGGCGCTCGCCGAGCTCGACACCGCGGCGGAAGAGGCCGCCCACCCCGAGGAAGAAGGCGTGCGAGACCACCGGCTCGTCGCCGCCGTGACCGCCCTCGGGGAGGTGACCGTGATCGCTGACCACGATGAGCGAGTCCTGCTCGAGATCGAGCGTGCTGGCGTAGCTGATCAGGAACGCAGCGGCGTTGCGCGCCTCCTGCCGGGCCTCGGCGGAGGCGCCGCCGTGGCGGTGCGAGCTCTCGTCGACCTCCCCCCAGTGGATGAAGTCGAAGGCGCGCGAGGGGCTCTTGCCGTCGAAGGCCGCGAGCTCGGGGCCGCCGGCGAGGCGGCGTCGGCCGATCTCCACGCCCAGCGCGAACTCACCCTTGTAGACCGGCGTGCCGGCCGGCGGCGCGACGATGGTGGCGAAGTCGCTGAAGCCGCGCGCGAAGAGCGTGAGCGGCACGTGGGCGTCGCCGGCGGCGAGCAGGACGGAGTCCAGCCCCACCACCGGATCGAGCCCACCGTTGCGCCGCGTGCCGCTGTCGCGGGGGCCGAGCCCGGTGACGAACGAGACCAGCGCGGGCGACGTGTAGGTGGGGAACTCGACCGCGAGGCTGCGGAACACCCCCACCTGACGCAGGGGCCTCAGCTCGTCGAGGGCGCGGGCGGCGGCGTAGGGGAGGCCGTCGACGATGACCACCGCGAGCCGGCGCGCCAGGCCCGGCGTGGGCGGGGCCGCGCTGACCTCGTGCGGGACGCCCTCGAGCGACGTGCGCGGGGTGTTCAGCGTGGGCAGGTAGACGCCCACCGTGTACCAGGTGGTGATCGCGGTGATCGCGGCTCCGGTGAGCGCGACGGCGAGGGGGGATGCAGGGCGCGCGGGACGCGCGGGGCTCGGGGCTCGGGGCACGGGTCAGGCGAAGGCCGCCTCGATGCGAGCGCCGCACTCGACACAGAAGCTGTTGCCAGGGAAGAGCTCGAAGCGGCACTGCTTGCAGCGGTTCACCGTGGCCGCGCCGGGCCAGGGGCCGTGGACGTCGAGATCGATCTCGCCGCCCGAGGCCAGCGCCGCGGCCTCCTCGGGGGTGAGCAGGCCCTCCATGCTGGTGCCGGCGTCGTCGGCGACGAGCTCGAGCGGACGGGGGGAGATGGACGCGGGGCGGGACTGCGGAGGGGCGGCGATCTCGATGATCGGGGCGGGCACCAGGGGCGCATTCGTGAGGTCCGGGGACGCCGGGGCGACCACGGGCCTGGGGGCTCGGCTTCCATCGTCGACCACCGCGACCGGCACCGGAGCGGTGGCGATCGGGACCGGGATCCGGGCGGCGGCTCCCCGCGCGACCGGCACGGGCGGCGGCGGCGGGATGAAGGGACGGACCGCTGCAGGAGCCCGGGGGTTTGGGGGCGGAGCCCCCATCGCTGACTGCGGGCGCGAGACCGGCGGAGGGGGGGCCAGGTGAGGAGGAGGCGGCGCCACGTGCGGGGCGCTGGGAGGGGCTTCGATCTCCAGGTCTCCCTCGGACACCAGCTCCGCGATCGCGTCGGCGTTGAGCTCGTCGTCATGCTCGAGCTCGGCGTGCGCCGAGATGTCGATCTCGTCCGCTTGCGCCGGGTCGTCGACGCGGACGAGGAGGGCGGAGATGTTGTCCGTCCCGCCGTGGTCGTTGGCCTCGGCGACGAGCAGCTCACACGCCTCCTGCGGCTCGGGCGTGAGGTTGATGACGTCGAGGATGTGCTCGACGGGGACCATGCCGGTGAGGCCGTCGGAGCAGAGCAGGTAGAGATCGCCCGGGAGCACCGGCTCGGACTTGATGTCGACCTTGACCAGATCCTTCATCCCCAGGGCGCGGGTGATGATGTTCTTGGGCAGGCGGGCCAGCTCCTCTCGGGTGAGGTCCGGCTTCATGTCGAGGGCGTCGTTGATGAGCGAGTGATCGCGCGTCATCTGCTTGATCTCGCCCGCGCGGATCCGGTAGCAGCGGCTGTCGCCGACGTGCGCGATGTGCACCATGCCATCCGCCAAGTGGAGCGCGACGCACGTGGAACCCATCCCGTGGTGCTGCTGGTGGGTGTTGGAGATGGTGTGAACGTCGCGGTTGGCCTTGCTCACACCGGCGGCGAGGCGGCGGGCGCCGGGGGTGAGGCCGGCGTACTCGTCCGACAGCTCGTGCGTCGGGTTGCCGTACGCGGTGGCCTCGAAGTAGTTGCCGAGCGAGGTGGTGACGAGCTTGCTGGCGACGTCCCCGGCGTTGTGCCCGCCCATCCCGTCGGCGACGCAGAAGAGCCGTTGCTCGCCCTTGATGAGGAGGCAGTCCTCGTTGTGCTTGCGCTGGCGACCGACGTCGGTCACCCCGGCGAAGACGACGCGGGGCTCTACTTGCAGGCGACGATCGTCCTCCACGGCGAGCGAGTATACCGGGGACCGGGGGCCCGACGGCTACATTCCTGGCAAAGAAGGAGCGATGGTGCCCGTTTGCACGCGAGGTGCAGAGGACCGACGCATCGGATCGAGGGCCACGCGCACTCCGATCTGGAAGAAAGCATAGGCCCGCGGGCCCTCGACCGTGTTGGGCGGGAGGGCGACGAGCGGGAAGGGCCGGTGGAGGTTGGCGCCGGCGTCGACCTCGACGAAGGGGCCGAAGCCGAGCCAGGGGACGGGGTAGAAGTCGCCCCCGAAGGCGATGCGGGCCACGTCGAGCCCCTGGAAGGCCTGGGGGACCAGGTCCCCGGACGCGTACTTGGTCCCGCCGATGTTGACCGCGTTGGGCGCGATCACGGAGAACGTCGACGAGCGGTACCCCATCCCGAAGCTGCCCCAGGGGTCGAGCGCGATGCCCTGCGCGAGATGGTAGGTGACCCCGGCGCCGAACGAGTAGCCGCTGCCCGTGCAGCCGCTGTTGCAGCTCGCCGGGGAGGTGAACACGCTCCGGTCGCCGAAGATCTGCACGCTCCCGTAGCGGCCGACGCCGACCCCGAAGATGCCGCCGTAGGTGTAGCCGAGACCGGCGACCTGGGTGCTCGGCGTGTTGGCCGCGACCTGGCCCGCCGGGCCGACGAGGCCCAGGCTGGGGATGAGGTAGATGTGCCCGGTGCGCTGGTCGGGGGCGGCATCGCGCTCGGTGCCGTTGTCCTGCTCGACCTCGCCGAACGAGGGCATGCCGCCACCCTTGTCGTCGGCCGCCAGCGCGGGCCGGGCCAGGGTCGAGGCCAGCGCGACGGAGGCGAGCAGCAGGGCCGGCCCGAGCGAGGCGACGGGCAGAGACCCCGGGAGCCGGCGGCGGGCACGGGGCTTTCGGGCGCGATGCACGGGCGATGCTGTAGCACCGCGCGGCCCGGAGCCGGGCCAGTTTTTTTGGACCGGGCAAGCAACTCCGGTCTCGCCCGCGTCGATGAGAGGGGGTGGACACACAGCGGATCGAGGGTTCGTGGCGGGGCGCCGGGGCGCGGCAGACGACGCTGGAGCTGCCTCCGGCCGAGCTCATCGCCGGGGCGGTGCACCTCTGGATAGAGACGGGGGCGGGCCGGGTCCGCCCCTTCGAGCTGACGCTCGCGCCCGGCGGGGAGGTGGTGCTCGGCAGCGCCGAGACCGAGGGCGTGCGCATCGAGGACGCGACGGTGAGCGCCCGCCACTGCCGGGTGACGCACGCGGGGACGGCCATCGAGGTGGTCGACCTCGGCGCACGCAACGGCCTCCGGGTCGGGGGGCTTCGGGTCCCGCGGGCGGCGCTCCCGCTCGGAGGGAGCTTCGAGATCGGCCACACCCTGGTGCGGGTCCAGCCGGCCACTCCTGCCGGGCCGGAGCCGGCGGCGCCGCTGCCGAACCTGGTGGGGACGTCGCCGCCGATGCGGTCGCTCTCAGGGGCGGTGCGCCGCGTCGCGGGGCTGCGGCTGCCGGTGCTGCTGCGCGGCGAGTCCGGTACGGGCAAGGATCTGGTGGCGCGCGCCCTCCACGACGTGGGGCCGCGCGCGGGCCGCCCCTTCGTGGTGCTCAACGGCGCCGCCATCTCGCGGGAGCTGGTCGAGTCCGAGCTCTTCGGGCACAAGCGCGGAGCCTTCACCGGCGCGGTACGGGACCGGCGCGGCGCCTTCCGCGAGGCGCACGGCGGGACGCTCTTCCTGGACGAGATCGGGGCCGTGCCGCTGGAGCTCCAGGCCAAGCTCCTCCGCGCCGTCGAGGAGGGCGTGGTCCGCCCCGTCGGCGCCGAGTCGAGCGTCCCCGTCGACGTGCGCCTGGTCGCCGCGACCTGCGAGCCCCTCGAGGCCATGGTCGCCGACCGGCGCTTCCGGGGCGACCTCTACGAGCGCCTCGCCGTGTGCGTGGTGACCGTCCCGCCCCTGCGCGAGCGCCCCGACGATCTCCCCGCCCTCGCCCGCCACCTGCTCGCCGTCTCCGATCTCGGCGATCGCGTCCTGTCCCGCGACGCCCTGGCAGCGCTGCGCGGACACCGCTGGCCCGGCAACGTGCGCGAGCTACGCAACGTCCTGGTGCAAGCGGCGGTGAGCGCCGGCGCGATCATCGAGGCCGAGCACGTGGCCGCCGTGCTGGCGGAGCGCACCGGGCGCGCCCGCCGCATCGAAGCGGGCGAGGCGCTGCGCATCTTCGAGGAGGCCGGGCGCAACGTGAGCGCGGCCGCGCGCCGCGCCGACCTGCCGCGCACCACGATGCGGGACCTCTTGCGCTCGGCAGGCGTGAGCGCGTGGCCACGGCGGCCCGACGGCTCCCCGTTCTACCCGGGAGGGCCGTGATTCGTCGGGGAACGCTCTCGGGCGTTCCCCAGGATGTCGGGGACCCAGGATGTCGGGGAACGACTAGAAGCTCCCCAGCACCCCGATGCCGTGGACGCTCGGGGAGACGAGCGGCACCACCGCCAGGCTCGGGAACGCGGAGCCCGTGGTCGGCGCGACCGCGCGGTTGGGGTACCAGTCGATGATGGCGTAGGCGGCGGTCCCGATCGCTCCGAGGCCGAAGAAGACCCAGCCGGTCGCGAGCAGCGCGACGTCGGTGTGGTACTGGCTGATGTCGTTCTGGAGGATCGAGCAGGCGCTCGCGTAGTGAGGCAACGCGCCGTTGCCGTTGGCGTCCCCGCAGAGGTTGGTGCGGTTGGTGGGGTTGTACTGCGGGTTCGTCTTGTTCTCGGCGAGGATCTCCGAGACGTGCGTCTGCGACGCCGAGCTCGCGTTCATGGCCGAGACGCCGAAGATGATGCCGCCGAGCAGGCCCACGCCGGCGACGCCCGTGCCGACCCAGGCGCCGGGCTTGTGGGTGTACCACTCGCCGAACGTGCGCCGCTGCGGCCCGGTCCCGGGCGGAGGACCGGGCGGCGCCTCCGGCGGCGGGTTGGGCAGCGGTGTGACACCGGGGGGAGGGAAGGTGCTGGGCGGCGGCGGCTGGGGCTCGGGGCTGACCGGAGGCGGGGCCACGGGCGGGGGCTCCGGCGCCACCGGAGGCGGGGCCACGGGCGGGGGCGCCGGTACGATGCCGAACGAGAGCGAAGCCGAGGCCGCTGTCCCGGCCTTGACGTCCACCGAGGCCACCGCGTTCTTGCCCTGGAGGGCGGCGAACACCGTGTGCTTGCCCGGCTTCAGGTAGACGGGATCGACGAGCGGCGACTTGCCCATCGTGGTGCCGTCGATGCTGACGTCCGCGCCGGGCGCGTCGACGGTGATCACCACGAAGCCCACGTGCCGCTTGGCCTCGGTCAGGCCCTTCTCGGCCGCGGCGCGCTGGTCCGGGGAGGCCGCGGAGAACTCGCGGATGAACTGCTGGAGGTGGTTGGCGGCGTCGTCGGGGTGGTTGGCGCGCAGCTCGCTCTGGCCCAGGTTGAGGAGCACGGCCGGGTGGTGCTTGAGCGCATAGGCCTGGAGGAACGAGGCGCGCGCGTCCTCGAAGCGACCGGCGTCGTACGCCGCCACGCCCTCGTTGTACCGCTGGCGGGCGATGGTCGTGACCGAGTCCCCCGCCGGCGGCGCGCCCTGCGCATGCGCAGTCGGCTCGGGGAGAGCGGCGATCAGCGCCAGCGCGGTGAGCGCGCCGGCAAGCGGGCCGTGAAAACGGGGACGAGCATTCATGCGCGAGGTTCCTTCGAGGCGGCTCGCGTCGCGAGCGGCGGGGCGCACCATAGCATTCCTCGATCGAATTTCGTCCGGCGCTTGGAGGGGTGTGTGCCCCTCGAACGGCGACGCGCTCGCCTCCCGCGTCGCCGTCGGCCCGCGCTCAGAACGGAGAGTCGCGGATGATGCCGCCGCCGCTCTTTTTGACGGGTGGCGTCACGGGAGCCTTGGCCGCCGGCGGCGGCGG
>Ga0302279_10004861_pt1 | contig 15422 bp, 13 predicted proteins | sample III_Bog_N3_3_FD_194541 | JGI IMG/M metagenome (GOLD analysis project Ga0302279, IMG submission 194541) | Peat permafrost microbial communities from Stordalen Mire near Abisko, Sweden - III_Bog_N3_3 | ecosystem: Environmental > Terrestrial > Soil > Wetlands > Peat | place: Sweden: Abisko...
TCGCCTGGTCGATATCGCCCGGCAGCGTTGCCGGCGCCCAATGGCCGGCGGCGGCGATGCGGCCGAACGAGATGGCGTTATCCGGATTGCCCCGCGCGCCGATGCGGCCCTTGGCAAACACGATCTCACCGACGGCCACATTCAACTGCGCCGCCGCGATCCGCGCCAGCTTGTCGCGCAGCTTGGTCGCCGCCAGATGCGCGGTGCCGGCGACGGCGGCGGCGAACCGGCTGGCGTAGTTGCCGGACGCGATCGACCACGCGTCCTTGCCAGTGTCCATATCCGTGACAACGCGGATGTCCGCCGGTTTCAGCCCGAACACATCGGCCACCACCTGCGCCAGCACGGTGCGATGGCCCTGGCCCTGCGGCACCGAGGCGACATGCACGCTGACAGCACCCAGCGGATCAAGGCTGATCGTCGCCGTCGCCTGCGCGCCGTTCTTCGGCCCGGCCTTACGGCGTTCGGCCGGCGTCAGCACTGTGGTGATGTAGCCCATGTTGGAAACGCTCGGCTCCACCACCGCCGCGTAGCCAATGCCGTAAAGCCGACCCTCGGCACGCGCGGCATCGCGCCGCCGCAACAATTCTGCGTGCCCGTCACCGTCCAGCGCCGAGGCGAGCGCCGCCGCGTAATCCCCGGAATCGAGCAGCGCGCCGCTGGCGGTGCGATAGGGAAACGCCTCGGCCGGGATCAGATTGCGCCGGATCACATCCAGCGGATCCAGCCCCAACCGCAGAGCGATGCGCTGCACTAGCCGCTCCAGCGGGAAATACACCTGCGGCCCGCCAAAGCCGCGGTTCAGCCCGGTCGGCATCTTGTTGGTCAGCACCACCCGGTTACGGATCGCCACATTCCGGATATCGTATGCGCCGGTCATATTCCCATGCATGCGATACAGCGTGGCCGGCTCCGGCGCGCGCAGATGTGCACCGCAATCCTCAACCTGGTCCCAGTCCAGCGCCAGAATCCGCCCATCCGCATCCACGGCGGCGGCAAGTTTGGTGGCCCGGTTGGTGGCGCAGACCGAGGCCGCCAGATGCTCCATCCGGTCCTCCACCCACTTCACCGGACGCCCAGCCACCCGGGCCGCTGCGGCGATCAGCACGATGTAGGGAAACACCCCCTGTTTCACCCCGAAGCTGCCGCCAGACTCGGCCGGCGTCCGCAGCCGCAACCGGTTGCCCGGCACCTTCAGCGCACGCGAGATCACCGCGTGGATCGAAAACGGCCCTTGGAAATTCGCCAGCACCTCGTAGCTGTCCAACCCCGGATCGTATTCCGCCAACACGCCATAGGTCTCAATCGGCGTGCAGGCGCTGCGGGGATAGGCGACCTCTATCTCCACCCGGTGCGGCGCTGCAGCGAACGCCTGCTCGGGGTCGCCATAACGAAAGCTGCGATCGCTGGCGATGTTGCAGCCCAGCCCCGGATGCAGCACCGGGCTCGACGGCTCCAGCGCCGCCAGCGGCTCCATCACCACGGGCAGAATGTCGTAGCGCACAGAGATGAGATCCAGCGCGTCCTCGGCCACATAGCGGTCGGTGGCGACCACCACAGCCACCGGCTCGCCCATGTAGCGGACACGGTCGGCCGCGATCGGCCAGCACTCGATCGCAGCCTTCACCCCCACCACCAGGCTGGTCGTCAGCTTCTGGATATCCGCCCCGGTCAGCACGCAGGCCACGCCCGGCAAGGCCGCGGCGGCAGCGGTGTTGATCTCCACAATCGTCGCATGGCCGTGCGGCGAGCGCAGGATGGCCGCGTGCAGGGTGCCGACGGGTATGGCGCTGTCGTCGAAAAACCGGCCGCGCCCAGCAAGCAACGCGGCGTCCTCGAACCGTGGCAAGGATTGGCCAACCCAGGGGCGATCTACCGGCAGGTCCATGAATTGTTTTCGATGCTCCCTTCACCGCAAAGCGGCTCAGGACATCATCGCCAGCAAAGCGCCGCCACGGTTACCCCAGCGTCTCCAATTACGCCGCCTGCTTCAGCCGGGCGATCGAGCGGAATTCGCTGGGCGACGCCCCCGCATGGCCGCGGAAAAACCGGGTGAAATGCGCCGGCGCGGAGAAGCCAAGCTCGTCGCTCACTTCCGCCATGCTCCGCCCACCGCCCACCACTTCCGATACCGCCGTCTCCATCCGCAGCATGTTGGCGAACAGCCCGGGCGCCATGCCGGTGGCATCGGTGAACAGCCGGAAGAAATGCGCCCGCGACAACCCGCTCGCCCGCGCCAACGCCTCCATATCCGGCACCGCCCCAGGATTGGCCTGGATGGTGGCGATGGCGCGCCGCACCCGCCAATCCAGCCGCTGCCGAGACGGCGCCACATCGCGCCAATCGGTGAACCGCTCGATCACAGACACCATCAACGCCCCCAACTTCTCCTGCTGGGCCGGCCCTGCCGAGGGGGCTTCCAGCATCATCTGGGCAAGATCATCCGACAATTTGCGAATATGCGGCGTCACCCCACCGGCCGGACTGGTGAAAAACCCCGGCCCCGCGCTCGCAGCCCAGTTGCGGCGAAACAACGTCAGCCATTGCGGCTCGATATACAGCGCCAGAATGGTGGTGCGCGCACTGGTGGGCCGATGCACATAGGCATGCGGCTCCCAGGCATTGATCAGCACCGCGCTTTCATCGGTCAACTCGGCATTCCCGGTGCCCACCGAAAAGCTGGTATCCGCGCCCAGCACCTTCAGCAGCACGTGGCAATGCGGATGGGCGTGGCGCACCAGGCCCTGATCCATATCCAGCAGCGCCACCCGGCCGAAGGTGCCGTGGGCAATCCTGACGGCGTTCGACATAACAATTCCCCCCTCGTGCCGCGCCCTCTGTGGAGCGTCGGCGACCTATGCTTTCCAGCGCCGGACCTTGCCGGAATCGATGTCGAACAAATCCAGCACACGGCCGATCGTTTGATCAATGATATCTTCAATGCGCTCCGGCTTGGCATAAAACGCCGGCACCGGTGGCGCGATGATCGCGCCCATCTCGGAAAGCTGCGTCATCGTCCGCAAATGCCCGGTATGCAGCGGCGTCTCGCGCACCATCAGCACCAGGCGGCGACGCTCCTTCAGCACCACGTCAGCGGCCCGGGTGAGCAGGCCGGATGTCACGCCGGTTGAGATCTCCGACATGCTGCGGATCGAACACGGCGCCACCACCATCCCCCGCGTGCGAAACGACCCCGAGGCGATCGATGCGCCGATATCGGTCTGCGCATACACGCGGCTGGCCAGCGCATGCACCTCCGCCACCTTGAACGAAGTCTCGTGCGCCAGGGTGATCTCGGCCGAGCGCGACATCACAAGATGGGTAGCAATGCCGCATTCCCGCAGTATCTCCAGCATCCGCACGCCGAGGATCACGCCGGATGCGCCGGAAATACCGATGATAAGGGGCAGATCGTTCAATGCATTTCCTGCCCGTTGGTGGTGGCTGATTCGTCAGCGATTTACGCCAGCCAAACACAAGGCTAGCATTTCCCCAACGATAAAAAACGGAGGGAACCGCCATGAACCCCATCAGCAAACTGCGCGCCCTGTTGAACGGCGAAGACATCGTCGTAGCCCCCGGCGCCTACGACGGCATTACCGCAAAACTGATCGCCCAGGCCGGGTTTTCCTGCGCCTACATGACCGGCGCCGGCACCGCGGCCTCGCTCGGCTACCCCGATTTCGGCCTGGTCACCATGACCGAGATGGCCGACAACGCCGCCCGCATCGTCCGCTCCTCAGGCCTGCCTGTCATCGCGGACGCCGACACCGGCTACGGCAACGAGCTCAACGCCTACCGCACCGTGCAGGAATACGAGCGCCGGGGCGTCGCCGGCATGCACATCGAGGACCAGGTATTCCCGAAGAAATGCGGCCACCTCGACGACAAGGAAATCATCCCGCGCGCCGACTACATCGCCAAGATCCGCGCCGCCGCCGCCGCCAAGACCGACTCCAACTTCCTGCTGATCGCCCGCACCGACAGCCGCGCCATGGCCGGCCTCGACGAAGCCGTCGCCCGCTGCAACGAGGCACTGGAAGCCGGCGCCGACATGGCCTTCCTGGAAGCCCCGCAAACCCTGGAGGAAATCGCCCTGGTGCCAAAGCTGGTGCGCGGCCCCTGCATGCTCAACGTGGTCTGGGGCGGCAAAACCCCGCTGGTGAACATGCCGGACGCCCAGGCGATGGGCTACAAGCTGGCGATCCTGCCGGGCCTGCTGTTCAAGAACGTCATCAGCGTGTGCGACGAGGTGCTGCACCAGTTGCGTGAAACCCATGCCCATCCGGCCCCCGCCAACGGGCTTTCGGTGCGCCAGGTGTTCAACCGCTTCGGCGCCGATGAGTGGGACGCAAGGCGCACCCAGTTCCGCGTGCCCGCCACAGCAGCCAAAGCGGCGGAATGACCATGCCATCAACGCTGTTCGAGAAGATCTGGCAACGCCACACCATTCTCGAACGCGAGGACGGCGCCGTGCTGCTGCACGTCGCCCGTCACCTCGTGCACGACGGCTCGGCCGCTGGCTTTCGCACCCTGCGCGAACGCGGCCTGCCCTTGCACCGGCCGGACCGCACCTTCGGCACGCCCGATCACTACGTTCCCACCACCACGCGTGACATGGCCAGCATCGCCGAAGCCGGCCGGCGTGACATGGTTTCAGCACTCGCCACCAACGCGCACGACTATGCTTTCACGGAGTTCGGCCTCGATGACCCACGCCAGGGCATCATTCACGTCATCGGGCCGGAACAGGGCATCACCCAGCCCGGCCTGCTGATGGTCTGCGGCGACAGCCACACCGCCACCCATGGCGCCCTCGGCGCCCTGGCGTTCGGCATCGGCGCCTCCGAAGTGGCGCACGTGCTGGCGACGCAAACCCTGTGGCAATCCAAACCACGCTCGATGCGGGTCACCGTGACAGGCAAGCTCGGGGCAGGGGTTACGGCGAAAGACGTCATCCTCGCCATCATCGCCCACATCTCCGCCGCTGGGGGTACCGGCCACGTCATCGAATACGCCGGCCCCGTCATTTCAGCCCTGTCGATGGAGGGACGGCTGACGCTGTGCAACATGTCCATCGAAGCTGGCGCCCGCGCCGGCATGGTGGCGCCGGACGAGGCCACCTACGCCTACCTCCAAGGCCGCCCCTACGCGCCGAAAGGCGAGGCGTGGGACCAAGCGCTGGCTTTCTGGCGCACGCTGCCGAGCGATCCAGGGGCGGTGTTCGACACCGATGTCACAATCGACGGCAGCAGCATCGCGCCGATGCTGACCTGGGGCACCAGTCCGGAAAGCGCCGGCCCGATCACCGGTTCAGTGCCCGATCCCGCCCTGGAAACCGACGAGGAACGCCGCACCGCGATGACGCAGGCGCTCGACTACATGGGCCTCACCCCGGGCACCAGATTCACCGATATCGCCGTTGACAAGGTCTTCATCGGCTCCTGCACCAACAGCCGCATCGAGGACCTACGCGCCGCCGCCGCCGTGGTGAAAGGGCGCAAGGCCAGCGTCTGGGCCATGGTGGTGCCGGGTTCCGGGCTGATCAAGGCGCAGGCTGAGGCCGAGGGGCTCGACCAGATCTTCCGCGACGCCGGCATCGAATGGCGCCACGCGGGATGCTCGATGTGCGTCGGCATGAACGGCGATCTCGTCTCAGCAGGTGAACGCTGCGCCTCCACCTCCAACCGCAACTTCGCGGGCCGCCAGGGCAGGGGGGCGCGCACCCATCTGGTCAGCCCCGCCATGGCTGCCGCCGCCGCGATCGCCGGCCACTTCGTCGACGTCCGCGACTTCACCGGGAGTGTGTGAGATGGAAAAATTCACCCGCATCGACGCCGTGGCACTGCCGCTGGCCCAGCCGAACGTGGATACCGACCAGATCATCCCCGCCCGCTTCCTCTGGCACAAGCGCTCCGACGGCTACGGCCAATGGCTGTTCAACGATCTGCGCTTCAATGAGGACGGCAGCGAAAAACCCGGCTTCATCCTGAACCAAGCAGCCTACGCCGCAGCCAGTGTGCTGGTCGCCGAACGCAACTTCGGCTGCGGTTCCTCGCGCGAACACGCGGTCTGGGCGCTGTACGATCACGGCTTTCGCTGCATCATCGCCCCCAGCTTTGGCGACATCTTTTACAACAACAGCTTCAAGCAAGGCCTGCTGCCAGTGGTGCTGCCGGAAGCCGAAGTGACCAAACTGCGTGAGGCCATCGAACGCTCCAACAGCGCGCATGTCTCGGTCGACCTGCAATCCCAAACCGTCACCGGACCCGGCGGCTTCACCGCGCGTTTCGAGATCGCCCCGTTTCGCAAACAAAAGCTGCTGGAGGGGCTGGACGACATCGCCATCACCCTGGCGCTGTCCGACAAAATCACCGCCTTCGAAGCAGAGTTCGACCGCGAAATGCCGTGGCTGACACCTGCCTAACCCACCCGGTGCAACCGTCGGTCCACCACCAGCAACGCTGAATTTGCCGCCACCGCGAACACCACCACGATCAGTGTCACCGCCGTCGTCAGCTTCACGTTGTGCGAGTTGATGCCGTTGATGATCAAAAACCCGATCCCGCGCTGGGAGGCGAACATCTCGCCGATCAGCACGCCGAGCAGGCACAGCGAAAATCCGATGCGCAGCCCGCTGGTGATCTCCGGCAGCACCGCCGGCACCAGCACGAACCGTGCGGTCTGCATCGGTGACAGCCGCATCACCCGGGCCGAGCGCAGCAGCACCGGGCGGATGTTCTTCACCGCACCCAGGGTGAACAGCACCACTGGCACCATGCCGTGGATCACCCCAAAGGCGATCTTCGCCGATGGCCCCAGGCCGAACAGCAGCAGGATCACCGGATAAAGCGTGACCTTCGGAATGGTATAAAGCGCCGCCAGCATCGGCTCGGCCACGTCGCCAGCAAAGCGAAACGCCCCCAGCCACAGCCCCATGGCAATGCCGAGCACGCCCGCGATCAGCACCGACCAGGCGAACGCCGACAGCGTCGCCCGCAGATGGCCCCAGAAATTCGGTGATCCCATCAAATCAACGGCATAAACCGCCGTCGTCCACGGCGGCGTCAGCGCGACCGCCCCGGCATAGGCGTACAGCGCCTGCCATACCGCCAGCATTAGCAGCACGATGACCGTGCCGTCGAACCATCCTGTGCCCGCCCGGTTCATCCGCGCCCCCGCCGGCGCAGCAGACGCGACTCCCAGGATGACAGCAGGGCATTCACCAGCACCGCACTCAGCAGCACAAACAGCATCAGCCCATACATCGTGCGGTTCTCGAAGCTCTCATAGGCAAAGGCGATCGAATACCCCAGCCCGCCCGGCGACAGAATGAACTCGCCGGCGATCACCCCGATGAACGCATAGGCCAAGGACAGCTTCACCCCCTGGAACAAATTCGGCAGCGCTGCCGGCAAAATGACCAGCGCCGCCGTGCGCCCCCATCCCAGACGGTGCATCCGCGCCACGCGGCGCAGCACCGGCGGCACCCGGTCCAGCCCGAGTAGCGTTGCGATCAGCATCGCCGGCACCGCCGCCAGAAACCCGATGGCGATTAGCGGCATCGAATTCAGCCCAAACAGCGCCACCAGCAGCGGATAGAACACGAAGATCGGCACCGAATAATACGAGGCCAGCAATGGATCGATGGCGCGCCGCACCCGCGGCAGGCCATGGAAAATGGCGCCCAGCACGAACCCGCACACCACAGCGCTGCCAAAGGCGAGCCCCACGGTGGAGAAGGTCTGCACAACGTTATCCAGCACCTCCTCGGTCTGCAGCAGTTCCACCATCGCCGCGATCATCTCGCTCGGCGGAATGACCTGCAGCTTCGGCACGAACCCCAGCCGGCACGCCGCCTCCAGCAGCCCCGCCAGCCCGAGGCTAACGCTCCAGCGCGCCCAGACGATCTTGCCCTGGCGGCTCATCCGCGCCCGATCGCCTTCATCGATTCTGTCCGCAGGCTCGACCACAGCCGCGCGGTGATGGCGCCGAACGCCGGGTCCGCCACGATGCGACTGTCGCGATCTCTGTTCCAGCCGGTATCGACCATGTCGATAAACCGCCCCGGCCGCGACGACATCACCCCCACCCGATCCGACAGCATCGCCGCTTCATCGAGCGCGTGGGTGATCAGCAGCACGGTGGCGCCGGTCTCACGCCACAGCCGCAACAACTCATCGCCCATCAGCAGCCGCGTCTGCTGGTCGAGTGCGCCGAACGGTTCATCGAGCAGGATCAGTCGCGGCTGCAACACCAGCGTGCGGGCGATGCAGACACGCTGGCGCATGCCGCCAGAGAGTTGGGCGGGGTAGGAGCCGGCGAAATCCGCCAGCCCCATGAACCCCACGGCATATTCCACGCGACGGGCGATCTCGGCGCCGTCCATGCCGATCCGCCGCAGACCGAATGCCACGTTGTCGCGTACGGTCAGCCAGGGGAAGCTGGAATCCTCCTGGAACACCACGCCCACCCCGTCCGGCACCTGGCCCACGACGGGTTTGCCCTCGAACACGATACTGCCAGCCGTCGGCGCACTCAGCCCGGCCAGCACATCCAGCAGCGTTGATTTGCCGCAGCCGGATGGCCCTACGACCGAAAAAAATTCGCCGCGCGCCAGATCCAGATCCAACGGGCCAAGCGCATACACCGGGGAAGCGCCCGGGTACACTCGGGTAACCCCGCGCAACACCGCGTGCGCGGCAGTCTCAACACTCATGCGCCCGCCTCAGGAATGCGGCCTGAGGTCGGCCGGCAGGAACGAGGCGTCGATTACCTTGGACCACTCAACCGGGCCCTTCTGCTTTCCGACGAGCTGCAACCCCTCAACCATGCGGTTCATGCCTTCGAAATCGAAGCGGCCGTCAGACCAGTAGTTGAAGGTCAGCAGGTGGCGGAAAACCTTCTTGTACAGCGCCGGGTCGCCGCTATAGGCGCGCGCGGTGATCTCGGCGGCTTCATCGGGATGAGCAATAATGAAATCCACCCCCTCACGCCGCGCCGCCATGATGGCGCGAAGTTGGGTGGCACCTTCCTTGGCATAATCGGTGGTGGTGACCGCCACGGTCTGCATCATGTTCGGCGGCAGCACGTCCTTGGACCAGAACACCGCCTGCACCTTATCCTCGTTCTCCGACCACACCGGCTCACCGGTCATGCCGGTATCGATCGCCCCGTTCAGCACGGCGGACAGATTGGCGCCGATGCCACCGGCCGGGATCAGCTTCACCGTTGCAGGATCGACGCCCTGCGCCTTCATCGCCATCCGGATCAGCATGTCGGTGACCGAACCAGGTGCGGTGTAGCCCACCTTCTTGCCGACGATGTCCTTGAAGCTGTGCATCGCCGAGCCCTTCTTGGCGATCCACATGATGTCACCGATGCTGTCGGTGCCACCGCCGATGATCACCAGCGGCTGTCCCGCGTTGATCGCCTCGATCGCCGCCGGGAGTGCGACTTCGCCAAACGGCAGATCGCCGGCCAACGTGTTGCGCACCGAGGTGCCGCCGCCGTTCGAGGTCAGAATACCCGTGATGTCAACGCCGTGCGCCTTGAAGAAGCCCTTCTCCATGGCAACCGCATAGGGCGCGCCATAGAACGCCGAACCCCAATGCGTGACGGTAATGCTGTCGGCCATAGCCGGCGCGCTGACGCCCACCACCAAGGCCGCCGCGACACACAGGCGAGACCACACCGATTGCAGCTTCATCGTCATCGCTCCCAATAGCGGCCCGCGGCTTCGATCGCCGGGCCATTTTTCTTATTGCGGCGACGCTATCACGCTCCGAGTCTGAAAGGGAACTGCCGTGCTCATCACAGCCCACCGCCACGCTCGTCCGCACCTTCAGCGAACCAGCGTGGTATAAAGCCGGGCTGCCTCAGGCGTCCAGAACCGGCGCGCGGCCGATCGAATGATAGATCATCCCGGATTCCCGCATCACCGCCGGATCATAGACGTTGCGCAGATCCACCACGATCCGCCCGGCCATCGCCTCTTTCAACTGCTCGGCGGTCAGCGCGCGGAACTCGTTCCATTCGGTCACCACCACCAGCGCATCGGCTCCTTCGGCAGCGCCTAGCGCCGATTGGCAATAGATCACGCTGTCAGGCAGCAACGGCTTGGCCTGTGCCATGCCTTCCGGATCGAACACCCGCACCACAGCACCGTCGCCGACCAGGCGCGAGGCGATGGCGATTGACGGCGAGTCGCGCATGTCGTCGGTTTCCGGCTTGAACGTCAGCCCAAGCAGGGCCACGGTCTTGCCGCGCACCGAACCACCGGCGGCGGTGATCACTCGCGTGGCCATGCCGGCCTTGCGGGCGTCGTTGACGGCAACCACGGTCTCCACCAGACGGCTTGGCGCGCCGGCGTCCTGGGCAATGCGGCTGAGCGCCAACGTATCTTTCGGGAAGCAACTGCCGCCGAAGCCCGGGCCAGGGTGCAGGAACTTGCGGCCAATGCGCCCGTCCAGCCCGATGCCGCGCGAGACGTCGAGCACATCGGCACCAACCCGCTCGCACAGATCAGCCATTTCGTTGATGAAGGTCACCTTCATCGCCAGGAACGAGTTGCCGGCGTATTTGATCAGCTCGGCGGTCTCGATCCCGGTGAACAGGATCGGCGCCTCGATCAGGTAGAGCGGTCGATACAGCCGGCGCAGGGTTTCCCGCGCCAGGTCGCTGTCGCAGCCGATCACCACGCGGTCCGGCCGCATGAAATCGCCGATCGCGTTGCCTTCGCGCAGGAATTCCGGGTTGGACGCCACATGCGGCTCCAGGTCCGGCCGCACGCGGCGCAAGATTTCCGCCACCTTCCGCCCGGTGCCCACCGGCACCGTCGATTTGGTGACCACCACCACAGGCTTGGTCAACAGATGCGCCACCGCCTCAACAGCCGCGAACACATAGGTCAGGTCCGCATGGCCATCGCCGCGGCGGGACGGGGTGCCAACGGCGATGAAAATCGCCTCGGCGCCTTCCACGGCGGCAGCGAGATCGTCGCCGAACCACAGCCGGCCAGCCGCGACGTTTTCCGCCACCAGCTTGTCCAGCCCCGGCTCATAGATCGGCAGCCTGCCGTTGAGCAGGGCCTCCAGCTTGGTAGGATCCGATTCAACGACGGCAACCTCATTGCCGAACTCGGCAAAACAGGCACCGGAGACGAGACCAACATATCCGCCGCCCACAACCGCAATGCGCATAATCGTTCCTCGAAGCCGTCAATCCGGCTGCTGCTGTTCGCCCGAGAGGTAGGCGTTCTGACCCTTTCGGTCAAACCACGGCTGCGTGGAGGCTTGCCAGCCGTTGCTCGCCCGGTCTTGTCTGGGCGCGCGTTCAACCTGCGAAAGATCCGCCATGCCCCCGCGCCCCGAATTCCGCCCCGCCGCTGTTCATGCGGAGCTCGGTTCAGATCTGTTCGATGTGGTCGCCGCCGCCGAATTCCCCCGCCACGAGCTCCGCTACCGCAACCTGGCCTGGGCCGCCCGCGTGGGGCTGGACACGCTCGACGAGGCAGAATGGATCGCGCATTTCGGCCGCTTCGAGCCACTGCCCGGCAGCTTCGAAGCCCCGCTGGCGCTGCGCTATCACGGCCATCAGTTCCGCACCTACAACCCCGAACTCGGCGACGGCCGCGGCTTTCTGTTCGCCCAGATGCACGATCTCGCCGATAACCGGCTGCTGGACTTCGGCACCAAGGGCAGCGGCACCACGCCGTGGTCACGCGGTGGTGACGGCCGGCTGACACTGAAGGGCGGCGTGCGCGAAGTGCTCGCCACGTCCATGCTGGAGGCGCTCGGCGTCAACACCTCCAAATCGTTCAGCCTGATCGAAACCGGCGAACAACTCACCCGCGGCGACGAACCATCGCCCACCCGCAGCGCGGTTCTGGTGCGGCTCAGCCACTCGCACATTCGCATCGGCAGCTTCCAGCGGTTGTCCTTCCTGCAAGACACCGCAGGCCTCCAACGCCTGCTCGACCACTCCATCCGCCACTACATGCCTGAAGTCTGGAACGACGATCTCGCCGCCCGCGCCACCGGCTTCCTCGCCGAGGTCACCGCCCGCGTGGCTCGCACCGGTGGGCAGTGGATGGCCGCCGGCTTCGTGCACGGCGTGCTCAACACCGACAACATCAATATTTCCGGCGAGAGCTTCGACTACGGCCCCTGGCGCTTCCTGCCCACCAACGACCCCGAATTCACCGCCGCCTATTTCGACGAAACCGGCCTTTACGCCTATGGCCGCCAGCCGGAAACCCTGCTGTGGAATCTCGCCAGGTTGGCCGGCTGCCTGCTGGCCTTCGCCGATAAACCGTCGCTGGAGGCCGCCCTGGCGCCGTTCTGGGGAATGATGCAGACCAGCTTCGTGGCCACAATCATCCGTCGCCTCGGCCTGCAATCCCAGAGCCTGCAGCGTGATGCCGAACTGGCCCGCGCGCTGCACAGCTTCCTGTTCGAATCTCAGGCGCCGTTCGAGCAGACGATGTTTGACTGGTTCGGCGGCCTCGCCAGCGAAGCACGCGCCACCAGCGGCCCGAACGCCGCCCACTACGACCATCCCAGCTTCGCCGCCGTCCGCGTCGCCCTGCAGGGCTACACCGCCAACCCGGCACTCCCAGTCGGGCACCGCTATTTCACCCGCGCCACCCCCGCCACCCTGCTGATCGACGAGGTTGAAGCCCTGTGGGCGCCGATTGCCGAAAACGACGACTGGTCCAAATTCAACGCCAAGCTCGCCGACATCGCCGAACTCGCGGAGGCCACCGGAAACGCCCCCGCCGGCGCCTGATCCACCCAACCCTCGACGCCAGCGCGTCCCGCGGGCATCCTGTGGAGCCCATCGCCTTCATCAGGAACCCGCGGCATGAACCTCTACGAAGCAAGCGTCCGGCTGAACAACGGCGAGCCCAAAAGCCTCGCCGACTTCCGCGGCCGGGTGCTGCTGATCGTCAATGTCGCATCGAACTGCGGTTTCACCCCGCAATACCAGGGGCTGCAGGAGCTGTACGCCCGCTACCACGAGCAGGGACTGGACGTGCTGGCCTTCCCCTGCAACCAGTTCGGCGGCCAGGAGCCGGGCACCGACGCGGAGATCCAAAGCTTCTGCGAGACCAAATACGCCGTGGGCTTCCCGATCTTCACCAAGATCGACGTCAACGGCCCGCGCGCCGATCCGCTGTTCGTTTACCTGAAATCGCAAAAGGGCGGCCTGCTCGGCAGCGCCATCAAGTGGAACTTCACCAAATTCCTGGTCGGCCGCGATGGCACCGTGCTGGAACGCTTCGCCCCAACGGCCACACCGGCCAGCATTCAGCCTGCGATCGAGGCGGCGTTGGCGGTGGAAGTGCAGGAGGGCTGATCGGAAAGGTGCATCCTGGGCTGGTCACCCCACCAAGCCGCGCAGCGCCTGGGCGATCTCGGCGACAACGTTGTGCCATTGCCGGCGCTGGGTCTGGCGAAACAGCCGGTGCTGCGGATACCAGGGTGTATCTGTCCGCTCGGTCAGCCAGCGCCAATCTGGCAGCAACGGCAGCATCACCCAGGCGGGGCGGCCCAGCGCACCGGCGAGATGCACCGGGGCTGAATCAACCGAGACCAGAACATCGGCCAGCATCAGGATCGCCGCGGTGTCCTCGAAATCGGTGATCTCGGCGTCCAGCGAGGTGATCGCCATGCCAACCGGGGGCGTGAGCGCCTGGGCGGCGGCGGGGCCTTTCTGGATCGCCAGGAAATGCACGCCGGGAACCGCGAGGCCCGCCAGCATGTCCAAATTCATCGAACGATTGGCGTCGTTGGTGTGGGTGGGACGCCCGGCCCAGGTCAGCGCCACCAGCGGGCGCGGCAAATGGGATAGCCGGCTGCGCCAGTGCTGCAGCCGCGCCGGATCGGGCGTCAGATAGGGCAGCTTTCCCGGCAGATCGGAGAGGCCGAGGCCTAGCACCATCGGCAGGCTCATCAACTCGCAATGCGCATCGAACGGCGGCGGCAATTCCGTGCTGGGGATGACGACATCGATCTCGCCAAGACCGCGTCGTGCCAGGCTGAGGCTTGCGGGATTGACGTCAAACACCACCCTCGCCTGGCTGCGCTGCCTGGCCAGCGGAAGCAGGCGCATGAACTGGAAGGTGTCGCCGAAGCCCTGCTCGTCATGCACCAGCAAGGTGCGCCCGGCGAGGTTCTCGCCCTCCCAGCGCCGCCCCTGCACCTTGCGCTCGACGCCGGTGGTGTGCGGCATGCCGTAGCGATGGCGATAGCCGCGCCAGCCGGCGTCGAAATCGCCGAGCAGCAACTGTGCTTCCGCCAGGTCGAAACGCGCCGTCAAATCACCCGGGTTGGCTTCGACGATCATGCGCTGGATCGGCAACGCCGCGCCGGGCCGGCCCTGTTGGCGCAGCACATGTGCCAATTGGCGCCAGAACACCAACGGACCGGTGCCGGAGGCGAGGATGATGCGCAGGCGTTGTTCGGCGTCCTCCAACTGGTCGGCCGCCACCAGGGCGCGGATTTCGCGCTCCAGCGTTGCCACATCCTGGCTCAAGGTGCTGCGATGCCCAACGCCCCCAGCAACGGCTGCAGCTGTGCGGCGTGCTGGCGCCATTTTCCGGTCGAACTGCGGTAGATCGGCTCCCGCACCTGATTGACGCTGGCGGTGCGCACGGGACGCTCGGTGCGGTGAAATTCCAGGCAGGCCGGGTCCCACGGCAGGCCGAGGAAAGCCAGCATGCGCCGCGCCTGGCCTTCCAGATCGTCCACCACCGCCTCGTAATCCACTTCCAGGAAGTGCGTTTCGGGCAATATCGCGCGCCAATGCGCCATCAATTCCTGATAATCGCGGTGAAACCGCCCCAGTTCCACCTGATCATAGGTGAAGGCCTGCTCGCCGGCGAACAGGTTGCTGTAGCAGGACAGGCAGGTATCCACCGGGTCGCGCCGGCAATGGATGATGCGCGCGCCCGGCAGCATCTGGCGAATGAGCCCGGCGTAGAGGAAATTGGCGGGCATCTTGTCCACCACATGCGCATGCCCCCGCGCCAGCTTCGCCAGCCGCGCCGCGTAGGCCTCGCCGAACTGGGTGCGTTGGCCGGCGGTCAGGGCGGTGAAATCGCGGGGGAACGCGCCAACCCCTTCCACCATCTGCTGCAGGAAGCGCAACTCCCCGGCGCCGTGGATGGCTGCGTGCGAGGCCAGGATCTGCTCGACCAGCGTGGTGCCGGAGCGCGGCATGCCGAGCACGAAGATCGGCATGGTCGACGGGCATCCGCCTTGGCCCTCCAGGCTCGTGGCCGGATAGGCGGCGGCGATCTCGCGCATCCACTGGCTGACGCCATCGGCGTCGTAGGAAATCGTCGCCCGCTTGAGGCGGTTGCCGATATCGAAATGATGGAACGCGCCCACGCTGTCGCCGATATCGCCCAGTGCCTT
>Ga0302279_10004863_pt1 | contig 15420 bp, 11 predicted proteins | sample III_Bog_N3_3_FD_194541 | JGI IMG/M metagenome (GOLD analysis project Ga0302279, IMG submission 194541) | Peat permafrost microbial communities from Stordalen Mire near Abisko, Sweden - III_Bog_N3_3 | ecosystem: Environmental > Terrestrial > Soil > Wetlands > Peat | place: Sweden: Abisko...
GGTTCCATGTGAAGCGCGTACTGGCGAAGACCGGAGTGCGGCGGCAGAGCGAGCTGGTGCGGTTGATGCTGGGGTTGCCGGGCGCTGGCGCAGCTTAGGGCTGAGGCTTTCGTGTTGGTGCGTCTTCGACCCAGTAGCTGCTGCGGGCTTCGACGGAGAGCTGGGGGTAGGACTTGAGGGTGAGGCTCAGCGCGTGGGCGCCGGGGTGGGGCGACTGCGGCGTGAAGCTCAGCACGTAGCGGTTGGGGACGTGGTTGGAGATGGTCACCAGGTCGCGGTCGAGCGAACGGGCGTCCTTAAACTTGTAGAACTCTCCGCCGGTCAGGTGCGCGACGCTCTCAGTGGCGTTGCGGCGCAGCGCGTTGACGGCGGCGATCTCGGCCATGCGGGCGAGGCGCAGCGGCGGCAGCAGCTCAGCGATGCAGTTGTAGTTCTGCTCGGTGCGGGAGTCTTCCGGCTGGATGGGTTTTCCGTCCGCGTCGGTGCCGAGGTCGCGGGAGAAGCAGCCGTGCACGGGGCCGGGTTCGGCGGAGCTGAATTTGCTGGCCTCCTTGCCGATCTCCCCGCGGGTGCTGGAGAAGCCGACGCTGTAGATGATGGTGTTGGTGTCGCCGATGGCGCGCAGGGCCTCGTCGAGCGAGGTGTGGCTGCCGTGGTCGATGGTCTCGCTCAGCAGCAGGATCGCGCGGCGGTAGGTCTGTGGCTGTTTGCGGAGCAGGTCGACGGAGAAGGCGAGCGCATCGAGCGTGGCGTTGCCCTTGTCGCCGGGTTCGAGCGTGTCGAGCGAGTGGGCGATGTAGTCGGTGTTGGGCGTGAAGCCATGCAGGAGCGTGGGCACGGAGTCAAAGCCGACGACCGCGACCTGGTGCGGCACGTTGCCGACGAGGGCGTCGATGAGTGGGCCGAGGGCGTGGTAGTCCTCGAGGTGGCGGACGCCGTCGCTGCCGGTTTCGACGCAGATGATAAGCGCGAGTGGCTGCGAGTCGGTGTCCTCATCGAGGCGAAGCGTCTGCGGGATGCCGTCGTCGGTGAGCAGGAAGTCGTTGGCCTTGAGCGTGAAGACGAGATCGCCGGACTTGGTGCGGACCAGCGCCGGCACCAGCACCAGCGTGGAGTTCACGGTGATGCTGGATTGCGGCGCGGAGTCGGCTGGAACCTGGGCTTGGGTCCGCGCGGCGGCAAGAGGCGCGAGCAGGAGTGCAATGGCGACGGCGCGTTTCATCCGTGAGGCCGAGTGTAAATGCAGAGGCGGAGCATGGAACATAGTCTGTTGGACGAAGCTTAGAGCGTCTCGCGGTAGACCTTGCCGCGCTGGCGGCGGTAGTCGCCGATGGCGAGGAAGAGAGCGCGGATGTGCTTCCACTCGCGGCGCAGCAGGCGGCCGGCCAGCCGCGTGGAGAGGAAGAGCACCATACTGACCGCGGGCATGGCCGCATGGCGGCGCAGGAAGTTGAGGCCGGAGCACAGCGAGTAGCGATCGATGACCGGGCTGCGCGGCGCTGCGCTACCGCCCTCCTTGTGCAGTATCGCGGTGTCCTCCGCGATGGCGAGCGAGTAGCCCGCGCGCGTGACCCGCAGGGAGTAGTCGGCGTCTTCCCAGTACATGAAGTAGCCCTCGTAGAGCAGGCCGACCTTCTCGATGACCAGGCGGGGGATGAGTACGCTGGCGAAGGTGAGGTAGCTGCTGGCGCCGAGCGGCGCGGGCGCGAGAAAGTGGGTGTTGTAGCCGAGCCAGATGGTGAGGTTGCCGCCGCCCCAGGCCTGTACCTCGGCGGGGCTGTGCATGAAGTAGAGGACGCTGCCGATGAGTCTGGCGCCGGGTTGCGCGTGCGCCTTCGCGACGAGCTTGCTGCAGGTGCCGGGCGGAGCGACGGTGTCGTTATTCAGCAGCCAGACGAACTCCGCGCCTTCAAGCAGCGCGTGGCGGATGCCGACGTTGCAGCCGGAGGGAAAGCCGACGTTGGCCCCGGTCTCGAGCACGGTGACCTGCGGAAAGGCGGCGCGGATGCGCACGACGGAGTCGTCTGTGGAGCCGTTGTCGACGACGACGACGCGTAAAGCGGGGTAGTCCTGCTCGAGGAGCGATGCCACGCACGGGAGTGTGTCCTCCCAGCCGTTCCAGTTCAGGACGACGCAGTGGACCAGAGGAGCGGAATCCTGAGCGAAGGCGGCGGGGGAGTCAGTCAGCAAGGCACTTCCATTATCACCGTAACGCGCAGCAGAGCTGAGTGGATTTCCGCTACACCTTCTGGATGCGCTGGACTTCGCGTACGCCGGGGACTTTGCGCAGGTTCTGGACGAGGCGGGTGAGGTGGCGGAGGTCGACGGTTTCGATGACGAAGTCCACATGGACCACGCCGTCAACGGCGGGCGGGGTGGAGACGGAACGGATGTTGGTGCCGTCCTCGGAGATAATGGCGGTGAACTCTTTGAGCAGGCCGGTGCGGTCGTCGCAGATGACGATCAGCCGGACCGGATAGGTGGAAGCCTTGGGCGCGGTTCCGGCAACATCTTCGGGTGAGGGCGCCCACTCGACGTCGATGCGGCGGTCGGCTTCGTAGAGCAGGTTCTGCACGTTAGGACAGCTTCGCGCGTGCACCGCGACTCCCTTGCCGCGGGTGACGTAGCCGATGATCTCTTCGCCGCGGATGGGGTTGCAACATCGCGCGCGGTAGACCAGCAGATCATCCTGGCCTTCGACCTGGAGGGACTCGGAGCCCTTGCCGAAGAAGACGCGCTTGACGGCCTCCGACATGTGGCTGAGCTTGTTGCCCACAGCGCCCTGCTCGGGCTTTTCGACCTCGGCGGGCAGCGTGCTGCCGGGCTCGAGCTTGTTGAGCACCTGGCGGGTGGAGAACTTGCCGAAGCCGATGCCGGCCAGCAGGTCTTCTTCGCCGCCGAGGCCGTACTCGTTGGCGATGCGGTCGTAGTCGGCGGTCTTGTACTTGTCGATGGAGACCTTGTACTTGCGGGCCTCGCGCTCCAGGAGCTTGCGGCCGATCTCAATGGCGCGGGTGCGCTGGTTCTCATTGAGCCAGTGCTTGATCTTGTTGCGCGCGCGCGAGCTCTTGGTGAAGCTGAGCCAGTCGCGCGAGGGCGAGTGGCCGGCCTGGGTGGTGACCTCCACGATGTCGCCGTTGCGCAGCTTGTGGCGCAGCGGGACGATGCGGTTGTTCACCTTCGCGCCGATGGTGGCGTGGCCCACGTCAGTGTGGATGGCGTAGGCGAAGTCGATGGGGCTGGCGTCCTTGGGCAGGACGATGACCTTGCCCTTGGGGGTGAAGGTGTAGACCTCCTCGGGGTACATGTCCATCTTGAGCGTGGACATGAACTCGTTGGGGTCGGTCATCTCGCGCTGCCACTCGAGCATCTGGCGGATCCAGGCGAGGCGTTGCTCGTCCTTGGCGGTGACCATGTCACTGGCCTTGTACTTCCAGTGCGCGGCGATGCCTTCTTCGGCGACGCGGTGCATGTCCTCGGTGCGGATCTGGACTTCGAACTGGTGGCCGCCGTCGGCGATGAGCGTGGTGTGCAGCGACTGGTAGAGGTTGGGCCGCGGCATGGCGATGAAGTCCTTGAAGCGGCCGGGGACGGGACGCCAGGTGCTGTGCAGCAGGCCGAGGACGGCGTAGCAGTCCTGCTCGGTTTCGGTGATCACGCGGATGGCGAAGAGGTCGTAGACCTGGTCGACGGGGATGCTGTGGGCGTTGAGCTTCTGCTGGATGGAGTAGAGGCGCTTGATGCGCGACTCGACGCGGGCCTTGATGCCGGTCTCGCGGAGCTTGGTCTCCAGCGTGCCGACGATGCGGTGCAGAAAGGCCTCGCCCTCGCCGCGCAGGCTCTCCACTTCATCGGTGAGCTGGGTGTACTGGAAGGGGTCGGTGTAGCGGAAGGCGAGATCTTCGAGCTCGCCGCGCAGCTTGCCCATGCCGAGCCGGTGCGCGAGCGGGGCGTAGACCTCGAGCGTCTCGCGCGCGATGCGCTGCTGCTTTTCGGGACGCAGGTGTTCGAGCGTGCGCATGTTGTGCAGACGGTCGGCGAGCTTGATGATGACCACGCGCACGTCGGTGACCATGGCGAGCAACATCTTGCGGATGTTCTCGGCCTGGTGGTCCTCGCGGTTGGCGAATTTAATCTTGTCGAGCTTGGTGACGCCTTCGACGATGTGCGCAACCTGCTCGCCGAAGCGCTTAGAGATCTCAGCGGCGGTGACGTCGGTGTCTTCGACCGCATCATGCAGCAGACCGGCGGCGATGGCGGTGGCGTCCATCTTCAGTTCGGCGAGGACCTGCGCCACTTCGAGGGGATGGCTGATATAGACCTCGCCCGAGGCGCGGCGCTGTCCCTGATGTTGCTGGATGCTGAAGGCCCAGGCGGAGCGGATGAGGTCGAGGTCGTCGCCGGGGCGGTTGGCGCGCAGGGTCTCCAGCAGGCGTTCGAAGCGGGCATCCAGCGCGGTGGCGCCGGGGTAGGTGGCGGGCTTGGCGGGAGTTGCAGACGCAGCGCGAGATGGCGGAGCGGCCGGAGGCGTGGCAGCGGGCTCCATACCGGTTTCGCTGGTTGCAGGGGCGTGAACGTCCATCACGCCAGGCTTTGGATTTCCTGGCGGCGCGATAGCCATAGGTCATTATACGGTGGGGCTAAAGATCTGGAGTTAAGGGAGTTGCGGCTTGAGGTTCGCGGAATCGGCGCGCCAGGACGCGGGAATCAATGCGTGGCGGAAGCTAAAGAGCGGCGGAGGAGTGGACCGGCGACTCCTTCAGGAGGCCCGGCTGGGGCCGGGGGCCGGCGTGAGTCCAGCGCTGGAGCTCGTCGAAGGCGTCGCCGATCTGGTCGGGTGTGATGTTGCAGTGGCCGTCGCGATTGACGTACTGCTGGATGAGGTTCTGGCCCGCGCCGGCGGCCTCCACGATGTGGTTGTAAAGCGCGAGTGATGTGGCCGGGACGATGGGATCGTAGATCGTATGCACAGCCAGCATGGGACGGCCCAGGTGGCCGTTCGGGGTGTAGTGGTGCAGCAGGTAGGCGCGCGCCTGCGGCGTTGCGGCATAGCGGCGGACCTTGTCGTTCAGCTCGTAGTCTGTGGCAGAGCTGATGGGGTTGGTGCCGGTGTAGAGGTAGTTGCGATTGTCGAAGGGATTGCCGCCGGAGCGGCGCTGCATGTCGCCAATGACAAAGGTGAAGTAACCGAGGTCGCGGGCCACGTCGAGGTCGGTGTGCAGGCCCATCAGGCTGCGCACGGCGGCGGCCGCCGTCGGGTCTCCGTGCATGGCGGCGAGCAGCTTCTGGTGCAGCGCGGGAGTGTCTTCAAAGTCCATTGGAGTGGGCACCAGCGGAGGCAGCAGGTCCGGGAAGTAATAGTCGAAGGCGGCGCGCTGGGCGAAGCGGCGCTCGAAGGCCTCAAAGGTAGGGCCGACCGAACCGCAGAGGTCGAGACCGCCGACGTAGGGCTTGGGGTTGAGTTCGAGCGTGATGGAGACCAGTTCGCCGCCCATGGAGAGGCCGGCGACGTAGGTTTCGTGAGGCGCACCGTACTTCTTGGAGAAGTAACGGCGCAGCGATTCGGTCTCGGGGTAGGCCTGCTGCAGTGCCCATCCGGTCTGGGAGTAGGCGCTCTGCAGGATGGCATAGTGGCGGTCGAGAAAAGGCTGTTGCTGGGAGATGACGCGCTCGGCGAGGTGAAAGGTGACCGGCTGCTCGGCGTAGCCATGGTAGAAGACCACCAGCGAGTGGTTCCAGCCATCCGGCACATCGATGCGATAAGGGGCGCCGTTGAGGATGCCGACCTCCGTAGTGCCGACGGGCGAATGGAGCACGCGCGGCTCCACGGGTTGGTCGCTGGACGAGTTGGCCGGCGCGGCAGCGGGGCCGGAGGCAACGGCGCTGCCGGCGGCCATCGTCAGCCAGAGCAGGGACCCAGCAGTAGCGCAGGCGGTGGTTCTGGCGCGCTGGGTAAACTGGGTCATTGTGGTGGGACGATTCTATGCCAGCCACGCGCATTCTGCCCGGGGGACGCGGTCGGGTAGAATGATAAGCTCACTGGCCCGCAAGATTCCCTGAAAGAGTCCAGACAGACGTTATGCTTCTCTCCTCTCCACTCCAAGCCGTTGCCGCCGTTGCACTGCTGTGTGCGGGCGCCGGAGCACAGACCAGTAAGGAACCCTTCGCGCGCGACCGCAACCAGCCGGTCGATACGTTCTATACGGACCGGATTCTGCACTATACGACTGCGCCTTCGTTTCTCTCGCCGCTGGTCTCATATCTGCCCGCGTCCAGTAGCGTTCCCACTCCGGAGAAGGTGCTGGGCGATGTGGCGGGAGCTCCGGACATGCTGCCCTATGCGGAGGATGTTCACCGCTACTTCCGGATGCTGGCGGACAGCTCACCGCGGGTCAAGGTGTTTTCGATAGGGAAGTCGGAGGAGGGCCGCGAGATGATCGCGGTGGCCATCGCCGATGAGAGCCTGCTGGCGGGTGCGGAAGAGAACAAGCAGCGGCTGGCGCAACTCGCCGATCCGCGTTCCATAGCGATGGACGATGCGAAGGCGAAGGGGCTCATTGACTCGTCCTATCCGGTGTACTACATCACCGGCACCATCCACTCCACGGAGACTGGAGCGCCGACCGCGCTGATGGAGCTGGCCTACCGGCTGGCCGTGGATGACTCGCCCTATATCCAGTACATCCGCTCGCACATGATTGTGCTGATCACGCCGGTGGTGGAGGTTGACGGCCGCGATCGCATGGTGGACATCTACCGCTGGCACAAGGCGCATCCCGGCGAGCAGTGGCCCAAGCTGTCCTACTGGGGGCATTACGTAGGACACGACAACAATCGCGACGCGATGGCGATGACGCTGAACCTGACCAACAATGTGCTGAGCACGTATCTCGACTGGCATGCGCAGGTGCTGCATGACCTGCATGAGTCCGTGCCGTATCTGTACGACAACACGGTCGGGGACGGGCCGTACAACGCGTGGATCGATCCCACGCTGGTGGAGGAGTGGCAGGAGCTGGGCTGGAACAACGTCGCGCAGATGCAGAAGTTCGGGATGCCGGGGGTGTTTACGCATGGCAACTTCGATACCTGGAGCCCCGGCTACCTGATGTTCCTGGCGGCGATGCACAACGGTATCAGCCGTCTGTATGAGACCTTTGGCAACGGCGGCGCGGACACGGAGAAGCGCATCCTGCAGCCGGAGGAGTACTCGCGCACGTGGTACCGGCAGAACCCGCCGTTGCCGGTGGTGATGTGGTCGCAGCGCGACAACAATAACTACGAGGAGACGGCGCTGCTCTCTACGCTCAGCTACTTTGCGCAGAACTCGCACCACTTTCTGGAGAACTTCTATGCCAAGAGCAAGCGCTCGGTGGAGAAGCCCGACAACGAGGGGCCGGCCGCGTATGTGCTGCCGGCCGACAGCGCGGAGACCAATCGCCAGGTGCAACTGCTGGAGGTGTTGCAGCGGCAGCATGTGGAGCTAAGCCGCCTGACCGAGGACGTGAGTACGACACTGCCACCGGAGAAAACGGGGGACAAGCCGACGACTACTACATTGTCCGCGGGAAGTTTCGTGGTGCGGATGGACCAGCCGTACTCGCGCATTGCGGACGCGCTGCTGGACCACCAGTACTGGGCCCCGGACGATCCTCAGAAGCATCCTTATGACGATACCGGCTGGTCGTTCAGCGAGCTCTTCCATGTGAAGGTGCTGCGTGTGACCGATGCCGCGATTCTGCGCGCGAAGATGTCGCGCGTGGAGGATATCTCGAGCCTCGCTGGCATTCTGGAGGGATCGGGCACCGTGGTGGCCATCGCGAACACCGGTCAGAGCACGTTGCTGCCGCTGCTCTACAAGCTGAAGGACGCGCAGGTGACGATCGCCGAGAAGCCATTTGACGCGGAGGGAAAACACTTCGACTCCGGATCGCTGCTGATTACAGGAGTAGCCGAGCCGGAGTTGACCACTGTATTGAAGGGTCTGGCGCTGGATGGAACGCGGCTGACGGCGACGCCGTCGGTCGCTGCCCACGTGGCGCCGCGACCGCGCATCGCCATCATGCACTCATGGCTGTCGACGCAGACGGAAGGCTGGTGGCGCTATGCGTTTGATCACGCCAGCATTCCGTACCAGTACATCAGCACGCAGACGGTGGCGACTGAATCGGAGCTGCGCAACCAGTATGACGTGATTGTCTTCGCGCCGATTGACCACGCCTCGACCGCCGATGTGCTGAACGGGACGCCGCTGTATGGCAATCCGCTGCCGTGGCAGAAGACTGAGCTCACGCCGAACCTCGGCGGTCTGGACACCACGCCAGACACGCGGCCGGGGCTGGGTTATGACGGACTACAGCATCTGCGCCAGTTCGTGGCGCAGGGCGGGCTGCTGATTACCTGCGAGGACACGGCGGAGTTTGCGATCGACACGGGCCTGGCGCCTGGCGTCAGCGTGGCACCGCGCAAGGATGTGCGGGTGGCGGGCACGGTGCTGAACACTGCGTTCGTTGCACCGGAGCATCCCGTGGCGTGGGGCTTCGACGCGGCGCCGTTGGCGGTGATGAGCGCGGAGGGGCTGGCGTTCAACATCAGCAACATGCAGGAGCTGCCGAACAATCGCATGCTGGCTGACCCCTATGCTCTGCGTCCCACCGGCCGCGGCAATGTAGACGACAGCGATGCAGTGCAGGGAGAGAAGCCGGTGACGCCCGATGTGCTGCCCAGGCAACAGCCGTGGGAGGCCAAGGCGCTGGATGAAGACCAGGCACGCAACAATCCCCTGGTGATTCCGGCGCAGTTCCGGCCCGAGGTCATTCTGCGCTTCTCGGATGCGAGGACGATGCTGCTGTCGGGACTGCTGGACAAGCAGGACTCCATCGCTGAACGGGCCATCGTGGTGGACGCGCATCTCGGTGAGGGCAATGTGCTGTTGTTTGCCAACAACCCGATCTATCGCGGCGAGACGGTGGGCAGCTATCCGCTGGTCTTCAACGCGATCATGAACTTCCAGTTCCTGGAGATGAATGCGCCCCCGGTTGCGCCGGCGTCCGGAGGCAGGTAGGCGGTCGCGGAGCCGGGCGGAGTTCGGATAGAGTCTTCAAGAGATGAATATCGATCTGAAAGTGGCCGGCAGCGAGGATGAGAGCTTCCTGACGGAGCTGTTCTTCGACGTGCGCGGGCCGGATTTTGCGGCGCTGCCGCCGGAGGTGGCGCGGCCGCTGATTGCGATGCAGCAGAGGGCGCAGTTGCAGGCCTATGCGGAGCAGTTCCCCGCGGCGGTGAATGAGATTGTCTGGATCGATGGGCAGCGCGCCGGCCGCTTCCTGGTGAGCAGCACGGGGGAAGAGATTCGCCTGGTGGATGTGGCGTTGCTGAGCCGGTTTCGCGGCCAGGGTGTGGGGACGAAGCTGTTGGGAGACCTTTGCCGCCGGGCGCGAGCGGAGAAGCTTCCGCTGCGGCTCTCCGTGCACGCGGGCAACCCGGCCTACCGGCTGTATGCGCGAATGGGATTTGTTCCGACCGGAAGTGACAGCGTATATATCGCGATGGAGTTAGGTGAGGAGATCGAGGCGATACTTGCCTCGGCAGGAGAGACTGCCCGGAGAGAGAGCGCATCCGGCGCGGTCGTTGAGCCGGGTTTGACGCAGGCTTACTTTCGGACGCTGCAAGGCCGTCGCGTACAGGCGCGCTCGCTGGGTGGAGTGCAGGTGGAGCTGCTGGTCTCGCTGGTAGAGCCGCTGATGGCCTCGCGCAGACAGCCAGTGGAGATGGGCGATAGCTTCCGCGTAGAGTTCCTGGGCCCGCTGGAGCCGGTACTACCGTCGGAGACTATTGAGATCACCGCGGCTGGCGATGCACCGCAAGCGGTCTTTGTCTCGCCGCTGGGCCCAGATGATGGAGCCATGCAGTACGAGTCGATCTTCAATCGCGCACATCTGCCTTCCTGAGAGGGCAGGGGGCGATGGAGCGGCGTGGGGAAGCGGAGTCAGGGAACCAGCATCATGGGTCGTGCCAGCGTTGGGACCGGGGTGGTGTAGGAGATAGACCGCGGAGCCGCCAGGTTGACCGGCATACTGCCCAGCGAGGCAAACGTGGCGACGCAAGTGGGCGTGCCTGCGGGTGTCTGGCCTGCGACCAGGAAGGCAACGAAGCTGCCCAATGTTCCGTGGTCCAGAAGGTAGCTGCCCTGTGGAATCGCATCCCCCTGGACGTCAAAGATCAAGTAAAAGACCGAGACCTGGACGGAGGTGTTGAGGGTGATTTGGGGTGTAGTGATCGAGCGCGGGGATGCGTTCGTGCTTCTCGAAGGTAATGTCGTTGTACCGTCCACGCTGCGCAGCGCGAGGTAGCGGTAGGAACCGTCGGGCAAGGACGCCGTAAAGACGGAGCCGGCTAAGGCCGAAAAATTGGCCTGGGTGAGCAGCCCCTGGGTGTATGCCCCAAGGCTGGCGTTGGTGAAGACATCCGGCCCCAATTGCTCTGCGAGTAGTCCTGTTGGAAGCGCGGCGGCGGCTAGGGTTGCTGCCGAAGCAGCGAGAAACCGGCGGCGGCTTTGCATGGAAACCTCATTCACTAGGTGAAAAGCCGATAGTACTCCATTCCTGTTGAGAAAGAGGAGATTTTTTCAGGAGGCCGTTTCCCGGTGGAGATAGGCAGGACAAGAATTTTGCTTGATGAATGCCCCGGCGAGGCGTAGAGTTCGCTACTAAGCCATCTGCAGAGGTGTATTGACTTGGCCAGGCGCGGCGAGTGTGCTTTCTTTTTTGAGCATCTTGCTGATTCAGGGTTGTTTGCGCCTGCTGGTTTCCTGTGATCGTGATGGGTGTTTACCGCGCCCGGCATGCAGGGCCAAGGATGCAGATGCGGTGTAAGAAGCAGGGGATGATATCTGTCTGAATGGGGCAGGGCATCCGCCAGGAGAAAAGAATGGCTGATCCTTATGTAGGCGAAATTCGAATGTTCGCCGGCACCTTCAATCCGAGCGGCTGGCAGTTCTGCAGCGGCCAGTTGCTGTCCATCTCGCAGAATGCCACCCTCTTCAACCTGATCGGCACCACCTACGGCGGCGACGGCCAGAACACCTTTGCTCTGCCCGACCTGCGTGGCAGAACGCCCATCCATACGGGGACTGGGGGCGGCCAGAGCTACGCGCAGGGGCAGCAAGGCGGCGTGGAGAACGTGACCCTGACCACGCAGCAACTGCCCACGCATAGCCACCCGTTCACGGTGCAGGGCGGGGGCGGCGGATCGCTCACTCCGGGCGGCAACTTCCTGTCCGGATCCACGCTGGGACAGTACGCGCCCACTCCGGCCACCGGTGTCTCGGCCAACATGCTGGCGGCTACAGGCGGCTCGCAGCCGCACGACAATCTGATGCCCTACCTGACCGTCAACTTCATCATTTCGCTCTTTGGCGTTTACCCGAGCCAGAACTAGGAGAGAAGCATGAGCACGCCCTATCTCGGTACCGTCAAGCCGTTCTCGTTCAACTATGCCCCCAAAGGGTGGGCTGCGTGCAACGGCCAGCTGCTGGCGATCAACAGCAACCAGGCGCTGTTCTCCCTGCTGGGCACTACCTACGGAGGCGACGGGCAGACCACCTTCGCGCTGCCCAACCTGCAGGGGCGCTGGCCTCTAAGTATGGGCAATGGCTATGTGGAGGGCGAGACTGGAGGAGAGTCCGCCCATACTCTGCTGTCCACCGAGATGCCGAGCCACGCCCATGTGCCGATCGGCAGCTCGGACCTGGCCTCCACGGGCAATCCTGCGAGCGCCTACCCTGCGGCCCAGCCTGTTTCCGCCGGTATCACTCCGTACGCTGGTTCGGCGTCCGCGCCCGTCGCGCTGGCCGGCGGATCGAGCACCAGCGGCAGCAGCCAGGGGCATGAGAACCGTCCGCCCTTCCTGGTGCTGAACTATTGCATCGCCCTGACTGGCATCTTTCCGACTCGCAACTAGAGCCGCTAACCTGAGCCACTGAAAGGACTTCGGATGTCACAACCTTTTGTCGGTGAGATCGAGATCTTCGGCTTCAACTTCGCTCCGGTGGGATGGGCCCTGTGCCAGGGGCAACTGCTTCCCATCGGCCAGAACACCGCGCTGTTTTCTATCCTGGGAACCACCTACGGCGGCGACGGCAAATCAACCTTCGCGCTGCCCAACCTGCAGGGCCGCGTCCCCATCCATACTGGAGGCACGTCTAACCAGGGGCCGGGGCTTTCGGTCTACAGCCTGGGCCAGACCGGCGGCGAGGCCGCGGTGACTTTGCTATCCAGCCAAATCCCGTCGCACACCCATACCGTGCCGGTCAGCGCCGTCGATGGCAAGATCAATACGCCGACGTCCGCCAATGTGTTGGGCGCAGTGGGCGGCGGCCGCGGTGGTGGCGCCGGGACGGCTTACGGCACCACGACCCTCTCCAACATGGCTGCACAACCCGGCGGCGTGAGCGGTGGCAGCCAATCGCACAACAATATGGCGCCGTACCTTACGCTCAACTACTGCATTGCGCTGCGGGGAGTCTTTCCGTCGCGCAGCTAGGCGCACGATGGACGGATTTCACCCAGGGTCGCGACCGTCTGCGCAGGCAGGCCTCGCGGCCCTTGTTGCGTATCGATTGCAGAAGAAAATGGTCGGGACGACAAGATTCGAACTTGCGACCTCACCCACCCCAAGGGTGCGCTCTACCAGGCTGAGCCACGTCCCGACATATTCAGTTCAAGGGCGGGTGCGCTTGTCAGGCGGCTAAAGCCGCATGCTTAACGCTGAACCACGTCCCGACTTGTTGCGCGTCTGGAGTGGGTGTGCTTGACCTGCGGTTGAGACCGCATGCTTAAGCTGAGCCACGTCCCGACTTGCTGCTTGTAGCCTCTCGCGCCTTGCGGGCCAGCGAGTGGGGTATCTCCAGTCTACATCAGTGGGTTGGAGCGACATACTCCTTGGGCAGTTCGCCGCCGGAGCCGAAGAAGAACTCGTTCATCTGCTCGACGAGGAACTCCTGCGCCTCGCGGGTCCAGGGCTGCAGGCGGTACTCGTTCAGCAGCATCTTCTGGCGCTCGACCCACTCGCCCCAGGCCTTCTTGCTGACGTTCTTGTAGACCTTCTGGCCGAAGTCGGAGTCGAAGGGCGGCTCGTCCAGGCCCTCCATCTCGGCCTTGTATTTGGTGCAGAAAACCATGTGCGGCATAGGAACTCCTTGAGGCCCTAGTTTAGCTGAAACGGCAAAGACGAACGCAATGGTCGCAATGGAAAGACGCAAAGGACGCAAAGAAAGACAGGGCTTTCTATAATCCTCTGGATGCCCTCCAAGCGCACCGCCGACACCTCACCCGAGCAGAAGATCGAGGCTCTGCGCGAGGAGCTGCGCCGCCACGAGCACCTGTACTACGTGCTGGACGCGCCGGAGTGGACCGACGCGCAGTATGACGCGCGGATGAATGAGCTGAAGGCGCTGGAGGCCGCGCATCCAGAGCTGGTCACGCCGGACTCGCCCACGCAGCGCGTCGGCGGCAAGCCCAAGGAGGGCTTCGTCAAGGTCGCGCACTCGCGGCCGATGCTGTCGCTGGACAACGCCTACAATGAGGCCGAGCTGCGCGCCTGGGCGGAGCGCGTGCAGGGCGGGCTGGCGGTCGGCGAGTCGCCGCGCTATGTCTGCGAGTTGAAACTCGACGGCTTATCGCTGGCCTTGCAGTATGAGCCGGGAAGCGGCGGCGCGGCGGTGTTGAAGTCGGGCGTCACGCGCGGCGATGGCAGCATCGGCGAGGACGTCACGACGAACGTGCGGACGATTCGCAGCATTCCGCTGCAGGTGAGCGCCGCGAAGTTGAAGGCCGCAAAGCTGCCGCAGCAGTTTGAGGTGCGCGGCGAGGTAGTGCTGCCGCAGAAGGCCTTCGAGAAGATGAACGAAGAGCGCGTGGCCGCGGGGATGGCGCCAGCGGCGAATCCGCGCAACGCCGCGGCGGGGACGATCCGCACGCTGGAGCCGAACATCGTCGCGCAGCGGCGGCTGGAGTACTTTGCCTACTTTCTGCTGCGCGAGGGCGAGTCATTCATACCGGAGCAGAGTGCCGCTTTGCAGTCTCTGCGCGAGGCCGGCTTCCTGGTGAATCCGCACGCGCGCACCGTGAAGACCATCGACGCAGTGATGGAGTTCATCGCCGAGGCCGACGCGCTGCGCGACGGCCTGCCCTACGAGATCGACGGGGTGGTCATCAAGGTGGACGCGGTCGCCCAGCAGCGGCGGCTGGGCTTTACCGGCAAGGCCCCGCGCTGGGCGATTGCGTACAAGTTCCCGGCGCGCGCGGCGGTGACGCAGTTGGAAGATGTGATCTTCGGCGTGGGCCGCACGGGGAAGATCACTCCTGTCGCGGTGCTGGCCCCGGTGTTTATCGGAGGAACGACTGTTGTACACGCCACGCTGCATAACGCCGACGAGATCGCGCGGCTCGGCGTCCGCATAGGTGACTACGTCTCGGTCGAGCGCGGCGGCGATGTGATTCCGAAGATCACCGAGGTCGTCACCGACAAGAAACATCCGCGCGGCAAGCAGGAGATCGTCTTTCCTACCCATTGTCCGCGCTGCGCGAGCGAGCTGGTGCGCGAGCCCGGCGAGGTGGACCTGCGCTGCGTGAACGCGAGCTGCCCGGCGCGGCTCGAAGAGGAGCTGCGCCACTTCGCTTCGCGCGGCGTGATGAATATCGAGGGCATGGGCGAGGCGATGGTCGCACAACTGCTCGGGCATACGCTGGCGGAGACCGGATTTCAGGATTCAGCCACCAGTGAGCCAGTTTCCAGTGAGCCAGTGGATGAGGCTGCTGAGCCGACGCGGACGGCCTTGGTGCACTCGATTGCGGACGTCTACCAGCTCACCAAGGAGCAGTTGCTCACGCTGGAGCGCGTGGGCGAGAAGACCGCCGACGCGCTGCTCACGGAGATTGAAGCCTCGAAGAAGCAGCCGCTGAACCGCGTGCTGCTGGGACTCGGCATACGCCACGTGGGCGAGCGCACCGCGCAGGCGCTGGCGGAGGAGTTCGGCTCGATTGACGCGCTGATTGCTGCCACCGAAGAGGAGTTGACTGCCGTCAACGACATCGGGCCCAAGGTCGCGGCGACGGTGCGCGAGTTCTTCTCCAACCGGCGCAATCTCGCGTTGATCGAGCGGCTGCGCAAGGCCGGCCTAACCTTCACCGCAGAGAAAAAGGTGCGCGGCACGGCGCTTGCGGGGCTGACTTTTGTGTTGACCGGCACGCTGCCCACGCTGACTCGCGAGGCCGCGAAGGAGCGCATCGAGGCCGCCGGTGGCAAGGTCTCCGGCTCGGTGAGCAAGAAGACCAGCTACGTGGTCGCCGGGGAAGAGGCGGGATCGAAGCTGGCCAACGCCGAAAAGTTGGGCGTGCCGGTGCTGGATGAAGCCGCGCT
>Ga0302279_10004864_pt1 | contig 15420 bp, 15 predicted proteins | sample III_Bog_N3_3_FD_194541 | JGI IMG/M metagenome (GOLD analysis project Ga0302279, IMG submission 194541) | Peat permafrost microbial communities from Stordalen Mire near Abisko, Sweden - III_Bog_N3_3 | ecosystem: Environmental > Terrestrial > Soil > Wetlands > Peat | place: Sweden: Abisko...
TATATTAATTGTATCAAGCGGGGCATAACTACTATGCCAACTTTTTAAATGAATTATGTGGTTTGGTTGGTGTGGTTTAGGGGGATTTTGGGGCGTCGAGGGGCTTGACAAGGGGATTTGCTGGGGTTTTTGAGAGAAAAAAATACGGGGGTCCCTCCACTCCGCTGCGCTTCTGTCGGGATGACGTAGTTTTGATTACGCTCCGGTCGGGATGACGGCAGGGCGGGGCGGACGGGGTAGAATGGGAGCGATGAAGCGAACGCTGCGCTGGTTGACGATCGTTGTGTTGATGGTGGCGGCCGGGCGGGGGCTGCGGGGCGAGTCGGTGGCTGGGTTGCCTGCGCCGACCGGCTATGTGAATGATTTTGCCGGCGTGTTGACTCCGGAGACAAAACAGAGCCTGGAAGAGCTATGCACCGAGGTTGACCAGAAGGCGCACGCTCAGATCGCCGTGGTGACGGTGCAGAAGCTGGAGGCCGATCCGGCTACATCTGGAAAAACGGGGGGGATGAAGGCGGGCGATGAGCTGCCCGCGCCTACGGTAGAGGAGTTCGCGACCGCGCTGGAAGACAAGTGGAAGGTGGGGGCGAAGGGGACGGACCGCGGCTTGCTGATGATCTTTGTGATGAACCCGGCACCAGCCCACGGACGCATAGAGGTGGGCTATGGGCTGGAGGGAATTCTGCCGGATGGGAAGGTGGGAGACATTGGGCGGGAGATGAAGCCGGTGCTGCTGGCGGGCGACCTGAACCAGGGGATATCTCTGGGCGTGCATGAGATTGCGACGGTGATTTCGACGGACGCGGGAGTGACGCTGGCCGGGCTGGACGGGAGCGAGGCACCGGCGAGAGTGCAGTATTCTTCGCAGCCGCAGATGCAGGTGAACCCGATTGCGGCGCTGATCTTCGCGGTGATTGTGCTGGTGGTGATCGGGGTGCTGATCCGCACCGGACACATCGGGCTGCTATTCTTTCTGCTCTACAGCCTGATGGGCGGGGGCGGTCGCGGCGGATTTGGCGGAGGGGATAACGAGGGTGGCGGTGGCGGAGGATTCGGCGGGTTTGGCGGCGGCGGTTCCGGCGGCGGCGGGGCTGACTTCTGAACGCAGGGACAGGGAACTGGGAACGGGGATTTGACGTATATCGGATGATGGTCAAACGGAGAGGCGAGGGAATATGAATAAGGCTTTGTGGGTTGTGCTGGGCGTGGTTGGGCTGATCGTGGTGTTGGCGCTGTTTGTGGGCGGCAGCTATGTGGGCGCGCGGAACACGATGGTGCAGAAGAATGAAGATGTGGACCAGGCCTATGCGCAGGTGGATGTGGTGCAGCAGCGGCGGCTGGACCTGATTCCCAACCTGGTGGCGAGCGTGAAGGGGTACGTGGGCGAGGAGTCCACCGTGCTGACGAACATCGCGAATGCGCGCGCGGGCGTGCTGGCGGCGGCGGGCAACCGGCCGGGGAGCATCCAGGCCAACACGCAGTTGAGCGCGGCGATTGTGCCGCTGTTCCGTCTGCAGGAGGCGTATCCGAACCTGAAGGGCAATGACCAGTTCATGCGCCTGGAGGACGAGCTGGCAGGGACGGAGAACCGGATTGCCGTGGAGCGGCAGAGGTACAACAAGACTCTGGAGGACTATAACGTGTACGTGAAGCAGTTCCCGAACAACATCTGGGCGGGGATGGCGGGATATCACTACCGGGATGAGTACTTCAAGGGCAATGCGGCGAACTCGGTTGCGCCGACGGTGGACTTCTCGAAGTAGGGTTGAGAACTAATGCAGAAAGGCCGTCGCGCGGGCGACGGCCTTTCTGCGCTTAAGAGAGATGAGCCGATCTTCTGGGTGTATTGCCGGTGCGAAAGACAAATACGGAGATTCTGGCTTCGCCAGAATGACGACTTCAGGGGGCTTCGCCAGAATGACGACTTCAGGGGGCTTCGCCAGAATGACGATGTGAGATTGTCGGCGCTACACCATCCGGAGCGATGGGCTAGTTGAATGCGCTGATGGCGGAGGTCTCGTTGTCCCAGATGTCGAAGACTGTGTAGAGCTTTGTGATCTGGAGGAGGTCGTGGACCTTCTGTGTGAGGTTGAGGAGCTTGAGCTCGCCGCCGGCGTTTTTGACGGAGGTGAATGCGCTGACCAGCTCGCCGATGCCTGAGCTGTCGATGTAGCTGATCTGGGCGAGGTTGAGGAGGATTTTTTTGGAGCCTTTGTCTAGGACTTCGTGGACGCTGTCGCGCAGGGTGATGCTGCCTTCGCCAAGGGTGATGCGGCCACTGAGGTCGAGGATGGTGACTCCGTCTACCTGGCGGATTGCGACTTTCATGCTCATGCGATGTATCTCCTTATGACTTAGGCGGCCGGCTGGGCCGGTGCGCGATGTTTGATGAGGGTGAGTTCAGTCCCCGGATGCATCTGGCGAAAGTGTACCTCATCCATGAAGGCCCGGATGAGAAAGATGCCTCGACCGGAGCCACGCAGGAGGTTCTGCGGGGCGAGTGGGTCGGGCAGAGAGGAGGGGTCGATGCCGGGGCCCTTGTCGCGGATACGAATGGTGAGCGAGTCGGAGCTGGTCTCGAAGGATGCGGTGATGTTCTTGGACGGGCTGTAGGCGTTACCGTGGAGGACTGCGTTGATGGCGGCCTCTCGGACGGCCATGACGATGTTGGGAACGGTGCATGAATCGAAGCCAGCGCGCTCGGCGAAGTCATGGGCCGTCTTGCCCACCGTGTCTACGCTCTCGAGCGAGGAGCCGAGCGTGAGAGAGACGCGGCTTGTGGTGGAATCGGGCAATTGAGTCCCTGTCGCCGGAGCAACCTGCTGATTGGATGCATGCAGCGGCAATGATGGAAGTTTGCTTGCGGATGGAAGGAATGTCAAGGATGGGCGCGTGGGTGGGCGGGTGAATGCAGGTCGATTGCGGTGGAGGGGCGGTTGCCCAGGTGTGAAGGTTTGGAGCAAATCGGTTGCGGGGAGGCAGGGGAAGCGCCGGGTGGGGTAGGATTCGGGTAGGGGTATGCGCGAGCGGCCCGGGTAGAAGTGTTGCGATGACAAAACAGGCGAGCAAGAAGACGAGTGTTTCCGCGCTGATGGGCGCTCCGGTGACGGATGCCAGCGGGCGGACGGTAGGGCATGTGCGGGAGTTCGCGGTGTCGCCTCCGGTGGATGCGAACCATGTGCAACGACTGGTGTTGCGGCTGGTGGGCGCGGGGCGCGGAGAGCGGATGTCGATGGTGGCGGTGGGCGATCTGGAGCTGACGGCGGCGGGTGGGCTAAGGATACGCGGCGATGCGACGCCGACCCCGATGCCGAAGGAGGAGTCGTTCCTGCTGCTGGAGCGCGATCTGCTGGACCAGCAGATCATCGACGTGCATGGGCACAAGGTGGTGCGGGTGAACGACGTGGACCTGGTGTGGGAGCCGGTGGCGGACACGGGCGGTGAGGAGGCGATGGCGGGCGGGGCCGAAGGGCCGCTGGAGGAACATGGGTTGAAGTTGCGCATTGCCGAGGTGGAGGTGGGGACTCGGGGCGCGATCCGGCGGCTGCTGAAGGGGCTATCGGTGGGGACGGTGGAACGGGTTTCGGGGCGATTTGGGACGAGCGCGATTCCGTGGGACTTTGTGGACCTGATTGACCGCGACCCGTCGCGCCGGGTGCGGCTGAAGATCGAGCAGGAAAAGCTGGCAAAGATGCATCCGTCGGACCTGGCGGACATTCTGGAGGACCTTGCGCCGGCAGAGCGGCAGGCGCTGTTCACATCGCTGGAAGAAGGCGTGGCGGCGGAGGCGCTGGAAGAGGTCGAGCCGAAGATGCAGCAGTCGCTGACAGACCTGCTCGACACCGAACAGGTGGCGGGGATTGTGGAGGAGATGGACCCGGCGGCGGCGGCGGACTTTCTGGCGGAGCTGCCGGAGGAGCGGTCGGAGGCGATTCTGGAGGAGATGGCGCCGGAGGAGCGGCAGGACGTCGAGGAGTTGCTGGAGTTCTCCGGGGACACGGCGGCGGGGCAGATGACGACGGACTACATCTCGCTGCCGCAGGGGGCGCTGGCGAGCGACGCGGTGGCCGCGCTGCGCGAGTTTGGCGACGACATGGAGACTCTGACGCATATCTTTCTGGTGGACGAGACAGAGGCGCTGTGCGGAGTGGTCCCACTGTTGAGGGCGCTGCTGGCTCCGCCGGAAAGCACACTGGCCAGTTTGGCGTACAGCCACATCGTTTCGTGCGACGTTCATGCCAACTGGAAGAAGGTTGCGGAGCTGTTCGACAAGTACAACCTGCGCGCATTGCCGGTTGTGGACGAAGAGAAGAAGATAGCGGGCGTGATCTACGCGGAACAGGTGATTGCGCAGTTGCGGACGATGAATTAGCAGGACTGGCGAAGATTACTCCATGGTTGGAATCAATTTGTTGGGCACAAATCCGTTGGGCAAAGAACGGGGCTTCGAGCCGGGTGCGGCGACGTGCGCGGGAACGGGGTGTCGATGAAGCTGTGGTGGCGGCAATGGCGGCTGCGCATCCTGCTGTTCCTGGCGGTGCTGGGGCCGGGAATCATTACGGCCAATGTGGACAACGACACGGGCGGGATCTTTACGTACTCGCAGGCGGGGGCACAGTACGGCTACCTGCTGCTGTGGACGATTCTACCGATCACGCTGGCTCTGATCGTGGTGCAGGAGATGAGCGCGCGGATGGGGGTGGTGACGGGCAAGGGGCTGAGCGACCTGATCCGCGAGGAGTTCGGCCTGCGCATGACGTTTGTGATGATGATTCTGCTGGTCATTGTCAACTACCTTAACGTGGTCTCGGAGTTCTCTGGCATTGCGGGATCGATGCAGCTGTTCCACGTCAGTAAATATGTTAGCGTGCCGATCTGCGCGGCGATTGTGTGGGTGCTGGTGGTGAAAGGCGACTACAAGAGCGTGGAGAAGGTGTTTCTGGTGGCGAGCGTCTTCTACCTTGCATACATTGCGGCGGGGGTGGTGAGCCATCCGGACTGGCATGAGGCGCTGAAGGCGACCATCACGCTGCCTCCGCGCTCGATGTGGAGCGACAAGAACTATATCTATCTGACGATGGGAGTGATTGGGACGACGATCGCTCCGTGGATGCAGTTCTATCTGCAGTCGTCGGTGGTGGACAAGGGGATCACGGTCAAGCAGTACAAGGCCTCGCGGCTGGATGTGATTGTGGGTTGCTTCTTCACCGATATCGTGGCGTGGTTCATCATTGTGGCGTGTGCGGCGACGCTGTACACGCACGGGATGCGCGACATTAAAGATGCGGCGGATGCGGCGGGGGCGATGAAGCCGCTGGCTTCGGAGTTCGCGTACATCCTGTTTGCGGCGGGATTGTTCAATGCCTCGATCTTCTCGGCGTCGATCCTGCCGCTGTCGACCGCGTATACCGTGTGCGAGGGGATGGGCTTCGAGAGCGGGCTGGACAAGAGCCTGAAGGAGGCCCCGTTCTTCTACTGGTTCTACACGGCGCTGATCGTGCTGGGCGCGGGCGTGGTGCTGCGGCCGAACTTCCAGCTGGTGCGGGTGATCATTCTGTCGCAGGTACTGAACGGCGTGCTGTTGCCGGTGGTGATGATCTTCATGCTGCGGCTGATCAACAAGCACGAGCTGATGGGCAAGCATACCAACTCGACGTGGTTCAACTGGGTGGCGTGGGTTACGGCGGCGATCGTGATTGGGCTTTCGCTGGTGATGATGTGGAGTCCGATACACGATACATGGATTCAGTGGAGACATCTGCATGGCGGGTAGGGGACTGGGACAGTGGTAAGTGGACAGGAGAGCGGGATGAGCGATCTGAAACTGGAGGCGAAGCGGACGGCGGTGGTGGTGATCGATCTACAGAAAGGGATTGTTGGGGTCGAGGGCGATCCTCATCCGACGGGGACGGTGATTGCGAATAGTGTGCGGCTTCTGGAGGCGGCACGCAGCAAGGGGGCGCAGGCTGTGCTGGTGCATGTGGGAGGCGCGGCGAATGGCGCGGACCGGCTGCATTCGACCGTGGACGAACCGATGCGAGGAGCCGCGCCACCGGCGGCGGACTGGAGCGAGTTCATTGTCGAACTGGACCGGCAACCGGGCGACATTGCGATCCTAAAGCGGCAGTGGGGCGCGTTCTATGGGACGGACCTGGACCTGCAACTGCGGCGGCGGGGAGTGACGACGATTGTGCTCGCTGGGATTGCGACGGAGTTCGGCGTGGAGAGCACGGCGCGGGATGCCTACGAGCGCGGGTACGAGATTGTGTTTGCAGAGGACGCCATGACGGGCCGCAGCGCCGAGAGCCATGCGAATGCGGTAGAGCGGATATTTCCGCGGATTGGGCGGGTGCGTGCGACGGAGGAGATTGTGGGGGCGCTGTAGAGGGCCGATTTCGTAAAGAGTATTGCCGGACCGAAAGACAAATGCGGGGATTCTTCCCCTTCACTGCGTTCAGGGTCAGAATGACAAGCAAGAACAAACAAAGGCGAAATACGGAGATTCTGGCTGCGCCAGAATGACGACTTCAAGGGGCTGCGCTCAGAATGACGACCAGTGCGCTTAGAGGAGCTTGCCCTCGGCGAGGTCGCGGATGAGGTTGAAGTCGGCGGCGAGGAAGTCGAAGGCGGGGAGCTGGCTGAGAGGGGACCACTGGAGGGCGTTGAAGATGTGGTTATCGAGATTGCCGGAGAAGGTGTTGACGACGAAGAATTGCAGGTCTATGGAGCCGCCGTTGCGGTAGCGGTGGCGGAGTTGCGCGATGCGGCGGCCGATGGCGGCCTGGATGCCGAGCTCCTCGTCCAGTTCTCGGGCGAGGGCCTGCTCGGGGGACTCTCCGGGCTCGATCTTGCCGCCGGGGAACTCCCACTTGAGGCTCATGGGCTGGTCCGGGCGGCGCTGGCAGATGAGGACTTCGGTGGTGGGGCTGGTGTCGCCGGGGACGGTGCGGAGGATCAGCGCCGCGACCACCATCCGAAGAGGCTTGCCGCTTGCGTTGGGGTGTGCGTCCAGTTTGCGAATACGCTCTTTCACGCGGGGGTCTGTCTCTCCTGCTTCGAGTTTCAACGATGAAGCGACTCAACTTCACCAGCTTAGACGCTGTGCGGCTGCATTGCACGTTGAATGCGGGCTTGACGAACTAATTTGGGCGCTTGGCGAGGATGGGAACGCCCATGCCGTTGAGTTTGCTGCGTGCCTGGACGGCTTCCGGGGAGTTTGGGAAGCGGGTGATGAGTGCGCGCAGTTCGGTGATGCCAGCCTCTCGCTTGCCTGTCTCGAAGAGGGCCTGCCCCTTGTGCAGGTGCGAGATGGCCCCTTTGGCGTTGTTGGGGAACTGCTCGAGGACATGGTCGTAGTCCTTGATGGCTGTGGCGTACTTTCCGGCGCGGTAGTCGATCTCGCCGAGATAGTAGAAGGAGTTGCCGGCGAGGGGGTCATTGGGAGAGGAGCGGATGACCTCGCCGAACTCGGAGGTGGCCAGCGCGTAGTGGGCGGCCATGTAGTCGCCGAGGGCTGTTTTGTAGAGGGCGGATGCGTCCGGCGGGACGAGTTTGGAGGGAAGGGCGGATGACGCGTCCGGTGCGTTGTCTGGCGTAGCACCGGCGGCCAGCTTGCCCTTCTTGCCGGCGGTGGGCGCTGGCGCGACAGGCGGCGCGGAGGAGGTGGTGTCCGGAGGCGTTGCCGTACCTGTCGCATTGGGTGCGGCGGCGGAGTTGGGGGCGAGATTCTGCAGGGCGGCGTCGATGGACTGCTGCTGGTCCTGCACGGATTTCATGGCTTTTTCCAGGTTGTTGAGGCGGGCCTTGACCTCGTCAAGCGAGTCGTTGAGGGTCTGCACCTGGCCGGAGAACTGGTCGAGCTTGGTGTTGGTGGAGTCGTGCTGCGCGCGGACCTGTTGCTGGAGGGCGTCGACGGCGACCGACATCTTGTTGACCGTATCTGCGCTCTGCTGGACGAGGTCCTTGAGGACGCCCATGCGCTCGTCGTTGGACTGCTGGAGGCGGGCGACGGCGGTTTGCAGTTCCTGGACCTGGGTCTGGAGCTGAACCATATCCTTGTTGACGGCGAAGGCGGGAGGCGTGGCGAGGGTAAGGGCGAGGAGAGCGAGGGCGAATTGAGGACGGAGTTGGATCATAAGGCTATTCCCTCAGGAGCAGATTCATGGCCGAATGAGCGGATGAACAAGTTCCGTGGTTGGAATGGTTGGGGCGGTTGTGGCAGGGCCGAATCCATCGGGGTCCTTCGACTGCGCGATTCGCAAACGACGCGAATCGCTCCGCTCAGGATGACATCGTACGATTGTTGAACCATCAACCCAGCTCCTGCTCTAGCGGTCGAGGGCGAACTGGGCGCGGCGGTTCTGCTGCCAGCAGGACTCGGACTCGTCGGTGCAGAACTGTTTTTCCTTGCCGTAGCTGACGACGCGGATGCGGGCGGGGGCGATACCGGCGTTGACCAGCGCGGTCTTGGCGGCGTTGGCGCGGTTTTCGCCCAGGGCCAGGTTGTACTCGGCTGAGCCTCGGTCGTCGCAGTAGCCGCCGACGACGATTCGGATGTCTGGGTGGGCGACGAGGAAGGAGGCGGACTTGACGGCGGATGCCTGCGCGTCTGGGCGCAGTTCGTAGCTGTCGTAGTCGAAGTAGATGTCCTGGACGTTGTCGTGGAAGACGCTCTCGGAGCCCATGTCTGCGGTTGCCGTGGTGTCTGTGGGCGCGACGGGCGCGACCGGAACGCGGACGGTGACTCGGATGCTGGCTTCGGTGCTGCCCCCGTCGCCCTTGGCGATGATGTGGAAGTTGGTGGAGGTGGTGGGCGAGACGGTCTGGGTGCCGTTGGGATTGACCGAGCCGAGACCTTCGATGGAGACGTTGGAGGCGTCTGTGGTGCGCCAGTTGAGGACGACGGACTGGCCGAGGTCGATGGCCAGTGGATCGGCGGTGAGCGACGCGGTGGGCATGGGCGGCAGCGGCGCGGGTGAGGGCGCGGTGATGTCTGGATTCACGCTGTTGCTGGCGTTTTTGTGGCAGCCGGAGACGGTGGCAAGCGCGACCGCCAGAAAGAGGGCGGTGCGAAACGACCTGGTGAGGAAGGACTTCGGCTGAAACGAGTGCGTGTGGGTCATCGGTATCTCCTGCGTTGCCAATGCTACATCCAACTGTGTTTCCAATGGTTCATCCCTATCTATGTTACTGAAAATCAAGATTTCCGTCAGAGAAGTTTTGTGCAATGGATTGAATTGCGGAGATGGAGAGCATTATTTCCAGCTCCAGTTTGGCATATCGGCTCCGGAGCCGGTGAGTGGACGCTTCTGCGATCCGTCACTGGAGAGCATGGTCCAGATGCGCATGTGCTCGGCGCGACCGTCGGCAGAGTTGGCGTAGACGATGTGGCGTCCGTCAGGCGACCAGGAGGGGAAGTCGCAGCGGCCACCGTCGTGGGTGAGCTGGAACCATTTTTTTGTGGCGACCTCCATGATGTAGATGTCCTGCCCGCCGGGCGCTCCGGGGCCGTATTTGCGGTCCCAGGCGAAGGCGATGACCTGTCCGTTGGGCGACCAGGAGGGCGAGGAGACATAGCCCCCGTCGGTCATCTGCTGCACACCGGAGCCATCGGAGTTCATGACATAGAGCTGGGGCAGGCCGGTGCGTCCACTGATGAAGGCGATCTGCGAGCCGGTGCGCGGGTTGTAGGTGGGGCTGACGTTGCCTCCGCGGAAGCTGGTGATGCGGCGGCCAAGGTTGCCGTTGGAGTCGGCGACCCAGATCTCGAAGGAACCGCCGGGAGCAGAGGCGTAGGCGAGTTCGTTGCCGCTGGGCGCCCAGGCGGGAGATACAGCGCTGCTGCTGCCGCTGGGAAAGGCGATGTAGCGGTTAAGCAGGAGCGAATACATCTTGAGCTGGAAGCCGTATTTGCCGAATGAGGCAAAGGCGAGGCGGGTGTTGTCTGGCGAGATGCGCGGCGAGATGGAGATGGTTCCGAGGTGGGTGATGGGGTGCTGGTTTGCGCCGTCGTAGTCCATGGCCCATATCTCCTTGTCCCCGCCGGAGAGATGGACGTAGTAGATTTTGGTCTCGGCGATGCCGGGGGTTCCTCCGCCGAGGCGGTAGATGATCTCGTCGGCGAAGCGGTGGGCGATCTGGCGGGCGGAGTCTTCGGAGGGTTCCTCGCTGTACTGCTTGGCGAGTACCTGTGGGTACTGGAGGTTCTTGGCGTCGAAGAGGTAGCCGTTGGCGATAAGCTTGCCGCCAACCTGTCCGAGGGAGCCGAAGGCGAGCATGCTGGCGCTGGCGGGCGCGTTGGAGTAGCTCTGCAACTGAATCTCGGCGGGCGCGCCGGGCGTGCCGGGCGGCATGAGGCTCTTGGAGACGATGTCGAAGATGCCTGCTGTGGCGAGGTCGGCGTAGAGGGTGGCATCGAAGGTCTGCTTGAAGGCCAGGGTCTCTGCGTCGGCGGCGAGAGGCTTGAAGTCGGCGACGGCGATGCGGATGGAGGTGACTCCAGAACTGGTTCCGGTGAAGATGTTGTCCTGGGCGCGTGCGGGCGGGGCGAGCAGAGTGGTCAGCACCAGCAGCAGGACGGCGATGGCGTATCGGGATGGGGCGGCTTGTGTGCGGGATGTGCGGGGCGTGCGATCCATGCTCTCTATGGTAGACGGTCAGGATGGAACTTTGGTTGTAACCGGCGGGCGGAGAACATTCTGAGTGAAGGGGGGATGGGGGTTGACAGGAAGACAGGGGTAAGGGGTTAGGGGTAAGGGAAGAACAGACAACGGCAAGGGCCAATACGGAGATTCTGGCTACGCCAGAATGACGAGCAAGGACAGACAGGGGCAAATGCGGGGGTCCCTCCACTGCGCTATGGACGATACTGCTGTCCGTCGCTCCGGTCGGGATGACGACGAATGATTGGGACTATCCAAACTGATTCTGCGCTATGGGCGTGGCGGAGGGTCGAAGTAATAGTGGACGATGATGTGGTTGCCGGTGTAGGTCTCGGGCAGGGAGCCGAAGGTGTCGATGTGGCGAACGGCATTGAGGGCTGTGCTGTCGAGGGTGGCGTCGCCACTGCGCTGCTCAAGCTGGATGTGGGAGAGTGAGCCGTCGCGCTCCACCTGGAAGGTGATGGAGGCGCGGTGTCCGGCGGCCTGCGGGTCGAGCATGTTGGTGTACCACTGCTGGGCGACTTTATTCGTGATCTGCTGGACGTAGTATGCGTATTTGGTGCCGAAGGCGTTGTCTATGCCGATATTGAAGGTGCCGGCGCGGGTCTGGGTGCTGCTCATCGTGAGGTTGCTGCCGCCCGCTTCGCCGGTCTGGGCTTTGTTGGGGTCGATCTTGCCGGGCTGGGGATGGAGCGGCGGGGCAGGCGTGGTCTTGTCGGCGGTCTTGACGGGCTTAGTAGCGGACTTGGTGGGGATGGCGATGGAGTTGGGTTGAGGGACTTCAACCGTCTTCGGCGCGGGAGTGACCGGCGCGGGCGAGGGGTTGTCGGTGGCCAGGACGTTGTTGGGGTCCATGGGCAGCTTGGGCGGCAGCGGAATGTCTGCGACCATGGTGGCCTGGATGGATCCGGAGGAGCCGCTGGCGTCGCCCCAGTTCTGCCCGGAGTGGAAGATCCAGGCCCAGGAGAGGAGCAGCGCGATGAACGCGACGTGCAGGGCGAAGGAACCCATGAAGCCGCCGCCGAACTGGTCGCCGTTGAGGGCGATGTTGAGGGCGCGGGTTGTAAGGCGGGTTTCCATGGGTTGCGGCGCTCGTGCGGTGAAGCAAGAATCAACGAGCAAGAACAAGCAAAAGCGAAATACTGAGATTCTGGCTTCGCCAGAATGACGACTTCAAAGGGCTACGCCAGAATGACGACTTCAAAGGGCTACGCCAGAATGACAACATCAAAGGTGCTGCGCTCAGAATGACAATCAGTAACGAATGACAATCAGTAACGGGTTACGAACTACTTTGACGCGGTGTCAGCCGACGGAGTGGATTCGAGCGGCTGGGTGACGATGCTGATGTTGGTGATGCCTGCTCGTTTGACGGCGTCCATGACGGAGGCGAATGCGCCGAAGGGAACTTTTTCGTCTGCGCGGAGGTAGATGATGCGCTTGGCCGGGTCGCCGCGGCCGGTACTGCGCAGGTTGGCTGTGAGGTCAGAGAGGTTGATGGGACGGTCCGCACCGCCGGCCTGGAGGAAGACGTTCTGGTTCTTGTCGATGGTGACGACGATGCGCTCTTCGGTGAGCTGGTTGACGGAGCGGGTGTGGGGCACGGAGACGTCGATTCCGGATTGCAGCACCGGGGCGGTGATCATAAAGATGATGAGCAGAACGAGGACGACGTCTACCAGCGGGGTGATGTTGATGTCTGCCAGCGCGGTCTGGGTGCGGGTCTGGCCGCCGTTTCTGGTGGAGAAGGCCATCGCTAGAAGGCCCTCCGGCGGGGCTGGGCGGGGTCTTCGGGCGGCTGGGGCGGGGCGACCGGCGTGAGCAGAGCGGCGTTTTCGATGGCGTTGAGCAGCTCGCGGCCGAAGTCGTCCATGCGCGAGGCGAAGTCTCGGAGCTGGGCGGTGAGCTGGTTGTAACCGACCAGCGCTGGGATGGCGACGGCGAGGCCGGCGGCGGTGGTGATGAGCGCCTCGGAGATGCCGGGGGCGACGGAGCGCAGGGTGGCGGCGCCGGCGGTGCCGAGGCCGTGGAAGGCGTCGATGATGCCCATGACGGTGCCGAAGAGGCCGACAAAGGTTGCCCCGTTGGCGATGGTGGCCAGCCAGGTCATGCTGGACTCCATGGTGGTGAGGGCTTCGGAGGACGCGGTCTGGGCTGCGCGCTCCATGGCGAGGGGATTGCGCGGCGTGCCCCTGCCCCCGCTCTGGCGCTGGTACTCGTCGTTGATCTCGTTGAAGACGGAGACCAGCGGGCTGGGCTTGAAGCTTCCGGCGATGGCGGCGATCTCGGAGAGGCGGCCGGACTTTCGGAAGGCGCGCAGAAAGCCCTGGCTCTGCTTGCGCGCGCGGCCGAAGCGATGCCACTTGGAGAGCATGATGGTCCAGGAACAGATGCTGGCGATGAGCAGGATGATGAGGACTGCGAAGGCGACCGGGCCGGAGTTGCGGACCATCTCGACCAGCGCGCTGCTGGAGGCCGCGACCGGCGGCGCGGAGGCGTCATCCTGAAAGAAGTAGAGTGCGAGGGCGATGGGCGAGGCCAATGGATGCAAGATCATTAGGACTATTGTAAGGCGCGGCGGGGCGGGGGGTGGAGGGGAGCGTATATGGGTTGGTTCGGGAATTAACTTGATCGGATGCGAAACGCAGCCTAAATTGGATGGGATTGCAGGCGTAACTGGAGGCGGTGTGAACTATTCGATGAATGGGAAGACGGTCAATCGGCTGGCAGGTTGGAGTTGGCGTGGAGTTGGGCTGGGGCTGCTGGTATTGGTGGCGCTGACGGGGACGGTTTGGGCGCAGGGACGAGGGCAGGGCGGGATGCAGGGCGGGATGCAGGGACGGGGGATGGGAGGAATGCAGCCAGGAGCGCAGGCACCGGCGCAGGCCATTCCACCGCCGACAGGAGGGACTGCGGCGAACCCATCCGGGCTACCGCACGCAATCGAGGGCGACACCCTTACCCAGGCGTTGCAGCGGAACCTGATTGCAACGATGGCGACGAATGCGAAGGGAGAACCAGCTACTTCGTTGCATCTGCGATACGAGCTGAAGATTACGGACTACAAGAACAAACCGCACACAGGCACCTACGAGACGTGGATCAGCAAAGATGGAGTGCATACCGTGATCCATACCGACGCCTACGACGACAGCGATCTGACGAAGGGCGACAGTGTATGGGCGAACGAAAAAGGTCTGCGGCCTCTGCGGATCATGGAGTTTGCGGAGGTGCACTGGATGGACCGCGTTGCGCTGGTGACGGCCATGCGCGGAGACCAAAAGATGAAGCCGCGCACGGTGGATGGCGTCTCGCTGACATGCGGAGGGGATGACTCTCGAGGTGCTGTCTGCTTTGACCCGGCGACCGGGTACGTCGCGCTGGCAATCCGGGACACGGAGAAGGTGGCGTACGAGGACTGGAAGCAGGTTGGCCCACTGCATCTGGCTACCACTGTCCGCAAGACCTATGGGAAGCATGAGCTATTTGAGGCGAAGTTGACGGACGCGTCGACGGATGTATCGGCGGATGCGCTGGCTGTTCCGGCTGGGGCGATCCAGGAGCCGGCAGGCACGAGGATCGATGAGCAGCGTGGATTGGTGTTCCGTGCGGAAGCGCACCCATACCTGCCTATGAATCAGAGAAAACCAGGTGGGCCGCAGCCTACCGAATATATCCTCAATGGCCAGGCCCAGCTTCGGGTTTGGGTGGATGAGAAGGGGATGGTGTCGAAGGCCGTGGTTGAGGACGCCGACGATAAAGAGGCCGCGGACGCAGGCTACTCCCGGGCGACGCTGCTGCAGTTTATTCCATATGTTGAGAACGGAAAACCTGCCAGCTTTGAAACCAGCTATACCATGCGTCCGATGGGCGGTGGTGGTGGAATGCGAGGGATGGGGGGAAGAGGCGGTGGCGGCGGAATGGGGGGCGGCGGCGGTGAGGGTGGTGGCGGCGGCGGTGGTGAGGGCGGTGGAGCGCCGGGAGGGCAGTGAAATAAATGCGTGATGGGAATGGGGCAGCTCCACGATATGATGGGTCGCTCGGATTGCGGTGACGTGCTAGGCTTTTCGCATCGAGGATGAGGCGCGGGCGGATTATGCTGCTGGAGCTGCGGGCGGAAAACTATGCGGTGATCGACCAGGCGGTGGCCAGCTTTGGGCCGGGGCTGAACCTGCTGACGGGCGAGACGGGCGCGGGCAAGTCGATATTGATCGACGCGCTGGCCCTGCTGCTGGGAGGGAAGGCTTCGGCGGATGTGGTGCGGCACGGCGCGGAGAAGGCGGTGCTGGGGTGCGTCTTCGAGGGGACGCAGGGAGCGGCGGCGATCCTGGAGGCGAATGGGATCGACGCAGGGGCGTTCAGCGACGACATATTGCTGCGGCGGGAGATTGCGGCGGGCGGCAAGGGGCGGGTCTTCGTCAACAACCAGCCGGCGACGGTGGCGGTGCTGCGGGAGCTGGCGCCGGAGTTGGGGCTGATCCACACGCAGGGCGAGACGCTGGGATCGTTCGACCAGGCGCAGCAGAGGGGATTGCTGGACCGCTTTGGCGGGATTGCGACGGACGATGTGGCGGCGGCGTTTGCGGCTTGGCAGACGACGACGGAGCGGCTTGGGGAGTTGCAGGCCTCCGAGCAGGACAGGACGCGAATGGCCGATCTATGGAGGTTCCAGACGCGGGAGATTGCGGACGCGCAGCTTGCGGCAGAGGACGAGGACGCGCAGTTGGAGGCGGAGAAGCTGGTGCTGGCCAATGCAGAA
>Ga0302279_10004866_pt1 | contig 15419 bp, 9 predicted proteins | sample III_Bog_N3_3_FD_194541 | JGI IMG/M metagenome (GOLD analysis project Ga0302279, IMG submission 194541) | Peat permafrost microbial communities from Stordalen Mire near Abisko, Sweden - III_Bog_N3_3 | ecosystem: Environmental > Terrestrial > Soil > Wetlands > Peat | place: Sweden: Abisko...
AATACATCGCGGTGCCCAGGCAGTAGACCGAGAGAATACAAAAGTAATCGACCAACATACACACCGGCAGACTTCCAAAACCGAAACCCACTCGATAAGATGAAGAGACTGCGCAACCTTGAGGCTCCTGAATGCCGTCTCGCTTTTTCTCGCTCATCGCGCTGGTTTGCTTCCTCCCGGCGCTCCACGCCCAAAGCCACTCCGAGACCCCAGCGAAGTTTCAGGTTTACGGCGGCTATAGCCTCCTTTCCAACTCCCTCAACGGAGTACCGGGCTCTCACCACCCGCTGAACGGATTCGATGCGTCCATAGCCTTCAATTCCTGGCACCGCTTCCGCTTCAAAATCGACACCTCCGGATACGTCGGATCCAACCTGGGATCGCCGCAACATCCGTACTTCCTCCTCGGAGGCGCGCAATACACCATACACATCCGAAAGGAAGCTATTTTTCTTGAGGGATTGGGTGGAACCGGCGGCGCCAGTAAAAGCTGGCCGGCAAACGGCGCAATCGGCCAAACCGCCTCGTTTGCGGGCCTCGCCGGCGGCGGACTGGACACACCCATCACGCGGCGCATCGCCTTCCGCGTGAGCGGAGGCTATCAATACTCCTACTTCACCTTCACGCGCCCATTGACCGTCATCCCCTACAGCATCCCCGGCCTGCCCACCAATTTTGGCCGCATCTCCACCGGATTTGTCTGGCAATTTTGATCAGTCTCTGGATAAGCCGGTCCGCAATTCACCCCAGCCCTTACCGCATCGGGGTTGACTCGCGATGTGCTCCCTTCCGATTTGGCTAGGGGAGTTTGGAATCAAGCGTCTATACTACGTCAAATCGCGTCAGCGCGGCCTTTGTTGGCGCGGGCTGAGGGAAGTGATCGCTTTTGCGCAAGGGACGCCTATCGATCAGACATCGCTTAAGCCACGGCGCAACAAGCGTAGCATTTGAGAAGGCGCCTTTGGGGGAACCATGAAGGACGTGCCAAACCAGGAACCCGCGGCAGGGAAAACGCAGCCCACCACGGCGCGGCGGAAGATTTTTTCGCTCATCCTGGCTACCCTGGCGGGCCTTCTGGTCGGCTTGCTTGCCGCTGCCACGGCACATCTGCTCGCATCCGGCCCGGGGTCTGAGGCATTCCTCAACTTCGCTTGCGGCGCGGCGGGGGTCGCCGCCGCCGCCCTCGCGCTTCGCTTGCTGATACGTATTCCCCCTGAACCCGCCGGACCACCTGCGGGCGAAGCGCTGAAGGAACTGCTGGACTCAGCCGGACCCATGGTCATGTCCGCGGGCCTCGACGGCCGATTCACGTACCTCAATCCCGCCGCCGAACGCCTTCTCGGCTACCATGCCATCGAGCTAACCAGCATGTCCAGCGCGGGCGAAATCCTGGCGCCGGGCGAGGGGCAGCGCCTGCTTCAGGAGATGATCAGGCTTGGCGGCGAACCAAAATCGTCCCAGCCTACTGTCAGCGGCCAGCTAGCCGAATACGTCGAAATCATTCGCGCCATCCCCCCCAGCCAGGTTCCCAGTTTTCAAACCCAGTTGCGCCACAAAAACGGGACGCTCTTCCCGGTTACCCTCCACATCTCGGCCCTGCGCGACGGCACCGGCGCGCTCTCGGGAATGGTGGCCGTAGCCCTTGACCAGAGCCCCGCCGTCAACCAGGAGCAGGCTCTGCGCGAGTCCCAGGAGCGGTATCGCGACCTCTTCGAGAGTTCCAGCGAAATGATTGCCACGCTCAGCCCGTCGGGACAGTTTCTCTACGCCAATCCCGCCTGGAAGCGCTGTTTCGGAAAGGACAATGCCGCCCTTCTCGAACTCGATTCCTTTGAAGATCTCTTCGCGCTTGCTGCCCGTACCGAAGTGGCTGCGCTTTTCCGCCGCGCCCTCGACGGGGAGATCATTGACCGCGCGCCCTTCCGCCACCATACTCCCGAGGGCCGCGTGCTCGAGTTGGAACTGAGTCTCAGCCAGCGGCAAAAAGCCGGCAATCCGCTCGCCCTGCGCTGCCTGCTGCGCGACGTTACTCAGCAAAAACAGCGCGAACACCGCCTCGCGCTGCAGTTGGTCGTCAGCCAGATCGTCGGCGAAAACACCTCCAACCAGGTCGCCGACATGCGCATCCTTGAGGCCCTTTGCATCTCCCAGGGATGGGACCTGGCCCTCAAATGGGATGTCAACGCCGACGAGAACCACCTCGAGTTCTGCACCGCCTGGGGCGCTCCGGGCAGGCGCGCAGAAGCCTTCATTCAAGAAAGCATGGGGCAAACCATTGCGCGCGGGGAAGACCTGCCGGGCCGCGTATGGGCCGACGGCCGGCCCATCTGGATGGCTGAGCTCGCCACCGTGCCCGAAACGCCCCGCGTCTTATCCGCCCTGCGTCAGGAAATGGTCTCAGGCTGGGCCGTCCCTGTACGCGTGGGAAGCAAAGTTCTGGCGGTTCTGGAATTCTATTGCCACATATCGCTGCGCGAAGACCGCGAAGCCATCGCAGCCATCGAAACCGTGGCCGCATCCCTCGGGCAAATGCTCGCTCGCTCCCACGAACGCGGCCGTGCCGAAGAACTCACACGCCAGCAGGAGATACTCCTCGACTCGGTCGCCGACGGCATCTGCGGCGTTGACCGCCGCGGCCTGGTCAGCTTTGCCAACCCCGCCGCGGCTCGTTTTCTCGGCGCGCCGGCCGCCAGCCTCACTGGAAAACCCGTGCATCAGCTTCTCCACGGCTCCGCGCACGCCAACCAGAAGTGCCCCGAGGACTGCCCGCTGCGCCGCGCCACCAGCCATCGCCTCGCCGCCGCCGGAGAAGACACCATCTTCCGCGCCGACGGAAGTTCCTTCCCCGCCGAGTACTTCCTCACTCCCATTCTCGATCAGGGCCGTTTTTCCGGTTCCGTCCTCAGCTTCCGCGACATCAGCCAGCGCTACGCTCTTGATCGCCTCAAGGACGAATTCATCTCCACCGTCAGCCACGAGTTGCGCACCCCCCTTACCTCCATTCGCGGCGCGCTTGGCCTGCTCTCCTCCGGCATCCTCGGCGAGGTAAACGAGAAAGCCGCCAACCTGCTCCGCATCGCCCTTACCAACTCCGACCGCCTTGTACGCCTCATCAACGACATTCTCGATCTCGAGCGCATCCAGAGCGGCCGCGAGCCGCTTGCCTTCCGGCCCGTCCGCCTGGCGGAACTCATTCGCCAGGCCATCGACGGCATGGCCCCGGTTGCCGAGGCTGCCGGCGTCCAGCTCATTCACGACACCACGCAGGTTGAAATCGCCGCCGACTCCGATCGCCTGCTCCAGGTCCTCACCAATCTCATCTCCAACGCCGTCAAGTTTTCGCCGCCCAACTCCAGCGTCTCCATCATGCTGCGCCCCGGCGTCTCCGGAGTCACCCTCTCTGTCATCGACCAGGGCCGCGGCATCCCCGCCGACAAGCTTGAGGCCATCTTCGGCCGCTTCCAGCAGGTGGACGCTTCGGACTCCCGCCAGAAAGGCGGAAGCGGTCTCGGCCTAGCCATCTGCCGCACCATCGTCGTACAGCACTCCGGCCGCATCTGGGCCGAGCGGAACCCCGTCCGCGGCTCCACATTCCGCGTCTACCTGCCCTATCAGCCCCTTCCCCTTGAGGCCCCCGGCGCACCCGTGGAAAACGAACTGGGTCAGGGCACTGTTGTCCTTGCCGACGCAAACGGGATCACCCGGCCCCTCATTGCCGCTCAATTGGCGCGCCACGGCTACCGAGTCGTGGAAACGGTTACCGTGGAGCAAACACTGGCCGCGGCCAGCCTGGGCGTCCAGGCTATTCTTCTCGATACCTCGCTCGACGGGATGAACGGCTGGGAGATTCTGCCCCGCCTGCGCAGCATTGACCCCGAGTTTCGAATCCCGGTTGTGCTGCTCAGCGTGGATAACCGCAAGGGCATGGCCGGCGTCGAAGGCGCGGTCGCCAAGCCCCTGGATGAAAGCGCGCTGCTGGGCGAACTGGCCCGCGTACTCTGCGGACCCGGCGAGAAAGCTCGAATCCTCGTCGTCGAGGACGATGTCGACCTGGCCAAGACCATCGAGATGGTATTCACGCGCGAAAGCATCACCATCGAGTTGGCGCACACCCTTCAGGACGCCATCGATGCCTGCTTCACCTTTCAGCCCGATTTGCTGGTGCTCGACATTGGCCTCCCCGACGGCGACGGGTTCAACCTGGTCGACTGGCTGCGCAAGCACGAGAGCCTCGCGCGCCTGCCGCTGGTGGTCTATTCCGGTCGCGAGTTCTCTCAAGCCGAGCGCCGCCACCTTACCCTCGGTCCCACTCACTTCCTGACCAAGGCCCGCGTCCAACCACAGCAGTTGGAAGCCCTGGTCTTGACCATGTTGCGTAGTTCCCGGCAGATGGAGGAAGCCAGCTCGCCGGAACCCTCCATCCCCAACCAGTGAGCGCGACTAGTTATCACTGTTCACTTATCACTGACAACTTACAACTTGAAACTGTTAACTGTTCTTTCAACCGAGGTAGCAAGACCATGACCCGCCGCATCCTGATCATCGACGACGAAGACGACATTCGCGAGGTTGCCGGGCTCAGCCTGGAAACCGTCGCCGGCTGGGAGGTTGTTCTCGCCGACTCGGGCGCTCAGGGACTGGCCCGCGCAGCCGAACACCAGCCTGACGCAGTTTTGCTCGACGTCATGATGCCCGGGATGGATGGGCCCACCACTTTCCGCGAGTTGCGCAAGAATCCCATTACCTCGCACATCCCCGTCATCCTGCTCACCGCCAAGGTGCAGAGTTCTGACCAGAAACGGTTCGCCGACCTCGGAGTCGAGGCCGTCCTCTTCAAGCCGTTCGACCCGCTCACTCTTTCCGACCAGATTTCCGCCGTACTGGGCTGGGAGTAATTCCGCCATGGATGCCCCCGGCCAGAACAATATCGGCGAAGCACTCGACCGCCTGTGGGTCCAGTTCCTGCCCCTGGTAGTCGAGCGCATCGCTATTCTGGAAGCCGCCGCGGCCGCCTCCGCCACCAATCGGCTCTCTCCCGAACAGCAGCAAGCAGCACAATCTGCCGCGCACAAGCTGGCTGGCGTGCTCGGCAGTTACGGGCTCCCGAAAGGCACCCAGGTGGCCCGCGAGCTGGAGACCATGTACTCCTGCCTCAAGGATCCCGGCGCACTGCTCTCCGCGCACCTGGCCTCTCTAGCCGCGGAACTGCGCCAAATCGTCGAGAACCGCAAATAAACCAATCTGGACGTGGGTGAAACCAAACTGGATGTGGGTGCCCCAGGTCTCGATTCTGAGACCTGGGACAGCACAAATCCAAACCCGCTTGCCCGGTGCCCAACCCTTGCAACTTCTTAATGTCGCAAGCGTCGGACCAAATCAAGCCAGGTCGAAGCGGTCGAGGTTCATCACCTTGCTCCACGCCGCCGCAAAATCCTCCACGAACTCAGCCTCCCCATCGCTGCTCGCATACACTTCCGCGAGGGCCCGGAGCTGAGAGTTCGACCCAAAGACAAGATCGACCACAGTGCCCGTCCACTTCATTTCGCCGCTTGTCCGATCCAGCCCTTCCAGCACGCCCTCCGTGATCGCGGACTTCCGCCACTTCGTATTCATGTCGAGCAGGTTCACGAAGAAATCGTTGGTCAATGCTCCGGGCCGCTTGGTGAAAACGCCATGCTCCGACTGCCCGAAGTTTGCATTCAGCGCCCGCAGCCCGCCGATCAGAACCGTCATCTCCGGAGCCGTCAGAGTAAGCAGGTTTGCCTTGTCCACCAGCAGCTCCGCGGCCGATCCCTCCAGCCCCTTGCGCAGATAATTGCGGAACCCGTCCGCCACCGGTTCCAGCACGGCAAAGGAGGCCACATCGGTCTGCTCCTGCGATGCGTCGGTCCGCCCTGGCTTGAAAGCGACCTTCACATTGTGCCCAGCCTTCTTCGCGGCTTCCTCAATGGCTGCCGAGCCGCCCAGCACAATCAGATCGGCAAGCGAGACCTTCCTCCCAACTGACTGGAAATCCGTCTGGATCGCAGTCAGCGCCTCAAGCACCTTCGCCAGCTCGCCCGGCTGGTTCGCTTCCCAATCCTTCTGCGGTTCCAGGCGAATGCGTGCCCCGTTGGCCCCACCGCGCTTGTCGCTGCCGCGAAACGTTGCCGCCGAAGCCCAAGCCGTCGTGACCAGTTGCGAGATGGAAAGTCCGGATGAGAGGATCTTGGCCTTCAGGTCCGCAATATCCTGCTCGCTGATCAGCTCATGATCCACCGCCGGAATCGGATCCTGCCAAATTAAATGCTCCGCGGGAATAAGCGGGCCAAGGTACCGCGCGATGGGCCCCATGTCGCGGTGCGTCAGCTTGAACCAGGCCTTGGCGAAGGCATCCGCGAACTCCTGCGGATTCTCGAGGTAACGCCGCGAAATCTTCTCATAGCTCGGATCGATCTTCAGCGCCAGGTCCGTCGTGAACATGATGGGCGCGTGCTTCTTGTTGGGGTCGTGCGCGTCCCGCACCAGGTCGTCAGGCGATACCTGCTTGGGCGCCCATTGGTTCGCGCCGGCGGGACTCTTGGTGAGATCCCATTCATACTTGAACAGGTTTTCGAAGTAATCGTTGTCCCACTTCACCGGGTTGTTGGTCCATGCGCCCTCCAACCCGCTGCTGATTGTATCCACGCCCTTGCCACTGCCATAGCTGTTTGCCCAGCCGAAGCCCTGCTCTTCGATGGACGCGCCTTCCGGTTCGCGCCCAACATATTTGACTGGATCAGCAGCGCCATGCGCCTTGCCAAACGTATGTCCACCGGCGATCAGGGCAATCGTCTCCTCGTCATTCATAGCCATGCGCGCAAAGGTCTCCCGAATATCCTTGGCCGCCGCAACCGGATCGGGGTTGCCGTTCGGCCCTTCCGGATTCACATAGATCAGGCCCATCTGAACCGCGCCGAGAGGATTGTCAAGCTGCCGGTCGCCCTTGTAGCGTTCGTCTCCCAGCCACTTGGTCTCGGGTCCCCAGTAAATATCCTCATCCGGCTCCCAAATGTCCGCGCGCCCACCGGCGAAGCCGAAGGTCTTCAACCCCATCGACTCCAGCGCCACGTTGCCGGCGAGAATCATCAGGTCGGCCCAGGAGATTTTCCGGCCGTACTTCTGCTTGATGGGCCAGATCAAACGGCGCGCCTTGTCCAGGCTCACGTTGTCAGGCCAACTGTTCAGGGGAGCAAATCTCTGCGATCCGCTGCCTGCGCCGCCGCGGCCATCGGCAATGCGATAAGTGCCTGCGCTATGCCACGCCATACGGATGAAGAACGGCCCATAGTGGCCGTAGTCCGCCGGCCACCAGTCCTGCGAGTCTGTCATCAAGGCGTGCAGGTCTTTGATTACGGCGTCCAAGTCCAGGCTCTTGAATTCCTCGGCGTAGTTGAACGCCTCGCCCAGGGGATTGGACAGTTGCGAGTGCTGGTGGAGAATCTTCAGGTTCAACTGGTTGGGCCACCAATTCGCGTTCGGCTGGGCTCCGGCCACTGCGTGTTTGCGGGCACCGTTCGAAAACGGGCACTTTGCATCGCCTGACATGGCGTTCTGATCGTCGACTATCGGTGGTCCGGGGGTCTTTGTCTCGCGTTCCGACATTTTCTGCTCCTCATGATTGCTGGTTTATCAGATCCTTGGATGCTTGCGGTGCGCGGTTGGTTTCGCCCCGCGCCCAACCCTACGATATACACTCGCCCCCCAATGGCGGCAACTCTCGCCGCCTGCCGCACACCTCCCGTCCACACTTCCTCCGCACGCGCCGCTCAATGTTCCGACCAATTACACTGCATAAGGAATGCTTCGCCCCGATCCACCAGCACCCCAACTCGGCTTCCTGTTTGAAGAACCGCGCCCCTCCCGCCGCATCTGGCCGGTCCGCGAACTGGTTGCCCAGGTGCGCGACCTCATCGAGCGCCAATACGCCGACGTATGGGTCGAGGGCGAAATCTCCAACTTCCGCCCCGCGCCCTCAGGCCATGTTTACTTCACGCTCAAGGACGCCGACGCCCAGCTCCCCGTCGTCCTCTTTCGACGCCAGGCTATTCTGCTTCGCTTCCGCCCTGAAGACGGCCTCCACGTCCTTGTCCGCGGCCACGTCAGCGTCTACGAGCAGCGCGGCCAAATGCAGCTCGTCGCCGAAACCATGGAGCCCGTCGGCGCGGGCTCGCTTCAACTCGCCTTCGAGCAGCTCAAGGAAAAACTCAAGGCCGAAGGCCTCTTCGACGCCGATCGCAAGCGCCCGCTGCCCGCCTTCCCGCGCACCGTCGGCATCGTAACTTCGCCCACCGGAGCCGTCATTCGCGACTTCCTCTCCATCGTGGCCCGCCGCCACTCCGGCCTCAACGTGCTGCTCGTTCCGGTCTCCGTCCAGGGCGACCAGGCCCCCGCTGAAATCGAATCCGCTATAGCCTCGCTCAACGCAGCCAACCTCGTCGACGTTATCGTCCTCGCCCGCGGTGGCGGATCGCTGGAAGATCTGGCCGCCTTCAACTCCGAGCGCGTTGCCCGAGCCATCGCCGCCTCGCCACTGCCCATCGTTTCCGCCGTCGGCCACGAAACCGACTTCACCATCGCCGACTTTGCCGCCGACCTCCGTGCTCCAACCCCCTCCGCCGCCGCCGAGCTCATCACCGAGGCCCAGCACAAAGTCGCCGAGCATCTCGCCAACCTGTCCAACCGCCTGGCCCGCGCCGTCAGCTATCACCTTCTCCAGGCCCGTCAGCGCCTTACCCGCCTGCCCATCCGTCAAACCGAGTCGCGCATGTCCACGCTTCTGCATCGCGCGGCCCAGCACGTCGACGATCTGGCCTTTCGTCTGGAATCCGCCCTCTCCACACAACTCCGCCAGCAACAGCGCCAGGTCGCCGGACTCACCGCCGACGTGCTTCACCACAATCCCCGCCATGCCCTGGCCCACGCCCGCGAACGCCTCCAGGCAGGCCGCACTCGCATCGACCACTCCATCGAGCGCACCCTGAAGCGCGCAGCGGTGCGCATCGGCGCGCTCGACGCCCGCCTCCACTCGCTCTCGCCACTGGCCGTTCTCGATCGCGGCTACGCTCTGGTCTTAACGCCGGATGGAGCGCTGATCCGCTCCGTAGCCCAGCTGGAATCCGGCCAAACAGTCACCACGCGCCTCGCCGACGGCGCATTCTTGAGCCGCATCGAATCCACCTCACCCCAAACACCGGCTCCCGACCATACAATGAAGTACTGAACCTATGACAACCGCAACCGCCCGCAAACTATTCGGCACCGACGGAATTCGCGCCATCGCCGGCGAAACTCCACTCGACCCCACCACCATCTTCGCCTGCGGTCTGGCGCTCGCCCATTCCCTGCGCAAATCTGTCGACGAGCCCCGAGTTCTCCTCGGCCGCGACACCCGCGAATCCAGCCCCTGGATCGCCGCCACCCTCGCCGCCGGCCTGCGCAAAGCCGGCGCGCGCGTTGAAAGCGCCGGAATCGTGCCCACACCGGCCGTCGCCTTCCTCGCCCGAACGCACGGCTTCCAGGCCGGCGTCGTCATCTCCGCCTCCCACAATCCCTGGCGCGACAACGGAATCAAGCTCTTCGGCGCGGACGGCTTCAAGCTCCCCGACGCGCTCGAACTCGCTATGGAGGAAGAGATCCTCCATCACGCCGCTTCCATCCACGCCGCCCCCGACCCAGGTCGCCTCCCGCCTGTCGAAGACAGCCCCACACTCCAGGCCGACTACATTCAGTTCCTCATCGACGCCGTCCCCGGCCTCAAACCGAGCGGCCTGCGCATTGTTGCCGATTGTGCCAACGGAGCGGCGGCAGCCGTAGCTCCCGAGTTATTCCGCCGCATTGGGGGCGATGTAACTCTGCTACACATCCACCCGGACGGCCGTAACATCAACCTTGACTGCGGCGCGCTTCATCCCGGCCATGTGGCCAGCCAGGTTTTGGCGCGCGGAGCAAACCTCGGCATCACCTTCGACGGCGACGCCGACCGCTGCATGTTGGCCGGCGACCATAACAACGTAATCAATGGCGACGCCATACTGCTCGTGGCCGCCCGCGATCTGAAATCCCGAGGACTCCTAACCGGTAATCTCGTCGTAGCCACAACCATGTCCAACATGGGACTTGAAGCGGCGCTCAAGCGCAGCGGCATCCAAATGTTGCGCGCATCGGTAGGCGACCGCTACGTCCTTGAGCAGATGCTCGCCCACAATGCGGCCCTCGGAGGCGAGCAGTCCGGCCACATCCTGCTGCCGCATCTTGCCACCACAGGCGACGGCCTGCTCACTTCCCTCGTAGTTCTCGACCTGATAGCTCGCACCGGTAAGTCCATTGACGAGCTGACTGCCGACCTGAAGGTTTTCCCGCAAGTTATCGTCAACATAAAAGTCCGCGAGAAGCGCCCCCTGGAATCCATCCCCGCTGTAGCCACAGCCATCCGCGCCGCGGAGCGGCAGTTACAGGACACCGGCCGCGTAGTTATCCGCTACAGCGGCACGGAAGCCCTTGCCAGAGTAATGATAGAAGCTGAATCCGAAGCCCAGATGAACCACCACGCTAACGCGATAGCCGACGCCATCCGGCTCGAACTCGGCGTGTAGAAGCGTATATATATGGCTCATTATAGTTTCTTACAAATATCTGTCATTCTGGGCGTAGCCGAAGGCTTTGCGTCTCAATAGCTCTCTATAGCACCTTATAACCGGGATCCAGGTGCCTAAGGTCTCGCCTTTAATACCCGAGAAACACAGATCCGCACCCAACTTACTTCTTCCCTCCGCCGACCGGATACCCCTGCCAAACATATTCCAGCGCCTCAGGCAGCGTCTGTAACTTCGTCGCGTGATCCACGTGCCCCGCGTTCCGCGCAAAAACAAGCTGGTAGCGATACCCCTTGGCCGCCAACACCTTAGCCATATTCTCGTTGGCGAGCACCCAGTCGTGCATATTGTCGCGCATGGAATTCGGATTGAACAGGTCTTTATCTCCCACTTCCATCCAGATGCGCAGCGGCTTGACCGGGCTGTTCGGGATCAGGTGCTCATGAAACTCCCACGCCCCGTGCGGAGTCTCCGGGTTAGAGGGCCATTGCTGGTTGATATAAGTCCCCGAATAAGTCAAAACCCGGTGATATAACTCCGGGTGATACCAAGCCATGATCAGCGCGCACGATCCGCCGGAACTCCCTCCCATCGTCGCCCGGCCATCGGGATCGTGGGTGAGCTTCACATGAGCCTGCGCCTCCACCAGCGGCAACACTTCCTTCTCGACAAACTCCGCATAGTCGCCCGACATGGTGTCGTATTCCAATCCCCGTTCGCTCCCCTGCGCATCGCCGCTTCCGTTGCCGATCGAGATGGCCACCATAACCGGTACGCGATGTTCGGCAATCAAATTATCCAGCGCGGTGAACAGCACCCTGTCCGGCCCGTCCGCCCCCACAATAAAGGGCGCAGCCGTTCCCGCCACGTATTGCCTGGGCACATAAACCGCCAGATGCCGCGTGTACGGCGCAGGGTGGCTGGTAGTCACAATCAGCTTCGCTGGATCGGTTGGATCCGGCACGCCAAAGGTGCCCGGATCGCGCATAATCCCAGGAAAAATCCTGCTGTCAGCCGAGCTCATCGTGAACTCATACACAGTTCCCTGCGGCACGCGGCTGTGAACCGTCATCTCCGGCGCGGGGCTATGCGTCGGTCCAAGAATAAAGTTTCCATCCGCATCCGCCGGAGCATTGGCCCCGTCCGGCAACTCCTTGGCGGTGACGTAACCCTGCGTGTTCGGATCGCGCGTCGGTGGCGTGGGGCGCGGCTGCGCAGCACCCGGCGCTGACGGAGTCTGGGCTGCTGTAATCGCGGTTGCCGATCCTGCGCTAGCCATTATGCCAATCAAAACTGCGATACTGAGAATGCGTTGCATGGGATCAATCCTATTGTAGGCTGGGCCATTCATATTCCCACAGCCGGCAAGACATTTTCCACCCCAATTGCAAACAGTTCCAAGCAAGCCCACCATTGCCAGCCGAGTCGCGGAAATATGCCACCGGCATGTCGGTCACGAAAACCTCACAACCTCTCTGGAAAGGTCTAAACTTGAATCCAGGGCTCAGATTACCGAGCCACGCACAGTTCGGAACGGACCCCGCACCTGCAACACCTGGAGATCGACATGCCACTGATGAAGACGTCCAATCCCGCTCTCGGCGAGAACACCTTCCGCAACCTGCAAGGCGCGGGTTACGGAGGCATCACCGACCTCACCACTCGCATGACGATCAACGGCACCGTCAACAAGACCGGCATTCTGCTCATCTGCGCCATCGCCACCGCGGCCTGGACCTGGCATCTCTTCCTTCAGTCCCGCGACTTCTCCGATGTGGCGCCCCTCATGCTCGTCGGCGTCTTCGGCGGCTTCGTTCTCGCCATGGTCACCGTCTTCAAAAAAGAGTGGTCCCCGGTCACCGCTCCCATCTACGCTCTGCTTGAAGGCCTGTTTCTCGGCGGCGTCTCGGCGGCCATCGACCTTCGCTATCCCGGCATCGCCATACAGGCCGTCGGGCTCACCTTCGGCACCCTATTCGTCATGCTCTTTGCCTATCGCACCGGACTTATCAAGGTAACTCAAAAGCTTCGCATGGGAATAGTCGCGGCCACCGGCGGCATCTGTCTCTTTTACCTCATGCAGATGGCGCTCGGCTTCTTCGGCATCCGCTTCGTCTCCATCAACGGCTCCGGCGTCATCGGCATCGGCTTCAGCCTGCTCGTTGTAGCTATCGCCGCCCTCAACCTCGTGCTGGACTTCGACTTCATCGAGCGCGGCGTGCAATACAACGCGCCCAAATACATGGAGTGGTATGGCGCATTCGGCATCATGGTCACCCTGGTCTGGCTCTATCTTGAGATCCTGAGGCTGCTCTCCAAGCTGAATCGCAGAAACTAAACCAGCCCACAACCACGGATGACCATCCTGTGCCACGCGACTAGGGTCTGATCCCTGTTCCCTGCCTTTACAGGTCTCTCCAGTTCGCTCCAAATCCCAAATCGGCCACCAGCGGAACGTCGAGCTTCACAACCCCCTCCATCTCTGCCTGCACCAGTTCCGCGACCTCGGCTTTTTCCTCCGCCGGAACCTCGAACAGAAGTTCGTCGTGTACCTGTAGCACCATGCGCGTGTTCAGCTTGCGCACACTCAGTGTACGGTCTATTGCGATCATGGCCAGCTTGATCAGGTCGGCGGCCGTGCCTTGCAGGGGTGTGTTAATCGCCGTACGCTCGGCGAACCCTCTCTGGTTTGGATTGCGGCTCTCCATGTCCGGAATCGGCCTCACCCGCCCAAACAGCGTGCGCACGGCCCCATCCTGCCGCGTCTGGGCTAACGTCTTATCGATGAATGCGCGCACGCCCAGGTAGCGCGCAAAGTAGCGATCTATGTAGGCGCGCGCCTCCGCCTGCGGAATGCCCAGCTGCGCCGCAAGCCCGAATGGCGAGATGCCGTATACGATGCCAAAATTCACCGCCTTCGCCCGCCCGCGCGTCTCTTTGTCCATGGTCTCGATGGGCACTCCGAAAACTTCGCTTGCCGTCATCGTATGAATGTCGATGTTCTCCGCGTAGGCTCGCACCAGCAGCGGATCGCCCGAGAAATGCGCCAGCAGCCTCAGCTCAATCTGCGAGTAGTCCGCCGACAGCAGTTCGGTCCCCGGCGACGCCGTAAACGCCGCCCGAATCTCCCGCCCCAGCTCCGACCGAATAGGAATATTCTGCAAATTCGGATTTACCGACGCCAGGCGCCCGGTTGCCGTAGACGCCGACACAAACGTGGTATGCACGCGCGATTCCCCATCGGCCAGCAGCGGTAAAGCATCTATATAGTTCGACTTGAGCTTCGACAGGTGCCTGTATTCCAGCACCAGCCGGGGCACTTCGTTGTGCTCCGCAAGCGCCTCCAGCACATCCTGCGCCGTGGAGACAGCCTTACCCTTCCCACGGCTGGCCGGCGCGGGCAAACCCATGGCTATGAACAAGACTTCGGCCAATTTCTTGGGCGAATTGATGTTGAACCGCCGCCCCGCCAACTCGAAAATCCGCTCGCCAACCCGCTCCAACTCCGCGGTAAACCGCGTAGAGAGCCCGTTCAGCACCCCAATATCGATTCGCACCCCCGCCCGCTCCATCCGGAACAGCACCGGCGCCAGAGGCAAATCGATCTCACGGTAAACCCGACCCACCCCGGCCTTTTCCGCCTCCGCGAGCAGCGTGGGGACCAGTGCGTGAATGGCCGCCGCTCCCGCCGCCAGCGTGGAAGGCGCAGCCTGTCCATGCCGCGCCGCTACATCGGCCAGCGACTGCGTGGCATGGGTTGGATTCAGCGCATAAGAAAGCAGCATCGAGTCGTCCACCGCGCCGCGCAACTCCACGCCAAGTCCCGCCAATACATGCAAATCCAGCTTCCAATCATGTACCCGCTTTGCCACGGCGGCGTCTTCAAGCAGTGCCCGCAACTCGTCCGTCAACGCGAGCCTCAGCGCCTTACCGGCCTCCGCGCAAACGCCCACACTGGAACGCGTCTTCCTCTCCGCTTCCTCCACCACATCCAGCAGCGACAGGTTCGCCTGCTGCGGAGCCTCGTCGTCGGCTTCCTGAGCCGCCGGTTCCTTCGCATCCAGAGCAAAGGCAAACCCATGCTCCCGCGCTGCCGCGTAAAACGCCTCGGCCTGCTCGTGGGTCGGTTCTTCAATGAGCTCAATCGACGGAGCAGATTCCGAAGGCGCCAGTTCTTTCAGCATCGACGTAAACTCAAGCTCCGTAAACAGTTCCCTGCAAGCCTCCAGGTCCGGCGCCTGCGTCTCCATCGCCCGCAAATCCAGTGGGAGCGGCACATGGCAATCGATGGTCACCAGTTCCTTCGACAGCAAGACGGCGGCGCGGTTCTGCTCCAGGCTTTCGCGATAGCTCTTCCGCTTCACTTCGGCTGCCCGGTCCAGCACCGCCTCCACGCTGCCAAACTCCAGAATCAACTCCACGCTGCCCTTGTCACCAATGCCCGGCGCGCCGGGAATGTTATCCACCGCATCGCCGCGCAGGGCCATCACGTCCACCACTTTTTCCGGCGGAACGCCCAGTGTTTCCAATACCTTGGCCGGGTCCATCACCAGGTTATCCTTCTGCGGATTCAGGACCTTCACCGTCGGCGTCACCAACTGCATCATGTCCTTGTCGCCGCTCACGATGAACACCTCGTGGCCCTCTTCCGCGGCCTCGCGCGCCAGTGTGCCGATCACGTCATCGGCCTCAAACCCCACCGCTTCCAGAATCGGAATCCGCAGCGCCTCCAGTGCGCGTCGGATGTAGGGGATCTGCCGCCTCAGGTCCTCGGGCATGGCTGCGCGATTGGCTTTGTACCACGCG
>Ga0302279_10004867_pt1 | contig 15415 bp, 14 predicted proteins | sample III_Bog_N3_3_FD_194541 | JGI IMG/M metagenome (GOLD analysis project Ga0302279, IMG submission 194541) | Peat permafrost microbial communities from Stordalen Mire near Abisko, Sweden - III_Bog_N3_3 | ecosystem: Environmental > Terrestrial > Soil > Wetlands > Peat | place: Sweden: Abisko...
GATGACGGCCTTGACCTCGGGGTGCTCGAAGCGGAGGCGCTGCACGGCGTCGCAGAGCTCGATGTCGACGCCGAGGTCGTACGAGTTGAGCTTGAGCCGGTAGGTCGGCGGCTGGGCCGGCAGCGTGCCATCGAGCGAGGCCTGGATGTGCGGCCGCTCCTCTTGCACCGCGAGGACGAGCCGCGCGACGGGCCCCTCGACGGCGAGCTTCCAGTGGACGTAGCGGTCCGGGTGCGTCTCGAAGTCCGTCATGGCTGCCCGCAAGGTGCCCGTGACGCTTCGAACCGTCAAGCACTAAACTGCGTGGTCCATGGTTGTGAAGGGGCACAAACCGGCAGTATACTGCCTCCCTGATGTCGGACGTCGCGACCGATCCCGCCGGCGACCTGCTCGCCCGCATGGCGCGGCGGGTGCGAGCGCGCCGGAGCGAGCTGGGCTGGAGCCGCAAGGAGCTGGCGGAGCGGGCGGGCCTGTCCGAGCGCTTCCTCACCCAGGTGGAGAGCGGGCAGGGGAACCCGTCGCTGCGCAGCCTGGCGGAGATCGCCGGCGCGCTGAAGATCACGCCGGTCGCGCTGCTCGAGCCGCCCAACGAGATCCTCGCTCTCCTCGGGCTGCGCGGAGCGGGCAAGAGCACCGTGGGGCGAGCCGTCGCGGAGCGGCTGGGCCGCACCTTCGTCGAGCTCGACGCGCGCATCGAGGAGTCGGCGGGGCTGTCGCTCGCGGAGATCTGGGAGCTCCACGGGGAGACGTACTACCGGCGGCTGGAGCGGGAGGCGCTCGCCAAGATCCTGGAGGGGACGCCGCGGGCGGTGATCGCCACCGGTGGCGGGATCGTGGCCGAGGCCGCCACCTGGGAGCGGCTGCGCCGGAGCGCACTGACGGTGTGGCTCAAGGCGCGGCCGGAGGTGCACTGGGAGCGCGTGGTGGCGCAGGGGGATCACCGGCCGATGGCCAACGATCCGCTGGCGATGAAGCGGCTGCGGCAGCTCCTGGGGGAGCGGCAGGGGCTGTACAAGCAAGCGCACCACACGGTGGATACGTCGGACTGCGAGGTGGCGGCGGTGGTGGCCCGGGTGGAGGAGATTGCGCGGGAGGCGTGACCGGCCTGCCCTGCTTCGTCACCTCACCGGAAGCCCGACGAGCAGCGAGGAGAGACGTTCGGTCCTCGATCCATCGGCGACGAGTCGACGCAGGACCGGACGCAACCGCAGCCGGAACGCCTCCAGCGCTCGCTCGGCGACATGGGTAGCGGCGAGCAGCTCCTCCGAGGACGACACCGTCCTGGTGACGGGCTCGAAGCCTCTCTGCTCCGGGTGCTCGGTGATGACCACGGCTGCGCCCTCGCGACGCGCGGACCAGTTCCCGTGGCCAATCGCGAGCGTCAGGCCGTCCCCGTCGCCGAGGCTCGCCGCGAGGCGCCAGGCGCCGAGATCCCCGAGATCGCAGCAGCACGTGGGGAGGGCTGGGATGCCGCGAGCCGCCTCGAAGAGCGCGTAACCACCGCAAAGGGCGCTCACTTCGTCATCGGGGGTGATCTCATCCTCCGGCTCGTGAAAGCCCTGTACGCACTGAGCCTTCAACGCCAGCATCAAGAGCCTCGTCAGCGCATCCTCGGACTCGAGCGAGTCCGTCGCGACGTGCCAGTCACCGGGGGCAACGGGCGTCACGTTCCAGCGCGACGGCGAGCGCTCCCAGTCTTCCTTCCAGAAGGGGGTGTCCATCCGCGCGTCGTAGCCGGGCTCCGCCCAGTGATGAGGCTCGAGCTCGACCGTGGGCAGCAGAATCAAGGCCATGGGTCCGCTCGCGGCTCCTTCAATCCGGCTGCCCCTGCGCGTCGTGCGCGTAGAGCCGCAGCAGCGAGAACGACAGCGCCATCACCAGCGGCCCCAGGATCAGGCCGATCAGCCCGAAGGCCTCCACGCCCCCGAACAGCCCGGCGAAGGTGAGCAGCGCCGGCAGGGTGCTGTGCCGTCCGATGAGCGCCGGGCGGATCAGGTAATCCGACGCGCCCACCACCGCGAGCATCCCCCAGCCGAGCTCCAGCGCGCCCATCGCGGGGTGGCCGGTGGCGATGAGGAAGATGCCCGCCGGCACCCACACCAGGAGCGTGCCGACCCCGGGCAGCAGCGAGGCCACCGCGGTCGCCGCGCCGAGGAACGCCGCCTCCGGCACCCCGGTGATGAAGTAGCCGAACCCCGCCAGCACGCCCTGCGCCAGGCCGGTCGCCACGGTGCCGAGGAGCGTGGTGCGACCGACGCGGCGGAACTCCTCCAGCAGGTCGTGGGTGTAGCGGGGGCGCAGGGGGAGCATGATCTCCGCCTGCTTGGCGAGGTCCTTCCAGCGCTCCAGGGTGAAGAAGACCGTCATCAGGAGGAAGAAGAAGACCAGGAGCATGCTGAACGTCGCCGAGGCGACCGCCGCCGCGATCTGCGCCGCCCGCGAGGCCACCTCCGCCGCGGCGTCCTGGAGCTTGGCGGCCAGCTGGTCGGGCTTGAAGCGCATCGACCCCATGCTGGAGGCGAGCCGGTTCATCAGGGCGCGACCGCCGCCGCCCTCGTTGAGCCAGGCGTAGAGCCCGCGCGCCATCACCCCGCCGCGGGCGACGAACAGGAACGAGAGCCCGCCCAGGGTCACCGTGAACCCGACCGCCGCGACCAGGGTGCAGGCGAGCGCGGCCAGCGCCGACCGCCGCGTGCGGCGCCGGAGGCGGTCGTAGAGCGGCTGGAGCGAGAACGCCGTGAGGGCGCCGAGCAGGATGCCGATGCTCACCGGCTGGAGGATCCAGGCAATCGCCGCCATCGCGGCGATGGCGAAGAACGCGAGCGCGCGCTGCTCGGCGGGCGTGGCGACCTTCGACGGGGGAGGGAGCGGCGTCGAGGTCGAGCCCGGGGGCTCGGGGTGGGGCGGTGTCGAGGGCATGGCCACTCCACGATAGTGCGCTTCGCCTCGGCAGGCTCGGTGCTTGGCGCCGACCCGCGTTGGGCGTACGACCCGGCCGGTAGCCATGGCCAACTCCCTCCGCCCCGAGCTCCCCCTGCCCGTGCCGTACCGCGGCGCGTCGCTCCTCGCCCAGCCCTTGCTCAACAAGGACAGCGCCTTCACCGAAGAGGAGCGCGAGGCGTTCGGCCTCCGCGGCCTCTTGCCCTCCAGGGTGCGCACCCTGGAGGAGCAGGCCGGCCTCGCCCTGGCCCAGGTGCGGCGCAAATCGGACGACCTGGAGCGCTACATCGGCCTCGCCGCCCTCCAGGACCGCAACGAGACGGTCTTCTATCGCGTCCTCCTCGACGGCCTCGAGGAGCTGATGCCCATCGTGTACACCCCCGTCGTCGGGCGCGCCTGCCAGGAGTTCAGCCACATCCTCCGCCGCTCCCGGGGCCTCTGGATCACCCCCGACGACGTCGACCGCATCCCCACCCTGCTCCGCAACGCCGCCCGCGACGACGTGCGGCTCATCGTCGTCACCGACAACGAGCGCATCCTCGGGCTCGGCGACCAGGGCTGCGGCGGCATGGGCATCCCCGTCGGCAAGCTGGCGCTCTACACGGCCGGCGCCGGCATCCATCCGGCCCTCACCTTGCCGATCTCGCTCGACGTCGGCACCGACCGCCAGGCCCTCCTCGACGATCCCCTCTACCTCGGCTACCGCAAGCCCCGCCTGCGGGGCCCGGCCTACGACGCCTTCGTCGAGGCCTTCGTCACCGCCGTGATCGAGGTCTTCCCCCGCGCGCTGCTCCAGTGGGAGGACTTCAAGCAGCACAACGCCATCCGGCTGCTGGAGCGCTACAAGCACCGCCTCCCCAGCTTCAACGACGACATCCAGGGCACCGCCGGCGTCGTCGTCGCCGGGATCCTCGCGGGCGTCCGCCTGCTCGGCGAGAAGCTCTCCCAGCAGCGCCTGGTCTTCCTCGGCGCGGGCGCCGCCGGCACCGGCATCGCCCACCTGGTGCGCGAGGCCATGACCCGCGAGGGCGCGAGCTCCGCCGAGGTCGCCGCCGCCATCGTCACGCTCGACTCGCGCGGGCTGATCTACGAGGGCCGGGTCCCGCTCGACGACGACAAGCGCGAGTCCGCCCTCGGCCCGGAGGAGATGCGCCGCTACGGCTTCGAGCACGGGCAGAGCTACGGGCTCGAGGCGGTCGTGGAGCGGGTGCGGCCCACCATCCTGATCGGCACGGCGGGCACCCCCGGCGCCTTCACCGAGGGCGCCATCCGGGCGATGGCGCAGCACGCCCGCCGCCCGCTGGTGTTTCCCCTGTCCAATCCGACGTCGAGCTCCGAGGCCATCCCCGCAGACGTGATCGCATGGACCGACGGCCGCGCCGTGGTCGCCACCGGGAGCCCGTTCGGAGCCGTGACGCACCTGGGGCGCACCCACCTGGTGGGCCAGGCCAACAACGTGTTCATCTTCCCCGGGGTCGGACTGGGCGCCATCCTCGGGGGCGCCCGCGAGATCACCGACGAGCTGTTCCTGGTCGCGGCGACGACGCTCGCCGAGATGGTGCCGGCGGATCGGCTGGAGGCGGGCTCGCTCTATCCGAGCGTGGGGTCGCTCCGCCAGGTGTCGCGCGTCATCGCCGCGAGGGTGGTCGCCACGCTCCGGCACGCCGGGCCGGAGGCGCACGATGCGATCATGGCCGAGGTGGATGCGGCGATGTGGACCCCGGCGTACGTGCCCTATCGAGCGGTGTAGCGCCCCTCGCCGCGCATCGGGGCGCTCGCGCGCGGCGCGCCTCTTTGACCCAGCTCATCCAGGGCATTCCTCGCGTGTCCGTCTGCTAACGTGCGCGGCGGAGCGAAACGTCATGCCCAGATCGAACCCTTCTCACGGCTTCTCTTTCTCGTTTGTCTGTCTCGTGCTCAGCACCGTCGCGCTCGGCGCCGCGTGTGGTCGCACCGTGCTCGAGGCTACCGGGGTCGGTGGCGGCACCGGCGCCTCGGGCGGCGCGGGTGGCGCGACTGCCGCGGGTGGCGCGACTGCCGCGGGTGGCGCAACCGCAGCGGGCGGCTCCACGCCCGGCGACGGTGGAGCGTGCACCGTCGGCCGGCTCTGCAACGGCGTGTGCGTCGACCCCAGCACGGACCCCGACAACTGCGGATCCTGTGGCGACGTCTGCGCTGCCGGCACCGTCTGCTCCGCGGGGCTCTGCCAGTCGAGCTGTGGCGGCGGCCTGACCGATTGCAGCGGTGCCTGCGTGTCGCTGAGCACCAGCCCGAAGGACTGCGGCGCGTGCGGCAAGCTGTGCTCCGGCGGCCAGGCGTGCGTCGCGAGCGCCTGCACGTGCACCGCGGGAATGCTGCCCGCTCTCTGCGAGGGCGCGTGCACCGACCTCGCGATTGATCCTGCCAACTGCGGCAAGTGCAGCCTCACCTGCGGCACCGGGCAGGTCTGCTCGGGCGGGGGCTGCACGTCGTCCTGTGCGGCCGGCCTCACCCAGTGCGGCGGGTCGTGCGTGAACGAGCAGAGCGACGGCTCCAACTGCGGCGCCTGCGGCACCACGTGCCCCACCGGCGCGACCTGCACCGCGGGCGCCTGCGCGTGCCCCGGCTCCGAGACCGCGTGCGCCGGCCAGTGCACCAGCCTGGCCACCGATCCGGACAACTGCGGGGCGTGCGGCACCGTGTGCTCGAGCGCCGAGGTGTGCACCAGCGGCGCCTGCGTGCCCGTCTGCGCCGCCGGGCTCACCACTTGCGGGAGCGCGTGCGTGAACGAGCAGACCGACGGCGCCAACTGCGGCGCCTGCGGCAACCGCTGCGGCTCCGGGACGACCTGCCAGGCCGGGAGCTGCCAGTGCTTCAACGGCGGCCAGCGCTGCAACGGCGTCTGCACCGACACCCAGGGCGATCCCGCCAACTGCGGCGGCTGCGCCAAGGCCTGCGCGACCGGCCAGGTCTGCTCGCTGGGCGTGTGCACCACCACCTGCGGCACGGGGCTGACCAACTGCAGCAGCGCCTGCGTCGATCTGACCATCGATCCGCTCGACTGCGGGGCGTGCGGCACCCAGTGCGGCACCGGCGCCAACTGCACCAACGGCGCGTGCGCGTGCGGCGGCGGCGAGACGAGCTGCAACGGCCAGTGCACGGACACCGGCACCGATCCGCACAACTGCGGAGCGTGCGGCAATCACTGCGCGGGCGGCGACACCTGCGTGGGGGGGGCGTGCACGATCGGCTGCCCGGCGGGCGAGACCGCGTGCGCCGCCGGCATGGGGATGGGCATGGGCGGCATGGCCTGCGTCGACCTCCAGACCAGCAACGCCAACTGCGGAGCCTGCGGCACCGCGTGCCCCACGGGCGGCACCTGCACCGCCGGAGCGTGCTCGTGCCCCTCGGGCGAGACGGCGTGCAAGGGCTTCATGGGGCGGTCCGCGTGCACCAACCTCCAGACCAGCGCGATGGACTGCGGGAGCTGCGGCACCGCCTGCATGGGCGGCGAGGTGTGCAGCACCGGCGCCTGTTCGGTCACCTGCGGGTCCGGCCTCGCCAAGTGCAACAACTCGTGCGTCGATCTCCTCACCGACAAGACCAACTGCGGCTTTTGCGCGCAGAACTGCGCGGGCAACCTCATCTGCTCGAACGGCGACTGCGCCTGCCCCGCGGGGACCACCGACTGCGGCGGCGTCTGCGCCGATCTCGCGACCAGCGCGGCCAACTGCGGGAGCTGCGGGACGTCGTGCGCCGCCGGCCAGCAGTGCGTGAGCTCGGTCTGCAACTGAGAGCTCGTCCACGCGTCCAGGGAGCGCGCGCCCGGCTCGGAGCTTGGCGCGGGTGCCCGTTGGGCGTACCACCGGCCGGGCCGTGTTGACGCGCTCCTCCGAGTTCCCTCCGCCCCCCCGCTCCCTCCACGCTCGCTCCAGGGAGCTCACTACCCTCGTCGCCGCCGTTCGTGCCGGGCGCGTCGACGACGGGCGCGGGGCTTCCGCACCTCCCGCTCGCCTGGCGCTGGTCGGCGGTGGGGGGAGCGGCAAGTCGACGCTCGCGTGCGCGCTCGGTCACCGGGTCGAGGCGCTCTTCCCGGGCGGTCTCGAGTGGTTCCGGGTCGGCGCGTGGGATGTCCTCACCCTCACCGGCATGCTGGCGCTCCGCTTCGGCGTCCCGCTCACGCCGCGCGGGCGCGCGCTCTCCCGGGTGCGCGCTCACCTCGCCGAGCGGGGCCCGACGCTGATCGTGCTCGACAATCACGAGGACGACCGCGCCGTCGCCGCCCTCCTCGACGGGCTCCGCGACGTCCCCGTCACCTGGGTGATCACCGCGCGCCGCTGCCTGCTGGCCGGCGTCTCGGTCTTCCCCGTGGTGCCGCCGCTGGTCACCGTGGGGCGGAGCCCGTTTCCCAGGGTCGCCTCGCTCACCCGCCTCCTCCGCTGGAACCCGGTGGCGCTCGACCTCGCCGACGCGCTCGTCGCCGCTGGCTCCACCTCCGCCGCCGATCTCCAGGCGCACCTCCTCGCCGAGGGCGTCGACCGCGTCCGGGTCATCGCCCACGAGGACGATCTCCCCGAGGTCGGCCTCCTCGTCGACGTCGCCTGGAGGCTCCTCTCGGCACCCTCGCGCCGCATGCTCGCCGTCCTCGCCCACAGCGGCGGCGACCACGTCGACACCGTCTCCCTCGCGGAGCTCGCGCACCTCGGCCCTCGCGCCGGGGAGACCGCGCTGGCCGCGCTGACCCGCCTCCGCCTGGTGCAGGAGCCGCTGGCCGGGCGCTTCGCCCTCCACGCCACGGTGCGCCACGCGCTGGAGAAGCGCACCCGCGGGGACTCCGCGGCGTATTTCGAGCACTACCTCGCCCTCCTGGAGGCGCACCCCGAGCGCATCGAGCTGGAGCAGACCCACCTCTTCGCCGCCATGGACCTGGCCAACGGGTCGGGCAGCGTGGGCGCGGCGGTGCGCCTGGAACGGCTGCTCTCGCGCCTGGAGCAGGGCCAGGCCGGCGACTCTACCGCTTCCCGGCTCCGAGGCCGACCACCCCGCTCACCACGGACTTGACGAAGGCGCCGTCGAGAGGCTCGCGGGAGAACCAGCGCCGGTAGAACAGCGGGCCGACCACGCCGGCGACGACGTCGGCCGGCCGGGCGCCGCGTGGCAGCTCGCCGCGCTTCTTCGCGCGCTCGAGGACCGCGAGGAACGGCGCCATCATCGCCTCTTGCAGCCGCGTCTGCAGGTCCGCGAGCTCGGGGTCGCGCTCGGCGGCGTCCACGATCGACGGCAGCACCGCCGCCCAGTGCTCGGTGCGGAGGTGCTCGGCGAGCTCGCCGACGAGCGCCGTGAGGTCGGCCCGCAGGCTGCCGGTGTCGGGGGTCTCCATGGGGGCACCCATCGTGGAGCAAGCCTCCAGCAGGAGGGCGCTCCGGGAGGGCCAGTGTCGGTAGATGGTCGTCTTGGAGACGCCCGAGCGGCGGGAGACCTCGTCGATGCTGACGCCGCCGATCCCGCTCTCGGCGAGGAGTCGATACGTCTCGCCGAGGACGGCCTCCTTCGACCGCAGGATGCGCGGGTCGGTCGTCATCGCGATCCCGCTTGCGAGAAACAGTACGGGACAGTAGCGTAGCGCATCGTCAACCTCGCCCTGGTCGATGTCCTCCGCGGGAGATCCCCGCGCTCGTGCAGTCCTACACCAACGTCCGCGACACCGCACCCGTCGGAGGCGCCTCATGAAGGCCGCGTACTGGATCACCACCGGGCTGCTCGCCCTGCTCCTGCTCTCCACCGGACTCCTCGACATCACCCGTCAACCGGCGATGGTGGCGGGCGTCACCTCGCTCGGCTACCCGGAGTACTTCCTGACCCTCGACGCGCTCGCGAAGTGGGCGGCCGCGCTCGCCCTCCTCGTCCCCGGCCTGGTGGTGACGCGGGAGTGGGCCTACGCGGGGCTGACCTTCCTGACGCTCGGCGCCGCGTGGTCTCACCTCGTCTGCCACCAGAGCCCGGCGCCCCCCCTCGTCGTCCTGCTGCTGGTGCAGGCCTCGTGTCTCCTCTGGCGCCGCGCCGGAGCGGTGGTGTCGTCAGGCCCCAGCCTCTGATCTGAGCCGAGCGCCGACCCCTCCGAGCTTGCTTCAGCGCTTCATCCGCGGAAAGACGTCCTCGGCGAAGCGGCGGATGCCCTCCTCCTTCTGCTCGATGGTCGCCTGGAGCCCGCCGCCGTAGAGGAGCCAGGGCTGGGTGATGATGTCGGTCACCCCCGCGTCCTCGAGGCGCTGGTAGCCCTCGACGTCGAAGCAGTCGACCGAGCTCACCTGGATCTCGAAGGGCAGGTCGGCGCGGCCGTGCTCGGCGCGGAGCTCGCGCAGCCGGGCGATGATGCGGCGGGTGTCCTCCTCGGTGCTCATCGCCGAGCACCAGCCGTCGCCGAGCCGGGCGGCGCGGCGCAGCGCGGCCTCGCTGTGGCCGCCGACGTAGATGGGCACGGGCGCGGTCGGGGCCGGGCTCATCTGCAGCCGCCCGAAGTCGTAGTGGGCGCCGTGGTGCTCGAACATCCCGCCGCCGAGGAGGCCGCGGAGGATGGCGATGGCCTCGTCGGCGCGGGCCCCCCGGGTGGCGAAGTCGACGCCGCACCAGGTGAACTCCTCCGGGATCCAGCTCAGCCCGACGCCGAGCCCGACGCGGTTGCCGGACAGCACCGCCGCCGAGCCGACCGTCTTGGCGACCAGGATGGGGTGACGGATGGGAAGCTTGAGCACGTGCGTGTAGAAGCGCAGGCGCCGGGTGACGGCGGCCATCGCCGGGATGGCGACCCAGGGATCGATCCACGGGGTCTCGGCCGTCCAGAAGCGCTCGCCGCCGGAGACGTAGGGGTAGGGGACCGAAACTTTTTCCGGGAAGAACGGTGCGTCGGGCACGGCGATGGAGTCCCACCCGTGCCGGTCGGCGCACGCGGCGACGGGGAGGTAGTGGGCGGGGTCGGACATGGCGATGGCGATGGTGAATTTCATGTCGCTCCAGGGCGTACCGAGGGCGCCGGGGGAGGGCAAGGGGTCTCACGCGCAAGCTCTGCACCTCGACGCAAGCGGTGCAGTCCTCGGCCGGCGGGGCCCCACCGTGGACTGCCGCGCTCCCCTGGCGGACGGGGGCGGCACGAGAGGTGCTTTGGGTCCCGCCAGGAGGTACGGTTCGATGGGATTCTTCAGGTCGACGTCAGGGCGCCTCGTCGCGCTCTCCATCGCGATTTCGCTCATCTGCGGGGGCTTCTCCGCGTTCATGCCCCACGGGGAGGAGTCGACCTTCGTCCTCTGCGTGTCGCTCTTCGTGCCCATCGTCATCAACACGCTCGGGCTGCCCCGGGCCCTGGAGAAGGACTGGTACCATGCCGCCATCGCGGTGATGGTGCTGCCGATGCTCTTCTTCCTCTGGGCCGTCGGCATCGGCGCCATCCGGGAGCATTTCCCGTCGCTCGCCTACCCGTTCATCGCCCTCGGCTTCGCCGCCCTCGGCGTTGCCGCCCGCTCGCCCGCCCGTTCGCCCTCCGAGGTCCGCGCGCCCTCGAGCGAGCGCCCGCTGGGGATGATGCAGCCCGCCCACCACTGAAGGGTGCGGGGCACCTGCCGGCCCGCTTCGGGGGGCGGGAGTTGACAGGGGAGGCGGTGTCGCGGTCCCCTGTCCGGCTACCTCGACCGGAAAGGCTCCCCATGGTCCTCCTCATCGGCGTCATCGTTCTCTGGGCCAGCACGATCGGTATGATCCTGCTCGACAAGTCCTACCGCGCGGGACGTGCCCAGCCGAGCAGCGACGCGCCGTCGTTCGCCGAGGAGCCGGCCTGGGGGACGCTCATCGCGCTGTGCGTGGTCCTCAACCTCGCCGCGCTCCCCTACTACTTCTACTCCACCCGTCGCTCGGCGCTGGGCGGACTGTTCGGGGTCGGCGCCTTCGGTGTCTGCTTCGTGCTGATGATCATGGCGCAGACCGTCGCCCGGATCGCCGGGCTGTAGCGAGCGACCGTCACGTGCAGTAGCTGCAAGAGCCCAGCGTCTCCACGCAGCTCCCCTGCACGCAGAAGCCCTGGCACTGGGCGTCCGTCGTGCAGCTCTTTCGCACGCAGAACCCGTCGCCCGGCGAGCAGCCCAGGTTCGCGGGGCACTGGGCGTCGGCGGTGCAGGGGGTCGGGATGCAGGCACCCTGACCGTTGCACGTCGCCCCGGCGCCGCAGTCCATGGTGGTCGTGCAGGCGGCCGTGCACACGCCGCGACCGCCGCCGCACTGCCGGCAGGCGACGCCGGCACCGGCGTCGGTGCAGTCCGCGTCCGCCTTGCAGGTCGTGTGGGAGGGGTTGTTCCCGTTTGCCGAACAGCCCGCCCAGCCGACGCAAGAATCCGTGCTGAAGCACCAGCTCTGCGGCTGGCTGAGGGTGGGGTCGCAGTCTCGGTCAGAGCGGCACCCGCCGCTCGTCCCGGAGCTGGTCGTGGCGCCGGAGCTGGTGGCGGCGCTGGAGCTCGTCGTGGCGGCGGCGCCTCCGTGGCCGCCGGGATCGCCGACGGAGACCGAGCCGCAGGCCGGGAGGAGAAGCAGCATCGAGAAAGCTATCGAGGTTCGCATCGCCCCTCCGTAGCAGCTCCCGGACCCTGCCGGCAGCGGCGTGAATCAGGCTCACGCGGGCGCGGCGGTCATCTCCCTGGAGCTCACCCGACCGGAATGCTCTACTCGCGGCCCCCGTTCGCCCCTCGCCAGCATGAGCCCCCCACCCCCCTTGAAGCGCGCGTCCCTCCGCCGCTTCCTCCCCCTCGCCGCCTTCCTCCTCGCCCTGGAGATCGGCCTCGCCCCCGTCGCCGCCCACGTCCGCGCTGCCTCGCTGCTCCTCCGCTTCGCCGATGAGCACGCCACCGGCGGCCTCGCCGGTCTCGGGCGCCACGCCGTCGACGAGGAGCTCCTCGACTTCGAGACCGTCAACGGCCCTGCCCGCGGGCGCATCTACCGGCCGCGCGGCGTCTCCGCCGCGCCCTCCAGCGTGGGCAGCGTGGTGCTGGTGCACGGCGTCCACCGGCTCGGCATCGAGGAGCCGCGCCTCACGCGCTTCGCCCGGGCCCTGGCGTCGAGCGGGCTCGTGGTGCTCACGCCCCAGGTCGAGGAGATCGCCGACTACCGCGTCGACCCGCGCTCCATCGACACCATCGGCGCCGCCGCCGCCGCCCTCGACGCGCGCACCGGCGGGCGCGCCGGGGTCATGGGGATGAGCTTCGCGGGCGGGCTCTCCCTGCTGGCAGCGGCGGATCCCCGCTACGCCGCGGGCATCGGCTTCGTGGTGGCGATCGGCGGGCACCACGACCTCGCCCGGGTCTCGCGCTTCTTCGCCACCAACCAGATCGACCGGCCCGACGGCTCCACCACCCACCTCGAGGCCCACGGCTACGGCGCGCTGGTGCTCATCTACGGCCGCATCGAGCGCTTCTTCTCCGCCGAGGACGCGCCCGCGGCCCGCGACGCCATCCGCCTCTGGCTGTGGGACGACCGCCCCGCCGCCCGCCTCCGCGCCGAGGCGCTGAGCCCGGAAGGAAAGGCCACCATGGCCATCGTCCTCGATGGGCGCGCCGACCAGCTCGCCCCCGAGATGCTCGCGGTGATCGAGCGCGATCGCGCCGGCATGGGGCAGGTCTCGCCGCGCGGCCACCTGGCGGGGATGGGCGTGCCGGTGTTCCTGCTCCACGGCGCCGGAGACACGGTCATCCCGTCGGCCGAGACGGAGTGGATCGCCCGCGAGGTGCCCCCGGCCATGCTGCGGAGCGCCCTGGTGAGCCCGGCGCTCGTCCACGTCGAGCTGGGCCCCGGGACGCCCGCCGGCCAGCAGTGGGACATCGTGCACTTCATGGCGGGCGTGCTCGAAGAGGCGGAGGCGACCGGCCACTGACGGCGTCCCGGCGGAGCGGACGCGGGCCAGGGCTGCGCCGCGGCAGAGCAGGGCTGCGACGCCTCAGGGCAGGGCTGCGACGCCTCAGGGCAGGGCTGCGACGCCTCAGGGCAGGGCTGCGACGCCGCAGGGCAGGGCTGCGACTCCACAGGGCAGGGCTGCGGCGCCGCTGGGCAGGCCCCCAGGGGCGTCCCCTCAGCGCCCGTCCAGCGCGTCGGGCGCGATGTCGGGATCCATCCGGGTGATTCCCCGCTTCTCCAGCACCAGAGTGGCGCGCTCCTCGTAGGTGTGGCCGCCGTGGCGGAGCTGGACCGAGATGGGGATCTGGTAGCGCCGCGGCGCCTCGGCGAGCTCCACCGCGCCGCCGGCGCCGACGAAGGGGACCCGCCAGATGCTGTCGGCGAGGCGCGGCAAGAGCGGAGAGACGTCGTAGCGGAAGATGTGCCTGACCCGCCGCACGCCCTCGCGCGAGAGGCCCTCCTGGTGGATGACCACCCCCTTCTGGAGGTAGCGGACCCGGGTCCTCGGCAGGGAAGCACCGCTCTCCGGATTGAGCACGTCGGGCCGGGACTGCGTGGTCTGGTCGCACCACTCCCGGGTGCGAATCACCACGTCGCGGGTCGCGCCGCGGCCCTCCGGGAGCCGGTAGGAGGAGACACGCTGGGCGTGGAAGCGGTAGACCTTGCCAGTGAGCCAGTGGCGGGCAAGCTCCTTGATGCGGTCGCGTGTCATGTAGCAAGCCCCCGCGAGCAGCGCGATGGTGGCGAGGCGCACGCCGAAGCCCATGGCCCCCGTGGCCCCGCCGGCGGGCGAGGAGCCGCGCTCGAGGACGAAGAGCTGGAGCAGGAAGGCCGAGCCGCCGGCGAGGAGGGCGGCGAAGCTGGTCATCCACTGCTGGACCCGCTCGTCGAGCTGGTAGCTCTCGCGGTCGAGGAACAGCACCTCTTCGAAGTGCCGGCGCAGCCGCGCGGCGCGGGCGACGTAGGTGTCGAGCGCGGTCGCCGAGGGGTCGGTCATGGTGAGGTATCCCCGCGTGCGGCGGTGGGCGATCTCGTCGCCGATGGCGCGCTCGATCCGGGCGCGGACCCGCCCCAGCGCGCGCTCCGTGGCCTCCGGCTGCGGGCTCGGCTCGGGCCCGGAGCGGACGGCTCGGCTCGCCTCCACCAGCATGTCGAGGAGACCCACGCTCGCGTACTCGTCCACCAGCGCCCGCTCGCTCGCCACCCGCGGCGTGTCGCCGGCCGCCGGCTGGGTCAGGTGCCGCCGGGTCTCGGCGACCGCGAGGAGCGCGGTCTCCAGCCAGACGACCAGGAACCCGTAGGGATCGCCCTCCGCGTCCTCGGCCTCGCGCGCGCCGCCCATCCCCGCGTGGCGCCGGAAGCCCGTGGCGGCGCGGGCGAGCATGCGCCGCAGGGACACGGCGCCGCGACGGAGCGCGTCGCTGGTGGTGCCTGCGGAGAGCACCGGGCCGCCGCCCTCGTCGAGGCGGGTGAACGTCTGGATCTGCTCCCAGGGGCTGTGGCGGACCACCGCGTTGGTGGGCACCTCGAGCTCCACCTCGATCGCGTAGGCCAGCCTGCCGTTGGCGGGCATGGGCACCAGCACCCGCCACTCGAAGCGGGTCGCGTCGTGGATGCCAATGCGCACTGCGCCGTCGCTGCCGGTCTGGAGGAAGTCGCGCGCCGCCTGCTCCGGTCCGGCGAGCGGGCGCGGCGGGCGGATCGCCGCCGTGGCGGACGCGACATCCATCTCCATGCCCCCCAGCGTTGCACCCGACCCCGACGCGGACAACGCCCGCGAGGCGAGCGGGCTCACCGTCGCGGAGCGCCCCCGGGCGGACCGCCGGAGGACCGCGCGATCAAGGGCAGGAGCTCCCGGCGTCGGGCTGGACCACCGAGACGGGCGAGACACACACGTTGGTGATGCTGCCCCTGGTGCCGTCGAAGGCCGTGGTGCCGTCGACTCCGACGCAGCTGTCGGTGCCCGTGCTCCGCGCGACGAGCGCACCGAAGCTCGCCGTGGAGGGGACCGAGGTGTTGTCGAGCCCCCCGTCGACGTACGCCGAGAGGAGGCCGCCGGCGCGCTGCACGACCACCGCGCGGGCCTTCCCGTCGTTGATCGTGGCGCACCCGTACAGCTGCGCGTCGTCCGGCGCCGCGTCGGTCAGGGCGTCGGTCTCGACCACCAGGGTCCCGTTCTGGATGCGGATGTCCCAGAAGTCGCCGGCGCTGCAGGCGCTGCGCTGGTTCAGGAGCGCGAAGGACCCGTCCTGCTGCGTGGTCTGGAGGGTGAAGGAGATCCGGAAGTCCCCGGCGCCGATGCCGGAGAGGTCCCCCGTGCAGGTCGAGGGCGCGTCGGCCGCGGCGTCGGCGATCCCGGCGTCGGCAGCGCCCCGGGTCGCGGTGCTCGTGGTCGTGCCCGAGCTGGAGCTGGACGCTCCCCCGGACCCGGTGCTCGTGGTCGTGCTGGAGCTGCGGCCGGTGCCGGCGGTGCTGGTCGACGCGCCCGCGCCGGTGGCTCCAGGGGAGCTGCCAGTCCCGCCGGTGCCGCTGCCGGTGCTGGAGCTGGCACTGGGGGAGTCGCCGGCCT
>Ga0302279_10004868_pt1 | contig 15411 bp, 9 predicted proteins | sample III_Bog_N3_3_FD_194541 | JGI IMG/M metagenome (GOLD analysis project Ga0302279, IMG submission 194541) | Peat permafrost microbial communities from Stordalen Mire near Abisko, Sweden - III_Bog_N3_3 | ecosystem: Environmental > Terrestrial > Soil > Wetlands > Peat | place: Sweden: Abisko...
CACTGGGTAAGGCCCGCGACAATCGTCGGGGCGGCGCTCGGCAGTTCGACCTTCCACAGCAGCTGCAGCGGCGTGGCGCCGAAGGCCTCGCCGGCCTCGATCAGCGGCTTCGGCACCGTGGAGATGCCGAGGTGCGTCAGGCGGATCGGGGCCGGCAGCGCGAAGATCACGGTGGAAATCAGTCCCGGCACGACGCCGAGCCCGAACAGGACCAGCGTCGGGATCAGGTAAACGAACGTCGGCAGCGTCTGCATCAGGTCGAGCACCGGCCGCAGCAAGGCGAAGAGCCGCGGCCGGTGGGCGGCGGCGATGCCGAGCGGCACACCGAGCAGCGCCGAGACGACGGTGGCAACCACGACCAGCGAGAGGGTCTCGAGCGTCGCGAACCAATAGCCCTGGTTCAGGATGAACAGCAGCGCGAGGACGACGAAGGCCGACAATCCCCACGAGCGGCGCAACAGCCACGCCAGCACACCGAACGCGCCGATCAGCGCGAGCGCCGGCGGCGCGCGCAGCAGCGCGGTGGCGGCATCGACGGCGCCGCGAATCACCACCGAGATGCCGTCGAACAGCCAGGTGCCGTGTCGCTTGACGACGTCGATCAGCGACGCCACGGTGTCGCCGAGGGGGATCTTGTGGCCGACGATCCACGCCTCGACGCCGGCAGGCGCCGCGACAGGTTCGGCAGCGGCACGCAACACCCCGTCGGAGGGTTTGCCATCGAAGGTGAGCACACCGTCCAGCCAGCCCCTGACGACGTCGGGATGCGCCTGCAGCCACTCCTGGGCGGCCGCCGGCGGCTGTTCGTGCCTGTCGAGGATCAGCCCCATCATCTCGCTTTCCTGGCGCAGCGTGAAATGCAGGTTCCGCAGCAGCCGTCCGACGTTCGGGCATTCGGCCGAATAGCCGCGGCGCGTCAGCGTGTAGATCGTCGCACCGCCGAAGTTCGGCCCGAACACGGCGTCGCCGCCGGCCAGATAGCGGATGTCGAAGCGCACGTTCATCGGATGCGGCTCCCAGGCGAGGAACACGATCGGCTGTTTCTCGCGCACCGCCCGCTCGACCTGGGCGAGCATGCCCTGTTCGCTCGACTCGACGAGCTGGAATTTGCCGAGCCCGAACTGGTTTTCCTTGATCATCTTCAGAACCAGGCGGTTGCCGTCATTGCCCGGTTCGATGCCGTAGATCGTGTTCTTCAGCTGCGGCGCGAAGCGCTGGATATCGCCGAATTCCTTCAGCCCCGCTTCCTGGCTGTAAGTGGGCACGGCCAGCGTGTACTTCGCGCCCACCAGGTTCACCCCGACCTCGGTGACGCTGCCGTCGGCGATGTAGGGCGCGCGGTCCGCCTCCTGCATCGGCTGCCAGTCGCCGAGGAACACGTCGATGTCACGGTTCCTCATCGACGTGAACGTGACCGGCACCGACAGAACCGTGATCGCGGGCTTGTAGCCCAGCATCCGCAACAGCTCGGTCGTCAGCGCCGTCGTCGAGGTCACGTCGGTCCAGCCGACGTCCGAGAAACGCACCGCCTGGCAGGAAGGAGGCTCCACGATGCTTGCCGCCGGCTCCGCATGAACGGGGGCGACGGCTCCCGGGGATGCAATCCACAGCAGCAAAGCCAGCGGGGCCGCCAGGGGCTTCGGGAACCGCGTCCATCGCGCGCAAGTCTTAAGGCCGGTCAGCTTGGCTGGCACCCGTTGCATCCTGATTATTCGGCTGGATAATTTGTTAGAATTCGCGGGTTCGATCTTAGGCGCAAAGCGGTCGGCGCGTCCACCCACCGCGCGGCAGCCACGATTGCAGGATAACGAGGGTGAACAATTCCATGGGCGATACCAGCATCCCCGGCGCGGACGGCAGCTTCGCGACACTGAACCCGGCAACCGGCGAGGTCCTGGCGCGGATGCGCATCGACGGGCCGGCCGAGGTGGACGCAGCCGTGGAGCGGGCCCGGCAGGCGCAGCGTCGGTGGGCGGCAACGCCGGGCGCCGAACGGGCCCGGGTCCTGCGGCGCGCAGTCGCGCTGCTGCGCGAACGCAACGACGAGCTGGCGCTGCTGGAGACGCGCGACACCGGCAAGCCGATCCAGGAGACGCGGGTCGTCGATGTCGCCTCGGGCGCCGACTGCATCGAATACTTTGCGGGAATGGCACAGTCCCTGGCCGGCGAGCACGTCGATCTCGGCCCTGCCGCCTTCGGCTATACACGCCGCGAACCCCTCGGTGTCGTCGCCGGCATCGGCGCCTGGAACTACCCGTTGCAGATCGCCTGCTGGAAGAGCGCACCGGCGCTCGCCTGCGGCAACGCCATGCTGTTCAAGCCGGCGGAACTGACGCCGCTGACGGCGGTGAAGCTGGAGGAGATCTATCTCGAGGCGGGCCTGCCGCAGGGGCTGTTCCAGGTCGTGCAGGGATTCGCGCCGACGGGTCGGCTGCTGACTGCGCACCCCGGCATCCGCAAGGTCTCCCTGACCGGTGAGGTCGGCACCGGCAAGGCGGTGATGCGCGATGCGGCCGCCACGCTGAAAGCGGTGACGCTGGAACTCGGCGGCAAGTCGCCGCTGATCGTATTCGACGATGCGCGGCTGGACAACGCAGTCAGCGGTGCGCTGCTCGCGAATTTCTATTCGGCCGGCGAGGTGTGTTCGAACGGGACCCGGGTGTTCGTGCACCGCGACCTGCGCCAGGCCTTCCTCGAGCGCCTGATCGCCCGCGTCGAACGCATGCGGATCGGCGACCCGGAGGATCCGGCCACCCAGGTCGGCGCGCTGATCAGCGAAGCGCACATGCAGAAGGTGCTGGGCTATATCGAACGCGGGCGAGCCGAGGGCGCACGCCTGCTGACGGGCGGCGCGAGAGTCACCGACGGCCGGCTCGCGCGGGGAAATTTCGTCGCACCGACTGTGTTTGACGGCTGCGAGGACGGGATGGCGATCGTGCGCGAGGAGATCTTCGGGCCGGTCATGGCGGTGCTGGAATTCGACACCGAGGAAGAGGTCGTGGAACGTGCGAATGCGACCGACTTCGGCCTGTCTGCGGCGGTATTCACGCAGGACCTGACGCGGGCGCACCGCGTGATCGCAAACCTGCAGGCCGGGACCTGCTGGATCAACCATTACAATGTCACGCCGGTGGAACTGCCGTTCGGCGGCGTCAAGCTCTCCGGGCTCGGCCGCGAGAACGGCCGCAGCGCGATCGAGCACTACACGCAGCTCAAGAGCGTCTACGTCGCGCTTGCCGATATCGATTCCCCCTACTGACGCACGAGGCCGGACGTTGACCAACCAGACCTTTGACTACGTGATCGTGGGCGCGGGCTCCGCGGGCTGCGTGCTGGCCGACCACCTGAGCGCGGACGGGCGGTACAGCGTGCTGGTCATCGAGAACGGCGGCTCCGACCGCTCCGTCCTGATCCAGATGCCCTCGGCGCTGTCGATCCCGATGAACATGCCGAAGTACAACTGGTTCTACCACACGGAGCCGGAACCCGGCCTCGGCGGCCGGCGCATGCATACGCCGCGCGGCAAGGTGCTCGGCGGCTCCTCGTCGATCAACGGCCTGGTCTACATCCGCGGCAACCCGCTGGACTTCGAGCGCTGGCGCAGCGAGGGCGCGGCCGGCTGGGGTTACGCCGACGTACTGCCGTATTTTCGCCGCGCCGAACGACGTGCCGAGGGCGGCAATGATTACCGCGGAGCGAACGGGAAACTCGGCACCACCTACGGGACGCTCGCGAACCCGCTGCATGCGGCGTGGCTGGGCGCCGCCCGTGAGGCCGGTTATCCGCTGACCGACGACGTCAACGGCTACCAGCAGGAAGGCTTCGGCCGGATGGACATGACCGTGCAGGACGGCGTGCGCTGCAGTGCTGCCAATGCCTACCTGCGCCCCGCATTGCGCCGCCCGAATCTCACCGTCATCACGGCTGCACTGGCGACGCGCATCGTGTTCGAGGGACGCCGCGCGGTCGGCCTCGAGTACCGGCGCGGTGGCGCAACGCACACCGTCCGCATTGGCCGCGAACTGATCCTCAGCGGCGGCCCGATCAATTCCCCGCAGCTGCTGAAACTCTCCGGCGTGGGTCCCGCGGCGGAACTGCAGGGTCTCGGCATCCCGGTCGTGCACGACCTGCCCGGCGTCGGCGAGAACCTGCAGGACCATCTCGAGTTCTACTTCCAGGTCGCCTGCAAGGAACCCGTCACGCTGTACAGTTCGGTGAAGCCGCTGGCGAAGCTGCTGATCGGCGCGCGCTGGCTGCTGCGTCACGACGGCCTCGGCGCGACCAACCACTTCGAGACCTGCGGCTTCATCCGCAGCCGCGCAGGGATCGAGTATCCGGACATCCAGTACCACTTCCTGCCGATGGCGGTGGCCTACGACGGCTCGACGCTGGCCAGCGAACATGGCTTTCAGGCCCACGTCGGGCCGATGCGTACGAAGAGCCGCGGCTGGGTGCGCCTCGCCTCGAACGATCCAGCGGACAAGCCGCGCATCCTGTTCAACTACATGAGCCACCCGGACGATGTCGCCGAGATGCGCGCCTGCGTGCGCCTGACGCGCGAGATCTTCGCCCAGCCCGCCTTCGACCGTTACCGCGGGCGCGAGCTGCAGCCGGGCGCCGCGGTGCAGGGGGATGCGGAGATCGACGAGTTCGTGCGCCAGAAAGTCGAAAGCGCCTATCACCCGTCCTGTTCCTGCAAGATGGGTGCCGCGGACGATCCGCTGGCGGTCGTCGATCCCGAGACCCGGGTTTACGGCATGGAATCGCTGCGCGTCGTCGACTCCTCGATCATGCCGTCGGTAACCACCGGCAACCTGAATGCCCCGACCATCATGATCGGCGAGAAGGCGGCCGACCATATCCTCGGACGCAAGCCGCTGACGCCGTCGACGGCACCGTTCTACATCGCGCCTGACTGGCGCGAAAGCCAGCGCTGATCCCATGCCCGACGTACAGCTGCACGACCTGACAGGCTCCGGATCGATCCCGCCCGCGCTGCTCGCGCGCACCGAGGCGGACCTGACCCAGTACACCGAACGCGTGCGCCCGATCATCGAGGCGGTGCGCACCGAGGGCGACGCCGCGCTGGTTCGCTACGCGCGCGTCTTCGACCGCGTCACCGCTGCAGACTTCCAGCTGCGGGTCAGCCCGCAGGAGATCGACGCCGCCTTCCAGTTGCTGCCAGCGGAGGTCATTCGCGCGATCGAGCACTCGATCGACAACATCCGCCGCTTCCACGAGGCACAGAAACCCCAGGAACTTTGGCTCAGGGAGATCGAACCGGGCATCTGGACCGGGGACCGGCACACGCCGATCGATTCGGTCGCCTGCTACGTGCCGCGCGGCAAGGGATCCTTCCCGAGCGTCGTCAACATGACCGTGCTGCCGGGGATGGTCGCAGGCGTACCGCGGCTCATCATCGTGACCCCGCCGGGGCCCGACGGCAGCGTCGACGCCGGTACGCTGGTCGCGGCCAGGCTGACCGGGGTCACCGAAATCTACAAGTGCGGTGGGGCGCAGGCAGTCGCCGCAGTGGCCTACGGCACCGAGACCGTGCCGCAGTGCCTCAAGATCGTCGGTCCGGGCAGTCCCTGGGTCGTGGCCGCAAAGCGGCTGCTGTCGGAGGTCATCGATCCGGGCGTTCCGGCCGGACCGAGCGAGGCGATCATCCTTGCCGACGACAGCACCAATCCCGCACTCGCCGCGCTCGACCTGTGCATCGAATCGGAACACGGGCCCGACTCCTCGGTTTTCCTGGTGACGCCGAGCCGGCGGGTCGCCGCTGGGGCCGCCGCGGCGCTCGAAGGGTACTGGCGGGACATGGAGCCGGGCAGGGCGGAGTTCTCCCGCGCCGTGCTGTGCGGTGCGCGTGGTGGCATCGTGCTGACCCGCGACCTCGACGCCGCGCTGGAATTCGTCAACGCCTACGCCCCCGAGCATCTCGAAGTGCTGTGCGCGGAACCGCTGGCGGTACTCGGGCGGATCCGCAACGCGGGAGAGGTGCTGCTCGGGCCCTACACGCCCTGCACGCTCGGCAACTTCATGCTCGGGCCGAACGCCGTGCTGCCCACCGGCGGGCGTGCGAAGACTGCCTCGCCGCTGTCCGTATTCGATTACATGAAGCGCATGACGATCGCGCAGGTGACGCCGGGCGGCTATCCGCGGGTCGCGCCCGACGCCCACAGGTTTGCGACCTATGAGGGATTTGACGGCCATGCGCGCGCGGTATCCGCGCTGCGCACGGCGCTGCTGCCGGGCGCAGACAAACCTCAGGACAGGGACCCTGGCGCCTGAGCGCCAGCGTCGTTCAGGCGACGATGTCCCGGGACACCTCGACCAGCAGCGCGCTCAGGTACCCGGCAAACGAGCGCCACACCTCCACATGGAAGGTCTCGGCTGCGGTACGCCACAACAGGATGTCGGCCTTGGCAAACAGCGTGCGGGTGCACATGCCGACCGGAAAGGCGGCGAGATCCAGGTCCAGCGGGCAACCGCCATTGAGGATTCTCGCCGCATGCTCGCCTGACAGTTCGAGCGCGATCTGCCGGTGACTGATATCGACCAGCGAGGCCGGCATCGTACCGAGTGCCGCGGTGATCGCCGCAGCCGCCGGCGCCATACCGGGCGGCAGCGGGGGCTGCACGGCGCTGTCGAGCAACAGGTACTCGTCCGGGCCCATCCACAGCGTGGCGCGCCCGTCGCCGACGACTGCCCGGCAGGCCTGTTCGGCAAAAGCCACGCCAAAGGCTGTCGCGGCCACAGCGCGCGCCGCAGCGCCTCCCTGCAGGATCAGGCGAGTCGCCGGCGGCAGGCGCCGGAGCCAGGGGGCCTCGCTGATGGTAGCCAGGGTGCGCAGCGCCATCTCAGCCATTGATGCGCCCTCCCTGTGGGTCGTAGAACACCGGCGAGACGACTTCGACCTCGATGTCGCGCCCCGGCATGGGGATGTACAGCTTCTGACCCATCCGCGCACGGCCCCCGGCGACGACCGCAAGCGCGATCGAGCTCTTCAGTACTGCGCTGTAGTACGACGAGGTGACGTGGCCCAGCAGCGGCATCGGCGGCGTCAGCCCGGGCCGTGCGGCCACCTGCGCGCCTTCCTCGATGACGACGGTCGGATCGACGGTCTTCAGTCCGACCAGCTGCTTGCGATCCGCCCGCTGCATGGAGTTGCGGCTCAGTGAGCGCTTGCCGACGAAGTCGGGCTTGGTCTTGCCGATCGCCCAGGACAGGCCGGCATCGTCCGGCGTCAGCGTGCCGTCCGTGTCCTGCCCGACGATGATGTAGCCCTTCTCCGCGCGCAGCACATGCATGGCCTCGGTGCCGTAGACGGTGAGTCCGAAGTCCTTTCCCGCAGCATGGATCGCCTCCCAGATGGCGAGCCCGAAGTCGGAGGGGACGTTGACCTCGAAGCCGAGTTCGCCGCTGAAGCTGACCCGGAACAGGCGCGTCGGCACGCCGCAGATCAGGCCTTCCGCGACACTCATGTGCGGCATCACGGCCGCCGACAGGTCGATGCCGCTGACCAGCTTCTCGAGCAGCCGGCGCGAGTCGGGGCCCTGGACAGCCATGACCGCCCACTGTTCGGTCGTCGACGTGAGCCAGACGTCGAGCTCGGGCCATTCGGTCTGGCGGTAATCTTCCATCATCGCGAACACCCGCGGCGCTCCTCCGGTCGTCGTCGTGACATGGAAGCGGTCCGGGGCCATGCGTGCAATGACGCCGTCGTCATAGACGAAACCGTCGTCGCGGCACAGGATGCCGTAGCGCGAACGGCCGACGCCGAGGTTCGACCAGTTGTTGATGTACAGCCGGTTCAGGAACTCGGCGGCGCCCGGACCCACGATCTCGATCTTGCCCAGCGTGGAGGCATCGAAGAGGCCGACGCCGCTGCGCACCGCAACGCATTCGCGGTTCACCGCCGCATGCATGTCCTCGCTGCCCTGCGGAAAATAGCGGGCGCGCTTCCACAGGCCGACGTCCTCGAACACCGCGCCGTGGGCCTCGGCCCAGGCGTGGGTCGGGGTCTCGCGGACCGGATCGAACAGGTCGCCGCGCGAGGCGCCGGCGAAGCTGCCGAAGGTCGTCGGCGTGTAGGGCATCCGGAACGTCGTCAGGCCCACCTGTGCCAGCGGCAGCCCGAGCGTGTGCGCGACGATCGACATCGCATTCAGGTTCGAGGTCTTGCCCTGGTCGGTGGCCATGCCGGTCGTCGTATAGCGCTTGACGTGCTCGATCGAACGGAAGCCCTCGCGGGTCGCGAGCGCGAGATCCCGTACGGTGACGTCGTGCTGCCAGTCGACGAACGCCTTCTGCCGGCCGGGCGCATCGGCACCGGGCAGGGCGCCGAGGTAGGGATCGTAGGCCACCGTGCGCGCAGCAACACTAGCCGAGCGCACATTGCCGGCGGTCGTGCCGCCCGCGGCAAAGCCGTCGGCCAGCGCCGCCGCGAGGTCGAACACGCCGCGGCAGGCACCGACCGACGTTTCGCGCTCGGCCGAAACGCCCGGGATGAATGCCTGCACGGAATCGCTCCACGCCAGCTTGCCGCGCGACTGCGAGAACAGGTGCACGCTCGGCGTGAACCCGCCGGACATCAGCAGCGCATCGCAGGCGATGCGGCGGCCACCGATCGTGACCGACCGGATGCGTGCGCTGCCGGTGGTGCCGTCCACGCTCGCCCCGCACAGCACCTCGATGCCGGCAGCATGCGCCGCGTGCGGCAGCGCGCCCGCTGGGGCCGCGCGCAGGTCGGCGATTGCCGCGATTTCCACGCCGGCGGCGTGCAGCGCGAGCGCCGCGGCGTAAGCGCTGTCGTTTGAGGTCACGACCACAGCGCGCCGGCCGACCTTCACGCCGTAGCGGCTCAGATAGGTCTGCGCAGCGCCCGCCAGCAGGATGCCCGGCAGGTCGTTGCCCGGGAATACCAGCGGCCGCTCGATCGCGCCCGTTGCGAGGATCACACGGCCCGCCCGCACCTGCCACAGGCGCTCGCGGGCGCTGCCGGCAGGCGGGGAGGGCAGATGATCGGTGAGACGCTCGTTGAGACCCACGAAGTTGTGCGGAAAATACCCGAACGCGGTCGTGCGCGGCAGCAGCCGTACCCGCGGATTGCGCGACAGCTCCGCCAGCGCCGCAGCGACCCAGTCGCCCGCGCTGCGGCCATCGATCTGCGCCTCCGTCTGGCCCAGCAGGCTGCCGCCGAACGCCGGCTGTTCGTCACAGAGGATCACGCGCGCGCCCGTGTCGCTGGCCGCCAGCGCGGCGGCGAGCCCGGCGGGACCGGCGCCGACGACGAGCACGTCGCAGTGTGCATAGGTCTGCGCGTAGCGATCAGGGTCGGGCAGCGTCGGCGCGACGCCGAGGCCCGCGGCCCGACGGATGATGGGCTCATACAGCGCCTTCCAGGCGGCAGCCGGCCACATGAAGGTCTTGTAGTAGAACCCGGCGGGGAAGAACCGCGACAACAGGTCGTTGATGCGGCCGTAGTCCAGGCTCAGGCTCGGCCAGCGGTTCTGGCTGGTCGCGACCAGTCCCTCGTACAGCTCGACCTGCGTGACGCGCAGGTTCGGCGTCGTGCGCGCACCGTCACGACTGACGGTCACCAGGCCATTGGGTTCCTCGGGACCCGCCCCGAGGATGCCGCGCGGGCGGTGGTACTTGAACGAACGGCCGACCAGGTGCACGCCGTTGGCGAGCAGCGCCGAGGCGAGCGTATCGCCCTGCACGCCACGGTAGATGCGTCCGTCGAATGAGAAGCTCAGGCTCCGGGCGCGGTCGACGAGACCGCCGGACGGGGTGCGCCACGCGCTCATGCGCCGCTCCCGCCGGCCGCCGGAGGCTGCGTGCCGATGGGATAGAACGCTGTGAACGTGTCGGTCGTCGTGTCACGCAGCGCATTGAAGAACCGGCCGCAGCCGCGCGCATGCCGCCAGCGCTCGGCGTGGATACCCTTGGTATTCGTGCGCATGTACAGGTACTGGCCCCACGCGGTGTCGTCCAGTGTCGCCGGGTCCCGCGGGCGCACCAGGTGCGCCTGGCCGGCGTAGGCAAACTCGATTTCCGGGCGCTTGCCGCAGTACGGACAGTCGAGGATCAGCATGGCGTCAGTGGGCCACGGCGGCCGCCGCGGCCTCGTCGATCAGGAAGCCGTCGCGGAAGCGCTCGATCGTGAAGGGCGCGTTGATCGGATGCGGCTCGTCATGCGCGATCGTATGCGCGAACACGTTCGCCGAACCCGGCGTTGCCTTGAAGCCGCCGGTTCCCCAGCCGCAGTTCACGTACAGCCCCCTGACCGGGGTCTTCGCGATGATCGGCGAGCGATCCGGCGTCACATCGACGATGCCTCCCCAGTTGCGCATCATGCGCATGCGCCGGAACATCGGGAACAGCTCGCAGATCGCGTCCAGCGTGTGCATGTTGATGTGCAGTGCGCCGCGCTGCGTGTACGAGGTATAGGCATCCGTCCCCGCCCCGATGACGAGTTCGCCCTTGTCGGACTGGCTGATGTAGGCGTGGATCGTGTTCGACATCACGACACAGGGGAACGCGGGCTTGACCGGTTCGGAGACCAGCGCCTGCAGCGGATAGCTCTCCAGGGGCAGCTTCACGCCGGCCATCTGCATGACGACGCTGGTGTTGCCGGCCGCGACGACACCGACCTTTTTCGTGGCGATCGCGCCGCGCGTCGTGTCGATCCCCGCGATCGCGCCAGCCGCATCGCGGCGGATCGCGGTGACCTCGCAGTTTTCGATGATGTCGACACCCAGGTCGCTGGCCGCGCGAGCGTAGCCCCAGGCAACTGCATCATGCCGCGCGGTGCCGCCGCGCCGCTGCAGCGCGGCGCCGAGGACCGGATAGCGGATATTGCGGCTGATGTTCAGCGGCGGGCAGAACTCCTGCGCCTGTTCCGGCTCCAGCCATTCGTTGTCGACGCCGTTGCAGCGGTTGGCGTGGATGTGGCGTTTCGCCACCTGGATGTCATGGACCGTGTGCGCCAGCATCATGACGCCGCGCGGCGAGAACATCACGTTGTAGTTCAGGACCTGCGACAGGCTCTCCCACAGCTTGACCGAGTGGTCGTACAGCGCCGAGCTCTCGTTGAACAGGTAGTTCGAGCGGATGATCGTCGTGTTGCGCCCGGTGTTGCCGCCGCCGATCCAGCCCTTCTCGACGACCGCGATGTTGGTCAGGCCGTGTTCGCTCGCAAGGTAATACGCGGTGCCGAGGCCGTGGCCGCCGCCGCCGATGATGATCGCATCGTAGGAGGCCTTCGGTTCCGCCTTGCGCCACTGGGGCTGCCAGCCGAGTTGCCTGCTCAGGCCCCCGCGCAGCAGCGAAAACACCGAGAAACGCTGTTTCAAGCCCGCAGGTCCTTGTTCTCGGGATCATAAGGGGAGTCGACCAGCACCGTTGCCTGCTTGCGCTCACCGAGGATCTCGATCGCGATCTGCGTGCCCACGGCCGCGAACTGCGGCTTCACGTAGCCGATCGCGAGGCTCTTGCCGAGGTTGTGGCCGTAGTAACCGCTCGTCGCACGGCCGATCAGGTTGCCCGCCGTGTCGTACAGCGGCTCGTTGCCGAGCGGATCGGCATCCGTGACGCCGTGGACCTCGAGGGTGATGAACCGGTGCGGGACACCCGCGGCGAGCTGCTTCTCGAGTGCCTCCTTGCCGATGAAGGGTCCCTTGTTGAGGCGTACGAAGCGGTCGAGGCCCGCCTCAAATGGCGTGTAGTCCGGCGAGAGGTCCGTACCCCACATGCGGTAGGACTTTTCCATGCGCAGCGATTCCATCGCCCGCATGCCCGCCATGCGGATGCCGAATTCCGCACCCGCCGCGAAGATCGCGTCGAACAGATGGTGCGCGTATTCGATCGGGAAATGCAGCTCCCAGCCCAGCGCCCCGACGAAGTTCACCCGCATAAGATAGACGTCGGTCGCGAGTCCCACCTCCGCAACCTGACCGGTCAGCCAGGGGAATGCCGCGTTGTCCAGCGGGGTGTCGGTCAGCTTCGCCAGCACCTCGCGCGAACGGGGACCGGCGACGACGAAGCAGCCGCGCGCCGTCGTGATGTTGCGGATCGTGACACTGCCCGCGGGCGCCAGGTGCAGCTTCTTCTGCAGGTAGTCGCTGTCGTAGCGCTCGGCCGCGCCGGCGCTGACCACGTAGAAATGCTCGTCGGCCATTTTCGTGATCGTGAACTCGGTGCGGATGCCGCCCTTGCTGGTCAGGGCGTGGCACAGCGCGATGCGGCCGATCTTCGTCGGCACCTTGTTCGCCACCAGGTTGTCGAGCCAGGCTTCGGCGCCGGGACCGGTGACCTCGTGTTTCGTGAACGGCGTAAGGTCGATGACCCCGACACTGCGGCGCAGCGACGTGGTCTCGTTGCCGACGTGCGGGAAGTAGTTCGAGCGGCGGAAGCTCCACTGGTCTTTCGGCTCGACTCCCGGCGGCGCGAACCAGTTCGCACGCTCCCAGCCGTAGCGCTGGCCGAACACCGCACCCAGGCGTGCGAGCTTGTCATAGATCGGGCTGGTCTTCGCCGGACGCGCGTCGGGACGCTCCTCGTCCGGATAGTGGATCACGAACACATTGCGGTAGGTTTCCTCGTTCTTGGCCACGACGTAGCGCTTGCTGGTATAGGGCCCGTAGCGACGTGGGTCAGTGGCGGCCATGTCGATGCCAGGTTCACCCTCGACGATCCACTCGGCCAGCTGCCAGCCCGAGCCACCCGCGGCGGTGATGCCGAAGCTGTGCCCCTCGTTGAGCCACAGGTTCGGTGCCCCCCAGGCCGGCCCGATCAGCGGGCTGCCATCCGGCGTGTAGGCGATGGGGCCGTTGACGATGTCCTTGATCCCGCAGTTCGCGAGCGCCGGCACGCGCCGCTGCGCAGCTTCGATGTGCGGCAACAGGCGATCCAGGTCGCCTTCAAACAGGCTCTTGCCGAACCAGTCGGGCACGCCGTCGGCAAACCGCGCCGGTGCGCCGGCTTCGTAGGGACCGAGGATCCAGCCCATGCGCTCCTCGCGCAGGTAATAGGACTTGTCGCTTTCGCGCAGCACCGCCAGTTCCTTGCCGCCCGCCTCGCGATAGGCTTTCAGCTCCGGCGACTCGTCATAGACGATGTACTGGTGCTCGACCGGGATCGAGGGCACGTTGATGCCGAACAGGCGCCCGGTCTGGCGGGCGTAATTGCCCGTCGCGCACACGACGTGTTCGGCCGTGATGTCGCCCTTCGTCGTCGTCAGGTGCCATTCGCCGGACGCGGTGCGGCGCACCGCAGTGACCTCGGTCTGCTCATGGATCTCGGCGCCGCCGCTGCGCGCGCCCTTGCGCAGCGCCATCGTCAGGTCCGCAGGTGCGATGTGCCCATCATGCGGGTGGTACAGCGCGCCGACGATCTTCGGCGTATCGACGCCGTCGCCGAGATCGGCGAGCGGCCAGAGCTCCTTGACGCGGGCAGGGCTGATGACTTCGAACGGCACGCCGATCGTGTTCGCGGTACCGCAGTATTTCTGGTACTCGTCCATGCGGTCGCGGCAGGTCGCGAGGCGCAGGTTCCCGGTGACATGAAAACTGACGTCCTGGCCGGTCTCCGCGGGCAGGCGCTTGTACAGGTCGACCGAATATTTATGGAGCTGGCCGACCGTGTAGCTCATGTTGAACAGCGGCAGCAGGCCGGCGGCGTGCCACGTGGACCCCGCGGTCAGTTCGGAGCGCTCCAGCAACACGACGTCCGACCAGCCCTTCTTCACCAGGTGGTACAGCGTGCTGACGCCCACGACACCTCCGCCGATGACTACGACGCGGGCATGAGATTTCATAGGCTGTCGACCTCCCTCGTGATTTTGACGCGCAGTGTAACCAGCGGGGGCGATCATGCTATCCTAAAAACGACAATACCGTATGTAAATGAGACTTGAGCACCACCCATGGAAACACCCGCCACGCTGCGCAAGTGCCGCTATGGTTTCCTGACGCTGCCGAATTACTCGCTGATTGCCGTGACCAATGCGCTGGAGCCGCTGCGCATGGCGAACCGGCTGGTCGGGCGCGAAGCCTACGAGTGGACGATCGTGACGGCCGACGGACGGCCGGCGACGGCCAGCGGCGGCCTGTCGCTGTCGCCGACGCTCCCGCTCGAGCGCCTAGGTGCCGTGGATATCCTCTTTGTCTGCGGCGGCATCAACGTCCGCGATGCAGTGTCGCCGGCGCTGCTGACCCAGCTGCGGCGCTTGGCGGACCGGCGCGTGCCGTTGGGCGCGCTGTGCACCGGCGGCTACGCGCTCGCGCGCGCCGGGCTCCTCGATCAGTTCCGCGCGACGATCCACTGGGAGAACCTGTCGGCGCTGCGCGAGGAGTTCCCGCGCGTACAGATCAGCGACCAGCTGTTCACGATCGACCGCGACCGCTTCACCTGTTCCGGGGGCACGGCGCCGCTGGACCTGATGCTGCACCTGATCAACGGACGGCTGGGGCCGAAGATCTCGCAGCTGGTCTCGGAGCAGTTCATCGTCGACCGGGTGCGCAAGGACACCGACCGGCAGTACATCCCGCTGCGTGCGCAGATCGGGCTGTCGAACCGCGGCCTGATCCGCGTCGCGCAGCTGATGGAGGAGAACATCGAGAAGCCGCTGTCGCTGGACAAGATCGCACGCGCCACGGGGCTGTCGCGGCGGCAGATCGAGCGGCTGTTCAAGCGCGACCTCAACGTCGTGCCGAAGCGCTTTTACCTGGAGATGCGCCTGCGGCGCGCGCGGGAGCTGCTGCTGCAGACCGCGATGCCGATCATGGACGTGACGACTGCCTGCGGCTTCCAGTCGCCGCCGCACTTCTCGAAGTGTTACCGCAATCAGTTCGGCCACCCGCCGAGCGCCGAGCGCAAGATCGCGCCGGCCGCAGCAAGCTAGCAGTCACACCCCGCCGACTATTCGGACTCGGACCCGGATACCTTGCCGAAGCGGTAATTGAGGCGCACACCGATCACGCGGGGCTCGACCACCGTCTGGCGCACGTCGAAATTGCCGGTGTTGCTGAACGTGATCGCGTTCTTGTTGGTGAGGTTGGTGACATACAGCTCCACACCCCAGCTGGAATTGGCCGGATTGATGCCGGCGCGCAGGTCCATGATCGTGTAGCCCGGCTGCAGGATGCGCGGGAAACCGTCCGAATTCGTGGCACTCAGGTCATTCCACATATCCCCCTTGTGCGCCAGGTCGAATTGCACGTAATCCTTGAAGGCGTCGTTGAGCGGCGCCTCGTAGCGGGCAACGGCGGAATAGTTGAAATACGGCACATAGGGCAGGCGCTCGCCCGGCGCCACGGTGAAGCTGGGGTTGTAGAAACTGTTGGTCAGCAGCCGCGAATCGTTGTAACTGCCGTTGAGTTCCAGCGTCAGGAAATCCGTCGC
>Ga0302279_10004869_pt1 | contig 15411 bp, 10 predicted proteins | sample III_Bog_N3_3_FD_194541 | JGI IMG/M metagenome (GOLD analysis project Ga0302279, IMG submission 194541) | Peat permafrost microbial communities from Stordalen Mire near Abisko, Sweden - III_Bog_N3_3 | ecosystem: Environmental > Terrestrial > Soil > Wetlands > Peat | place: Sweden: Abisko...
CCGGGGCCAACCTGGGCGCGATGTACACCGCCAATTTCTACGTCAACTTCACGCCGATCCAGGAGATGTCCGACTGGTTCGAGCACTGGTCCGCGAATGGCGTGAAACCGGCGTTCCTCTGCGAGTACGGGACCCCGCTCTCCTGGGACTGGACGATGTACCGGGGCTGGTTCAAGGGCGTGCGGGCCTTCGGGGACGGGAAGGCCCCCTGGGAACTCTGCCTGGCGGAGTGGGACGCCCAGTTCCTCGGCCCCGAGGCCTACAAGCTGACGGACGTGGAGAAGAAGTACCTGCGCTGGGAAGCAGGGCGCTTCCGGGCGGGCGAGCCGTGGCACCACTGGGACTATCCGCTCGACGACGTCACTGCGGCGGCGCTCGAGCAGCGGAACGAGGTCTATGCCATGTACCTTGCCGACAACGTGCGCGCCTTCCGCACCTGGGGGCTCTCGGCATTCTGCCCCTGGGACCACGGTGCCTACTGGACGCTGCGCGACGGGGCGAGGCGGGGGCGCACGGAGCTTAAGGTGGACTGGGACGGACTGCAGCGACCCGGCTTCAGCGCGGACTACGTCGACCACCAGATGGAGCTCATCAATTCGTCCTACGAGCGCTCGGACTGGATCCCCACCGCTGCGGGGCGGGCCCTGCTGCGCAACAACATGCCTCTCCTGGCCTACATCGGGGGGAAGCCGGCGGCCTTCACCAGCAAGGACCACAATTTCCATCCGGGCGAGACGGTTGAGAAGCAGCTGATCGTGATCAACAACTCGCGCCGCGCGGTGGACTGCGATTGCCGCTGGTCCCTGGGGCTGCCCGAGCAGGCCTCGGGCCAGACCGTGCTGCATGTCGAGACGGGCCAGCAGGTGCGCGTGCCCCTGAGCTTCGTCCTGCCCACCGGGGTCCGGCCCGGCCGGTACGAGCTTGGCGCCGCCGTGAAATTCAGCGACGGCGAGACCCAGTCGGACACCATCGCTATCGACGTCCTGCCGCGGCCCGCCCCTTTCGGCGAGGGCCCCAGGATCGCGCTCTTCGACCCTAGGGGCGAAACAGCCGCGCTGATCGGCTCGATGGGCGTCCAATTCGCGCCGGTCGACGCAGGCGCCGACTTGTCGGTCTACGATATCCTCATCGTCGGCAAGGCGGCCTTGTCGGTCGGTGGACCGGCGCCGGACATTGCGCGCGTTCGCGACGGCCTGAAGGTGATCCTCTTCGAGCAGACGCCGGAGGTCCTAGAGCAGCGGTTCGGCTTCCGCGTCGAGCAATATGGCCTTCGCTGGGTCTTCAAGAGGGTGCCCGACCATCCGCTGCTGGCCGGGATAGGCGATGAGAACCTGTGGAACTGGCGGGGCGAATCCACCCTTCTGCCGCAGCGCCTGCAGTACCAGATGGGCCCGCGGCACGCGCCCCAGGTCACGTGGTGCGGCATCCCGGTCACACGGGTGTGGCGCGCTGGCAACCGGGGCGATGTCGCCTCGGTCCTCATAGAGAAGCCGGCGCGGGGCGATTTCATGCCGATCCTGGATGGCGGCTTCAGCCTCCAGTTCAGCCCGCTCCTCGAGTACCGCGAGGGGAGGGGCATGGTGCTGTTCTGCCAGATGGACGTGACGGGTCGCACCGAGAGCGATCCGGCGGCGGAGATCCTGACGGGCAACATTCTCCGGTACGCCGCCCTCTGGCGGCCGTCCCCCGTGCGGCCTGTGACCTACATCGGCGATCCGGCGGGCCGGAAGCTCCTCGAGCGCGCCGGTATCGACGCGGGCACATACCAGGGCGGCGCGTTTCCGGCTGGAAGCATTCTGGTCGTGGGTTCCGGCGGCGGGAGGAGCCTGGCCGGCAACGCCGCAGCCGTGGCCGACTTTCTCAGGGGGGGCGGGCGCGTCTTGGCCGTTGCGCTCGGCCAGCGCGACGCGGACGCCCTTCTGCCCGCGACCGTGAAAATGAAGGACGCCGAGCACATCGGCGCCTACTTCACCCCGTTCGGCAGGGAGTCCCTCCTGGCGGGGGTGAGCCCGGCTGACGTCCACAATCGCGAGCCGAGGGTCATGCCCTTGGTCTCGGCGGGCGCGTCGATCTTCGGCGACGGGGTACTGGCGCAGGCTCGCGCCGCCAACGTCATCTTCTGCCAGCTCGCCCCCTATGAGGTTTCCGGCGCGGAGGGCGCCACCTCCTCCTTCACCGTCACCGGAGACGATGCCGTGGACGGCGGGCACAGCGCGCTCGTCAGCCTGGGCTCGACGACCGACCTGGGCGGCAAACTCGGACAAAAGATCAAGGCGCCCAAGGAAGCCGGCGGGACCTACACCTTCTCGGCGTTCGCCAAGGCCGTGGGCCGCCCGTCCGTCGTGCACCTGGAGGTGGAATGGGATGGGTCGCCCCGGGACCGGGTTGCCAGGAGCGAGGACGTCGAGGTCGGGACCGGCGGGTGGACGGAGCTTCATGTCACCTTCGCAGCCTGGACTTCCTATCCGGAGGGCTGGCTGGCTTCCATGGCGTGCGCGCAGGACGGGGCGAAGTTCCGGGCCGATATGTTCCGCCTTCACGAGGGCGGGTATGTCCCGTGGAAGGCCTCAACCCCAGAGACGGCGGGCACCCTCCCGAACCTTTTCGCGGACCCGAGCTTCGAGAACGGCTCTGCGGCCTGGTCCTTCGACGACAACCAGCAGTATAATGTCCGGAAGACCTACCGGCGGGCCTGCTTCCTCGTGACGCGGCTTCTGGCCAACCTGGGCGGAGCGGGCTCGACTCCCCTGCTGGAGCGCTTCCACCACCCTGTGGCGATGGCCGGGGCGGAGGCCCGGTGGCGCGACGGCCTCTACATGGATGAGCCCGAGGAATGGGATGATCCCTACCGGTTCTTTGGCTGGTAGGGGGATGCCCCGGCCCCTTGCGCACGGAACGTCTGAGGGAGTGAGGCAACCCAGCTATCGCGTACGATCTCCAGCAATGGCTTGCTGACTAGCACATCAAGATTCGGAACCTCACCCAACGGGCATTTTCGCGTTGAAGGCAAGATAAGTTCAGACCTCCTGACATAGGCGGCGATACTTTTCCCGTTTTTCAGAGCGGGGAGCCCGTTTGGGCGTGGGACGGGGGGTGCGGACCAAACCTGTCCGCTTTTTTGATCGGACGGGGGTATACCGGGGTCCATGGCGGATCCCGAAGGACAGGCCGAGTCGTTCCCGATTGCGAGCCCGCCCGCGGGCTCGCAGGTCATCAATGATCGATGTTTGCTGCGCACGGAGACCGGTCGCCGGATGGTGATCGTCTCCGGAATCGTGCTGGCGCATTACGCCGTCGGCGATCGCATGGCCGAAGCCCATGCGAGATTGAGTTTGGTCGAGCAGGGCTGGGCCGATCAGAACGACATCGCGAGAGCGTTTGGCTGTTCTACTCGCACGATACGCCGCGATCAGAGGCGTTTTGAGGAGGGCGGCATGGCCGCGCTTGGCCCCGCCGGTGGGTATCCGAAGGGGCTGCCGCGGGTACGTCTCACACGGAGCGTGGAACGGCTCAAGAGCGAGGGGCACTCCAACCGCGAGATTGCACGGCGGCTGGGCATCCATGAACGAGCCGTGCGCAAGCGGCTGCGCCGCGCGGGTTGGGTCGATTCGGCGCCTGAGCAAAAGCGTTTGTCGTTGGAGGGGCTGGCGGCCCCACTGCCGACACCGGCCATGCCCGATGCCGAGAACAGATGCGGACCAAACCTGTCCGCTGTTTGTGCAGCGGAGGAAGTGCCGCTCTCGTTCGACCGCGATCCGTCGGACCGCCGGGCCGATCGGCTGATGGCGTATCTGGGCATGCTGGAGGACGCGGCGCCGCTGTTCCGCTCGGAGAGCGCCGTGCCTCGCGCCGGAGTTCTGCTGGGGGTCGCCGCGTTGATCCAAACCGGCGTATTCGAGTGCGCCCGCGACGTCTACGGCACGCTTGCTCCCGCCTTCTACGGCCTGCGCACCAGCCTGATGACGATGCTCCTGATGGCGCTGTTGCGGATCAAGCGGCCGGAAGCGTTGAAAGAACACTCTCCGGCCGCATTGGGCCGGATCCTCGGTTTGGATCGCGCTCCCGAGGTGAAGACGCTCCGGCGCAAACTGGCTCGCCTGGCGGCGATGGGCCGCGCCGCCGATTTTGGCCGGGCCCTGGCCGAACGGCGCATCGCCCAGCGCGGCCATGCTCTCGGCTTTCTCTACGTCGACGGCCACGTCCGCGTTTACCACGGCAAGCACACGATCCCAAAGGCCTTTGTGCCGCAGCGCCGCCTGGCCGTTGCGGCCACCACGGATTACTGGGTCAACGACCAGCGCGGGGATCCGCTCTTTGTCGTGACGGCGGAAGCCAACGCCGGCATGGTGAAGATGCTGCCCGTGGTGCTGGAGCAAATCCGCGCCCTGATTGGAAAGCGCCGCGTGACGGTCGTCTTCGACCGCGGAGGCTTCAGCCCCAGGCTGTTTGTTTGGCTGATCGAACACGGCTTTGACGTCCTCACCTATCGCAAGGGCCGGTGCCCTCGGGTGCCCCGCAAACGCTTCCGGCGGCGTGCCGGCCGCTTGGACGGCCGGCGGATCGCCTACGTCCTCGCCGATCAGGAGGTGCGGCTCCTCCGGGGTAAGTTGCGACTGCGTCAGGTCACGCGCCTTCGCGAGCATGATCATCAGACCGCCGTCCTCACCTCCCGCCGAGACCTGCCGGCCCTGGAGGTCGCTTATCGCATGTTCGAGCGCTGGCGACAGGAGAACTTTTTCAAATACCTGGCCGAGGAATACGCATTGGATGCCTTGGCCGAACACGACGCTATCCCCGACGATCCCGCACGCGAGGTGCCCAACCCGGCACGCAAGGCCCTTGATGAGCCCATCCGCGCCGCTCGAACCGAGCTCCTGCGCCTGCAGGCGGAGTACGGTCTGGGCGCTTTCGTTCAACTCGAGGGCGAAGCCGGTGCCGTCACGCTCCGCAGCCTGAAAAACGTCCAAGCCTCCTTGGCACGAACCGTCCGCTCCGCGCTTCAACGCCTCAAAGACCTCCAAGCCAAGCGGGCCAAGCTGCCCGCCCGCGTCCCCGTCCGACAGGCCGTCCGCGAAGAGGCCAAGCGTCTTGCGCCCGAGCGCCAGCTCTTGATGAACCTGATCAAAATGGTCGCTTATCAAGCCGAGAGCGACTTGGTCGCTATGATCCAACCCCACTACCGGCGGGCCGCCCAGGAAGGCCGCACGCTCATCCAGTCCGCCTTGGCGGACGCCGCCGATCTGGCGGTCACCGATCACGAACTCCAGGTGCGTCTGCATCCTCTCAGTTCCCTTCATCGAACCCGTGCCATTGCTGCCCTATGCGACGAGCTGAATCGCTCGCCCGTCTTCTTCCCGGGTTCGCGTCTGCGCCTCCACCTCTCGGTCGCCACCCCGGCCAATTGACCCAAAAGCGGACATTTTGACGGGGGCTATGTCAGGAGGTCTGAAGTTGGTGAGGAGCAGCCCTGGCGGAGAGGGCAGCAACTGCATGGCAGCCATTTTTTGCGGCCATTTGGCGGAGCAAAACGTGCCACCAATTGCGGCATTTGGTGGAGGCAACGGCGAGCTTGAGTGTGGGTTTTCCGGCAGCGTGGCTTAAGACGGCTGCGCAGGAAAAGAAGCGCCAGCGAAGGGTGGTCAGTTTGGCGCGTTGGGGTTGCCCGAGTCGGCGTTGTAGGCCGACGCAAAGGTTGTAGGCTCAGATTGCCAGGTGGCAGGCCGCCTCTGTTGCCCGGAACGAGCGGCAGCACAGGCCATTCAGGCCGAACTGGGTGCCGAGTTCCTTGATCCGGTTCTCGATGTCGGCGCGCTCGTTGTAACGGCGCCACACTTCGAGGGCGCTGACTATGGAAGGCAGGTTGGTACGCAGGGCCTGGAACCTGTAGCCGGGCACCTTCAGAAAAAACTTGCCGCCGGCCAAGGGCCGCTCGGCGATGCGCTGGCGCAGGACGACAAGCCGAACCCCCTCTTCGGTGAGGTCCTGCACCTCGGTCGCAGTCCACGCAGCATCATCATGGCGGCAGAGCGTGTGCACCAGCGAGCGCAGCGCTGCCGTCATGATGTAGCTCAGTCCCCCGGCCTCCAACTCGCCGATCATCCCGTGAGGGCAGAAGCCGGAATCGGCGCGCACTAGGCCTATCCGTACGGCGGCCGGCAGCCGATGCCTGATGAATCCGAATGAAACCCGGGCACCCAATGCCTGTCAGAGGGACCCGAATGCCACTCTCCCAGATAATGAGATCGCCCGCCCTGATGCCCCGCGGGTTTGCCGCCGCTGCATTGATCCTGCTTTGCGGGTGCGCCACGACCCATGCTCCTAGCGTTGCAGAACTCCGCGCCAGCGCCGAAGACGGAGACACAAGCGCCCAAGTGGACCTCGGGGACGCTTATGCTTCGGGGAGGGGCGTAGCCCAAAGCTATGCCGAGGCCGCACGATGGTATGCGCGCGCCGCGGACGGCGGCGACCAGGCTGCGCAGTGCGATCTCGGGACCCTCTATCTGGGCGGCGAGGGCGTGGCCAAGGATTACGCCAAGGCGGTCGAGCTTCTGAAAAAATCTGCGGCACAAGGATTTCCCAAGGCTGAGTTCAGCCTGGGGCTCGTGTACCTAGGCGGGTTGGGCGTATCCCGGGATCTGGTCGCCGGCCAGCAATGGTACCTGAAGGCGGCTGAGCACGGTTATCCCGAGGCCATGCTGAGCCTCGGAGTGATCTATCACGATGGAATCGGTGTGACGTGCAACCTGGTCGAGGCCTACAAATGGGTGAATCTGGCGGTCCATTTCACGGATGAGGGCTACGACCCTAGGATAAGGGCTCGCGTGCGGGACGCCCTCGAGAAGCTGAAGCCCCAGCTTTCCAGGCAGGAGCTGCAGGAAGCCGAAAGGAGATCCGAGGAATGGTTTGAGGTTTACCAGGAGAGCTAGGGGTGTGCGGTTCCAGGGCGGACCGCGGAGTCCAACCCGACGCAAGGGCCGAACGGAGGCCACCGCCCTGGCGCAGCGGCGAGGCGGCCCCCTGCTTCAGGAGAGGATTCCCGGGCGTTGGGGCCAGGGCTCAAACGCCCCCGTTCAGGGCTTCAGCATGCAGCAATGCTTGTATTTCTTGCCGCTCCCGCAGGGACACGGGTCGTTCCTGCCCGGTTTGGGGGCCGCCTGCTTGAACGGCGCCGGTCCCTCGCGCAGGGCGCGGGTGTAGGTCCAGGAGCCGTTCTCGCGCGCAAACTCCGCCTTTTCGTGGAGGACATGCTCGACCCCTGACTCTGTCCCGTAGGCCGAAAAGTCGACAAAGGCCAGGTCCGGGGTCCGGCCGGCGCCGTGCTCGTGGACCACAAGGCGCGTCCAGACGATCGCCGGCTGCTGCGGATCGGCGACATAGGGCAGGTGTGCCGTGGGTTTGTATGTGCGGTGGAGGAACCCGAAGTCGCGTTCCACGTGCGCCGTGAAGCGTGCGCGCATGAGCTCCTCGGCGGTCGCAGCGAGGCGCTGACCGGCCAGGATGGGCCCGCAGCAGTCTGCCTTGGGCTTGCCGCTGCCGCAGGGGCAGCTGGAGGCTGTGGATTTCGGATCGGGGGTGCTCGGCTGACTGGCCATCCGAGTACATTGCGGACCGTCGCGGACCCGGGCGAGGGGAAATTCGGGCAGCTTGGGGTGATCAGGCCTGCGGCGCCTTGAAGTCGAAGGGTATCCTGACCTTCACGTCGACGGGCTTTCCTCCCCGATGCGGGGCCTTGAAGATCCACTGCGCCACGGCCGTGGCCGCCGCCCAGCCGAAGTCCATGTTGGTCGCGGAGACGATGTTGGGCAGACGCGCCCGGCCGTCGCGGTCGATGATGAACTCAATCTCGGCGTGGCCGGCGGGGCGACCCTGGGAGAGGAGCCCGGCCGGGTACACCGGAGCGACGCGGTATATGGGCGTCAGCCTTTCGTCGAGGCCCTGCGCGCTGCCGATCTGCTTGTTGCGCAGCGCCGCCACGAGCCGGGCCACCGGGTCGCTGTCGTCCGCCGCCGTGGGCGCCAGGGCCGGAAAGTCCGCGTGCTGGAGCAGCTGGACCGGCACGGGCTTGATTCCGTCCGATACGGTCGCAAATACCGTGGCCTCAAGTGCGGACACGAGGGCGCTGCCGAACTCGGGATTGGTCGCCGCCCGCAGCTCCACATCGCGCGTGCGTCCATCCTCGCCAACGGTGAAGGCCACGGTTGCCGAGCCGCCTTCGCCTTTCAGGAGCAGGTCCAGCGGGAGAACCGGGTCCGCGACGACGATGGGCTTGGGCTGGAGGGCGGGGGGCGTGCCGTCGGGCGAGGTGATTTGGTTCGCTGCAAGCACGTCGGCCGTGCTCGCAGCCAACGCGTTGAACGTCACGTCTCCGGCGATCTCGGACTTGACGGGCAAGTCGCCCTGCATCGCGGGCGTGAACTCCCACTGGTCGATGGAGAGCAGCGCCGGGATCACGAAGTCCGCATGGCTTGCCGCGATGACGCGGATGGCGCTCGCCTTGCCGTCGGAGCCCACACTGCACTTGAAGCGCACCAGGCCCGAAATCTTCCGCGCGTTCAGCGAGTCGGGATAGTCCGCCGCATAGGTCGCGCTCTGCTTTGCGGGGGTGCGCGGCGACGGCTGGGGCGTCTGGTTCGGCGGGGGGACGATTCCGGGCTTCTTCTTCTTGGCCTCGTCGGCCGGTGAGAACATCACCGGGGCGTCGAGCGAGCACGCCACCGCCTTTCCGTCATCCAGGGCGGGCGTGAATCGCCATTGTCTCGCGGCCGCAAGCGCCGCGGCACCCAGCCTGGGGTCGTCGGCCTCCAGGATTCGCGCCGAGGCCACGTCTCCCTTCTCGTCGACAACCATGCGGACGACAGCAATCCCGCCCACCTTCTGTTGCAGCGCATCGGGCGGATAGACCGGCGGCGCCCAGGTCCGCAGCAAGGCGGTCCCTGAAAGCGGCAAGGCGGTTTGGGGGGGTGCGGCGACGGTGTCCGCTGCGGTCCGCTGCGGCAGGGCGAGCGCAAGGACGCAGAGGAGCAGGCACAGGCGGACAAGGCTTCGGGGCCTTGGAGCCCTTGGCGTCGTGAGGAAATGGCGGGCTGCCCGGTGTCGGTTCATGCCTCGAGGGGAGTCACCCAAATCCGCACGAGTCGCCCGTCCTTTGCGAGAGTATTCACGGGTGCCGGCGGCAACCCGCTCAGCGCTTGCGCATCGACTCAAACGCGATGCGGGCGCCGTGCGGCAGCTTGGTGGCGAACGCGGTCAGGAGCTTGTACCTCCAACCCGGGACCACGTAGAGCTTTCCGCGGCGCAGGCCGTCCAGCGAGGCCTCGACGACGTCGTTGGCATTGAGCCAGAAGCTCCTCGGGGCCCGGCTCTCCCGCGAGACCCCCATCGTGTCGTGGAACTCCGTGTACGTGAAGCCGGGGCAAAGCGCCTGGACCGTCACCTTGGAGCCGATGCTGCGCAGGTCGAGATGGAGGCCCTCGGTGAAGGCAGTCATCCAGCTCTTTGTCGAGCCGTAGCTGCCCGAGCCCGTGCCGCGGATGAATGCGGCGACGGAGGCGACGTTGATGATGGCTCCCCGGTCCCTAGGCACGAGCACCCGCAGCGCGGCGTGGCAGAGCCGCAGCGTGGCCATGACATGGAGCCGGTGCATCCGCTCGTGGGGGGCGAGGTCGCCCTCCCAGAAAAGCCCGCTCACTCCGAAACCCGCGTTGTTGACGAGGAGCTCGAAGCGCGGCTCGGACTGCAGCCGCCCTGCGAGGGTGTCAACGTCGCGCTCGATCTCGAGGTCGAGGGCGAGCACCTGCGCCTTCGCGCCCGATTTGGCCAGCTCCACGGCCAGCGCCCCCAGCTTGTCCTCCCTGCGCGCCACCAGCAGGAGGTCATGGGTCGGGGCCAGCTTCCGGGCAAACACCTCCCCGAGTCCGCTCGAGGCGCCGGTGATTACGGCCAGGGGCCGGGATGAGGGTGGGGGTGCGGGTTCGGTCGACGGCATGGTTCCCAAGGATGGGACGGGCCGGCCGAGTTTGGCAACGCCCCTCGGCCCTGGTTTCGGATGGAGGATGGCGTTGCAGTTGCACCGGCTTCGACCCAGGTGTGAGCGATGACGTACACACCCGACCGCGCGCACACCGCGGTCCTTGTCATGGACTACCAGGCTGGCATTGTCGGCAATTTCGCGGGCAGCGACCAGGCCGGCCTGCTCGAGCGGGCGCAGTCCGTGATCACGGCGTCCAGGACAGCCGGGATCGTGGTCATTTACGTGGTGATCGGCTTTCGCGCCGGCTATCCCGACATCAGCCCGCGCAATGCGGCGTTCAGCGGGGTCAAGCAGATGGGGATATTCACCCCGGGTGACCCGAACGCGGAGGTCCATTCCGCTGTCGCTCCCCATCAGGGGGACATCCTCGTCACGAAGAGGCGCGTAAGCGCCTTCGCGGGGAGCGACCTTGAACTCGTCCTGAGGTCGAAGGGCATCGAAACCCTTGTTCTCATGGGCATCGCCACAAGCGGGGTGGTCCTATCGACCCTGCGCCAGGCCGCGGATTCCGACTACGGGATCATTGTTCTCTCGAACTGCTGCGCCGACCGCGATCCCGAGGTGCATCGCTGCCTCATGGAGAAGGTGTTCCCGCGACAGGCCAAGGTGATGACGGGCGAGGAGTTCAGACAGAGCCTCTGAAGGCTCCACGCGGGCCGTTTTGGCGGACTTTCTTGCCCGGGGCCTCGAACGTCGCCCTGGCACTGGCCGCCCTGTTCCTCAGCCGCAGGACCTCGACTTGGATTTCGTCGCGTGTCGTCGGAAAGGAGCAGGTCCTCGACCTCCTGCGCGGGATGAACCAGGCGTCGGTGGGTTAAGGGCAGGGTGGCCTCCGGCGAATTGGGGAACGGCTTGCGCGCCCGGGATTGACTAAGTTTTGTGTTCCGACGGACTGGGGGGCCCCCCCCCCCCCCCCCCCCCCCGGAAAATGAACTTAGCGCGCATTTCGGCCGCTGCCCTGTTGCTCACGTCCCCGCATCTCGGAGCTGCGCCCAAAAGCACGGCCGACCTTCTGTTCAGCACCCGTTGGTTCCGGGGCCTGGAGCTCGCGCCCGACGGCCGGCATGTGGCGTGGGTCGAGGATCGCCCGAACGCGGACCGGACGCCCACCGAGAACTCGGCCCTCTACGTCCGCGACATGGAGGGTGGGCAGCCCCGGCGGATCTCGGCCGGCGACGGGACGGTGCTGGCCGCCGAGCGCGACCCTGCGTGGTCGCCCGACGGCAGGCAGCTGGCCTTCCTCTCGGATGCTGCGCAGAAGCAGCAGCGTCAGCTCTACCTTGTTCCCGCCTCCGGGGGACGGCCCCGCTGCCTCACCCACCTCAAGGGCTATGTCGCCCACGTGAAATGGTCGCCCGACGGGGGGACGATCGCGGTCCTCAACATCGCGGACTCGACGGCGGCCGCGGGCGCGGTGGAGGCCGAGGTGCAGAAGTCGGGCGAGGTGGGCGAGCACGCGTTCGAGGAGAGGCTGCTGCTGGTCGACGCCGCAACCGGCGTGACGCGCGCCGTGACCCCCGCGGACACGTACGTTTACGAGTTTGACTGGGCGCCGGACAGCCGGCGCATCGCCATCATCTCCGCCAAGGGCAACGGGGACAACAACTGGTGGGTGGCCCGTCTGCAGGTGGTCGATGCCGCGAGTGGCGAGATGCGCGAGCTCTTCAAGCCCAGCACGCAGATTGCCGTGCCGCGCTGGGCGCCCGACGGCCGCTCGGTGGCCCTGATCCAGGGCCTGATGAGCGACGCGGGCTCCACGGGCGGCGAGATCTGGCTGGTCCCCGCCGACGGCGGCGCCCCGCGCAACCTGACGCCGGGAAGGGGGAGTTCCCCCGCTTGGCTGGCGTGGGAGTCGCGGACTGGGGGGCTGCTGTTCAGCGAGTCCGCCGACGGGGGAAGCGCCGTCTGCGAGCTTGATGTCGGCACGGGCCGGGTGACGCCGCTCTGGGCGGGAGACGCCAAGTTCGACTGCGGCCTTGGCACCGAGATGCTCAGCATCTCGCTGGCCCGCGACGGCAAGACGAGCGCCGTGGTGCTCTCGTCGTTTGACCAGCCTCCCGAGATCTGGGCCGGCCCCCTGGGGAAATGGGCGCCCCTCACCTCCCTCAACGGGGGGCTCCGCCGAAGCTGGGGCCGCTCCGAGAAGATCAAGTGGAAGAGCGAGGGCTTCGAAGTGCAGGGCTGGCTCATGTACCCCGGGACCTTTGAGCAGGGCAGGCGCTACCCGCTCATTGTCAGCATCCACGGAGGCCCCGCCGCGCAGGCGATCGCGGGCTGGCCCGGCCCCGGCAGCTTTGCGGCGGTCCTTGCGGCCGAGGGTTACTTTGTGTTCGTCGCGAACCCGCGCGGCAGCTACGGCCAGGGCGAGGCCTTCACGGCCGCGAACAAGCGCGACTTCGGTTACGGCGACTTCCGCGACATCATGGCGGGGCTCGACCAGGTCGAAAGGACGGTGCCGATCGACGAGAGCCGGGTCGGGGTGACCGGCTGGAGCTACGGCGGCTATTTGACCATGTGGGCGGTCACCCAGACAGGCCGCTTCCGCGCGGCCGTCTCGGGCGCAGGGGTGGCCAACCTCCTCAGCTATTATGGGGAGAACCAGATCGACGAGTGGATGATCCCGTACTTTGGTGCGTCCGCGTACGACGACCCCGCGGGCTACGCAAGGTGCTCGCCGATCACCTTCATAAAGAACGCGCACACGCCGACGCTCATCCTTGCGGGCGACAGCGACAAGGAGTGTCCCGCGCCGCAGTCCTATGAGTTCTGGCACGCATTGAGGACGCTGGGCGTGGAGGCGAGGCTAGTCGTCTACGCGAACGAGGGGCACCATTTCAACAATCCGGCCGACGCCCAGGACCTCCTCGACCGGACCGTCGATTGGTTTGGGACGCATTTGCGCTAGCCGAAGGGGACCCCTACGGATCCCTAGTGCAGGTGGTACTTGCGGATTAGCTCCCTGGCCCGGTCCATCGGGAAGCCTGGGTATCCGGGGACCGCATTGCGGCTCGGGAAGGGGTCCTCGACGAGCACCCGGTGCACCTCGCTGCCGCGCCACACGCTCCAGCTCGACATCTCCTCGTTCCACAGCCTGCAGCACACCACGCCGATCGAGAGGAGGAGGGCAGCGAGCGCGCCCCTGCGCGCCAGGGACGGAAGGGGGACCCTATCCCAGGCCCGCGACAGGGCGAAGCCGGCGAGCGGAAGAATCGCGATCAGCGAGGCGTACTGGTAGCGCGATGAAACCGCCGTCGGTAGGCCCGCATTGTAGCGTCCGATCCCGAGAAGGACGGCGTTCGCGATGTCGAACAGCACGAGCGAGGCAAAGAAAGCCCGCGGCTTTCCAGAGCTGTGCCTGAGTGCCCAGGCGATCAGGCCTGTCTTCGCAAGGCCCAGAAGGAGCAGCGTCCTCCATCCGCGGGAGCCGATGTAGAACAGGATGAGCGCAGGGTTGAAACAGTAGTACCAGAGGCCGTAAAGGGCCGCCTCGGCGCCATGGCCCGCCATGTGCCTGTGGTTTCCCTCCGCCTCAAGAGCGATCAGCAGCCCCATGGCCACGGACGGCAGGAGGTAAAGCGCCGCGTGGGCGAGCCTCCGCAAGGGACGCTCGGTGCTTACGCCTCGCTCGGGCCACAGGGTGATGCAGGCCAGCACGGGGCCCGTGAGGACGCCCTTGACGAAGGTGAGCACGCTGGCCGCCACCCATGCGATCGTGACCGGACGAAAGCGCGGGCGCAGGACGTTGTCCAGGGCCAGCAGCATGAAGGTCAGCGAGAGCACGACCGACCATTCGATCGAGAACGCGAGGGTCTCTGTCGTCGACGGCGCCAGGCCGAAGACCACCTGGGCCAGCAGCACGGCGGCCCATGAAAGACCGCATGTGCGCATGACGCGGCCCAGGAGAAACACGTTGAGGGCGTGGTTTAGCCACACCAAGGCGATCATCGCGCCGTACGAGCCATCGAAAAGGAACATGCAGCCGCCCCACATCAGCTTGAACAGCGGCACGAAGTTCTCGCCGTAGAAGGTCCACATCCACCGCCAGAACCCGAGGCGGTCGATCAGGTTGACCTGGTCGATGTCATCGCCGAACCAAAACATCCTTTCAAACAGGCCGCGGCAGGCGACGAACGGCGCGAGGGACGCGAGCGCAGGGACAAACAGGATCCAGCGCTCCAGCACCTGCGCCCCGCCGGCCTCGGCAACCCGGCCGCGGGCGCCGCCGGCCAGATCGCGCGCGCGCGGATCCTCATCAGGCAGCGGGTCGGGCGTAGGGACGTCCAAGGGTTGCACTGTGACGTTCTGACAGCCTGTTGGCGAGAATCCGCCATCGTCGCGGGACCGGCCGCCTCACTTTGACGGGGCCCGCCAGACGCGGACGTAGTCGATCCGGAACTCCGCGGGGAATATCCCGTCGTCGATGCCCTGCCTGCCGCCCCAGTCGCCGCCGAGCGCGAGATTGACGATCAGGTACATGGGGGAGTCGAAGGGCCAGTGCTCGCGCCCCAAGCCGTCGTTCGCGAACTCCGACACCTTTTCGCCATCGAGGAAAAACTCGATGCGCTCGTGGGTCCATATCATGCCGTAGCGATGGAAGTCGGCCCAGGGCCTGTCGAGAACCACGGCCTTGCTGCGCTGGGTCTTGAGCACGTGGTTGAAGGCGCCCGTGTGGACGGTGAAGTGGATCGTCGTGGGGTCCCAGCCGACGTTCTCCATCAGGTCGATCTCGCCCCCGTGGGGCCACCTGTCGGTGGCCGACTCGGGGAGCAGCCAGAGTGCCGGCCACGTCCCGCGGCCCGTGGGGATCCTCGCCCGGATCTCGACCTTGCCGTACGTGAAGGAGAATTTCCCCCGGGTCGTCAGGCTCGCCGAGGTGTACCCGGCACTCTTCCACTCCTCGCGGCGCCCCGTGATGACCAGCTGCCCGTCCTCGACCCGGGCGTTTTCCCTGCGGTCCGCCGCGTAGTACTGAGCCTCGTGGTTGCGCAGGCGCCCCTTTTCGTAGCTCCATCGGGTGGCGGAGGGCGCCGGCCCCTGCGAGAACTCGTCGCTCCACAGGGGAACCCAGGCGCCGCTTGCGTAGCGCGCGGCGGCCTCTGGGGGGCCGGGTTTGAACGCCTCGGCGGACGAGGCCCCCAGACCCGCTGGCGGGGAGGGGGTGTCCGCCCGGGCGACCGAGGCGAGCGCCAGTGCGGAAAGGGCCCGGGCGAGGGAACGGATGCGCGCGAGATTCACGGATCCCCGATACGTCCATGGGGGAAAAAGGGAAAGCGTATTCCGGCCTTGCGAAACCATGATTGGCCGCGCTGCATACGATCCGCCAGTCGTGCATGGCACGCATCTGGCTGATAGCCCCCCCCCGGGCGGGGGGCCGGGGGGCC
>Ga0302279_10004871_pt1 | contig 15410 bp, 17 predicted proteins | sample III_Bog_N3_3_FD_194541 | JGI IMG/M metagenome (GOLD analysis project Ga0302279, IMG submission 194541) | Peat permafrost microbial communities from Stordalen Mire near Abisko, Sweden - III_Bog_N3_3 | ecosystem: Environmental > Terrestrial > Soil > Wetlands > Peat | place: Sweden: Abisko...
CAACGTCTTCGCGAGTTCGGTCTTGCCGACACCGGTTGGGCCCAGGAAGATGAACGAACCGCCAGGACGCTTGGGGTCCTTCAGGCCCGCACGCGTACGGCGAATTGCTCGACTGAGTGAGTTGACGGCCTCTTCTTGGCCGACGACGCGCTTGTGGAGCTCTTCTTCCATGCGCAACAACTTCGAGGTCTCTTCCTCGGTCAGGCGGTAGACGGGAATCCCCGTCCACACGGCCAGCACCTCGGCGATGGTCTCTTCGTCGACGAGGTCGAAAGTGGCCCCGCCCGAGGCGAGCACCGTCGCGTCGAGTTCGTCACGCTTGGCGACGAGGTCGCGCTCTTGCTCTTCGAGCGCCTTCGCCTGCTCGAGCGCGCCCGAGTCCATGGCGGACTCTTTGTCCTTGCGTAGGCGGTCGATGTCGGCGTCGAACTTCTTCTGCGCCGGCGGGGTGTCCATGCGTCGGATGCGCAGGCGACTGCCGGCCTCGTCAATGAGGTCGATCGCCTTGTCGGGCAAGAAGCGGTCCGAGATGTAGCGGTCGGACATGTTGGCCGCGGCGATGAGTGCCTGGTCGGTGATCTTGACGGCGTGGAACTCCTCGTAGACCTCGCGCAGGCCCTTCAAGATCTCAATGGTCATAGCGACCGAAGGCTGTTCGACCTTGACGGGCTGGAAGCGCCGCTCGAGAGCGGCGTCTTTTTCGATGTGCTTGCGGTACTCGTCGATGGTCGTCGCACCGACGGTCTGGAGCTCACCACGGGCCAGCATGGGCTTCAAGATCGACGCGGCGTCGATGGCGCCTTCGGCGGCGCCGGCGCCGACGAGCGTGTGGATCTCGTCGATGAAGAGGATGATGTCCCCGCGGGTTCGGATCTCCTTAAGAACCTTCTTCAGGCGCTCTTCGAAGTCACCGCGGTACCTCGAACCGGCGACGAGTGCCCCGAGGTCGAGGGTGTAGAGCTGCTTGTCGGCCAAGGTGACCGGCACCTGGTTGGCGACGATGCGCTGGGCGAGGCCTTCGACGATGGCGGTCTTGCCGACGCCGGGCTCACCGATCAGCACCGGGTTGTTCTTGGTGCGGCGCGAAAGGACCTGCATGACGCGCTCGACTTCTTTTTCGCGCCCGACCAGCGGGTCGAGCTTGCCCTCGCGGGCGAACTGGGTGAGGTTGCGACCGAACTGGTCGAGGACGGCCGAACCGCCCGTCGCCTCAGGGTCACTCTTGGAAGAACCGCTGGACGAGGCCGCACCGGCCTCCTTGCCCGCTTGACCCGACATCATCTGGATGACTTGGGTGCGCACGCGAGCCATGTCCGCGCCGAGGTCGTTCAAGACCTGCGCCGCGACGCCCTCGCCCTCGCGCACGAGGCCGAGCAGCATGTGCTCGGTACCGATGTAGGAGTGGCCGAGTTGGAGTGCTTCGCGCAAGGACAGTTCTAAGACCTTCTTCGCGCGCGGCGTGAAGGGGGGCGATCCGGGAGAGGGGTTGGTATTGGCGCCAATCGCCTCTTCGACCTTTTCGCGTACGACGTCAAAGGTGACACCCAGGGCGTCGAGCGCCTTGGCCGCCACGCCCTCACCCTCGCGAATCAGGCCCAGCAGGATGTGCTCGGTGCCAATAAACGCGTGATTGAGATCGCGGGCTTCTTCCTGTGCGAGTACGAGTACTCGTCGGGCCCGGTCTGTGAAGCGCTCAAACAATGGTCGTCCTTTGTGTCTCTTGTTGAAAAGTGTAATGGTCCGCAGACCCAATTAGGTCGAGCCCTCGGACCTCGAACTTTGTTGCAATTAAGGTGTAGACGTGAATCCGCACGAGATACTTGGGCTCGCGTCAGTCGACCATGATCTGATCGAACTCGAGGTCGTGCTCGAGGAGTCTGTCGTCTTCGGGGACGCCTACCTCGACTCCGTCACCACGCATCTCATCCACGCCGGCGGGAAGCGCCTGCGCCCGCTCCTCGCCCTCGCCTCGGCCACGAGCGGAGAACGTCCCGCCACGCGCGAGGACCTCTTAGGCGGCGTCTCACTCGAGCTCATGCACTTAGCGTCGCTCTACCACGACGACGTCATGGACGAGGCCGAGATCCGACGCAACGTCGACAGCGTGAACGCTCGCTACGGCAACCTGATCGCCATCGTCGCGGGTGACTACCTCATGGCGAGATCCGCCGGCATCGCGGCCGACCTCGGCGCCGAGTCCGCGAGCCTCATGGCGCGCACTCTCGCGTGGCTAACTCGTGGTCAGGTCTCCGAGGTGCGCACCGCCTTCTCGCTGGAGCGCACCGAAGCGGACTACTTCGAGGCCATCGAAGGCAAGACCGCGACGCTGATGTCCTCGAGCTGTCGCATGGGCGCGATGACGGCCAATCATTCCGCCGAGGCCACCGAAGCCCTGACCGAGTTCGGGCGCTGTTTCGGCATGGTGTACCAGTTGCGCGACGACATCTTGGACCTCACCGCGACCGACAACCAACTCGGCAAACCCGCGGGTCAAGACCTCGCCGAGGGTATCTACAACCTCCCCACGCTCTTCGCTCTGGCGGACGCAGGTGTGGGCGATGAACTGCGCGGGCTGCTCGGACGGCCCTTGGACGATGACGAGCGCGAACGCGCCCGCAAACTCGTGGTGGCGACCGACGGCATCGAACGAACCATCGCGTCGGCGAAGCGCTACCTCGACCTCGCCCACGAGGCGCTCTGGGTGCTGCCGAGCGCGGGGCTACGCGTGGGCTTCACGAAACTCATCGCCTCGCTGCTCGAGGACCTCCCGACGTACTAGTCGCGCAGCGGTTTCAACGTCGGGAACGCAATGATCTCTCGAAGGTTGGACTCGTCAGCGAGTAGCACCGCCAGTCGGTCCATGCCAATCCCAAGTCCCGCCGTGGGTGGAAGTCCCCACTCCAGCGCCCGGATGTAGTCCTCGTCGATCGGCATCGTTTCGTCCTCTCCCGCGGCGGCGAGTCGCGCCTGGTCTTCGAAGCGGGCGCGCTGCTCGTCGGGATCATTGAGCTCGCTGAAGCCGTTCGACAATTCTCGGCCCGCCGCGTAGGACTCGAATCGTTCGGTGATCTCGGGATCACGACGATGACGACGAGAGAGCGGAGAGACCTCAACCGGATACTCAGTGACGAAGGTCGCGTCCCACAGTCCCTCCTCAGACGTGTTCTCGAAGAGTTCTGCGAGACAGCGTCCCGCGCCCCAGGAAGCGTGCACGTGGACCCCACGTTCTCGTAAGTATCCCGCGAGCTCTTCGCGCGGCGTGTGCACCGAGACCTCGACGCCGAGCGCTTCGCTGGCGAGCTCGGCCATCGGCCGACGAGCCCACGGCGTGGTGAGGGAGAGTTGTCGACCCTGGTACTCAATCTCGGTGGTACCGAGTACGTCCATGGCGACGCCCGCAACGAGCTCTTCGGTGAAGGACATCATGTCCTCGAAGTCCCAGTACGCGGCGTAGAGCTCGAGCATCGTGAACTCGGGGTTGTGACGAGGACTGACTCCCTCGTTGCGAAAGACGCGACCGAGCTCGAAGACGCGCTCGAAGCCCCCGACGACCAGACGCTTCAACCACAACTCGGGTGCCACCCGCAGATAGAAGTCGCTGTCGAACGCGTTGTGGTGCGTGACAAAGGGCCGCGCTGATGAACCGGAGGGTATCGGATTCAAGATCGGCGTTTCTACCTCCATGAATCCGGCGGCCCAGCAGCGCTCACGCACCGCACGAATCATGGCGCTACGACGCTGGAGCGATTGACGCGACGTCTCATTGGCCCAGAGGTCGGCCTCACGGTGTCGATAACGCAGGTCGAAGTCCGCGATGCCGGCCCACTTGTCACCGAAGTTGTGTTTGGCTTCGGCGAGGCGCTCCCACGTGGCGACCTTGACCGACAGCTCGCCGCGCTTGGTGCGCACGACTTCACCCTCGACCCCGACCCAGTCACCCAGGTGCAGTCGTGAGAAGTCGTCGAAGTCGGCGGCGACCGATTCGAGCGCGAAGAGTTGGATCTCGCCCGAGGAGTCGCGCATCGTGGCGAAGGCCAACTTGCCCTGACGACGCAGCAACATGATGCGTCCCGCGACGTGGACCCGCTCGCCGGACTCCTCGCCGTCAGTCAGAAACGAAAACTTGCCCTGCAGGGCCGCGGCGTAAGCGTCGTGGGCGAATTGGTAGGGCGAGGTCACGTGTCTTCTTTCTGGTGATTCCTTTCATGAACGATACGCAATCCGTGCAAGGTCAACCACGGTTCGACGATGCGCACGTGTTTGGTGTTCGGGGCGATCAGGCCCGCGAGTCCCCCGGTGCCGATCACCGTCGCCTCGCCAATCTCTTCCAAGATGCGTTCGACGACGCCGTCGACTTGCGCGGCGAAGCCGTAGAGCACGCCGCTTTGGATCGATTCGACGGTGGAACGCCCAATGACCGAGCGCGGGCGGACCAGTTCTACTGATCGCAGCGCGGAGGCGTGGGAGTAGAGCGCCTCTAAGGAGATCGCGACCCCGGGCGCGATGGCGCCGCCCAAGTACTCCCCGCGTTCGCTGATGACGTCAAAGACGGTGGCGGTGCCCATGTCGACGATGATCGAGGCGCCGGGGTAGAGGTCGTAGGCGCCGACGGCGTCAGCGATGCGATCGGCGCCGACCTCTCGCGGGTTGTCGTAGAGAATCGGCATGCCCGACTTGGTGCCCGGGCCGATGACCGTAAGTTCGAGATCGGAGAACCACCGTTTGGCCATGCGGCGAAGTTGCGTGGTCACCGCGGGCGCCGATGAACAGATCGCGATCTCGGTCACCGCAGTTCGCAGGTCCAACCCTTCTAAGTCGAGGAGTTGGGTGAGCACCATCGCGTGCTCGTCCGGCGTGCGCTCGACGACCGTCGAGGTTCGCCAGTGAAAGGCCAGACCGTGTTCGCCACTGGCGCGCGCAAAGCCCATCGCGTCGGGCGCGTCGGCCCCCGCGTTGCCAAAGAGCCCGACCAGCGTCTCGGTGTTACCAACGTCCATCGCTAAGAGCACGCGACCTCCCCCTTGATCTCGACCGGCGCGTTGTCAAGTAACCGCACGCCCTCGACGACGCCCGCGACCAGCGCCCGACGTTCGCCCGTCTCCTCGTCCGAGGACGGCAGCAACGTCGAGGGATCGACGACGTCGGCGTAGGCGACGTCGATCCCCGACTCCTCCATCACCGCGCGCATGGTGGCGCGTGCCTCACTCGCGCTCATCAACGCCGCGTTCGCCGCCGCGAGGGCGCGAGAGAAACCGAGCGCGCGGGGCCGACCCAGGGCGGAGAGTCGGACGTTTCGCGAGGAGAACGCCAGGCCGTCCACGTCGCGGATGATCGGGCGACCGACGACGTCGATGTCGAAGGCGAGGTCGCGGGTCATCTGGCCAATCACGGCTAACTGCTGGAAGTCCTTCTCGCCGAAGTAGGCGCGACAGGGTCCGGTGACGATGAAGAGTTTGGCGACGACACTGGCCACGCCGTCAAAGTGTCCGGGACGTCCCGCCCCTTCGAAACGCTCACCCAGCGCGCCCACGCTGACGGTGGTCGCTGTGGCGTCGGGATAGTCGGGCCACATCTCGCTAAGGCTCGGTGCGACGAAGCAGTCGACGCCGTTCTCGCGGGCGAGGGCGCGATCGAGGTCCGGGGTCGCGGGGTAGCGCGCGAAATCGTCCGCGTCGTTGAACTGGCGAGGGTTCACGAAGCTCGTCACGAGCACGACGTCGCACTCGGCCTTCGCGGCACGAAAGAGTGAGACGTGACCTTCGTGGAAGGCGCCCATGGTGGGCACGAGCCCGAGGACCCGACCCGCGTCGCGTTGCGCTTCGGCGTACTCGCGCCACGCGGCGACCTCGTTGAGTTCGATCACGTCAGGCGAGCGCGCTGAGGCGTCGTCGTTCGGCGACGTCGAAGGCGACGTTCGCCATCGCGACGTACGCGCCGCGCTCGGACTCGGGGATCGCCGCGAGGTGCGCGTCGATGGTCGCCATATCGGCGCGCGACGCGGGCCCGGTCAAGGCCCGGTCGACGCCCATCGCCGCGACGTCGCTCAGCGCTTGTTGGGCGAGGGGTAAGAAGTCCTCCAGCGTCAGTCCCGCCGACTCGGCGAGCACCCGGACGTGGCCCATCAGCGCCACCAGGTGGTTCGCCGCAACGCTGGCGGTCGCGTGGTAAAGCGCGCGCTGCTCGTCACTCAAGTGGAGGACTCGACCCTGGAGCGACGCGACGACCTCTTCGACTAATGCGTCGCCCCCGACGCTGTAGAGGGCGCCGCGAAGGCGAGCCGCTCCGAGGTCACGGTTCGGCATGGCAACGAGGGGATGGAGGAAGGCGCTGCGGGGGTGGCGCGCGAGTTCCGCGAGGCCCCGCGAGCCCGCCACGTGTGCGACGACGACGTCGCGACGTGGCGCCAACGTGGCCGACACCGACTCGATCGCGTCGTCGGGCACCGTCAGGAGCACGAGCGCGCTCTCATCGAGGTCACGAACGTCCTCGTGGTGCACGAGGTGCACCTCGTGGCCAACGCCACCCAGGGCGCCCGCGAACGAATGGCCGGCGCGGCCGGCACCGACGATGGTGATCCTCAAGAGAGCTCCATTCCCGTTCCAGCCCCATGGGGTGCCGTTCGGTGTTAGCGCAACGACTCGAGTGTACCGAGTTCTCGCACCGCTCCCGCGGCGCTCGCCACGCGCTCGACGCTCACCAGTTCCGGCGCCAACTCGCGCAGCGGCACCAGCACGAAGGCGCGCTCGAAGAGACGAGGGTGCGGCACGAGAATCTCGGGGTCGTCACTGGTCTCCTCGCCCACGAGCAACACGTCGACGTCCAAGGTCCGCGGACCCCAGCGCACCTCGCGAGTGCGGCCGGCCTGGGTTTCGGCTCGCCGGGCGCGTTCGAGCAGCGCTCTCGGCGACGCGTCGGTGTCGAGTTCGACGACCATGTTCCAAAAGTCGTCCTGCGCGACGCCACCGACCGGTTCGGTTTCGTAGACCGAGGAGAGGCGGTACGCGTCACCTTCGGTGACGAGGGGCAGCGCCTTCGTCAGGTTCGCGAGCCGGTCGCCCAGGTTCGTGCCGAGCGAGAGGTAAGCGCGCCGCACTAGCGGGTGCGTGAACAGCGCACCCCGACGGTGGCGACCAACTCCGCCACGGGTGGTCGGAGCTTTCGCACCGAGACGCTCACCGCGCTGATCGCCCCGTCAAAGGCGAGGATCTCGCTCGTCACGCGACGCGCCAGCGTCTCGAGCAGTAGGAACTTCCCCTCACGCGCGACGCGGCTCGCCAGTTGCAGCACCGCTGCGTAGTCGGTCGTCGCCGTGAGGTCGTCGTTCGCCGCCGCCTCGTCAAAGGGTCGTTCGATGTCGATGTCGATGTTGAGCGGTTGTTCGCGTTCTCGCTCGTGAGCGAGCACGCCGACGATGGCGCTGACCTGCAGCGCGCGCAGTTCAATGACGTCACTCACTGGGCTCATCGGGCAGGTCGAAGAGGACCGATCGACCGTCGGGGCCAATGGAGCGCTTAAAGAGTCGCTCGACCAGCGCGATCGACGCCGGGACGGTCGCCACCTTCTGGGACCAGACGAGGTAGCCCGCCACGACGCCCAACAGGCGGTCCGAGACCTCGTCGCTGTGCAGCAAGACGGTGGTGTTGAGTTTCATGCAGTTCGCGATGTCGAGGTAACAGGCCTCTAAGACCTCTCGTTGTTGGGGTCCTCCCCGCAGCGCGTAGTGGCTCGCGGTCAGGCCGTGCTCGAAGTACGCGCTCATGTTCTGCATGACCGGCAGGATCGAGATCACCCGGCCGAAGCCCTGATGCTTTAACCAGAGCAGTTCTTCGTCGCGACGAACCTGACGATGCACCGTCGTCGAGCCCCCGGGACGTTCCGAGACCGCGAGGATGCCCTTGTAGACCCAGGTGAAGCCGCGCGGCTCAATTCCCGCGGCCCACTTCCCTCTCACGACGTCACGGGCTCAAGGGGTGAGCTCAAGAGCTCTCGTAGTTGGACCGTCTCGTTGACATCGTGCACGCGCACCATACTGACACCTTGCACCATGGACCACGCGGCGCTGGCTAAGGAACCCTCAAAACGTTCTTCCACCTCGAGGGGCGTGGGCCCCAACTGACCGAGGAACCGCTTGCGACTCGTGCCAATCAACACCCCCGCTCCAAAGGTCGTCGCGAGCGCGACCAGGTCGTCGCAACGGGCGAGGAGGGCCAAATTGTGTTCGGTCGTCTTGCCAAAGCCAATACCCGGGTCGAGCCAGAGTTCGCGCACCCCCGCCGCGCGGGCTCGCTGCGCGACGTCGGCCAGAAAGTCGCTGACTTCGGCGACGACGTCGCCGTAGTTCGGGTTGTCCTGCATGACGCGCGACTCCCCCTGGCGGTGCATCGCGACGTAGCCCACCCCGAGTTCACCGGCCACCTCGTAGAGCGTCGAAGAGACGTCGTTGATGACGCTCGCGCCGGCCGCGACCGCCTCGCGCGCGACGCGGGCTTTTTGGGTGTCGATCGAGACCGGCCCGTGGGTGGCGAGGACGCGCACGACCGACACAACGCGCAGGAGTTCTTCGGCTTCGTCGACCGGCGTCGCTCCGGGACGGGTTGACTCGCCCCCGACGTCGACGACGTCGGCGCCGTGGCGGAAGTGCTCGAGTCCCCGCTCCACCGCGTCCTCGACGGCGCGCGTACGCGAGGCCGGGAAGAACGAGTCGGGCGTCACGTTGACGACGCCCATCACCGCGGGACTCAACGCCACCCGACGCAACGCCACCTGACTCAACGCCACGTGGAGCGACGCTGGTGGATGAACGCCAGCGCTTCGCCTCGAGTGGCGGCCTCGTCGCGAAAGGCCCCGCGCACCGCGGAGGTGACCGTGGTCATGCCGTCTTTCTTCACGCCCCGCATCGACATGCAGAAGTGCTCCGCTTCGAGCACGACGATCGAGCCGCGCGGGTGCAACTCGTTCTCCATCGCTTCGACGATCTGGGTCGTCATGCGCTCTTGAACCTGGAGTCGACGGGCGAAACCCTCGACGAGCCGCGCGAGTTTCGAAAGCCCCGTCACCCGACCGTCACTGCCCGGGAGGTACGCCACGTGCGCGACGCCCACGAAGGGCACCAGGTGGTGTTCACAGAGCGACGTGAAGGGGATGTCGCGCACCATCACCATCTCGTCGTGGACAACCTCGAAGGTCGTGCGCAAGTGTGCCCCCGGATCGCTCTCAGCGTCGCCGAAGAGTTCGACGTACATGTCGGCGACGCGTCGGGGCGTCTCTAGGAGACCTTCGCGCTCGGGGTCTTCGCCAATGGCTTCGAGCAACTCGCGGATCAGGCGCTGCACCCGCGGGTGATCGACCACGCTTACGCCTCGCCGATGAAGGTGTAGATCGCGTCTAAGTTGCGGTACCGCTCGTTCACGTCGAGTCCGTAGCCCACCACGAAGTCCGCCGGGATGGAAAAACCCACGTACTTGAGTGACTGCTCGACGCGCTGTTCGCCCTCTTTGAGCAAGAGCGCGCAGACCTCCAGGCTCGCGGGATTGCGCGCGCCGAGGTACTGGCGCAGGTAGTTCAGCGTGAGACCCGAATCAACGACGTCTTCCACGATCAACACGTCACGCCCCAGGAGGTCCACGTCGAGGTCCTTCACGATCCGCACGACACCACTCGTCTTGGTCGCGGCACCGTAGGAGGAGACGGCCATGAAGTCCACCTCGACGGGGAGTTCGATCGCGCGCATGAGATCCGCCATGAAGTTGATGGCGCCCTTTAAGACACACACCAGCAGCGGCGGGCTCGCCGCGTAGTCGGCGGTGATCTCGCGGCCCAATTCGCCAACTCGCTCGCTGACCTCTTTGGCCGAGACCACGACCTCGCCCAGGACGCTCTTGGCCCAGGTCGCGGTGAAGTCCTCGGCGGCGTGTCTATCCATGTTGGATGAGCGTAGTGGAGCCGTCTTCGAGGCTGAGATGCTGGAGCGAGCGCGCGAGTCGTCGGCCGCCACTGAGCTCGGTGGCGGTGGTGACACCGTCGACGACCTCCAGCGCTCGCGTCACCTCGGCCCAACTCGGAGGATGACGCTCCCCGAGTTCATCGTCCGTCGCTAACTTCGCTCGCAACCAACGGCGCAGTCGGGCCCGCGGCCACTCGCGCAACTCCCGACAGTCCGGCTCACCGAGACCCACCGCGAGGTCATCCGCCATCAGTTCCTCGAGCCACGCGCGGTCCTCGAAGAGGACGTCAGCCTGGCGCGCGAGGATCGGCACGACGTCGCGGTGGGCTAGGTCGTTGAGCATCGGGATGAGGTGATGGCGTACGCGGTTGCGTTGAAACGCGTCGTCCTCGTTGGTCTCGTCGTGGACCGCGACGACGCCCGCGGCGGCGACGTAGTCGTGCAAGTGCGCCCGTCGCACGCCGATCAGCGGCTTCGTGGGGTCGTTCACCATCGGGGTGAGCCCGTCGACGCCCGCCCCGCGCACCATGTTGAGCAACACCGTCTCGGCGAGGTCGTCCATCGTGTGACCGGTGAGCGCCCCTTCGGGTAACGCGCCGCGGCGAAGGGCGCGCGCGCGGGCCTCGAAGTTCCCGCCCGGTTCGACGGTGACGTCGTGGATCACACAGGGCACCTCAAGGCGCGCGCAGAGACCCCGGACGAACTGGGCGTCGGAACCACTCGTCGCGCGGGCGTGGTGATCGACGTGGTGCACCGAGACCGCGAGCCCGGCGTCCATGGCCAAGAGCAGTAGCCCCACCGAGTCCGGTCCTCCCGAGACCGCGAGATCGACGGAAGAACCGGTTGTTGGGAACGCGCTGGCCTCGAGGAGTCGCTGCGAGGTGAGGGTCACCTGCTCAGATTACGCAACGAGTGACGCGCGATCAGTGGTGGCGCGCGAGTGGCGCCACCACGCGTAGACGCGTCCCGCGACGAAGAACGCGGCACTGACCACGCTGACGAAGAAGCCGACGGGCCAGTTGGTCTGGTAGGAGCACGCGAGCGCCACCCACACCGTGACGAGCGCGATGGCGACCGAGGACCACAGCGCGAGGGCCGTGCGGTCGGTGAAGGAACGCGCCGCGGCCGGCGGTCCGATCATCAAGGTGAAGATCAACAGCGCCCCGACGACCGGCACGGTCATCGTCGTCGCGCACGCGATCACCACTAGAAACATCGTCTCGATCCGGGCGGGATTGAGCCCGACGGCGGCGGCGACCTCGGGCGCGATCGAGGTCAAGAGCAGCCTGCGATAGAGCACCCCGATCGCCACCACGCACACCAGAGCGAGGACCGCGACCGGTACGAGTTGGCCGCGACTCACCCCGAGGATCTCGCCGAAGAGCAGTGAGAAGATCTCCGGCTCGTACTCGGTGCTCTGGCTGAGGAAGGCCGCCCCGAGGGCGAGCATCATCACCAGCGCCAGCGCCGTCACCGCGTCGGCGCGTCCGTGTCGCGCCAGGCGGCCGATGCCGAGGGCGGCCCCCAGGGAGAAGACGCCCAGGCCGATGAGCGGGTTGAGGCCGATCAGGTTCGCCCCGGCCGCGCCCGCGAAGGCGCCGTTGGGGATGGCGTGCGCCGGGAAGGCCGCACCGCGAAGGACCACGAAGAACCCCACGATCCCCGCGACGACCGCGACGATGGTGCCGATCAGCCACGCGTTGACCATGAAGCCGCTGAACATCAGACCGTCACCTCGCGACGCGGGCGAAGGAGTCGGCGCAGCGTCGATGATCCCGAGACGAGATACGCGAGGAACACCAGGGCGACGATGAAGAAACTGACCGGCAGACCCTGGCTGGAAGGGAACCAGTAGTAACTGTTGTAGGCGAGCAGCACGCCGAGCCACGTGGCGCCGACCCCGAGGGCGACCGCGACGACGAAGGCGCCGCGGAGCCGACGGGTCACGCGCAGCGCCGTGGCGGCCGGCCCGATCAACAGAGCGGTCGAGAGAATCGAGCCGATCGCGATCGAGGAGAGCCCGACCGCGATGGCGAGCGCCAGCATGAAGGCGAGGCCCACCGCGCGCAGCGCGATACCGCGAGCCGCGGCCAGCTCCGCGCTGAGTGAACTCATCAACAGTGGCCGATAGATCACCGCGATCACCCCGAGCGTCACCGCGCTCATCGCCGCGACGAGGGGAATGGTCGAGGAGTCGAGGGTGAAGATGGAGCCGAAGAGGATCTGTTGGGTCGCGCCGGTGGTGGCACTACGGGTGGCGTCGAGGTAGAGGAACAACGCCGCGAGTCCGGTCGCCACGCTGAGCACAATGCCGGTGGCGAGGTCGCGTCCGCGCAGTCGTTGCACGCCGATCAGGTCCATGGCCCCGGCACCGAGGACCCCCGCGGCGAGAAAGCCGATCACCGGGGCGACGCCGTAGTAGAACGACGCCGAACCGCCGGTCGTGGCGACGTCGGTTAAGGCGTGACCGGCGAAGGCTTGTCCCCGCACCACGACCACCACCCCGACGACCGCCGAGACCACGGCGCTCACCGCGCCGACGATGAGGGCGACGTGCACGGGCCCGTTCGAGAAGAACCCGGGCTCGACGATCCACGACACGGCGCTAGTTGACCGTCAGCGTGGGGTGCTCGGGGATGTCCTGGTCGCCCTCGCCGGGTTCGGCCACGACGAAGACCCGCCCGTGCAGCGTCAAGACGTCGACGTGGTGACCGTAGAGCGCACTGAGCACGTCGGAGCGAACCACCTCGTCGGTCGTCCCACTGGCCGCGCGACCGTTCGTCAGGTAGACAATGCGGTCCATGACCGGCAAGAGTGCATTCATCTCATGCGCCGAGAGCAGGACCGCGACCTGGTGGTCGCTCGCCACACGGTGCAGCAGGGAGACCACCTCTTGGACACTTCTCGGATCGAGGTTCGCCAGCGGTTCGTCGAGCAACAACAAGCTCGGCTGGCTGATGAGGGCGTGCGCGATGAGGATGCGCTGTTGTTCGCCCCCCGAGAGGCTCCCCACCCGCGTGTTGGCGAAGCGCTCCGCGTCCACGTCCGCGAGGGCACGTTCGACGAGTTCGTGTTGCTCCTTCGTGCGCCGGGCGAAGCCGTAACGATGTGCATCCAGTCCGAGCGCGACGAAGTCCCGAGCGCGAATCGGGACGTCGGGGTCGAGCGCGATCTTTTGGGGAACGTAGCCGAGGGAGCGGTGGTGCTGCGAGAGCGGTGCGCCGTCGACGAGGATCGTGCCGCTCTCGATCCGCTGGAGTCCGAGGACCGCTCGCAGAAGCGTCGTCTTGCCCACGCCGTTCGATCCGATCAGTCCCGTGAACTCGCCTCGTTGCACGCGAAACGACACGTCCTCCAACACGGTGCGGCCGGCGAAGGCGACGCGCAGGTGCTCGACGTCGAGGACGGGGGGCGTACTCACAGTTTCTCCGTGGAGTGGTGTCTCGCGACGGCGGCGGTGATGGCATTCACTTCGGCGAGCATCCAGCGCTGGTACGTGAACCCGGGGGTGGGCATCGTCTCATAGACCCCCACCACCGGCACGTGGGCGCTCTCCGCGGTCTGGCGAATCGAGGCGGTGAACGCGTCGACGACCTGTTCGTTGTAACAAAAGACCCTCACCTGATGCTTCGTGAAGTAGCCCTCTTCGAGCGCGATGTCTTCGGGCGACGGGTCGACGCCGTTCATGATGTCGGCCTGGAAGACGAAGGGCGTCAGAATCTTCGCGCCCATGGCGACGAGCAGGTAGTCCGCCACTGGTTCGGTCACCGCGACCGGGGTGCCGTGATACTTCGCCTTGAAGGTGGCGACAGCGTGCAGCCACGGCCGCATCGAGGCGCTAAAGGTGGCGAGGTTCGCCAAAAAATACGTGCGACGGGCCGGGTCGATCCTGGCGAGGTCCTTCGCCATCACCGCCGCGACCTTGGGCATCGTGGTTGGTTTGTACCAGAGGTGCGGGTTCGCCGTCGAGTCCGGCAGGTCCAGCACGTGTTGGACGACGATGACGGTGCGCTTCGAATTGGGCGAGGCGGACTCGATGTCGTTCATGAAGCCGTCGTAGCCGAGGCCGTTTTGGACGATGAGTTGCGCTCGACTGACTTCCTCGGCGACGCTCGGGCTCGCTTCGAAGGTGTGGGGATCGGTGGTGGGGTTCTTCAGCACGGCTTCGACGCTGACGTATTTTCCGCCAATTTGGGCGAGTACGTTGGCGTACTGGTTCTCCGCACCGATGACCCTGATCAACACTGGTTTTGTCGAAGCGCCCGCCGCGACGGGCGCCGCACCAGCGAGGAGTAAGCCGAGCGCCAGGACGGCGGTGACGGCGCCCCCTCGCTGCGTGGGTGCCCCACACGGTCTTGATCGACGGATCACGGATACACTTTAGAGTGAGACTGAGTCTCATTACAACTGAGACGGAGGGACCATGTCGATAGTTCGCTCGAGTACCGAGACGACGCCCGCGTACGACACCAACCCCTCCGCCGTCGCCCTGGACGAACTCGTCGAGGTCCACCTGCGGCGAATCGATCAGCGCTTCACCCCGGGTCGCCAGGCGGTCGTCCAACTTCTGGCGAGCGCGGCGCGACCACTGAGTATCTCCGAGATCGCGAGCGCCATCCCCGACGTCCCGCGCAGTTCGGCGTACCGACACCTGGCTGACCTGCAGCGCGCCGGTGTCGTTCGTCGCATCGCCGCCAACGACGAGTTCGCGCGTTTCGAACTCGCCGAGGATTTGACGCACCATCACCACCACTTGCTCTGTTCGATGTGCGGCAAGGTGATCGACGTCACGCCCAGCCTCGCCTTCGAACGCACCGTGGCCGCGATGGTCGAGGAGTTGACCGTCCAACAGGGCTTCGCCGCGACCTCGCACGCCCTCGACGTCATCGGACACTGCGCCACGTGCCAAGGGACGTAACACTCCAGGGGGAAGTCCGAGGGTTGCTCAACGTGCACCCCGTCGAGAGCGTCCGCGAGTTTGGCGTCGACGCCTTCGTGACCGACCGCTTCAATGGCGTGAGCGTCGGTGCCTACGACGCACTCAATCTCGGCGATCACGTGGGGGACAACGACGGTGCGGTCGAAGAGAATCGACGGCGCGTGGCCGAGGCGATCGGCGTACCTCGAGCGCGCCTGGTCACCGTGCGCCAGGTGCACGGAACGACGGTGCGCGAGGCCCGCGACGTGGCTACGGCAACGGACGCCGACGCGATCGTCAGCGACGAAGAGGACCTCGCGCTGGCGATACTCGTGGCGGACTGTCTGCCCGTGCTCTTGGTCGACGAGTCGTCCTCGCGGTTCGCGGTCGTGCACGCGGGTTGGCGGGGCCTCGCCGCGGGCACCATCGCTCGATCGCTCGAGCACTTCGCTGACGCGCGCCGCGTCCACGCCTTCGTGGGACCCTCGATCTCACTCGAGGGCTACCAGGTCGGACCAGAGGTCGCGACGCACTTCACCGACGTCCCTC
>Ga0302279_10004872_pt1 | contig 15407 bp, 12 predicted proteins | sample III_Bog_N3_3_FD_194541 | JGI IMG/M metagenome (GOLD analysis project Ga0302279, IMG submission 194541) | Peat permafrost microbial communities from Stordalen Mire near Abisko, Sweden - III_Bog_N3_3 | ecosystem: Environmental > Terrestrial > Soil > Wetlands > Peat | place: Sweden: Abisko...
CCGCTGTCGCCGATTGGCCAAGGATTGGGAATGTTTAACCCGCAATGCGCTCGCGTTCCTACGCTGGGCCTCAATCCGCATCATGCTCCGAAAGCTCTGGCGGAACACAATATGATTCCGGATGGACTCTAAGACGAGGTTGCTTTTCCGACGGACTCTGATGTGCTTGCGATGTCGCGGGCTGTCGATGCCGAGATCGCCGGCGTTACTTTTGCGAAACGCCCGGCCGCGCGCTACACCTTCCTTAACTGGAACAGCGCCTGCTCGCCGAACAGGTTGGCCAAGCCGGAAAACCGCCGCCACGGCGCCTTGCGGCCAGCCTCGTCCACCGCCAGCCACTGTTCCACGCGATAGCCCTCGGCGTCGCAGAGAGCAAAAAAGTCGTTGATCGTGCAGGGATGGATGTTCGGCGTTTCGTGCCACGGCCGCGCCCACACCGAGGTCATCGGCATCCGCCCGGTCCACAGCAACTGCCAGCGCACCAGCCAATGGCCGAAATTCGGAAAACTGACGATGGCGCGCTCGCCGATGCGCAGCATCTGGCGCAGCACCTCGCGTGGCTTCTCCACCGCCTGCAAGGTGCGCGACAGCACCACATAGTCGAACGCGCTGTCCGGATAATGCGACAGGTCGTTGTCGGCGTCGCCGTGCATCACCGGCAGGCCGTGGACGATGGCGCGCGTGACTTCCGCCATGTCGATCTCGATGCCGCGCGCGTCGCAGCCACGGGTGCGGAACAGATGCTCGATCAACGCGCCGTCGCCGCAGCCAATGTCGAGCACGCGCGAACCCGGCGCGATCATCTCGGCGATCAGCGTCAGGTCGAGCCGCATGTTTTTCGCGACGTAGCGCACCGGATCGCCCGCCTTCGCGTCGAAGGCGACGTTCATGCCGGCAGCCCCGCGTGCTCGGCGCAACCGGCCAGGAAGCCGCCGAGCGCGCGGTGAAAATCCGGCTCGTCGAGCAGAAAGGCGTCGTGGCCCTTGTCGGACGCGATCTCGACGAAGCTGACATTGGCGGCGACACGGTTCAGCGCGCGGGCGATGGCGCGGTTGTCCTCGGTCGGGTACAGCCAGTCGCTGGAAAAGCTGATGATGCAGAACCGCGTTTTTGTGCCGCGGAACGCGGCGGCGAGGTCGCCGCCGTATTCCTCGGCGAGGTCGAAGTGATCCGTTGCACGGGTAATGGACAGGTAGCTGGCGGCGTCGAAGCGCCTGACAAAACTGCTGCCCTGGTGGCGCAGGTAGCTTTCCACTTCGAACATGTCGTCCAGCAGGCTGAGCGCCTGCGGCGCGCCACGGGTGCGGCGGCCGAATTTGCGGGTCAGCGCGCGTTCGCTGAGATAGGTGATGTGCGCCACCATGCGCGCGACCGCGAGGCCCTGCGCCGGCACGCGGCCGTGCTCCCAGTAGCGCCCGCCCATCCAATCCGGGTCGGAGAAAATCGCCTGCCGTCCGACCTCGTTGAAGGCGATGTTCTGTGCGGAGTGCTGGGCGGCGCAGGCGATCGGCACGGCGGCGAACACCGCGTCCGGGTAGGTCGCCACCCATTCCAGCACCTGCATGCCGCCCATCGAGCCGCCGATGGCGGCAAACAGGCGGGTGATGCCGAGATGCTCGATCAGCCGCTTCTGCGCCCGCACCATGTCGCGGATGGTGATCGGCGGGAAATCCATGCCCCACGGCGGCGGGTCGGCGGCGTCGGTGTCGTCGCGCGGGCTGAGCGGCCCGGTCGAGCCCATGCAGCCGCCGAGCACGTTGGCGCAGACCACGAAAAAGCGGTCGGTGTCGATCGGCAGGCCGGGGCCGACCACCATCTCCCACCAGCCGGGCTTGCCGGTGATCGGGTGGCGCTCGGCGACGTACTGGTCGCCGGTCAGCGCATGGCAGATCAGGATGGCGTTGGAGCGGTCGGCGTTCAGCCGGCCATAGGTGCGGAACGCCACCTCCAGCCGGTGCAGCGTCGCGCCGCAGTCGAGCGGCAGCGCGTCGTCGAACGCGACGTACTCGTGGCCGATGTCCGGCAGATCCCCCTGGTCCATGGCCGCTGCATATGCCCCGGCGCCAGTGCCGCTGCAACGTTCTTGCGTGGGCAGCGGCTTTGCAGCGGCGGAGGGTTCCGCTATTCCAGCCCTCCCCGTCAAGCAGCGCCATGTCCAGCACCGCACCGACCGACCCCACCCCGACCGATCAGGCAGCCGCCGAGGCCGCCCCCGTCCCGTCGCTCGCCGACCTGCGCGCCGAGCTCGACCGGCTCGACGACGCGATGCACGACATCTTGATGCAGCGCGCCCGCGTGGTGGCGCAAGTGGCGGCCCTCGGCCTCGCCGGCAAGAAAATCCCGTTCCGGCCGGGCCGCGAGGCCGAGATCATCCGCCGCCTGCTGGCGCGCCACGGCGGCCCGCTGCCGCGCCGGGTGATCCCGCGGCTGTGGCGCGAGCTGTTCGCGGCCACCACCAGCATGCAGGGGCATTTCGTCATCACCGTGTGCGAGCCGGACCCGCCGGGCGGGTTCGCGACGCTCGCGCGCGAGCATTTCGGCGTCACCACGCCGCTGCGCGTGCATCGCAGCCCGGCGCAGGCGATCGCCGAGGTCAGTTCGGGTGCGGCCACCGCCGCCGTGCTGCCGCTGCCGGTCGAGGAAGAACCGGCGCGGGCGGCGTGGTGGACGGCGCTGCTGCATCGCGACGAGCCGCGCATCTACGTCGTCGCGCGCCTGCCGTTCTGGGTGCCGCGCGCCGAAGGCGCCTCGCAGGCGCAGGCGATGGTGGTGGCCGCCGCCGCGCCGGACCGCTCCAGCCGCGACCGCTCGCTGCTCGGCTTCGAACTGCCGCCGGAAATGAGCCGCGCGCGGCTGGCCGGCGCGCTGACCACGGCCGGGCTCGCCCCCGCCTCGATCATCCTGCGCCGCGACCCGGCCGGGCAGATCGCGCACGGGCTGATCGACGTCGAGGGTTTTGTCGCCGACGACGATCCGCGTCTCGCCACTCTCGGCGATGCAGTGCGCCGGCCGGTGGTGCTCGGCGCCTACGCGGTGCCGGCGGAGGGTGAGCCATGAGCGGGCCGCAGCCGCGCGCCGAGGTGCTCAAAATTGCCGCCTATGTCGGTGGCGAATCCAAGCTGCCCGGCGTCAATCGCGTGATCAAACTGTCGTCCAACGAAGGTGCGTTCGGCCCGCCGGCATCGGCGCAGGCCGCCTTCGCCCGCGTCGCCGCCGAGCTGCACCGCTACCCGGACGGCGGCTCCGGCGAGTTGCGCCGCGCCATCGGCGCGCGCTTCCGGCTCGACCCGGAGCGCATCGTCTGCGGCACCGGCTCGGACGAGCTGATCCAGCATCTGTGCCTGATCTATGGCGGCCCGGGCACGGAGGTCATCGCCAGCCGGCATGCGTTCCTGATGTACGAGATCGCCGCCACCTACGCCGGCAGCCGCGTCATCAAGACCCCGGAGCGGCATTTGACGACCGACGTGGACGCGATGCTGGCGGCGGTGTCGCCGGCGACCCGCGTGGTGTTCGTGGCCAACCCGAACAACCCCACCGGCAGCCTGCTGCCGCAATCCGAGGTGGAACGGCTGCGCGCCGGCCTGCCGCCGGAGGTGCTGCTGGTGCTGGACGCCGCCTACGCCGAGTTCGTCGAACGTGCCGACTACGATCCGGGGACAAAACTGGTCGATGCCGGCGACAACACGGTGATGCTGCGCACCTTCAGCAAGGTGTTTGGCCTCGGCGGCATGCGCGTCGGCTGGGCGTACGGGCCGCCGGGCGTGGTCGATGCGCTGAACCGGGTGCGTGGCGTGTTCAACGTCAATATCGCCGCCCAGGCGGCGGCGGTGGCCGCACTGGCGGAGACCGGCTGGGTCGAGCGCAACCGCGCCCACACGCTGGAATGGCGCGGCAAGCTGGCGGCGCGGCTGGAAGCGGTCGGCATCAAGCCGTGGCCGAGCGAGGGCAATTTTTTGCTCGCCGATTTCGCCACCGCCGAGCGCGCCGAGGCCGCCAATGCGTGGCTGAAAACGCGCGGCATCATCGTGCGCGCGATGGCGTCGTACGAGTTGCCGTATTGCCTGCGCATCTCCATCGGCACCGCCGAGGAATGCACCCTGGTCGCCGAGGCGCTGGACGCGTTCATGGCCGCGCATGGCTGAACCGGTGTTTCGCCGGCTGGCGTTGCTCGGCATCGGGCTGATCGGCAGTTCGGTGGCGCGCATCGCCAAACAGCGCGGCGATCTGGCGGCCGAAGTGGTGGCGAACGCCCGCTCGCAGGCCACACTCGACCGCGTGGCCGAACTCGGCATCGCCGACCGGGTGGAACTGGACCCCGCACGGGCGGTGGCGGGGGCCGATTGCGTCATGCTGTGCGCCCCGGTCGGCGCCTACGCGGCGCTGGCGCAGGCCATCGCGCCGCACTTGTCCGCCGGCGCGATTCTCACCGATGTCGGCAGCACCAAACAATCCGTCATTCGCGACGTCGGGCCGCTGGTGCCGGCGGGGGTGCATTTTATCCCCGGCCATCCGCTCGCGGGCACCGAACACTCGGGGCCGGACGCCGGATTCGCCGAACTGTTCGAGGGCCGCTGGACCCTGCTGACGCCACCGCCCGGCACCGATGCCGACGCGGTCGAGCGGCTGAGCGAATTCTGGCGCCGCTGCGGCTCGATGGTCGAGGTGATGGAGCCGGCGCATCACGACCGCGTGCTCGCCATCGTCAGCCACCTGCCGCATCTGATCGCCTTCACCATCTGCTCGACCGCCGACGACCTGGAAGGGGAAAGCCGCCAGCAGGTGCTGCGCTTCGCCGCCTCCGGCTTCCGCGATTTCACCCGCATCGCCGGCAGCGACCCGGTGATGTGGCGCGACGTGTTCCTCAACAACCGCGAGGCGCTGCTGGAGATGCTGGCGCGCTTCACCGAGGACGCGCAGGCGATGGCGCGCGCGGTGCGCTGGGGCGACGGCAGCTACATCGAGGAAAGCGTCAAGCGCGGTCGCAAGATCCGGCGCTCTCTTATCGAATTGAAACAGGCGTAGCCGGAACGGCCGAAACGCGGCTTTCGCGGCATGGCGCGCGGTAGACATCTGCGAATACGCAGTCGATAGTCGTGCGCAACTTGCGGGAGTCCGGACCATGGCCACGTATACCTGGGCGACAGCGGGAGCCAGCGGCACGTTCGAGGTTGCCAGCGACTGGGTCAACGTCAGCAGCCCCGGCAGCGGCACCTTTCCCGGCACCGGCGACGTCGCCTACCTGATTGGCCTCGACAGTGGCGCGGTGCAGACCATCGACGGCCCGGCCGATGTCGCCAGCCTGAATATTTTTGGCCTGAACTACCTGACCGGCGCCTTCACCGCCGGCGCCGTCACGGTGGACAAGCAGCTCGGCGCCGCGAGCCTGGACTTGGCCGGCACGTTGACTGTCAAGACCCTCGGCCTGATTGTCGGCAACTCCGACAACGGCTCGCTCGACGTCGAGAGCGGCGGCAGCCTGAGCGTCGCCAGCACCACCGGCACCAGCGATCTGGTGCTCGGTAATTCCGGCGGCAGCGGCACGCTGACCGTGCTGGCCGGCGGGTCGCTGTCGGTGAACGGCCCGACGCAGATCATCAACTACGGCGTCGTGCTGGGCAACACCGGCACCGGCGACCTGATCGTCAGCGGCGCCAGCGCCGATGTCAGCGACGTGTCCCAGGACGGTCTGGTGGCCGGCTATACCTCCGGCGGCAGCGGCACCCTGGAGGTGCTGGACGGCGGGCAGGCGACCTTCGCCACCACCAACAGCAACAGCCTCGCGGCCATCGGCCTCGGGCGCGGCGGCAACGGCAACATCACGGTCGATGGCACCGGCAGCGTTCTGACCTCGAACGGCGGCGTCTATATCGGCCGTGGCGCCGCCGGCGTGCTGGTGATTTCCAACGGCGGCGTGTTCGACGAGAGCGCGGCCGGCACCTATTTCCAGATCGGCGACGGCGCCTCCGGCAGCACCAGCCACATCGGCGGCACCGGCTCGGCCACGGTGGAAAGCAACGGCACGCTCTCGGTGGCCGGCGATCTGCATGTTGGCGGCTACGGGGTGAACGGTTCGCTGACCATTTCCACCGGCGGACTGGTCACCAGCACCGTGTCGAGCGGGACGACGGGCATCGGCGTCGGCGCCTCGGGGACCATCAGCGGCAATCTCGTCACCGGCAACGGCTCGATCGAGGTCGATGCCGGCGGCACGCTGGAAGCCGTGGGCACCGCGACCGAGGGCGTCGCCGGCCTGTCCATCGGCCAAGGCCTGGGAACCCAAGCCACGGTCACCGTCAACGGCGGCGTGATCGACGCCGGAAACAACGACATCACCGTCGGCAGCACCGGCGAGGGCCTGCTCGACGTCACCGACGGCGGCTCGGTCACCGCGGCCTCGCCCGGCGCCGGCTATGCGGGATTGATCCTCGGCAACACCTCGACCGGCGCCGGCACGCTCGAGGTGTCCGGGGCGAACTCCACCGTGAACGTGAACGGCGTCGCGGTCGTCGGCAATTCCGGCGCCGGCGCGCTCACCATCGACGGTGGCGGGCAGGTCAGCGCCACCGGCTTCAACATCGATGTCGGCCCGCTCAGCGCCAGCGCCGCCGTCACTGTCGGCGCCGGCGGCACGCTGACCACCGCCGGGACGATCGTAGTGGGCGGCAGCGCGGGTCTGAACGGGTCCTTCAACGTGAACGGCGGCGTGGTCGATGCCGCCGTAGTAACTCTGAATTCCACGGCCGCGCTGTCGCTCGACGGCGGCACGCTGACCGCGACCGGCAGCATTTTTGACAGCGGCACGATCAGCGGCAGCGGTGTGATCAACGGCCCCATCTACAACGGCGTCGTGCAAGTGGTCGGCGGCACGCTGACCTTGACCGGCGTGCAGAACGGCGACGGCTTGTCGTTGATCTCGACCAGCGACCTGGTGGTCGGCAACGTCATCGGATCGACCGTGGCCTTCGGCAGCGTGACCGGGCAGACTCTCGATCTCACGCTGCCCGGCAGTTTCGGCGGTGTGGTGAGCGGGTTCGCCCAGGGCGACGAGATCATCGCCCCCGGCGCCCAGTCGGTCAGCCTGCTGGGCGGCAACACGTATGAGTTGCTCGGGGCCGGCAACGCGCCGATCGGCACCCTCGACTTCGCCGCGGCGTTGGGTGGATTGCTGCTGGACAACAGCGGCACCCTCACCGTCGCCTGCTTCCTCGAAGGCTCTACGCTCGCCACACCGGCGGGCGAGGTCGCGGTGGAGCGGCTGGCCGCCGGCGATCTGGTGCTCACCGCGTCCGGCGGCGCTGCTTCGGTGCAGTGGGTCGGCCATCGCCGCATCGACTGCACGCGCCAGACGCAGCCGGAAAACGTGTGGCCGGTGCGGATCCGCCCGCACGCATTCGGCCCGGCGCAGCCGGCGCGCGACCTGTGGCTCAGCCCGGACCACGCGGTGTTCGTCGCCGGCCACTTGATCCCGGTGCGGCATCTGCTCAACGGAAGCAGCATCGTGCAGGAGCGGCGCGCGGCGGTCGCGTATTTCCACGTCGAACTCGCCCGCCACGACATCGTGCTGGCGCAAGGCCTGCCCTGCGAAAGTTTCCTCGACACCGGCAACCGCGCCGCCTTCGCCAATGGCGGCACCACAGTGCAGTTGCGGCCGGATTTCGCCACGCGCTCGTGGGACGGCGAAGCCTGCGCGCCGCTCGCGGTGCGCGGCCCGGTGCTGGCAGCGGTGCGGCAGGTGTTGGCGCGGCGGGCGGCGCCGACCGAGGCGGCCCGGCCGGTTGCACGCGCCCGCCTGGGGTAGTGCCGCTACTCCGCCGCCTGCGCCACCGTGTCCGCCAGCGACGCGGCGACGCGCGCCTGGAACCACGCGACGCCCTGCTCGTGGCGCGGGCTGAGCGGGCCGGGGCGGTAGGCGCCGGAGGCGAGGTTGCGCTGCGTGTGCTCGCACACGGAAAAATCCTCGCGCACGATGGCGCAGTTGGTCTCGATGGTGCGGCTGCGTGCGGCCTCGCTCGCTTCCGTCGTGTCGGCGAAGTAGAAATGGTAGACCAGTTCGGTCGCGTCCACCGAAAGCGGGTTGATCCGGCTGGTGTTCATGCCGCCGGGAAACACCGACAGCGTCCAGTTCGGCCACATCCACAACCATTTGCCGCCATAGATCGAGCCGCCTTTCTGCGGCGCCGTCATGCGGACCAAATTCCGCCGCGCCACGGTTTCAAAACCGGAGAAATCGATCACGGCGGCGAACGACGGGTGGATGCCGGGGACGTGGTAGCCCTCGACGAAATTGTCTGTGTACGTCTTCCAGTTCGATCGCATCTCGAATTTTCGCTCCGCCACCGGGACGAACGATTCGATCGGATAGTCTGCCAGCTCTTCGGGCAGATCGCCGAGTTGCTCGGCAAGCGACAACTCGGGGTCGGCCGACACGAACAGCAGGCCGCGCCAGACCGCGACCGCAGCCGGGGTCAGTGGCCAGTCGGCCGGGTGGAACTCGGCGGAGTTGCCGAACCAGGGGGTGCGGCGCAGCGCGCCAGCCTCGTCGAACAACCACATGTGATAGGGGCAGCGCAGCACGTCGCAGCGCCCCGCCCCTTCCTCCAGCAACCTTGCGCCGCGATGCGGGCAGACATTGCGGAAGGCGCGCAGCACACCGTCGCGCCCGCGCAGCGCGAACAGTTTTGCCCCCGCCAGTTCGGCGGCGACGTACTGGCCCGGTTCCGCCGCCTGCGACGCCGGGCCGAGCAGATGCCAGTGGGTGCGAAAGATCGCCGCGCGCTCGCACACGTGCAGGGCGGGATCGACGTAATAGCGCGCATCCAGATTCCGCAGCATGTTCCGCCGTTCCGTCGTGGTCCGACATTCTGGCCCGCGATCCGGCAAAAAATCCAGCCGGGTCAGGCGCCGCGCTGGCGGCGGATGCGCAGGTCTTGCAGGTCCAGATCGTGTTCCAGCCGGCGCAGGATTTCGTCGTGGATGTCGCCGGCGCGGTGCAGGCGCAGCAGTTCCACGCGGGCGGCGGCGTTGGCGTCGAGGTGCAGCGCCAACTTGGCTTCGCGCTCGGCGCGCGCGGCCGCACCCAGCGGCGAGGAGCCGATGCCGGCGACAGTCTTGCGGTAGTCGCCCACCATGTCCTGCGCCAGCCCGCCCAGCAGCGGGTCGGCCAGCGCCGTCTCGATCACCTGCAACGCGGCGGCGGCCATCGCCGCGCGGGCCAGCAGTTCGTCGGGATCGTCGGCCGCCGCCGCCGGCGTGCCGAGGCCCAGCGCCCGGATCAGCGGGCCGAGCGTCGGGCCTTGCAGCATCACCGTGCCGCAGATCACCACGAAGGTGACCAGCATGATCGCGTCGCGGCCGGGGAAATTCGCCGGCAGCGACAGCGCCGCGGCGAGGCTGACCACGCCGCGCATGCCGGACCAGCCAAGCACCGTGGCGGCGCGCCAGCCCGGCGACGGGTCGCGTCGGCGCAGCGGCGGCCACAGCCAGCGCGGCAGATAGGTTGCCGGAAACACCCAGACGAAGCGCGCCACGATGGCCACCGCCGTGATCGCCAGCGCCAGCGGCAGCAGATGCGCGGCACCGAACAGCCCCAGCCGCGCCAGCACGCCGCGCAGCGACAGGCCGATCAGGATGAACACCAGCGCTTCCAGCGCGAACGTCACGAACGCCCACGCGGCGCGCGCCTGCAACCGCGACTCGGCGCCCAGCACCTCGTGCTGCCGCCAGCCCAGCACCAGCCCGCAGGCGACGGTGGCCAGCACGCCGGACGCCGCCACACTTTCCGCCGCCAGATAGCTCGCCCAGGCAGCGAGGAAACTGGCGGTGACTTCCAGGTTGCTGTCGTGCAGCCGGCGCAGCACCCACACCAGCGCGATGCCGCAGGCATAGCCGATGCCGATGCCGCCGGCCGCGACCAGGACGAAACTGGCGCCGGCCCAGCCGGCATCGAAGGTGCCGCCCAGGGCGGCGGCGGCGGCGAAGCGGAACAGCACCAGTCCCGAGGCATCGTTGACCAGGCTTTCGCCCTCCAGCACCGCCAGCAGGCGGCGCGGCAGGCGCAACTGCTCCAGCACCGCGCCGGCGGCAACCGCGTCCGGCGGCGAGACGATGGCGCCCAGCGTGAAGCAGGCGGCCCAGGGCAGGTCGGGCAGCAGCAGTTTCAGCGCGTAGCCGACCACGACCGTGGTGAACGCCACCGCGCCGACCGCGAGCAGCAGGATCGGCCGCAGATTGGCGCGGAAATCCCGCCACACCGTGAAATACGCACCCGACTGGATCAGCGGCGGCAGGAACAGCGTCATCACCAGCGGCGGGTCGAGTTCGAACGCCGGCACGCCCGGCAGCACCGCCAGGATCATGCCGCCCGGCACGAACGCCACCGCCGGCGGAATGCCCAGCCGCCGTGCCAGCAGCGCCAGCGCCACCGCCAGCGCCAGCAGCAGCAACACCAGATCGAGCAGCCCGACCGGCCGCATCAGCCGCGCGGATGCGTCTGGCGCCAGACCTGCATCAGCCGCTCGGTGTCCACCGACGTGTAGCGCTGCGTGGTGGACAGGCTAGCATGGCCGAGCAGTTCCTGGATCGAGCGCAGATCCGCACCGCCCGCCAGCAGGTGCGTGGCGAACGAATGCCGCAGCGCGTGCGGCGTGGCGTGTTCCGGCAGGCCGGCGAGCCGCCGGAATTTTCGTAGCGTGCGCTGCGCCACGCCGGGGTCCAGCCGCTTGCCGCGCGCGCCGAGAAACAGCGGTGCCGCCGGGTCGGGGCGCGCATGGTGGCGCAGCCACGCCGCCATCGCCTGCCGCACCACCGGCAGCACCGGCACGATTCTTTCCTTTTTGCCCTTGCCGACCACCCGCAGCGCCGCGTCGGAGTGTTCGCGCGGCGCGTCGGCGACGTTCAGCGCGAGCGCCTCGGCGATGCGCAGGCCGCAGCCGTACAGCAGCGTGAACAGCGCGGTGTCGCGCGCCTGGATCGCCGCGCTGTCCGACATGTCTTCAATGTTTTCCGCAATTTCCCGCGCGGCATGCGGGGTGAGCGCGCGCGGCAGCGGGCGTTTTGCGCGCGGTGTCGCGAGCAGCCGGATCTGCGGATTGGCAACGTTATGTCGCCGCGCCAGCCAGCGAAAAAACGTGCGAACGGCAGACAAGTGGCGCGCCCGCGTGGCGTTGCCGCGCCCCGCTGCGGCAGCATGCGCCAGCCACGCCCGCAGATCGGCGGCCCGCAACGCGGCCAGCGCCGCAACGTCGAGTTCGCCGCCAACATGCTGGGTCATGAAGCCAAAGAACTCGGCAAGGTCGGCGCCGTAGGCTTCGACGGTCAGCGGCGAACTCCGCCGTTCGGCGCCGAGCCATGTCAGAAATTCCTGGCGCGCGGCGTCGGCCTGCAACCCTCACCCTCCCGCGCCAAGCGGCGCGGGCCCCTCCCTCTTCCGCAGTGCGGGAGAGGGGCTAAAGCAGCGCATACTTCTTGCCCCTCTCCCGCATCGCGGGAGAGGGAGGGGCCCATTGCGCAGCAATGGGAGGGTGAGGGCGAGGGCGAGGGTCACCGCTGCAGCGCCGCCGCCACCGCGCGGCCCAGAAACGTCAGCGCGCCGGCGCCTTGCGACGGGTCCAGCACGGCGCGGTCGCGCGCCACCAGCGCCAGCAGCGCCGGCGGCCCCTCGCCGGGGATGCGCACCAGCACGTCGTGCCGCGCCAGTGCCGCCGCCTCGCCGTGCAGCAGTGCGGCATCCGAGCCGTCGTCGCGGAACAGCACCGTCTTGCGGCCGAGCAGGCGCCGCACCGTGCCCTCGGGCAACAGCCGCGCGGCTTCCAGCGGCGCCTCGGCGCACAGCGCCGCCGCATCGACGGCCAGATGCGCCGGCAGTTCGGCGGCGATGCACTCGCCGGGGCAGGCGGCGGCGATCAGCGCCAGCACCGCTTCCTGCACTCGCCCCGCCAGCCCCGCCGCCGCCCGCCCGGCGGCCAGCACGCCGTCGGCGCGTTCGGCCATCGCACTGGCATGGATCCGCTCGGCGCGGATCATCGCCGCCATGTGGTCGGCCAACGCCTCGCCATGCACGCGCTCGGGCGGCGCCAGCACGCGATACAAGTCCGGGTGATCGGCCAGAAAGTGCGGATGCGCGCGCAGGAACGCCGCCACCTCCGCCTTGGTCGGCGCGGCCACGTCGCGCGGCTGCGGCATCAGCGCCGGCCCGTCCACAGCGCGCGCCCGCGCCCGATCACGCGATGGTCTGGCCGGTCTTCGCCCAGTCCGCCAGGAAGGTCGACAACCCCTTCTCGGTCAGCGGGTGCGGATACAGGCTGCGCAGCACCGAAGGCGGCAGCGTCGCCACATGCGCGCCGATCTTCGCCGCGGTGATCACGTGGATCGGGTTGCGCACGCTGGCCACCAGCACTTCGGTCTTCAGCGCGTCGTAGTTGCGGTAGATCTGCACGATGTCGGCGATCAGCAACATGCCGTCCTGGCCGATGTCGTCCAGCCGGCCGACGAACGGGCTGATGAAGGTCGCCCCCGCCTTGGCCGCCAGCAGCGCCTGCGCCGCCGAGAAGCACAGCGTCACGTTGACCATGGCACCGTCGGACGACAGGTATTTGCACGCCCGCAGCCCGTCCGGCGTCAGCGGCACCTTGATGGTGACATTGCTGGCGATGCGGCGCAGCACCTTGGCTTCGCGCAGGATGCCCTCGTAGTCGGTCGCCGCCACCTCGGCGCTGACCGGGCCGGGGACGATCGCACAAATTTCCGCGATCACCTCCAGGATGTTACGACCGGACTTGGCGATCAGCGACGGGTTGGTGGTCACCCCGTCGAGCAGCCCGGTGGCGGCGAGATCCTTGATCTCCTTGGTGTCGGCGGTATCGACAAAGAATTTCATGGGCACTGTCCCGGCTGCGAAGGGTCTGGGCGGGGCGCCCAGGATACGGCAGAGCATATAGGATGACGGCGAGCGACAGAACACGGCAGGCCGGGCTGGGCTTGGAGGCAGCTTCCCCGGCGGCGGCGCGCGTGCCGGTGCTGCTGCCATACAAGTTTCCGGGGCCGTTCGACTACCGCATTCCCACGGCGATGACGCTGCGGCCCGGCGACCTCGTGCTGGTGCCGCTGAACCGCCGCGCCGAGGTCGGCGTGGTGTGGGACGGGCCGACCGACGCCACGCTCGCCGATGCGCGGCTGAAACCGGTCTCGGCGCTGATCGACGGCCCGCCGATGCGCGCCGATCTGCGCCGGCTGATCGACTGGATCGCCGCCTACACCCTGGCAGCACCCGGCGAGGTGCTGGCGATGGCGTTGCGCGTGAACGCGCTGCGGCCGGACGCGCCGCCGACCGGCTGGCGGCTCGCCGAGCCGCCGCCCGACAGCCGCGTGACCGAGGCGCGCGCCCGCGTGCTGGCGGTGTTGGCGGACGGCGCGCCGCGCGGCGGCGCCGACCTCGCCCGCGCCGCCGAGGTCAGCGCGGCCGTGATCCGCGGCATGGCCGATGCCGGGTTGCTGTTCCCCGCGACGCTGCCGGTGCAGCCGGCGTTCGCCCGGCCGGACCCCGAGCATCCCGGCCCGACGCTCGGCCCGGACCAGGCCGACGCGGCCGCGACCTTGCGCGAAGCAGTGGCCGCGCGCGCCTTCTCGGTGACGCTGCTCGACGGCGTCACCGGCTCGGGCAAGACCGAAGTCTATCTGGAAGCGGTGGCGGAATGCCTGCGCGCCGGGCGGCAGGCGCTGGTGCTGCTGCCGGAAATTGCGCTGTCCTCGCAATGGCTGGAGCGGTTTGCCGCCCGCTTCGGCGTGGCGCCGGCGGTGTGGCACTCCGACCTGCCATCCCGCACCCGCCGCATCACCTGGCGCGCCGTTGCCGCCGGCGAGGCGCCGGTCGTGGTCGGCGCCCGCTCGGCGCTGTTCCTGCCGTTCCCGGATCTCGGCCTCGTGGTGATCGACGAGGAGCACGAGACCGCGTTCAAGCAGGAGGAAGGCGTGGTCTATCACGCCCGCGACATGGCGGTGGTGCGCGCGCGCCTGTGCGGCGCGCCGGCGGTGCTGGTCTCCGCCACGCCGAGCCTGGAGACGATGGCCAATGTCGAATCCGGCCGCTATCGCCGCCTGAACCTGCCGGCGCGGCACGGCGGCGCGGCCCTGCCGGCGGTGCGGCTGCTGGATTTGCGCGAATCGACGCCCGAACGCGGCAAATTTTTGGCGCCGCCGCTGATCGAGGCGGTGAAAGAAACGTTCGCGCGCGGCGAGCAGGCGATGCTGTTCCTCAACCGCCGTGGCTACGCGCCGCTGACGCTGTGCCGCGCCTGCGGCCACCGGCTGCAATGCCCCAACTGCACCGCGTGGCTGGTGGAACACCGCGCGCGAAAACTGCTGCAATGCCACCATTGCGGCCACGCCGAGCCGATCCCGCCGCACTGTCCGCAATGCGGCGCCGAACACAGCCTTGCCGCCGTCGGCCCCGGCGTGGAACGCATCACCGAGGAAGCGGCCGAGACTTTTCCGGACGCCCGGCGGCTGGTGATGGCGTCCGACACGCTGCCCGGCCCGCTGGCCGCCGCCGAGGCGGCGCGCGCCATCTCCGCGCGCGAAGTGGATTTGATCATCGGCACGCAGATCGTCGCCAAAGGCTGGCATTTTCCGCATCTGACGCTGGTCGGCGTGGTCGATGCCGATCTTGGCCTCGCCGGCGGCGACCTGCGCGCGGCGGAGCGGACGGTGCAGTTGCTGCATCAGGTCGCCGGCCGCGCCGGCCGCGCCGAGGCGCCGGGCACGGTGCTGCTGCAAACGTTTTCCCCGGACCACCCGGTCATGCAGGCGTTGCGCGCCGGCGATCTGGCAAGATTCATGGCCGACGAGGCGGCGCAGCGGCGGCCCGGCCACTGGCCGCCATTCGGCCGGCTGGCCGCGCTGATCGTCAGCGCCGATACGGCCGAAGCCGCCGATATCGCCGCACGCGACCTCGCCCGCGCGGCGCCGCACGGCGAGGGCATCGTCGTGCTCGGCCCGGCACCGGCGCCGCTGGCGATCCTGCGCGGCCGGCACCGCCGCCGCCTGCTGCTGAAGGTGCGGCGCGACATTGCGGTGCAACCGCTGCTGCGCGACTGGCTGGCGCAGGTGCCGGCCAAAGGCTCCGTGAAAATCGACGTCGATGTCGACCCGATGAGTTTTCTGTAGCCCGCCCGCCTCAGCCCGCCCGCCTCAGCCGGCCAGCGCCTCCAGCACCACCAGCGCCAGCGTCGCCCCCGGGTCCTCCTTGCCGGCGCTGCGCGCGCCGTACCAACTGGCGCGGCCGACGCGGCTGCGCCGGCCGGTCACGCCGTCTCGCCCGGCGCGCGCCGCCGCCGTCATTTTGACCGTCGCGTCCGGCAGCGTCGCACCGGCGGCGATGGCGGCGGCGAACGCCTCGGCCGCCGGATGCG
>Ga0302279_10004874_pt1 | contig 15394 bp, 14 predicted proteins | sample III_Bog_N3_3_FD_194541 | JGI IMG/M metagenome (GOLD analysis project Ga0302279, IMG submission 194541) | Peat permafrost microbial communities from Stordalen Mire near Abisko, Sweden - III_Bog_N3_3 | ecosystem: Environmental > Terrestrial > Soil > Wetlands > Peat | place: Sweden: Abisko...
CGTGCTCTACCAGATGCTCGCGGGGGTTCGCCCGTTCGAGACCGATGATGCGAAGGACCGACGCGCCTCCACCCAGCGCATCCGACGGGCTGCGGCAGTCCCGCTCCGCTCGCGCGTCCCCGACGTGCCGAGGCCGCTCGAGCGCATCGTCATGCGGCTCCTCGAGAAGCTCCCGGCCGATCGCTACGGCTCGGCGGGCGCCGTGGCGCTCGAGCTCGAGGAGTTCTTCGCTTCTCGCGTTCGGGGCTCGCCCCGCGGCGTCATCGTCCGCGTCCTGCGCGACGCCGGGTTCTCGAAGGCCGTCGCGCCGCAAGGAGAGGTCACGGAGGCGGTGGAGCCGCCGCTGCGTCCCATCTACCTCGGCTTCGCGGCCATCCTTGCCGTCGGCGTGGCCAGCGGGGCGCTCGTGCAGTGGAGCGATCGCGATGCGCGCGAGGCGCTCCACGCGGGGGAAGCGCCTCTCGAGCTGGTCCCCCGGGGCAACGCCTCGCTCCGGGTCCTCGCGACCCCGTGGGCGCACGTCGCCATCGACGGCCAGCACGTCGAGACGACCCCCTTCGCCCGCGCCATCCCGCTCTCACCCGGAACCCATTTCGTGACGCTCACCCATCCCGATGCTCCCGCCGAGCAGCGGGTCATCAAGGTGGCCCCTGGGGAATCGATGCAGCTCGACGTCGCGATGAAGCTCTCTGCCGGTCGGCCCCAGCCCTCCTCGGTGGCCAGCGCCGAGCCCACACCCCGGAGCGGCTCGTGATGCGGCGCGTGCTCATGGCGCTGGTGGTGGTCGGGATCCTCTGCGCAGGACGACGCGGCCATGCATTCACGCACATCGTCAAGCCGGGCGAGACGCTCGCGCAGATCGCCGCGCGCATGTACGGCGACGCACGCCACGAGACCGTGCTCGCGGGAGCCAACGCCCTCGACGCCCAGGGCGGCAGCGCCATCGTCGCGGGGATGAGGCTCGAGATTCCTGCGCCCGCGCACCACACCGTCATCGCCGGCGACACCTGGACGACGCTGGCCCTCGCGTGGCTGGGCGACGGAAAGCGCGCAGACCTGCTGTCGCGCCTGAACCATGCGGTCGCCTGGGTGGAGCCGCCGGTCGGCCTCGAGGTCGAGATCCCGGCGATCGTTGCCCACATCGCCGCCGAGGGGGACACGTCCGCCACCGTGGCGTCTCGCTACTGGGGCGACCCGAACCGCGGGTGGGAGATCAACGCCTTCAACGGCCGCGCCGAGTCTCCGATGCGCCGGGGGGACATCGTCCTCGTCTGGCTCGCCGACCTGACGCTGAGCGACGCCGGCAAGGGCGAGGCGATGGCGGCGATGCTCCGCACCGGGACGCAGGCCGACACGGGCCGGCTCGACATCCAGCGCAGGGCCGACGCCGAGCTGCCCCTCCTCGGCGACGACGTCCGCCAGGGCCGCTACGTCGAGGCCGTCGCGCGCGGCAACCACGTCCTGGGCTCCGGCCAGCTCACGCGTCCGCAGCTCGCGATCGTCCATCGCGCGCTTCTCGAGGCGTACGTCGCGCTCGACGCCGACGCCCTGGCCATCGCGGCGTGCGCCTCCTGGCGGGCGAACGAGCCAGACCCGAGACTCGACCCTTCCCTGTCGTCGCCGAAGGTGCGCGCGGCGTGCGCGAAGAAGTAGAGTGAAGTCATGGGGAGCTGCGGCACGACATGCGGCATCATCAAGGAGCGCGAGCGCGAGGTTCGCGCCGCATGGGCGATCGCATCGGACGCGAGGCAACGGCGAGGCGCCCTCCCCGCCGCCCACGTGGTTTCGTACGACGCGCTGGTCGCGCTCGCGGCCAAGCTCGAAGAGCTCCTCCCGGTCCGGGTCCGCGTGAGGCTCGGCGATGCCGGCGACTGCGACGCGCTGTACGTGCTCGCGGGCCTCGGCCGGAGCCCCCTCGTCGACATCCAGGATGGCAACGCGCCCGCCTCGCCGCGCGAGACGCGCGAGATTTACATCCGCATCGCCGTCTCCCCCTTCGGGCGCTTCGTCGCGCTACAGGAGGTGCGCTTCCAGGGCTCTCCCGGGGACGAGGCGCTCCACATCGTCGAGGAGCCCGAGGCCGGGGTCGTCGACCGGCGGCTCCAGCACATCGTCAAGGGGACGCAGGGAGCGCTACGGAAGGCCAAGCTCGTGGTGCTCGATCTTGCGACGCTGCTCGCGCCCGCGCCCGACGGCGCGTCGTTGCACGGAGACAACGCGACGGACGAGCCTCCCACGCTGTGGTCGCTCCTCTTCGAGGAGGCCTCCCCCATGAGCGTCCGCGCTTCGAGCATCTCGTACCGCAGCGTGAGCCCGAGCAAGGACGGGATGCTGGCTCAGCCCGATACGCGGTAGCGGTACGGCTCGGACCCGGCGGTGAACCCGACGCTCTCGCAGAACCCGGCCGCGTCGGGGGGCACGCGCATCGCGAAGCGAACCCCCTTGTGCCCGGCGATGAGGCGCTCCACGACCGCCTTGCCGATTCCCAGGCGCCGACAGTCCTTGCGAACCACCACGTGCGTCACGAGCCCGAACAGCGCGCCGTCGGTGAGGCTCGCGCCGAACGCGATGAGCCGCTTTCCGTCGCCCGCCCAGATGATGCGACTCGAGCCTCGCACCATCTCGGCGAGGCGCCCGAGATCCAGCGTCGCGTCCGGCCACTGCCCGTCACCCAGCAGCCGCGCGAGCTGGAACAGGTCGATGTCCTTGGCGTCCAGGAGTGTCGGGGTCATGGCTCCTCGATGGTAACCGGGAAGGGATCGGTCGGGGGGGGATGGGGAGCGGCGAGCCGCTCGGCCCACGCCTGGTCGGTCTCGGGCTCGGTGTCTGCCAGGGTCGTCTCGGCATGCGCCACGATCGGGCCGACCGCGAGGAGCGGGCGCCCGCTGCGCGGATCGGCGACCACCGCGTAGAGCGGCAAGAGCCCCGTCGTCCCCTCGAGGAGCGCGCGCCTGGTTCGGTCATCGCGGTGAACGACGACCGCAAAGGGACCTGCGCCGGGGCTCGTGCGTGCCTCGATGGCCGCGAGACGCGGGCCGATGCCTCGGAGCTCCGCCGCGCGCGCGGTGAACTCGGAGCGCCCGGCGGCCTCCTCGCGTGCCGCGGTGAGCGCGATATCGAGGATCGACTCGGCTTCCACCAGGAGACCATAAGACGGCGCGTCCTTGTCGATCGCCTCGAGCGCGGTGAGCCCCAGCATCACCTGTCTCACCAGCGAAAGCTGGGCCGCGATGGCTTCGGGATGTGGCTCGACGACGATGACGGGGGACGGACGGGAGCCCGAGGCCTCGGGCGCGATCGTGCCCACGGCGGGGCGCGCGGTCGTTCGCGCGTACGCGATGCCCGCATGACGAAGGGAGGTCCACAGAGAGAGCGCGCCTCCCCGCTTGCGCTGCTGCCACGCCGGGCTCCGGGTGAAGACCTCCGCGGGATCGGCCCGGGACGGACCCTCCCACGCTGCGATCGCCGAGAGCCCCGAGGCGTAGCAGCTCGCGTGTCCGGCCGGGGCCCCCGTGGACGCAAGCCAGGTCACGACATCGGTGGCCCGCGCCCCCGGTCCGGCGTCCTCGAGTGCGAGACCGGCGAACAGCCTGCTTTCGGGCGCCTCGCGGAGGGGGAGGATCGCCATCCCGTGAACACCGGCGAGCGCGCTGCGCCGGATCTGGTCGAGCGGGGCGGCATCGGTGATCACCTTCGCGTCGTGCAGGTCGAACCCCTTGGCGGCGACGAGCTCGGCGACCTTCAGGGGCGAGGCCGCCGCGGCCGGCCCGAACACCAGCTCATCGAGCCGGTCGAGCTGCGAGAGCGCGCGGCGTGCGGGAAGGTCGGCGTCCGCGCTGGCCATGACGAGCCTCGCGATGAGCAGGGCGGCGCGCGTGCGTGACCGGGCGGCGCTCATGTCGACGACTCCCGAAGACTCCCCGCCGTCGAACGAGAGCTGCGCGCGCGAGAGCCACTGGGCCGCGAGGTACGCGCCGCTGACCTCGGCGTCGCGCGTGAGCGCTCCTTGCGGGGTGAAGGCGGTGTAATCGATGGGGACGTGGAGGATGCGACTCACGGTCACGCCCGGGTGCGACCGGACGAGCACGGCCTCCTCGATGACGGCGTCCTTGACCTCGGGCGGTGGCACGTAGGCCGGGTCCGCGAGCACCAGCGCGACCGCGACCAGCGCCTCGGCGACGTGGATGCCGTCGATCAGGTCCGGACGCGCGCCTGGCTCGGCCAGGGCGAGCCGCGCGTCGAGCCGGTGGAGCAAGGTGCTCATCGCGCGCGAGGTGACGCGCACCTCGGCGTCTGCGAGGGCCGCGTTGATCGCCAGCGTCGAGACCGCGAAGAGCGCGTCGATCGTGACGAGGCTCGGCACGTCGTCCCGACGGAGCCCTTCGTAGAAGGCGCCCACGCCCACGGTGAGCGCCTTCGGCCGCCCGATCGCGAACCCGTCACGCAAGACCGCGGCGCGGAGGCCGGGCGACGCGTCGGCCCAGCGTGCAGCGGCTCCACCGGGTCGCTCGATCGCCGAGGGGGCGAGCGGCAGGCTCATCCCCACCGGCGCGGCGCGCACCTCCACCGGCACCGGGGCCCAGTACGGCCACCCGGCAGGCGGCGGAGGCAAGGCGATGATCGGCTCCTCCATGTGGAGCACCGGCTTCTGGTCGCGATCGCCCCCCGGGGCGCACTCGAGGCCCATCAGGGCAAGGCATCCGAGCCACGGCAGACCACGACGGCCGAGCCCCACGAGCGTCATTGACGAACCGGTGCCGCAGCGACACGCTCCCACGGTCGTGTTCAGAAGCAGCATCACCCAGCGACCCAAGCCGCCCGCGCGGCGCGCCGTGGCGCCGCAGCGCATCTCGATTCGTGTGCTGTCGCTCGCAATCCTGGGCGTCATTTCGAGCGGCTACGCGCTCATCCGACACTACACCCGCACCGAGCCGCCGCGTACGACTGAGACCACCGCCCCGCGGGAGCACGAGATTCCGGCGCCGGAGCTTGTCCCGCTCGAAAGGTGAGGGGCGCCGTGCTAGCGAAAGCCCCCCCGATGGCCAAGGAGGACACGCTCGTCATCCACGAGATCTACGCCAGCATCCAGGGCGAATCCACGTTCGCCGGGCTGCCGTGCACCTTCGTGCGAACCACGGGGTGTAACCTCCGCTGCACGTGGTGCGACACGCCGCAGGCGTTCTATGGCGGCGAGCGGATGCCGAGAGAGGCCGTCCTCGCGCGTGCCCTTGCCACGGGGACCGCTCTCGTCGAGGTCACCGGAGGAGAGCCACTGCTCCAGCCCGGCGTCGTCCCCCTCCTCGCCGAGCTGTGCGACGCGGGGCGCACCGTCCTCCTCGAGACGAGTGGCGAGGCCGACGTCTCGTGCGTCGACCCCCGGGTGCACAAGATCATGGACATCAAGGCGCCGGGCTCGGGCGAATCGCACCGAAACCGCTGGGCGAACCTCGAGCACATCGGCCGCGGCGACGAGCTCAAGTTCGTGCTCGCGAGCCGCGTCGACTACGAGTTCATGCGCGAGGTGGTGCGCGATCGGTCTCTCCCGAGCCGGACGCCCCACCTGCTCGCCAGCACGGTGTTCGGCGCGCTCTCGCCGAGAGACCTCGTCCGGTGGGTTCTCGAGGACAGGCTACCCGTCCGCGTGCAGCTCCAGATGCACAAGTACATCTGGCCCCCGGACGCGCAGGGGGTCTAGCCAGGGTCAGCCGCGTGCGCGGAGCTTCTGCTCGGACGGCGAGAGGAAGCGGTAGACGAGCGCCGGCTTGGACGCGGTGATGCGCTTGCCGGGGGCCTGCTCGATGAGCCCGTCCTCGATCATGCGCTCGAACTTGCGACGGAAGTTGCCCGGGTCCTGCGGCTTGCCGGTGACGACGCCGTAGACGTGGCGGAGCTCGGGGATGGTGAAGGTTCGCGCGACGAGGGACGACGAGATCGGCGTCGAGTCGATGCGCTCGCCGATGCGGGCGATGGCGCGGGCGATGATCTCGCCGTGGTCGAACGCGATGGTCGCAGCGTCGAGGGTCTCGACCGAGAGCCAGTCGGCGACCGCAGCGTCTCCCCCCGCCTTCACGAGAGGGATGAGGTCGGGGCGGATGAGCGCGTAGTAGGCGACCGTGATGACGCGCATGCGTGGGTCGCGTCCGACCCGTCCGAAGGCGCCGAGCTGCTCGAGGTAGACGTCGTGCCTGGAGAGCCCGGTCTCCTCCTCGAGCTCGCGCGCGGCGGCCTCGTCGAGGTCCTCCCCCTGCTTCTTGTGCCCGTCTCCCACGCGAACGAAGCCGCCGGGCAGCGCCCACGCCCCCTTCCACGGGTGCTCGCCGCGCTTGATGCACAGGACGCGCAGCTCGGCGTCGATGACGCTGAAGGCGGCGATGTCGACCGTGACCGAGGGGCGCGGGTAGTCGCGCGGACGGTAGCCGCGAAGGAACGCCGCCTCCCCCCCTGCCGACGATGAGCTCTCCTTCCTCTTCCTCCCCACCTGAGGGGCGCCCTTCGGGGTGGTCGTCATGTCGCGAAGAAAACTCTAGGGATGCTTCATAAAGGGTGTCAACGACTCTTTCTGCGCTATACTGCATCCAGGAAGGGAGACGCGATGGCCATGAGCACGCACAAGAGCAGGCAGAAGGGGGGTCTGTTCGGGCTCCTCATTGGCGACGCGCTCGGGGTTCCGTACGAGTTTCACAGGCGAGAGGCGATCCCCGACCCGCAGCTCATCGAGATGACCCCACCCGACGGCTTCCGTCGCGCCCACCGCGGCGTTCCTCCCGGCACCTGGTCCGACGACGGCGCCCAGGCGCTCTGTCTCCTCGCGTCGCTGCTCGACAAGGGGCGGCTCGAGCTCGACGACTTCGCGGCGCGACTCCTCGACTGGTACGAGAAAGGCTACCTGGCGGTCGACGGGCGCGTGTTCGACGTCGGCGTCCAGACGACGGTCGCGTTCCGTGCCCTGATGGGCGGCGCCGCGCCTCACCTCGCCGGGCCTGCCGAGGAGCGCAGCAACGGCAACGGCTCGCTCATGCGCGTCTTGCCGCTCGCCCTGTGGCACCAGGGCACGGACGAGGACCTCGTGCGCGACGCGTACCTGCAATCGCGGGTCACCCACGGCCACGCGCGGTCCCGCGTCTGCTGCGCGCTCTACTGCCTCTGGGCGCGGCGCACGCTGTCGAGTCACGCGGCGCCGTGGGACGACGCCGTGCGCACGCTGCGGAGCCTCGTGACGCCGGAGAGCGAAGAGCACGAGGCGCTCGAGGTCCACATCGCCCCGGACGCTGCGCCCGAAGGGGACCGGCTACGTCGTCGACACGCTCCGGTCGGCGCGCATGGTCGCGAGCCGGAGGTCGTACGAGGACGCGGTTCGCGCCGCCGTCACACTCGGGGACGACACCGACACCACCGCGTGCGTCGCGGGGGGCATCGTGGGGCTCCGGGAGGGTTACGACGCCATCCCCGGGCGCTGGCGCAGCGCGCTTCGCGGGCAGGAGCTCGTGACCCCCCTCGTGGACAGGCTCCTCGCGCGAAGCCCCGACCCCTGAGTCGCCCGGAAACAGGCTGTCGCCCGTTGCCGCGGGGCACCGCCCGGGGCTAGTGTCGCCGCAAACGACACAAGGAGCCCGTGCATGCCCGCCACCGATCGCGTGAAGCAGATTCTCTCCTGGTATGGGGCCGACAACCCCGGCACGAAGGCCAACCTCTACCGCATGCTCGACCACGGGCAGCTCGCGGGCACCGGGAAGATGGTCATCCTCCCCGTCGACCAGGGCTTCGAGCACGGCCCCGCGCGCACCTTCGGGCCGAACCCGCCGTCGTACGACCCCGACTACCATTTCCAGCTCGCGATCGAGTCCGGCTGTAACGCCTACGCGGCGCCGCTCGGGCAGATGGAGCAGGCGGTCGACAAGTTCGCCGGGCAGATCCCGCTCATTCTCAAGGTGAACAACTCGGACACGCTCGCCAAGATCGACCAGCCCTGCAGCGCGGTCACGAGCTCGGTCGAGGACGCGCTCCGGCTCGGCTGCGGCGCGATCGGCTTCACGATCTATCCCGGCTCCGGGCAGCGCAACACGATGTACCAGGAGCTTCGCGAGCTGACCCTCGAGGCCAAGCGCAAGGGGCTCGTGGTCGTCACCTGGGCCTACCCGCGAGGCGCGGGGCTGTCGAAGGAGGGCGAGACGGCCGTGGACGTGGCCGCGTACGCCGCGCAGATCGCCGGGCAGCTCGGCGCGCACATCATCAAGATCAAGCCGCCGATGGATCACATCGAGCAGCCCGAGGCCAAGAAGGTCTTCGAGAAGTACGGCATCCCGACCAAGACGATGGCCGACCGCGTGAGGCACTGCGTGCAGAGTGCGTTCAACGGCAAGCGTATCGTCATCTTCAGCGGCGGCGAGACGCGCGACACGGCGTCGCTGCTCGAGGACGTCAAGGGCATGGCCGCGGGCGGCGCGTTCGGAGCCATCATGGGGCGCAACGCGTTCCAGCGTCCGAAGGCCGAGGCGCTCAAGCTGCTCCAGTCGGTCATCGACATCTACAAGACGGCCTAGGGGTCCGGGGGGGCGTCGGTGCGCTCGGCGACCCTCCTCGTCCTGGCCGCGCTCGCGGCGTGCGCGGCGCCCGCCCCCCGAAAGCCCATCGAGGAGGAGCCCTTCGTCCTCAGCGCGGTCGGTACGCCGCCGCTGACGCTCGGCAACGGGGCGCCGCTGCCTTCCGCGGCCCACGTCGGCATCCCGGGGCATACGGCGATCAAGCGCATCGGGCTCGGGCAGCGGGTGCCCATCGTCGTCGCGCGCCTGGGTGGACAGGCGACGCAGCTCCTCGTCGACACGGGGGCCTTCGACCACGTCCTCGATGAGTGGTTCGCGAGGCAGCTGGCGTTCTCGTCCCCCACGGGGCGAGGCGCGACCGTGATCGATCATGGCAACCGCAGGGTCGGCATGGATCAGATGGCCAAGGTGACGCTCGATCTCGACGGCTGGGGCGAGATTGGCAGCATCGCCCCGCTCGCGACGAAGGACTCGAATTCGGGGCTGCAGCGCCTCGGCATCGGCGGCATCCTGTCGCCGCAGCGCCTCCTGGCCATCGGCTCGGTGGTGATCGACTTCCCGGGGGGAAGCCTCTCGGCCACCGATGACGCGGCAGCCCAGCGCCAGGTGACTGCGATGCCGACCTCGCTCGGCGCCGCAGAGCGATGCGGTGGGCGCTACATCATCCGCGCGCAGGTCGAGCGGCACGACGCGCGCCTGCTGGTCGACACGGGCGCGTCCAACACGGACCTCCGGTCGAGCTCCCCTCCCGGGCTCGCGCTCTCGGGGCGGAGCTCGGCGTCGCGAGAATCGACGGGCATCGGCGGCGCGCTGAATACCCGCGTGCTGTCCGACGCGCATGTCTCGATCGCCCAGCTCGCGCGCACGATGGACGTCTCGGTCGTGGAAGATCGCGCGCGTCGCGAGAGCTGCCCCAGCGACGGGGTGCTCGGCATGGACGTGCTCGCCTCGTGCGTCCTCGCGATCACCGGCTCCCGCATGCAGATCGGGTGCAAGTGACGGCGGGGTGAGCTACGCGGGCTTTGCGCTCCCGCGCCAGCGACGGTGGTCGACCAGGATGCAGCGGTTCTGCACGACGTCGATTCCCGCCTGGACGAGCGTGTCGGCCACGACGTCGTTCTTGATGCCGAGCTGCATCCAGACCGCGCGCGGATGCTTGGCGAGGATGTCGTCCAGGTGCGCGGGGATGTCCACGCGACGGCGGAAGACGTCGACGATGTCGATGTCGCCCGGGATGTCGACGAGTCGCCGGTAGACCGGACGGCCGAGGATCGTCGTGACTTCCGGGTAGTAGACGGGGACCGGGACGACATCGAGCCCGGCCGCGACGAGGTACTCGGGCACCGCGTACGCGGGCTGGTCGGCCTGCGCCTCGGTCTTGATGCCCAGCACCGCGATGCGCTTCGTCACCGCCAGCAGCGCGTCGATGTCCTCGTCGGTCTCGAGCCGGCGGCCCACCATTTACGTCTCCGTCACCAGCGGAAGCCGCCTTCGTTCCACCGCACGCGCAGGCTTGTGCCCCTCGCGCGCCGCGCCGTCGTCCTTCACCTGCATGCGCAGCGCCGACTCGGGCATCACCACCCCGCCGCGTGACTCGGGGAGCGGGAGGTCCTGGTTCTTCGCGTAGACCGCGTGCCTGCCCTGCGTGGCGTACCACTCGGCCACCGTCGCGTTGGCCTTCATCTTCTCGATGATGGCGCGCCAGCCGACGCCGGTGTTGTAGGCGCAGAAGCTGATCTCTCCCATCTGCGTGCCGTAGGGGATGATGCACATCTCGGTGCGGCGGAAGTCGTAGTTGTAGAGATCCTGAAACCACATCCCCGCGACGAAGAGCGCGCGCCACTCGAACTCGGCCGCGTCGCTCTCGAACTCGCCGATCTTCTGGCCGCGGTTGCCCGTCTGGCTGAGAAACTGACGAATCAGGTGGTAGAAGGTGAAGCCCCTGGGCGCCTTGTCGGCGTCGAAGTTCTTCAGCAGGGCGACGGCCACCTGCGCCAGCGTCAGCGCGCGAGGCTGGGCGCCGTCGGTGATGTCCTGCACGTCCTCTAGGAGCTGCTCGAGGTTCAGGAACTGCGTGAGCGGAACCATCTCCTTGGTTCGCTTGTTCACGAAGAGCACCGTGCCGATGCCGCAGTTCGGGTGGCAGCCGCACTTGAGCGAGCCCCAGTCGCTGCGCTCGCCCATCATGGTGTCGGTCAGGTCGCTGAAGGGGCCCATGGCCGAGAGCGGGAACCAGTCGCGGAGCGGCTCGGTGACGCCGGTCTGCTTCTTCACGTCGTGGGCGAGGTGGCTCAGCGTGTAGCGCTGCCGCGTGCGGTCCTCGTCCGAGATGTCCTCGTCGCGCCCGGTGAAGCTCACCGGCTGGAAGCTCACGACGGTGATCTTGTCGGCGTTGGCGATGGCAAAGTCGATGATGGGCCCGACCTGCGCGTCGTTGACCCCGTTCACGACGGTCACCACGAGCACCACGTCGATGCCGGCCGCGTGCAGGTTCTCGATGGCGCGGAGCTTCACGTCGAAGAGGTTGCCTACCTTGCGGTGCGAGTTGGCGAGGTTCGTCACCCCGTCGAACTGCAGGTACGCGAGGCGCATCCCGGCCTCCTTCGCCTGCCGCGCGAGGCCCGGCTCCTGCGCGAAGCGGATGCCGTTGGTCGCCGCCTGGACGCAGAAGTAGCCCTTCTCCTTGGCGTACGCGACCGCGCGGAGGAAGTGCGGCGACAGGGTGGGCTCGCCCCCCGAGAACTGCACGCTCATCTGGCGGCGCGGCTGGATGGTGAGCGAGTCGTCGAGGATCTTCTGGATCTCGTCCCACGACAGCTCGTGCACGAAGCCGACCTGGTTGGCGTCCATGAAGCACGGGTCGCACATCATGTTGCAGCGGTTGGTGAGGTCGACGGTGAGCACGCTGCCTCGCCCGTACTTGACCGACGAGGTGCCGTGGTCGCGCAGGTGCGTGAGCGGCGCGAGGTAGTCGCGCCCCGGGTAGAGCCCCTCGATGCGCGAGAGAAAGGCCGGGTCGATGGCCATCACGTCCTCGAACGCGCCGTGGACGGAGCAGCGCTTGGTCATGACCACGTTGCCGTCTTTGAGGACGATGCTCGCCTTGATCTCGCCCGGCTTGCCGTCGATGAGGGTGCGAAGGTCCCGCTCGCCGCTCAGGATCTGCGTCCGGATCTCCTTCACGCAGCGGGGGCAGAGCGAGTCGGTCTCGCGGGGCCAGCCGAAGGTGGGGAACGTCCGCTCTCTACGCTTGAGCAAGGGGCCCGGAGCCCACGAGGGCCTGGCCGAGGGGCGCTCGAAGCGACGGTTGTACGACTGCACCGCCGGCCACACGGCGCGCGCCGCACGCGAGATCGACCTCTGGGCGCCGCGCGAGGCTGCGTTCACAAGGCTGGACGTCGAGGGCATAGGGCGGAGGGGTGACACTAGGACACCGCCCCCGCTGGATCCAGGGGACCGTGAAACTCCTCGCCTCGGGCTCCCCTCCTCGCAAGCACGCGAGCAAAGGAGGGGAGAGCGTGCGGAAGCCCGTGCGACTCCGCTCTTACTCCCTCCTCCTTGTTTGCGAGGAGGAGGGCCGGGGAGGTGGAGTCCCTGCGAGGAGGAGGGCCGGGGACGAGGAGTCACCCGGGGGAAGAGCCCCGGAGCTGAGCCCAAGGTCCGCGCCGCGAAGCGAGGCCCGAGGGGTGCGCTACACTCCCGCGCCATGCGCAGCCACACCGAGTACCTCACCTACCAGACCAAGAAGAAGCGCGAGCTCGTCCACCTGACGCCGACGCTCGAGGAGATCCTCGGTCGAGCCAAGCTCAAGGAGGGCTTCATGCTGGTCAGCGCGATGCACATCACCGCGGGGGTGTTCGTGAATGACAACGAGAGCGGCCTCCACGAGGACATCTGGGAGTGGCTCGAGCACATCGCCCCCTTCAAGGAGGGCTACAAGCACCACCGCACCGGCGAGGACAACGGCGACGCGCACCTGAAATCGCTCCTCATCCACCACGAGGTGATGCTCCCGATCACCGACGGCAAGCTCGACCTCGGGCCGTGGCAGCAGGTCTTCTATGCCGAGTTCGACGGGCAGCGACGGAAGCGGGTCATCGTCAAGGCGATGGGGGAGTGACGGGTGAGCGCGGTGTGGGCTCGGCTGTCGTGCGCCCTCTGCCTCGGGGTCGCGGCGTGCGCCGGGGGCGCGTCGCGCGGGGCGCCGGTCGCGGCGCCGGTGACCGCGGTGAAGAGCGGACCGAGCTTCGCCGCGTGGGAGAAGGGGTGGCTCGACGAGCTCGGGGCGACCGACATGCGCATCGCGCTCCGGATGCGCATCCCGCCGAGCAAGGAGGTCGTCGAGCGGGCGGCGTCCGAGGCGGTGGTGCGCGGGGACGAGGGGCTCGGGGTGCTGGGCGGGGCGATTGATGTGTTCTCGTGGAAGACGCGCGAGGTGCGGCTGGGGAAGCTGCGGGAGGAGCTGGGTAAGGCGCCGGACGACGGGTCGGAGGAGAGCCGGGGGGAGAAGGCGCTCTTGGGGGACCTGTTGGAGGGCGAGCAGGCGCGCCTCGTCGACGAAGGTGTGCTCGGGATCTCGGCCAGCGACCGCGTTCGCGCCATCGTGGCAACGTGGGGCCATCCATCCTCGCTCATCGAGGTCGAGCAGCGCGAACACGAGGTTGTTCGAGGGCTGCTCGACGTGAGCGGAGACGTCGTACTCGGACAGCTGAAAGGGCCTCGAATCACCGAGCTCGAGGACGCTCTCGACCCGCTCGAACGACTGGCCGTCCCCGCGGGCTACCCCCAGGCGACCAAGGCGCTCACCTTTCTACGCGTGGAGCTCGGAAAGGCGCACTCGACGCCGGGTGTGACGCGCGGGCCGTTGCTGTTCGGTTCCCTCGCCGTGCACCTCGGCTCGCGGGACAAGCCGGAGACCCTCCTCTTGAAGCTCGAGGGCGAGGAAGCCTCTCTCCGCAAGGAGGCCACCGCTGCCCTCGCCGCCCTCGGCGACGAAGCTCGCGTCCGCGCCCTCGAGTCGGCGGCGGTCCACGTCCAGGAGGAGACCCCCTGCGATCTCCCCACGAGCCCCTCCCCTGCCCGCGCCCTCCTCCCCCCTCCGGAGCGCGCCCTCCTCTGTTCTCCCCTTCACCTCGCCGCTTCGGCCAGCATCCGGCTCGACGCGGCCATCGTCGCCGTGACGCTCCACGACGACGTCGCCATCGCCCTCTGGGCCCTCGCCCTCGACCATGGCCGCCCCGACCTCGATGTGGCCCGCCTCGCCCATCCGCTCATCGCCCCCGTGTCGACGGACCGCCGCGATCGACTCGCACGGAGCGCGCTCGTGTCGCCGGTGCGCGCCATCGCGGTAGGGCTCATGGCGAGCCTGCTCGATGAGGCCGGGCTCGAGCATCGACGTGACCGGGCCAAGGCCTGGGTGGCCTGGGGCGACGGCCCACTCGACACGGTCGGCGAGTACCTGAGGCACCTCCCGTAGGAACCGGGGCTCCGGAGACGTTTACGGGGCGGGCGGCGACGTCTTCCCGCGGGCCGGACGGGTGAGTCGAGGCGCCGAAGATGTTCTCTCGTCCGCCGGACGGCCGAGCCCACCCGCCGGAGACATTCTCCTCTCGGCCGGCGACCCGAGTCTCCCCGCCGACGACCCGAGTCTCCCCGCCGGCGCAATGATCTCGCCCACCTACCGCTTCTTCGCAGCCACCAGGCGCTCTTCCACGATCATGTCGGCAATCTTGTACGTCGGCGCGCGCGTCTGGAGGCTGCGCTGGGCGATGTCGAAGATGGTGTCGTAGATCTTCATCGTCTTGTCGCGCGCCGCCTTGGCGTCATAACCGAGGACCTCCTGCGCCACGTTCACGAGGCCGCCCGCATTGATGGCGTAGTCGGGCGCATAGAGGATGCCCCGGGCGTGCAGGTCGTCGCCGTGGCGAGGCTCGGCGAGCTGGTTGTTGGCCGCGCCGGCGACGATGGTCGCCTTGAGCTTGGGGATGGTGGTGTCGTTCAGGGCCGAGCCGAGCGCGCACGGGGCGACGACGTCGCACTTGATGTCGAAGATCTGATCGAGCGGGACGATCGTCGCCCCGAACTCGCGCTGGGCACGCTCGCTCTTGAGCGGGTCGACATCGGCGACGGAGAGCTTGGCCCCGGCCGCGTGGAGCTCCTTGCACAGGTGGTAGCCGACGTGTCCGACCCCTTGGACGGCGACATGAACGCCTTCGAGGGTGTCCTTCTTGAGCTGGATCTTGACGCACGCCTCGATCCCGCGACGAACACCGAGCGCGGTGAAGGGGGAAGGGTCCCCCGAGCCGCCGAGCTTGGGGCCGACGCCGGTGACGTGCTTGGTGACGGTGCGGATGATCTCCATGTCCTCGAGCCCGGTGCCCGAGTCCTCGGCCGTGATGTAGTGGCCGCCGAGATCCTCCACGAAGTGGCCGAACGCGCGGAACATCGCGACGCGGTCGAAGTGCCCGGGCGGACGGATGAGCACGCTCTTGCCGCCTCCGTGCGCGAGCCCGGCGAGGGCGGCCTTGTACGTCATGCCCCGCGCGAGGCGGAGGGCATCGACGAGCGCAGCGTCGTCGGAGTCATAGGGGAGGAAGCGGCACCCGCCGAGCGCCGGGCCGAGCCGCGAGTCGTGGATGGCCACGATGGCTCGAAGGCCGGTCGCCTTGTCGAACTTGAAGTGCGCCTCGCCGAAGTCGTACGCCTTGAGATGGCCAAAGAGCTCCATGTCGGGCCTTCTAGGGCGGCGGCGAGACCGCGTCCAGAAGGACCACGCGCGTCAAACGTCGGCGCAGCGCGTCAGTCAGTGACCGACGGGCGGATGACCCGGGGGCATTCCGGGCATCCCCGGGCGA
>Ga0302279_10004882_pt1 | contig 15373 bp, 14 predicted proteins | sample III_Bog_N3_3_FD_194541 | JGI IMG/M metagenome (GOLD analysis project Ga0302279, IMG submission 194541) | Peat permafrost microbial communities from Stordalen Mire near Abisko, Sweden - III_Bog_N3_3 | ecosystem: Environmental > Terrestrial > Soil > Wetlands > Peat | place: Sweden: Abisko...
ATGGGACGGTGGGACGTCGGGACGGCCGTGGGACAACGAGAGGCGTCCGTACGTCCCACCGTCCCACTCGAATCCGAAGAGTCCCGCCGAGCGATTCGTCGCGTCCGTCCGGCACCTCCGAGCGCCGCCCCGCCTGTGGCGAGAGCCTCCCGAGGCGCTTCGATGGCCTCCCGAGCTCTTCGCGGGGTGACCGAAGCTGCGCCGAGAGCGCCTCTCGGTCCACGCACGGCGCCTCTCCCGGGATCGAGCGAGCCGCTCGCTCTGCCGCGAGCCTCGCAATTTGCCGCGAGTTTCGCGCGAAGACTTCGCACAGCCTCCGTCGGTCTACCGAGAGCCTCCCGAGGAATGCCGAGCGCCTCGCGAGTTTCGACCTGAGCCTCCCTCGGAAGAGCGAGGGACGCTCTCGGTGCTTCGAGAGGGGGCGCTCGGTGCGCCGACAGACGCCCTCGATGTGCCGATTGCCGCTCTCGATGTGCCGAGAGCCGCTCTCGATGTGCCGATAGCCGCTCGCGATGTGCCGAGAGACGCTCTCGGTGCGCCGATTGCCGCTCGCGATGTGCCGACGGCCGCCCTCGATGTGCCGGTTGCCGCTCGCGATGTGCGGAGGGCCTCCCTCGTCGTGCCGACGGCCGCTCTCGGCGTCTCGAGGGCGCCTCTCGTCACGCCTGCGGCCGCTCTCGCCGTGACTCGGGCGTCTGTCGGTACGCCGAGAGCGGCTGATGTAACTGCGATTGCCGCTCTCGGCGTCTCGAGGGCGGCCATCGGCATGGCTCGGGCGTCTCTCGGCGTTCCGAGAGCGGCCGTCGTCACACCTCGGGAGGCGCAAGTCGATTCTCGCGCCTCTCTCGTCACTCCGAGCGAGTCTCTCGCTTCTGCGAGGGCGTCCCTCGCCATTCCCGCGGACGCCATCGCCTCTGTCTCCGCCTCCAAGCCCACTCGCGGGGCACCTGTCGCGGTCGCGGTCGCGCTCGCGGTCGCGGTCGTTGGTCGTGGTCGCGGTCGTTGGTCGTGGTCGTGGTCGTGGTCGTGGTCGTGGTCGTGGTCGCGGTCGCGGTCGCCGTCGCGGTGGTTGTCGCGGTCGCTCGGCCCCTCGCTCACGGCATCAGGTCGGCGAGGTGATGCCCCAGGTGCAACTCATACTCCCCCGGCTTTCCGAGGCCACGCGCGCGCAGGAGCGGCGCACGCTCCTTCGCGCCATCCCAGGCGTACGTCTTGAAGAACAGGTCCTGCGTGGCTTGCAATTGAGCCGGCTCGGGGAGCCCTGACGCATTGATGATCGACTTGGCAGTGGACAGCGCCTGCTTGTCGAACGAGACGATGCGCCGGACAAAGTTGGCAACGAAGGCGTCGAGGTCGGCGTCGGGCACCGCGCGGTTGATCCAGCCATACCTCTCCGCCGTAGCGGCATCGTAGTCGTCGGCGCCCAGAACGATCTCGAGGGTGCGTGCTCGCCCGACCAAGAGCGGCAGTCGTTGGAGTGCGCCGCCCCCGGGAATCAGACCCATGCCGACCTCCGGCTGGCCGAACACCGCCCTTTCTCGGCTTGCGAAGCGCACGTCGAGGCCGAGCGTGAGCTCGCTACCGCCTCCGCGTACGCAGCCACGAATGACGGCCACGCTCAAGGCGCTGCTGGCGGCGAGACGCCGGGCCGCTGCAATCCAGCGCGGCGTTCCAAAGCGGCTCCGCGGTTCCGCAGAGCTGTAGTGTGCGAGGAAGAAGTCGGGATTCGCGCTCTCGAACGTGACGACCTTGAGCGTCGGGTCGGCCTCGATCTCCCCGACGAGGTCGTAGAGGGCATCGTACATCCGGTCGTCGATCACGTTGATCGGCGGATTGTCCAGCGTGACGCGCCAGTGGCCCGGCGCGCTCTTGTCGGTGACAATCGGTTGCTTGGCTTCACTCATGTCGACCTCCGATCGTGCTCGTTGACGATGAACGCCACCTCTCGCCGTGAGACGCCGCACGGCCCGCGGCCGCGATGTCGTTGCCCGCGGCGTCGACCGCCGGCCAGCAGGAGAGCCGCAGCATCGAGGCTCTCCTGCTGAATTGAGAACCGTTGATCGGCTCAGGCGGTCGGCTTCGACAAGCCTGGCCGCAACGACCGGAAGCCCGCACGCAGCTCTTCACTAAAGAGCTTCGGTTGCTCCCACGCAGCGAAGTGCCCGCCCTTGTCGACCTTGTTATAATAGACGAGCTTTGGGTACGCTCGCTCCGCCCAGCTCCGCGGGGCTGGATAGAGCTCGTCAGGAAAGACGCTCACGGCCACGGGGATGGAGACCCCTTTGGCATTGAAGTATCCCAGCTTGCCCCAGTTCTCCCAGTAGAGTCGGGCGCCAGAGAGCGCCGTGTCCGTCAGCCACGTGATCGTGACGTTGTCGAGGATGTCGTCGCGCGTGAGGCCCTCGGATTTCCCTGCGAAGACGCGCGAGATCAGCTGATAGCTCCGCTGATCGTGATCGAGGAAATACGCCGCCAGCCCCACGGGTGAGTCCGCGATACCGTACAACGTCTGCACTCGCAGCCCCATCTGGTAGCCGTAGGCGATTCCCTTCTGATACACGAACTGCAATCGCTCGTACGCGACCTTCTCATCTGCAGAGAGGCCGGCAGGCGGCGGCGCGCCAGAAGAAGCCGCCTTGTCGATGTCGGCTGGAAAGACCCCAGGCATGTTGGTGTGAATGCCGAGCAGCTCCGGAGCCGCCTGCACGCCCATTTGTTCACTGACGAGCGCGCCCCAATCGCCGCCTTGCGCCACGAACTTCGTATATCCGAGGCGCTTCATGAGCACGACCCAGGCACGCGCGATGTGCGCGACGTCCCACCCGGTGGTGCTCGGCTTGCCCGAGTATCCGTAGCCCGGCATCGACGGGATGACGAGGTGAAATGCGTCGGACGGGCTCCCGCCGTGCGCCGTGGGATTGGTGAGCGGGTCGATGATCTTCATCTGTTCGATGATCGACCCTGGCCACCCGTGCGTCACGATCAACGGGAGCGCGTCTTCGTGTCTCGACCGGACATGAATGAAGTGAATGTCCAGTCCGTCGATCTCGGTGACGAACTGGGGCAGCGCGTTCAGCTTCGCCTCGATCTTGCGCCAGTCATAATCTGTCGCCCAGTAGCGCGCGAGCGCCTGCATCGTCGCGAGCTGCACGCCTTGCGAGTCATCCGCGACCGTTTCCCGCTCAGGCCACTTCGTGGCATTGATGCGCCTGCGCAGCTCGGCGAGGTCCGCTTCCGGAGCGGTCGCACGAAACGTACGAATCGCGTTCTTGTCGTCCGGCTGCTTTCTGCCCTGCCGCGGGGCATTGGTTTGGGTCATCGTGTCCTCCTTACTGATGTGTCGGTTCTTCCCGCGCTGAGCTAGGCATCGCCCACCGCGAGCGAGAACGGCAACACGCGTGATCGCTATGACGAGCCAAGTAGGCAAGCGTCGTGCCGCGACGACAGCGTCTTCGCCTCTCTTCGGCTGAGCACGCGGCGGGCGACTCCGGGCCCAGATCCCCATGTCGACCCTACTCCGGAGCGCCCGGCGTAGGATGCGCCGATGGACCGGTCGCCCCCCGTCTCTGTTCCCCATCTCCACACGCGACGCCTCACCCTGCGCGAGTACCGCCTGACGGACTTCGACGCGTACGTGGCGCACCTCGCCGATCCGGAATCGACCACGTTCATCGGCACGCTCGACCGAAGAGGCGCCTGGCGCGCGTTCGGGTGTCACACGGGCGAGTGGCACTTGCAGGGAGCCGGATGGTGGGCCGTCGAGCTCACCGACACAGGCACGCAGGTCGGCACGGTCGGCGCGTTCTTCCGCGAGGGCTGGCCCGAGATCGAGATCGGCTGGAACACGTTCCGCGCCTTCTGGGGCCAGGGCTTCGCGACCGAGGCCGCCGCCGAGGCCGTTCGCCACGCCTTCGAAGATCGAGGAGAGAAACGCGTCACTGCGCTCATCGATCCCGCCAACACGGCCTCACTCCGCGTCGCCGAACACCTGGGGATGCACCACGAATCGGACCTCGAGCTCCTGGGAAAGACCGTCGGACGCTACGTTCGCGCGCGCTGACGTGAGCTGCGCGCGGTCGCGTCGATGCGAAGCGAGCTCACCCACCTCCGTCGCGACTTCGCGTCGACCCGAGCCAACCTCGTCGCCTTCCGTCGCAAGGACGCGTCGATCCGAGCCAACCTCGTCGCCTTCCGTCGTATGGACGCATCGATCCGAGCCAACCTCGGCGCCTTCCGTCGCAAGGACGCATCGATCCGAGCCAACCTCGTCGCCTTCCGTCGCACGGACGCATCGATCCGAGCCGACATCGTCGCCTTCCGTCGAACGGATCCGCGCGTCCGTCGAGACATCCTCGCCTTCCGTCGCACGGACGCGTCGATCCGAGCCGACATCGTCGCCTTCCGTCGCAAGGACGCATCGATCCGAGACGACATCGTCGCCTTCCGTCGCATGGACGCATCGATCCGTCGGAACATCGTCGCCTTCCGTCGCATGGACGCATCGATCCGAGCCAACCTCGTCGCCTTCCGTCGCAAGGACGCATCGATCCGTCAGAACATCGTCGCGTTCCGTCGCAAGGACGCATCGATCCGAGACGACATCGTCGCCTTCCGCCGCACGGACCCGTGCATCCGCCAGCACATCGTCGCCTTCCGTCGAACGGACGCGTCGATCCGAGCCGACATCGGCGCCTTCCGTCGCAAGGACACGTCGATCCGATCCAACATCGCCGCCTTCCGTCGAACGGATCCGCGCGTCCATCGAGACATCCTCCCCTTCCCTCGAACGGAAGGGCGCATCCGTGAGGACATCGTCTCTTTCCTTCGAACGGATCCCCCCATCCGTCGCAACATCGTCGCCTTCCGTCGAACGGACCCGTGCATCCGTCAGAACATCGTCGCCTTCCGTCGCACGGACGCATCGATCCGAGCCGACATCGTCGCCTTCCGTCGAACGGATCCTCGCGCCCCTCGAGACATCCCCGCCTTCCGTCGAACGGATCCGCGCGTCCGTCGCAACATCCTCGCCTTCCTTCGCAAGGATCCGACGGTCCATCGCAGCATCGTCGCCTCCCCGCGCAAGGTCGCGCCCATCCGACGAGACATCGCCCCCTTCCCTCGCAAGCTCGTCCCCCTCCGTCGCAACCTCGTCGCCTTCTGCCACACACTCACGTCCATCCGAAAGAACGTCACCGCCTTCCGTCACAAGGAGCCGCCCATCCAACCCACCATCGTCGAGCTCCATCGCAACCTCCCGCCGATCCGCCCCAAGCAGCCCAAGCTCCGCGTCACGCGAACTCCCCGGCGAGAGCGCCCTCTCCCCCCCTTGCCCCAAGCGACGGAAGCGGGCGCCGTCCGCAGGCCGGCTAGTTCGAAACGAGCCCCGCTCCGGCCGGAGGATGGTGCCCGCTTCCGTCGCGCCCGCCACACGGCCTCTCTCCGCGTCGCCGCACACCACGAATCGGACCTCGACCTCGTGGGAAAGACCGTCGGACACTACGTCGCACGCACCGACGCGAACGCTCCCCGGCGAGAGCGCCCTCTCCCCCCCTTGCCCCAAGCGACGGAAGCGGGCGCCGTCCGCAGGCCGGCTAGTTAAACGCGGGCCCCGCTCCGGCCGGAGGATGGTGCCCGCTTCCGTCGCGCCCTCCACGACCCATATGGTACGAATCGTCTCCATGCCTGGACGACCCCGCGCGCTCGCACTCGCCTCGACGTCCCTCCTCTTCTCGTCCCTCGCGGCATGCGGATCTTCCGCGACCGCCCCGGAACGCGACGCCGCCACCGACGCGCATCAGGCCTCCGGTGACGCCGGAAAGACCTCCAGGGACTCCGCCACCCAGGACACATCGAGCCCGTCGCGCGACGCCGGCCACGATACCGGCCATGACGTCGAGACGACGGACGCAGCCCCACTGCCCGACGCCTCCGACGCGAAACCGCCGAGCCTCGGCGACGCGAGCTTCACCCCGGGAGCGCCCATCACCGCCACCGCCGCGCAGTGGACCTGGGTCCCGTTCCCCGACGCGGTCTGCGCCAACGGAACCGCGACCGGCATCGGCGTCAACCTGAGCACCACGAAGGACGCACGCGTCCTCATCTACCTCGAGGGGGGCGGCGCGTGCTGGAGCGAGCTCACCTGCTACTCGCTCATGACCGCCTCCTACTTCACCACCGGATACGGCGAGGCCGACTTCACCGCCGAGAGCACCGACGCCACCTACCTCGCGCAGCCGGGAGGCTTCTTCGACCGCACCTCCGCGGCGAACCCGTTCCAGGATTACAGCTACGTCTACGTCCCGTACTGCACCGGCGACGTCCACGCCGGCTACAACGTCACCCAGCTCGGCACGACCACCGCCAACTTCGTCGGCTGGAAGAACTTCGGCGAATACCTCGACCGCCTCGTCCCGACCTTCACAGGCACCGACCGCGTCATCCTCGCAGGGAGCAGCGCGGGAGGCTTCGGCGCCGCGCTCAACTGGTGGCGCACGCAGCAAGCGTTCGGCGGGGTCCGCGTCGACCTCCTCGACGACTCCGGCACGGCGATGCCCGCCGCCATCACGGCCGAGGGGACGCCACTGTCGACGTTCGCCGTCCCGTGGAACCTCGCGGCGACGGTCCCCGCAGGCTGCACCTCGTGCTCGACCGACCTCTCGAGCCTCTACAGCTACTACGACACCGTCTTCGCGACCCACCGCGCGGCGCTCCTCAGCTACACGCAGGACACGGTGCTCCCGACGTTCTTCGGCGTCACGACCGCCGAGTTCACGACGGGGCTCGACGACGACCTCGCCGCGTACTTCAAGCCCACCGATCCGTTCAAATCGTTCGTCATCAACGCCGCGGGGCACGTCCTCTTCTTCAGCCCCACGCTCGCGACGTCGGCGAACGTGACGGTCCAGCAGTTCGTGACGCAGATGGTGACCGACGACGCCGCGTGGACCGACGACGGGCCGTGACGCCGCTCGTTGACGCGAGACCGGTCGGCGACCTACACCCTCTCGCCATGGCGGAGGGAGACGAGCTGCGCGCGGAGCTTGCGGACGTGGCCGCGTCGCTTCGAGCGTACCTCGAGCAGCAGGCGGGCTCGGGTGCGACGGGGATTCCTCGGGGGGAGCCGCGGGCACGCGTGCCGACCCCGACCCCGACCTCGACCTCGACCCCGACCTCGACCTCGACCTCGACCTCGACCTCGACCTCGACCTCGACCTCGACCTCGACCTCGACCTCGACCTCGACCTCGACCCCGACCCCGATCGCGACCTCGACCTCGGCCTCGGCCTCGGCCTCGACCCCGACCTCGACCTCGACCTCGACCCTGAACACGATCCCGACCCCCGAACCGAGCTCGACCGCGATGGCGAAGAAGCCTGCTCTTGTGCCTCTCCCCCCACCTCCTCGCACCTCGACCTCGACCGACCCCGTCGTCCGCCTCCCGGAGCTCGCGGCGGAGATCGCCGCCTGCACTCGCTGCAAGCTCTCCGAGACCCGCACCCAGACGGTCTTCGCCCGGGGCAACCCCGCTGCGAGCATCTGCTTCATCGGCGAAGCTCCCGGCGCGGACGAGGACGCGCAGGGGCTCCCCTTCGTCGGGCGCGCGGGGCAGCTGCTCGACAAGATGATCGACGCGATGGGGCTCTCGCCCGAGCGCGACGTCTACGTCGTCAACATCATCCGGTGCCGTCCGCCCGCCAATCGAAAGCCCGAGCCAGAGGAAGTGGCGGCGTGCCTCCCCTACCTCCACGAGCAGCTCGATCTCGTGAAGCCGAAGGTCATCGTCGCGATGGGCAACACCGCGGTCGCGACGCTGCTCGGCACCAACCTCGGCATCACCAAGCTTCGCGGCCAGTGGAAGCTCTATCGCGGCACCACCCTCCTCATGCCGACGTACCACCCGTCGTACCTCCTCCGGCCGAGCGCCCAGCAGGCGGAGGCGAAGAAGCAGGCATGGGAGGACCTCCAGGCCGTGATGAAGGAGCTCAACCTGCCGCTGCCACCGCCGAAGAAGAAGCCAGCCCGCGACACCGAGGAGCCGTCATGATCGAGCCGCGAAGATTCTTCCCCGCGGTCGCGATCGGCGGGGCGATCACTGGCGTCATCATCGCCGTCCCCGTGCTCGGCGACCTCCTTCGTTGCTGCTTCTGCGTCGGCGTGATGGCCGGGGCGGCAGCATCGATGAAGCTGTGGCTCGACACCCACCGCGCGGAGAGCCTCACGCCGACGGACGGGATGATGCTCGGCGCCTGCTCCGGCGTCGTGACCGCGGCGACGAACTGGGTGCTCTCACTCCCGATCCGCCTGGTCTGGGGCGACGGGCTCTCTGGCTTCTACGACGCGAGGACGTTCCTGCCCGACCTCGCGCGGAGCAACCTGCACGCGCTCTACACGCCGAGCAGCTCGATGATCGTCATGTCCCTCCCCCTCCAGGCCGGCATCTATGCCGTGATGGGGGCGGTCGGAGGCTTCATCGCGCTCGAGACGGTCTTCAAGTCACGCAAGCTGGACGCTTGAAGCTCGCGCCCTCGCCCGCGGCAGGCCGAGCGTCGCTCGTCCGCACCGGCGCGGCCCTGGTGTGCGCGCTCCCCTGGCTGCGCAGCCTCGCCGGCACGCACGCCCCGGAGTGGGCGCGACGGCTCGTCGACGAGGCGTTCCTGCCGCTGTGCCACCACTGGCCTCTGCGAGTGCTCGTCCTCGGTGGCGAGGCGATGTGCGTGTGCTCACGCTGCGCCGGGCTCTACGGGGGGCTGGCGGTGGGGTTTGCGTTCGGAAAGCTCGCACCCCTGGAGCCGCGAACTCTCCGCCTGCTCTTCGGCATCGGGCTTGCTTCGATGCTGCTCGATGTCGTCACGCAGGACGCTGGCCTTCACGCTCCCTCCCACCTGGTACGCCTCTCGACCGGTGCGTTCCTCGGCTGGGTCGTCGCGACGTGGATGGTGCAGGCTACCTCGCAACCGCGACGGTCTCCTGCGATGCCGCAGCGCGGCTAGCCTCGCGCAGCGCGAGTCGGGCGAGGGAGGCATAGGCGTCGATCCGCGTGTAGACGTGGTTGCCCGCGGCGGAGCAGCTACCGCCACGCGAGACGACTCCGACGATCTCGCCGGTGACCGCGTCGAGCGCGGGCCCTCCCGAGTCGCCGCGGCACGTCGCACGATCGACCTCGAACTCGCGCGGCCCGAGGACGGCGCCGGTGCTCGCGTTCGCGGCGGGGCCGATCGACAGGACCGTGCTCCCGGAGCGGCCGACGCGATCGCCGATGGTCATCGCGGCGCCGCCGCCGAAGCCGACGGGGGTCACACGATCGCCCGACGACACGGTGCCGACGAGGCGGAGCGGCAAGATCGCGACGCCGACGAGCGGTCGATCGAGGACGAGGAACGCCACGTCGGAGTCGCAGAGGATCTGCCCTGCGGGGTGGAGCGTCTGGATGCCGTGAGCGCGCGGGATGTCGTGCTCGACGCGGACGTGCTCCCCCACGTAGACGGCGATCGTCGTCGGGTCGGCGTCGTCCGAGAGGTGCGCCCCGTTGTGCGAGTGGCCGTGGGCGTCGCACGACGGGCTCGAGGTGAGCGAGTGCGAGATGCAGTGCCTCGCGGTGATGACGAGGTTCGAGGCGATGAGCGCGCCGCTGCAGAGCGTGATGCGCGACGGGTCGCCGGGGACGCTCGTCCCGAGGGCGACGACGCCGCTCTCCTCCTGCGTGAGAGCTCGCATCGTCATCGCGTCGGGGAGGCGGTGGGCGATACACCCGCTCGCGGCGATTGACGCGACTGCGGCAGCGCGCGTCATCCAGCCGGGCCAGTCTGTAGTCTTCTTCATTTCGGCGTACGCTCGAGTCACTCAAAGCGTGCACTGCGGTCGTCCGTCCGGCTGGCCGAAGCGACGGGACTGTGCGCCGGCGCACAGTGGGGCGACGTGGACCGACATGGGAGGCAATCTGTCACCGCCCGCGCACCCCCTCACTCGTGGGCGCCGACGCCTTCCATCATCGCGTTGACCTCGGCGCCGAGCAGCAGGGCGAGGCTGGTCAAGTAGAGCCAGACGAGCAAGACCGCGACCGCCGCGAGGCTCCCGTAATAGACCGCGTACGCGCCGAGCGAGCCGATGTAGGACCCGAAGACCCACGACACGACGAGCCACGCGATCATCGCCGTCAGCGTTCCGGGCCAGGCGTGCCTGCGGATGCCCGGCGGGTGCTCGACTGCAAATCGGTAGAAGCCAGCCAGGCCAAGGAGACCGACGAGGAGCACGGTCGCGCCGGCGATCGCGCGCTCCCAGCGTGCGTGGACGCGCGAGAGCCGTCGGCCTGACCCCGCCGCCGGACGGGCGTCGCGCGGAGCGCGAGGAGCGGCGCGCCCCTTCGCAGAGGCGGCGGGCGCTGGAGACGGAGCCTGGGCTGACCCGGCGGCGACCGCGCCCGCCGCTGGCTGGAGAGCATCGTCCCTGTGTATGAGGTCGTCCCCTGCGACGAGCGTCCATGCCGCGAGCGACATCGCGCCGATTCCGAGCACCACGGTGGCGAGGGCGATGGCACGCTGCTTCAGCCACGGGCGCCGCTTCGCGCGCGCGGCGAGCTCGAACACGTCCATCATCTGGTGGATGCCCGAGGAGGTGAGCCAGAGGAAGGTCACGAGACCGAGCGGCGCGATCGACGGGGAGCTCGAGCCGGCGAGTCGTTCGAGCTCGTGGCGCGCGAGGTCCGCGGCGGCGTCGGGGATGGTCTCGAGGAGCGGACCGACGAGCGCGTCGACGCCTCGCCTGCGCACGAAGCGCCCGACGACGTAGCCGAGCATGACCAGGAGCGGCACGACGCTCAGGAAGAAGTTGAACGCCATGAGGCGCGCCGAGTCGATGGCGCCGTGCTTCCGCATGCCGCGCAGAAGGTCGAGCGCGACGACCGACAGCGTGCGTCCGCCGGGGGTCTTGGCTGTCGGTCGAGTGACTGGAGGCGAATTCACAGCAGAATTCCGTTGGAAGAGACGAGGAGGCGGGGAACGGCAACCGGCGACGCGTGGCTCTCCTTCTCTCCTTCTCACCCTGTTCGATCTCTACGGGCAAGAAGCGCGGGCACGAGGGACCTTGACGCTCGGTGGACAACTGCGGGACGGTGGCGAGACATGGCCGACAAGAACCCTGCCTTCGCCACCAAACCTGGCGACCCGAAGGACGTCTCCTGGGGCCTCACGACGGCCGACACTTGCTGGAAGCGAGGCGAGCGCGGCGAGGCTCTCAAGTGGCTGCGCCGCGCCGTGGAGGCCGCCAGCGAGGCCGAGCTCGACGAGCGCGCGCTGGAGCTCGCGAAGGTCGCGGCCGACCTCGCCACCCACATCGGCTCGATGGCGCCGCCCGAGAACGTGGCGACCTCGACGCCTGCCCCGACGATCCCGCGGGCGACTCCCGTCAGCGTGATCCCGCGCGCGACGCCGCTCGGCGGCAAGCCGGTCGAGCGCGCCTCGCCGGCGAAGAAGGCGGACCGGAAGAGCATCACGAACGAGGCGGCGCGGGAGAAGGCCCGGGTGCCGTCACCGGCAGCGCCGATCGCCGCTTCGCTCCCGCCAAGGCCGCTCGCGAAGCCCGAAGAGAAGCCGAAGCCGGAAGAGAAGACCGAGGAGAAGCCTCCCGCGGCTCGAAAGAAGGCCGCGAGTCGCGCCGATCGAGGCGAGACCGCCCGTCGACTGAGCCGCACCGACGAGATCGACGAGTGGCCGACCGAGGTGGTGCCTGGGGAAGCGCTCCCCCCGAGCCTCGAGGTCGCTCCTGCTGCCGGGGGGCGTGCGGTGCACGCGACCCAGGCGATCCGTGTGCTCGTGTGGCGAGACGCCGACGGCTCCGTGCGGGTGTCTGCGGTCGGCAGTGCTCGCGTCGCGCCAAGTCTCGCGGTGGAGGCGACCCTGGTTGCGATGGAGCCCTCGGCGAACCTGGTGGGGATCCTCGGGGACTAGCGACTCGCTCCTACTCGGCGGCCGCAGCCCCCTCGGTACGCACGGCGGCGACCAGCGCATCCATCGACTTCCCTGCGTCACCGAAGAGCATTCGACAGTTTTCGTGGAAGAACAGCGGGTTCTCGACCCCTGCGTATCCGGCCGCCATCCCGCGCTTCAGCACGACGACGAGCTTGCTCTTCCACACCTCGAGCACGGGCATCCCGTAGATCGGGCTCTGCGGATCGTCGAGCGCGCCCGGGTTCACGATGTCGTTCGCGCCGATGACGAGGACGACGTCCGTCTGCGGGAAGTCGCTGTTGATGTGCTCCATCTCCATCACGATGTCGTAAGGGATGCCGGCCTCCGCGAGCAGCACGTTCATGTGGCCCGGCAAGCGACCCGCGACCGGGTGAATCGCGAAGCGGACCTTGATGCCGCGCTCCTCGAGCGCCCGGGTCAGCGAGGCGACGGCGTTCTGCGCTCGCGCGACGGCCATGCCGTAGCCCGGGACGATGATGACCTGCTTGGCCTCGAGAAGCCGTCCGGCAACCTCGGGGCCTTTCATCTCGCGGACCTCGCCGTGCGCGGCCGCCGGCCCCGTCGACGGACGAGACTCGCCCGTCCCGAAGCCTCCGAAGATGACGCTCACGATCGAGCGGTTCATCGCGCGGCACATGATGATGGAGAGGATGGTCCCGCTCGACCCGACGAGCGCGCCCGTCACGATCAGGAGATCGTTCTCGAGCATGAAGCCCGCCGCGGCCGCAGCCCACCCCGAGTAACTGTTGAGCAACGAGACGACGACCGGCATGTCGGCGCCGCCGATCGCCATCACGAGGTGCGCGCCGAGCAGGCCCGCGAGCACGGTCATCGCCACGACGAGGTGCAGCCCCGCGGGAGACGGCGTCATCAGGAACGGGACGCCGAGGCCGACGATGAGCGCCGCCATGGTGGCGTTGAGCACGTGACGACCGCTGAGGAGCAGCGGCTTCCCCGAGATGGTGCCGCGCAGCTTTCCCCACGCGATGATGCTGCCCGTCAGTGTCACGGCGCCGACGGCGATGCCGACCCAGATCTCGACCATGTGCACGACCCGTCGAGCGCCCTCGAGGATCTCCACCTGGTGCGGCGTCAGGTAGGACGAGATGCCGACGAGCACCGCCGCGAGACCGACGAAGCTGTGGAGAATGGCGACCAGCTCCGGCATGCCCGTCATCTCGACGCGTCGGGCGAGGATGCCGCCGATGATCGCACCGGCGACGATCGCGCCGACGAGCAGACTGACGCCCATGACGGACGGAGCGTTCTGCGCCCACGAGATGGCGGTGACGACGATCGCCAGCCCCATCCCCATCATCCCGAAGACGTTGCCGCTCATCGCGGTCGCCTGCTTGGAGAGCCCCCCGAGGCTGCGGATGAAGAGGACGCCCGCGATCAGGTACGCCGCCGTGAGAATGCCGGGGCTCATCGTGCTTTTGCCTTCCCGCTGAACATCCGGAGCATTCGCTGCGTCACGAGGAACCCTCCGGACACGTTGATCGCCGCGAAGAGCACGGCGATGACGCCCAGCACCGAGCCGAGGCTGGCGTTCCCTGCGACCTGCAGCATGCCGCCGATGACGATGATGCCGCTGATGGCGTTGGTGACGCTCATCAGGGGCGTGTGCAGCGACGGGCTGACGCTCCAGATGACCTGCCAGCCGACGAAGCACGCGAGGACGAACACGGTCGTGTGCTGGAGGAAATCGCCAGGCGCGAACCGCCCTAGGATGAACACGAGGATCGTGGCGACGAAGCCGCCCATCGTCATGCCCCACGCGCCGCGGGTGGGGCTCATGAGGTCGGTCTGCTTCGGCTTCGCGTCGGCAGGGGGCGGGCGGAGCGTCTTGGGTACAGCGGAGACCGGCGCCGGCGGCGGAGGCTCGGCGGCCTTCACCGGACGCGGCAGGATCTCACCGGCATGCACCACGAGCGCCGGCCGGATGACTTCGTCCTCGAGGTCGATCTTCCACGCCTTGCCACCGCCCATGTCGCTCATCAGGTGAGCGATGTTGTTGGCGAAGAAGCGGCTCGCGACCGCGGCCATCCGGCTCGTGAGGTCTGTGAAGCCGACGATGCGGATGCCGTTGTGCTCGACGACCTGGTCCGGAACGGTGAGCTCGCAGTTCCCGCCCTGCTCGGCGGCGAGATCGATGATGACGCTGCCGCGCTTGAGCGAATCGACCACGTCGCGCGGTACGAGAATCGGCGCCTTCGTGCCGGGGACGAGCGCCGTCGTGATGATGACGTCGACCTCGCGCGCCTGCGCGCGGAAGAGGGCCATCTCGGCGGCGATGAACTCGGGGCTCATCGTCTTCGCGTAGCCCCCCTGCCCTTCGCCGCTCTCCTTCAGCGAAACCTCCAGGAACTTCGCGCCGAGGCTCTCGACCTGCTCGCGCGCGGCCGCGCGGGTGTCGAAGGCCCTGACCTCCGCTCCGAGGGCGCGTGCCGCACCGATGGCGGCGAGCCCCGCCACGCCGGCGCCGATGATCAGCACCTTCGCCGGCGGAGACGACCCTGCGGCCGTGACCATCGGTCCGAACGACGACTGGAGCTGCGCGGCGGCCTCGATCACCCCGCGGTAGCCCGCGAGGTTGCCCATCGACGAGAGCACGTCGAGCTTCTGTGCGCGGGTGACGCGCGGGATCCGCTCGAGGGCGAGGGCGCTGGCCTTCCGCGCAGCGATCTGGGCCGGGAGATCAGGGTTACGCTCGGGTTGCAGGAGCGACACGAGGAGGCAGCCGGCGCGGAGCAAGAGCACCTCGTCGGGGCTCGGAGGGCGGACCTTCACCACGATGTCGCACTCGCCGAGCGCGGCAGCTTGCTCGACGATGGTCGCGCCCGCGGTCGTGTACGCGTCGTCGTCCCAGCCAGCATTCGTTCCGGCTCCGCGAGCGACAGCCACTTCGAAGCCGAGCGTGAGGAGCTTCTTCACCGAGTCTGGGGTCGCCGCGACGCGCCGTTCGAGCGCCGCCGACTCCCTGGGAACACCGATTCTCATTGGGCGGCGGTAGACTACGCCGAAGCGCGGCGGAATGGCCCGCGGAAGTCGGAATTCTCACGGCAATTATTGCGCGTCCGGCTCGAGAGTTCTGAGAGCTCGGCTGGGGACCGGGGAGCGGCCGCGCTCCCCGGTGAATTCTCGCGGAAGGAAGGAGGGCGACCGACGCCGCGAGAATTCTAGACGGCTGGGGACCGGCGAGCGGCCGCGCTCCCCGGTGAATTCTCGCGGAAGGAAGGAGGGCGACCGACGCCGCGAGAATTCTAGACGGCTGGGGACCGGCGAGCGGCCGCGCTCCCCGGTGAATTCTCGCGGAAGGAAGGAGGGCGACCGACGCCGCGAGAATTCTAGACGGCTGGGGACCGGCGAGCGGCCGCGCTCCCCGGTGAATTCTCGCGGAAGGAAGGAGG
>Ga0302279_10004883_pt1 | contig 15372 bp, 11 predicted proteins | sample III_Bog_N3_3_FD_194541 | JGI IMG/M metagenome (GOLD analysis project Ga0302279, IMG submission 194541) | Peat permafrost microbial communities from Stordalen Mire near Abisko, Sweden - III_Bog_N3_3 | ecosystem: Environmental > Terrestrial > Soil > Wetlands > Peat | place: Sweden: Abisko...
CCACGCGTACCGCGGCATGCTGCGCGACGCGCGCCTCGACACCGACCCGGCGCGCCTCGAGCGCATCACCGCGCTCCAGACGCTCTACCTGGATCGAAAGCCTGGCCTCGGCCCACACGCCAGCGTGGAGGACTCGCTCTTCCGCGATCTCCGTGCCGCGCTCGCCCCGCAAGGCGAGACGCCGAAGCTCGGCACGGTCGCGACGCGGCTCGGGCAAGAGATGCTTGATGCGTACGACCTCGCGCGCGACTTGTGGCAAGGGCGCCCGGTCGACATCGCCCTGATGGATACCCTCGTCGCGAGCGGCAACGCGGCCGCGCTCGCACGCTTCGCCGCGAGGCTGCCGACCGAAGACCTGCGAACCGAGGCACGTCGCCGCATCGTTCGCATTCACATCGCGCTCTCCCCGTTCCCCGACGTGCAGCACGGCGGCGCCGCCCTCGAGGATCGCGTCCTCAAGGAGGGGCACGCGGCAGTCTCGCTCGCCCTCCACCCGCTCGTGCGTGCCTCGCTCTTCGCCCCGCCCCCCATGCGCGACGTGGTCATTCGCGAGCAGGTCTTCGACCGTATGGCGACGCTGCTCGGTCACGCGAAAGACCAGTCCGACCTCTCCCCTCTGCCCGAGATGCCGCTGCGTGGCGCGCTGTCCGCCGAGCTTTCGGGCGTCTCGCACCTCGTCGGCGTGTGCGCCAAGGCAAGCGCCCTGGACCCTTCCCCGTGCATCGCGCCCGCAGACCTCACCGTCGACAACCCTCTCACCTCGGTCGACAAGAACGGCGCGCTCCGGTTCGCCGAGGGGCTGCGCATCGATCAGATTCTCCCCTTCGCCTCCGAGGCCACGTTCACGGTCCCAGTGCGTGTCGGCGGCGCGCCTGCCGTGACGCTGTCGCGGGAGCTTCACTTCGAACGCCCCGAGAATCTCGCATTCTTCGGGGCCGCCCTCGGACGGCGCGGCCCCGACGTGACGGTCCGCATCACGCAGCTTCGACCGGGTCGCTTTCGCTTCGACGCGAGCACGGCGGAGATCGGACGCGCGGGCGCAGCGGAGCCCCCCTACACCGCGATCGTCGAGTCTCCCGACCTCACGAAGTTCCGCGTGAAGAGCCTCGGCGGCTCGGAGCTCTTCGGCGCCGCTGGGGCTGGCGGCGCCCCGGGCTCGAACGGGAGCGCGTGCGGCAGCGGCGGCAACGGTGGGGACGGCGGGCCTGGGGACACGGGCGGCGCGGGGGGGGAACGGAGGCGATGTGAGCGTCGACATCGCGTGCGGCGGCGCCACGTGCGACGCAGTCGCGAGCGCGCTCCAGGGGGTCGCCCTGAGCGACGGTGGGAGCGGCGGCGCAGGAGGCGAAGGGGGGCGCGGTGGCGCGGGCGGGAGCGGCGGAGGGGCCGAAGGGTCGAACACGCACGTCGACTCGAGCGGGCAGACGGTGAGCGACCACACCGGTTGCAGCGGCGGCTCGCCTCGCAGGGCAGGGTCGGACGGCCCGAAGGGTTCGCCAGGGCCGGATGGGCGGGCGGGGCAGGTGAAGGTGCGGATGGTGGGGGTTGCGTCGTAGGTGCAACGCGTGGCGTCCGAGGTCCAAGAGAGCTATCCTGATGGCTATGAAGCGCGTGTCGGTAGCCGAAGCGAAGAACACGTTGCCCGCCCTCCTTCACGAGGCCGAGGCGGCGCCCGTCGAGATCGTCCGCCGCGGCAAGCCGGTCGCGGTCATTCTCTCTCGCGTTTCATACGACAAACTCCAAGGGAAGGCCGAGGGGGTGTGGTCGGCGCTCGGCCGCTTTCGTGAGACGCACGATCTGGGGGCACTCGACTCGGTGGAGGCTTTTGAAGGTCTGCGCGACGCGAATATTGCGGGACGTCCAATACGGTGGCGGTGATTCGAGTCCTTCTCGATACGAACGCTCTCGCCGAGCCTGTGAGACCTGCGCCCGATCCGGCGTTCATGAAGCGATTCAAGGCGAACGAGGCGAAGCTCGCGATCGCGTCGGTGACACTGCACGAAGTCGTCTACGGCGTCGAACGCCTGTCCGAAGGCAAACGTCGGGAGCTGCTTCGTGAGTACGTGCGGGACGTGGTGCTAAAGATGACGGTTGTTCCTTACGACGCAGCGGCGGCAGACTGGCACGCACGAGAGCGAGCGCGTCTCGAAGCGAAAGGCCGGACGCTGCCGTACGCGGATGGTCAGATTGCGGCGATTGCGGTCATCCATTCGCTCACCCTCGTCACCGCCAACATCCGCGACTTCCGGGGGATCGCGGGCCTTCGAGTGGAGAGCTGGCGGGATTGAGGATCGGCGACCGCTCGGGCTGCAGACGTTTTCCTGATCAGGACGGCCTCGTTCTTAACGCCCTCTTGATGCGCGCGTTCCTACGCTGCTGGGCATGGACCACGGACCAGAATCGCCCGACGTTACCAAGATCCTTCACTGGATCGCCTACGAGCGAGACGCTGCGTGGACGGCAAAGCTCGCCATCCTCCGCGCCTCCTCGCGCGAGGACGTCCGCCACTTCGGCGCGTGTCTTCGCGAGCACGACCGGCACGCCGACGAGCTGACAGCCCTGGCGCGCGCGACAGACCGCGGCGTCGAGCTTCCCAAGGAGGCATGTTTTGTCACCGGAGACCCGTTCGTAGTCAGCGCCATCGACAACGGGGCAGCGCTCGTCGACGCGAGGGAGCATCTCGAAGCCGTGCGGATCGATCGTTACATAAGTCGACGCCCGACCGTGACGGACGAGCCTCTGTCCATGCTCGACGGACTGCTCGATCGACACCTTGCCGACACCCGCGCCCGTCTCGATCGCTTCCGGGGATTGCGCGGCTGGCGTCGCGACCAGGCGGCGTGACGACCGGAGAGCCACGATGAAGCCCAAGACCGGCTCGGAATACGTTCCCTGGCTGATGGCGGGGGTGGGGTTCCTGGGCGTGCTCTTGATTTTCGCCTGGTATGCGCACCAGAGTGGAAGTGCGGCACAGCAGCTCGCTTCCAAGGCTAGCCGGGTCGATCTCGTCGAGCGGATGCAGCGCGATCTCGCCGCGGGCTCGGAGGCCGAAAAGAGCGCAGTGCTTGCCCCCTCGGACGCAGACTCAGTGGCATTCGCCAACCAGGCCCGTGCCGCGACGGCCGAGGTCGTGCTGGAGCAATCCGAGCTGGGTGCGCTCCTCGCGAGCGGTGGGACTCCCCCTGAGAGAGACCTGATGACTCAGCTCTCCGAGGCTTTCGGCAATCTTCAACGTGTCGATGACGAGGTGCTGGCTCTCGCCGTGAAGAATACGAACCTCAAGGCCTATGGCCTGCTCTTCGGCCCCGCCGCGGACACACTGGCCGAGATGGACGCCGCCCTCGACCGCGTCGTCACGAAGTACGCGAGCGCGAACGACGCCAAGCAGGTGATGGATCTGGCCTTCCGGGCCCGTATCAGCGCCTTGCGCATCCAGGCGCTCCTCGCACCCCACATCGCGGAGGAGAACGACGCGAAGATGGACCGGATGGAATCCTCCATGACGAAGGAGGAGGCGCAGATCCGGAGAGACCTCGATGGGCTCGCGGGGGTGGCGAAGCTCGCCGGGGACGTCGACGTGGCGATCGCTGCGTCGCGATTCGCGCGATACGAAGAGATCAAATCGCAGATCGTGCCGCTCTCGCGCGAGAACACGAATGTCCGGTCGCTGACGCTTTCGTTGAATCAGAAACGCAAGGCGATGATCGCCACCCTCGATACCCTCGGCGCGCTACGGCAGGAGATTGTCGACGAGCCGATCGCGGGTGTTGCGTATGGGCGGGGGGCGAAGTCGCGGCGGTAGTGCGTGTCGCGGGTTACGAGCTCGCGTGCGGCTGGCGCGTTCGACGCGGTCTCTCGTGATTGAGCCCCTGCTATCCTCGCGCGATGCCCGGCCCTCCCCGCGGTCTCCATGAGACGCTGATCACGGAGGCGCTGGCGGCCCAGCTCGAGGACCTCGACCCTTCGCTCGAGGCCAGTCGCTTGCCGCTCCACGAGGCCGAGGCGGCCGACCGTCTCGCTCTGCACCTCTCGAGAGTGCTCGAGAGGGCGATCGCATCGCTCGAGCCGAAAGAGCGCGTCGACGTCGGGACCCTTCTCGTGCGCCAGCTCGTCGATCTCATCGTCACGAACAAGTCGGCAAAGGCGCTCTCGCCTGAGCGTCCCGTCGCACCGGCCGAGATGCTGCGGTGTGTGCTGGGGCGACTCCCCGATGGGCGTACGGAGGACATCACGAAGCTGGAGATCCCACTCCTCGACACCACGCTGCTGACGAATGCACATGGGGAGCCGCGCATCGGGGCCGCGGTTCTGACCGAGATTCGGTCGGCCGACCGGATCGACGTGGTGATGGCGTTCATTCGCCATAGCGGCATCGATCCGCTGCTCGACGCTCTTCGTGCCCACACGGCGGCCGGACGTGCGCTGCGCGTGCTCACGACGACGTATACCGGCTCGACGGAGGCGCGCGCGCTCGACAGCCTGCGCGCGGCGGGGGCCGACATCCGCGTGTCGTACGACCTTACGGGGACGCGGCTGCACGCGAAGGCGTGGCTCTTTCACCGCCGCTCGGGTTTTTCGACGGCGTACATCGGCTCTTCGAACCTGACGCACATGGCGCAGGTGACGGGGCTCGAGTGGAACGTGCGAGTGTCGGGCGCGCGCAATCAGAGCGTGGTCGACAAGGTCGCGGCGGTCTTCGAGAGCTACTGGAACCAGGGGGACTTCGTCGGATACGACCGCGACGACTTTCTCGCCAGGCTCGAGAGCGCCCAGCGCCTGGACTCGAGAGTGCGGCTTAGCCCGGTCGAGCTGCGCCCCGAGCCCTTTCAGGAGCGCCTCCTCGAGCAGATCGCGCTCGCCCGACAGCGCGGCCACCACCGGAACCTCCTCGTGGCCGCGACCGGCACGGGCAAGACCGTGATGGCCGCGCTCGACTACGTACGCCTCCGCGAGTCCCTTCCTCGGAGCCGCCTCCTTTTCGTGGCCCACCGGGAGGAGATCCTCGCGCAGAGCCAGGCGACATTCCGCATCGCACTTCGCGATCACGCGTTCGGGGAACTTTGGGTCGGAGGCGCGCGACCGCAGCGGTTCGACCACGTCTTCGCCTCAATCCAGAGCCTCTCGGCCGCGAGCTACAAGCACCTTGCCCGCGACCATTTCGACGTGGTCGTCGTCGATGAGTTCCATCACGCGGCCGCCGCCTCGTACCGGGCGCTGCTCGAGCACGTGCAGCCCGTCGAGCTTCTCGGGCTCACCGCGACCCCCGAGCGCAGCGACGGCCTGCCGATCCTCGACTCGTTCGATGGCCGCATCGCTGCCGAACTGCGTCTCTGGGACGCGATTGACCAGCACCGGCTCGTCCCGTTTTCGTACTTCGGTATTCACGACGGTCTCGATTTGCGCGACGTCCCCTGGCGCCGCGGGCGAGGCTACGACGTCGAGGGGCTCACGCGAGTTCTCACGGCCAACGACGCGTGTGCGCGGTTCGTGCTGAAGGAGCTGGAACGTCGAACCGACGACCTATCCAGGATTCGCGCCCTCGGCTTCTGCGTGAGCGTCGAGCACGCACGCTTCATGGCGCGGGTCTTCTGCGAGGCGGGGGTCGCGGCCAAAGCCATCTGGTCTGACACCGCCGAAGGGGAACGCGACACGGCCCTGCGCGATCTCGCCGCGCGAAAGCTCCAGGTGGTGTTCTCGGTCGACCTCTTCAACGAGGGGGTCGACGTGCCGGCCGTCGACACGGTCCTGATGCTGCGTCCCACCGAGAGTCCGACGCTGTTCTTGCAGCAGCTAGGCCGTGGCCTACGCCGACATCCCGGCAAATCGGTCTGCACGGTGCTCGATTTCGTGGGGCACCATCGTCACGAGTTTCGTTTCGACCGCCGCTTCCGCGCCCTGCTGGGTGGGAGTCGGAGCGAGGTCATGGAACAGGTGAAGGGGGGATTCCCGTTCCTTCCTGCTGGGTGTCACCTGGAGCTGGATCCGGTCGCGCGAGACATCGTGCTCGCCAGCATCCGCGAAGCCGTCCCCTCGCGCTGGTCGGCGAAGGTCGGCGAGCTGCGTGATCTGGCGAAGGGCGCGCCAGCGTTCTCGCTCGCGGGCTACCTCGAGGCCACGGGGCTCGATCTCGAAGAGGTGTATGCCGGGAGCAAGTCCTGGTCAGACCTCTGTGCCGATGCGGGGCTCGCCGTACAACCCGCGGGGCCCGAGGAGAGCGTTCTCCGGCGCGCCTGCGGGCGGCTGCTCCACGTCGACGACGCTCCGCGCCTGGATGCGTACCGTCGGCTACTCGCTCACGACATGCCTCCCGAGCCGGAGGCGCTCCCGGTACGCGAGCGTCGTTTTCTTCGAATGCTCATCGCGTCTGTCGTCGACCAGGCTGTGACGAAGCAGACGTCTCTCGCCGAAGGGGTGGCGCTGCTCTGGACGCATCCCCAGGTGCGCGCCGAGCTGCTCCCGCTCTTTGCGGTGCTGATGGATCGCATTGCGCACGTGTCGGCGCCGCTGACGACGCACCCGGAGGTGCCGCTCGAGGTGCATGCTCGGTATACGCGGCTCGAGATCCTCGCCGCGTTTGGCCTTGGGGAAGGGGCGAAGATCGCGGCGTGGCAGAGCGGCGTCTATGCGGCCAAGGAGGCTCGCGCGGATCTCTTGGCGTTCACGCTCGACAAGACCAGCGGGCAGTTTTCTCCGACGACCCGCTATCGCGATTATGCGATCAGCCGCGACCTCGTGCACTGGGAAAGCCAGTCGGTCACGCGTGCGGACAGCGAGACGGGGCTTCGGTATCAGCGGCATGTACGCGAGGGGTGGAGCGTGATGCTGTTTGCTCGCGGGCGGAGTGATGAGCGGGCGTTCTACTTTCTGGGGCCGGCTTCGTATGTGAGCCATGAGGGGGAGATGCCTATGGCGATTACTTGGCGGCTGGGGTGGGCTTTGCCGGGGGACTTGTTTGCGGCGTTTGCTGCGGCGGTGGCGTAGGGGAGGTGGATCGCCGGCGCTGAGCTGCCGCATCGCGTATCCTACGCCGGACGCGAGGCGCCGGTTCAGCAGCAACTAACGTTTCTCCACGCGCTCCCCCCGTTCACTCCCCTCCGAACATGAGCCGCGCCCGCACCCCCTCCATCACCCGCCCCGCGCGCCCCCGCACCGCGCCCCTCCTCCTCTCCCCTCTCCCCGCCCTCCCCACTCTCGCCGCGCTCCTCTCCACCGCCTGCTCCTGGCACTCGCCCATCATGGCCGCTGCCCCTCACGCCGCGCTCACCGACCCGCCCCCCGCCGACCGCGCCCGCGTCGTCTTCGTCCACCCTCGCTACTCGGCCTCCACATCCGCCCATTCCGTCCCGACGGTCCGCATCGTCGACGAGCGCGCGCATCTGCTCGGCGATTCCCTCCCTTCCACCTGGTTCTCCGTCGATCTGCCGCCTGGCCATCACGCGTTCTACGGCTGGCGAGTCGGCCCTGACGGCGCCTCCCGGCAGCTCGCGAGCTGCTCGTGTGCCCACCGCTCGTGTGCCGAGGTCGCAGCCATGCCGGCCGACTTGCTCGCCGGGCGCACCTACTTCGTGACCGTGCGGACGACGGAGTGGCGAACGAGAGCCGAGGCGTCCGGAAGCTACGCCGAATTCACCTCGGTCTGGGGCGACGCCGATCGTGTCGACTTTGCGCGCGTCTCGCCTGTCTTGGCGCAGTGGCCCGCGCACGTCTTGTCTTCCGTTCAGCCGCTTGCTCGCGACGACCTCGCCGCGAGCGCGCAGACCGCGAAGGAGGCGGCGACCTACCGCTCGTTTGCGTGCACGGGCAACCTCCGCGTCCAGCGGGGCAACGATTGGGACCCCAAGGTGAGCGCCCTCCTCCCGGACGACGGCAGCGCCTCCTCTCCGACGCGGTAGCCTGCGGCTCCGAGTACACCCGAAGGCCACGACGCGAGCGTCGGCGACCGAGGGCTCGGGCGCCTCACGATCGTGCCATCCTGTGCCGGCAGGCCGTCGGTAGCCGGATTCGGCCCCTTCAGAGAGCCGACATCTCGCGCAGTCGCTGGCTGTGCGCGCTGGCATCGCAGGTGCATTATCGTCAGGCATGAGAACGGCGAGCGGATTCTGGGGCAAGCAGTGGGTCGGGGCGCTCGTGGTCGGCTTGGCCGTGGTTCACTGTGGCGGCTCGACCGTGAAGGCTGGCGCCGGCGGGGACGCCGGGGGTGGGGGCGGACAAGGCCCCGGGCTGGAGTCCTTCACGGACGTCGGCCCGTGCGGCGCGAACGGGTCGTGCTCCGGGTCCGCAACCTGTTACTTCCTCATCGGTACCTGCGGCGGGACCGGGGAGTGCTTCACGGCGAACAGCGGCGCCGAGTGCGGCGCGCTCGAAGTGCTCTGCGGATGCGACGGGCAGCAGGTGACCTCAGGGTGTGGATACCCGAACGGCTACGCGTCCGGTCCAACCATGGGAAGCAGCTTCTGCGAAACCCCGACGGGGCCCAACCCTGACGTCGATGCGGGAGACGACGGCGGCGCGGACGCAGGCAACCCGGACGACGCGGCGGACGGCGGCGGCGACAGCGGCGGGTCCGTTGGCCTCGAGACGTTCACGGACGTCGGTCCGTGTGGCGCGAACGGAGCGTGCCCCGCATCGGCGACCTGCTACTTCGCGATCGGCGCCTGCGGCGGGACGGGGGAATGCTTCACGACGAATAGCGGCGGCGAGTGCGGGGCGATCGAGCTGCTCTGCGGATGTGACGGAGAGCAGGTCTACTCCGGGTGTGGATTTCCGAACGGCTACGCGTCCGGATCGACGACCGGCAACGGCAGCTGTGCGAGCGCGCCGGGGGTGGATGCGGGGTAGGCCAGTGACCCGGTAAGCGGTGCGAGACGACGACGTCGCATGGCCCCTCACGACGTGGGCTTGATAATCCCTAGCTTGATCCCGAGGAGCACGGCCTCCGTGCGCGACGCGACGTCGAGCTTTTCGTAGATGGTCCGCACGTACGTTCGCACCGTGTTCAGCGAGATGCCCATCGCAGCGCCGGTGTCCTCGTAGCTCAGGCCGCGTGCCATGTGGCCGAGCACGATGGCCTCGCGCTCCGTCAGCGGACGAGCCGCAGGCCGCCCCACGGACGAGCGCCGCGCCGAGGCGCGGATATGCTCGAGGAGGAGAGGCGCCATGCCGTTCGACATCGGCCGCCCGCCATCCATCGCCTCGCGCAACGCCGCGAGAATTCCGAGGGGGGCGTCGTCGGCGAAGAGGCATCCGCGCGCCCCTGCGCGGATGGCGGCGATGACGCGGGTGTCGTTCTTGCGGGCCAGGACGGCCACGACCGGGAGGGAGCCCCGCTCGCGTGTAACGCTGCGCAGGAAGTCGATGGCGTCCATGTCCACGATGCCATCGACCAGCACCATCGCGACGGTGCCCTCGAGCACTGTCCGACCTTCCGCCGCCGAGGAGGCACCGTGCGTCGCGAAACCGCGCGAGAGCGCCAGGACCAGCGAGGCCCTGGTGGCTGCGTCCTGCGCGACGACGAGCACCGGGCTCGCGCGGATGGGGGCTGGCTTCTTCAAGGCCGAGGTCGGGCATCGTACCGCGCGAGCGTGCGAGAGCCGAGCGCGTAAGGCCGGCAAACCTTGCTCGCGCACATGCTCTTGGCTTGTTGCAAGTGGCGGAGATGCTCAATCACCTTCTAGCCGGCCCTATCCCCTACCGACCTGGATGGGGGGATGCAGGCGCGCTTGCTCAAAAGAACCGCGTCCAGCCCCCCGGATGGGCGAGGCGGTAGGCGTGGTATCGAGCGCACAGGGGGTGAAGAATCACGAGTGTCGCCGCGAAGGCCACGAGTGTGACGGCAAGCCCGCACTTCGACTCGACGCCGAGAAGGCGCGCCGAGAACACGAGCAGGTGGATGTGGAGCAGATAGAAGAACAGCGCGCTCTGCCCGAATACAATCAGCCAGCGTGACGCGGGGCCCGAGAGCCACCCCTGGCGCTCGCCGTAGAACCCCGCAAAGAGGATCAATGCCATGATCCCCATCGTGAGCCCCATGTGCGCCAGCGCGGGCGGAGTCGCGCTCACGTTGAGCCACTGGATGACCCCCTCCCGGTCACGCAGCTGCCCCGCGTTGCCATAGCCGTTCAGCCCGCGCACGAGCACGAACAGGAGGAGAGCGCCCACGGCACCCCCACCCGTGACTCTCAGGAGGGTTCTGGATCCATCGGGCTGCGTCCTCCATTTGGACAGGAGACCCCCGAAGCACCAGCCAAGGGCGAAGAAGCACCACCACGGCGCGAACGGATAACTGAACAACAAGGACTTCGACCCATCGAAAATGGACCGATCCGGAAATGTGCCCCCCTCGAAGATCACAGCGCGGAGCGTCGAGCCCTCGTCCACGAGGCTCTGCAGCTGCTCGATCGCGACCGCGAAGAACGGCAGCACCGCGAGGAGCCACGAAGTGGGGAGTCGGCGCAGCGGGATCATGAGGATCATGCAAAAGCCGATGGTCGCGAGAATCTGGACCCACGTGTCGCCGGGAGCTCGCTCGAACGCGAGCGACATCCACACGGTGTCGAGCGCGATGAGGATGGCTCCGCGCGTGAGGAGATATCGGTCGAGCGTCCACGGCGAAGCTCCGCTGCGAGCGCGCTTCGCCAACGTCAACATGAGCGACGTCCCCGCCAGGAAGAGGAACGTCGGCGCGCAGGCGTACGTGATCCATCTCAAGAAAAACGGCACCGCGGGAATGAGCATGCCCGGGTGATACAGATACGGCGCGTCCACCTCGATTCGGTCCCGATAGAAGCCCTTCGAGGCGTGGTCCACCGTCATCAGGACGACGACAATTCCCCGCGTCCAGTCGAGGGCGAGGACTCGCGCGGCCCCGCCATCTGCAGGTAGGGCCTCGGACGTCGAGGTCATGAGGGTGCCACGCGCGGTCCCAAGGCAGGGCCACCGTACCGCATGAACATGCGATGGCGCGATGCGAAGCGGCTCCGTAGCGTTGGTCGCGCCGAGCAGCCACGCACCCACCGTCGAGGGGACCTCCCACAATGAAGAAGTTTCTCATTCTTGCAGCGCTGTCGTCCGTGTCGCTGACCGCAAGCTCGTATGCCCACGCATCGGCAGCCCCGCCGAAGCCGCCGCCTGCCCCCGCATGCCCCAAGACCGCCCCGCTGCCCACGATCGCGGTCTCGCCTTCGGCCTACACGTTCCTCAACGGCACCTCGATCGATCCGACCGACATCGTGCCCGTGTCGACTGGCGCTGTGTCCTTCGCCATCAGCCCCGACATCACGAACAGGACGGGGCTCGCGTTCGACGCGACGACCGGCATCGTCTCCGGCACCCCCAGCGCCGGGAAGAGCGCGACGACTTACACGATCTCGGCGCTCAACTGCGCGGGGAAGAAGGCGACCAGCACCATCACGGTCACGGTCAACGACGCCCCACCCGCAATCAGCCTGCCGGCCGGCCCGTACACCTTCCTCGTGGGGGCGAAGATCGAGGACATCGTCCCGACGCTCGGCGTCAACGTCAGCTCCGTCTCGATCTACCCGGACATCACGAGCACGGGCCTCAGCTTCAACACCAACACGGGCAAGATCTCCGGGACCCCCACGTCGGCTCTCGACATGAGCTACGTCCTCACAGCCACCAACGGCACCGGCCAGACGGCCACCGCTAGCCTCACGGTCGACCTGAACAACGTGGTCCCCGCGGTAGCGCCGCCTGCTTCGGCTGCGCCCGGCTGCGAGTACACGCTCAGCATCGCCGACTTTCAGAGCACCAACGTCAGCACGACGGGCGCCCCTGTCGTCACGCAGCAACGCGTCTTCGCGGGGGGCGCCGAGCTGGCCATCGGGGGCGATGGTTTCTACCACGTGCCGCTCCTCGACTCGGCGAACCACGTGATCGTCGACAGCCCTGCGGCCATCGCGAGCGTCCCGTGGGGAGCCTGGGAGGTTTCGCGCTCCGCGACCTCGTTCATCGCCGGCAACTCTGGCCACCAGAACGATAGCGGCTCGACCGGGTACGTCTCGTACACGACGGCAGCCGTCATGAACTGCCCCATCACGAGCATCACCAACGTCGCGGGGGCCAACGGCTTCGACGATGAGGCGAGCGCCATCGCCGGCGTCATCGGTCACGCCGGTCAGGACCAGTACACGCTGATCGGGAACACCATCTACGCCGAGTCGACCACGACCGGGGCGGCCGATCTCTACACCGTCGCGTTCACGTCCCCTCCGCCGAACACGCCCCCCGGCCCCCCGACGATCACGAGCGCCGTCGCTGGCTCCGACGAGGCGATGATCTCGTTCACCGACACGCTCACCGGCGGTCTCCCCATCACCGGCTACACGATTCGCAGCACGGACGGGAGCGTCGGCGCCTCCGGGACCTCGAGCCCGATCACTGTCCCGGGTCTTCTCGATGGCCAGGCCTACCAGTTCACCGTGACAGCGACGAACGCAGACGGCACCAGCGCCCCGTCCACGCCTTCCGCAGTGGTCGCCTCGATCGAGGCCCCGAACGCACCGGTCATCGAATCCGTTCTGACGAGCGGTGGAGTCGCGGCCGTCTACTTCCAGCCGTCCGCCGGTGGCGGGACCGGGGTCACCTCGTACACCGTGACGGCGAGCCCCGGTGGCGCATCCGGTAGCGGCCCAAGCTCGCCTATCGAGGTGCCCGGCTTGACGGACGGCAGCGCCTACACGTTCACTGTCACGGCCACGAACGCGGAGGGAACGTCTCCGTCGAGCGCCCCCTCCGCGCCCGTCGTGCCGATCGATCCCGCGGGACCCCCGTCGATCGTGAGCGTCGCGTCGAACGACGGCTCCCTCTCCGTCACGCTAGCACCGCCCACGTTCTTCGGAGGCGCTCCGGTCCTCTTCTATACGGTCGTCGCGAACCCCGGAAACATCCAAGCGAGCAGCACGACCTCGCCGGTCATCCTCACGGGGCTCACCGACGGCGTGGACTATCAGCTCTTCGCGTACGTGACGACCGAAGCCGGCTCCTCCGACGTCTCGACCAGCGCGCCAGGGATCCCCGAGGGGCTCCCCTGCACGCCGTTGTTCCAGGCGTTCGCAGGGGGGCCGTCGGTCCTGATCGACGTCGACGGGACGACGTGCGACGGCGGCGCGCCGATCGTCCAGTGGACGGTGACGTACGCGATCGCGGGGGGCCCAAGCAACTCATTCACGTCGACAACCATCCCGATCGAAATTCCGACGCTGGCCCCGGGGTACTACACGGCCACCGTCACGGCCACGAACAGCGTCGGCTCGAGCGCTCCGTCCGCGCCTGGGGCGTTCACGATCGACTCGTCGACGCTCATCCTCACGGTCGACGCGAACGGACAGTACATCGACGCCGCGACCGGCTACGGCGTCAATGCGGACCAGTCCGAGTTCGATCTGTTCACCGGGGCCGTGGAAGCACCCGCTCCGGCCATCCCGTACCATACGGTGGTCATCGGCGGCGCTCTCTTCGACGCCACCTCGAGCGACATTCCTGGGTCGATCCTTACCCTGGACCCCAGCTCCGGTCTTTACGCCACCTACCGTGGGACGACGGTCGACGTCTCGGCCGGGATTGAGTTCGACGGCTACGGCAACGCGACCCCGATCGACCTCACCCAAGTCTACTTCATCACGACGACCGGGACGCTTGTCCCGGTGACTGAGCCCTCCGTGCAGCTCGACCCCTCCACACTGAGCCCCGTTTCGGAGGACGCGTACGACGTCGTGGCAACCCCCGCCGAATGGTCGATCACGAACGGTCTTTCGGAAGTCGACTAGCCGGGACCGACAGCGGCGACTCCGCCCCGCGCGCTCCCCGGTGAACCCGGTGCGGCACGCGGGGCGTGTGCGTTGCCGACTTGCGTGACGTCGATCGGATAGTCTCGTTCTACCTTGGAGGCGCCTCTCACCGCTGCGGCGCACGCGCTCTCACACGGGGACGCGCTCTCGGCCCTGAAATGGCTCGGCCTTCGGACCGATGCGCCGGCGCGAGCCATGCGCGGCGCGGCCCTGTCGCAGCTCGGCGAATTCCGCAGCGCCAAGGCGCAGCTTCGAGCGGCGCTGCGAGCGCTCGGTCCAGGGGACGGCCTGCTCCGCGCGCGCTGCCTCGCGGCAGAAGCGGAGATCGCTCTCGCGCAGGGCGATCTGCGCTGGAGCGCGGAGCCGGTCGCGCGCGCCGTCGCGGATCTGTTGGCTGCGGGCGACGCTCGCAACGCAGCCTATCTGCAGCTGGTCGCGGCCCGCGCGGCGCTGCGCCTCGGTCGACCCGCTGACGCGGAGCGGCTGCTGCAGCACGCCAAGCTCGCCCCCGCCGCGCCGCTGGAGCGCGCGTTCGCGGATCTCGTCCGCGTCGAGCTGGCGGCAAAGCGCGGCGACCCGGACTTGCTTGTGTCGGCCCTCGCGAGCGCTGGCGCGGCTGCCGAGAGAGCCGCGATTCCGGCGCTCATCTCGGAGGTCGCGCGCATTCGTGATCACTACGAGGGCCCCACCGCGGTGATTACGTCGCGCGGCAAAGCGCGGACCGCGTCGTTCTGCGAGGTCTGCGCTCTCGGACGCACGGTAGACGTGGTCATCGATGGAGGCGGCCGCGAGGTGCGGTCTTCCGGCACGTGCGTCCCCTTCGCGCGGAGGCCAGTCCTCTTCGAGGTGCTGCGCGTGCTCGCCGAAGCGTGGCCCGACGCCGTCCCGCGAGACGCCGTGATCGCACGGGCATTCGGCGCGCGCCGCGCGAACGAATCCCACCGCATCCGGCTTCGCGTGGAGGTCGGCCGCCTGCGCAAGATCGTGCGGCCCTACGTCGGAGTCGTCGCCAAGGGGCCGGGCTACGCGCTGTCCACGACGGGTGAGGTCGTCCTCGTCATGCCGCTCGAAGAGAGCCCCGCATCGAGCGTCCTGTCGCTCATGCACGGCGGCGAAGCCTGGAGCGCGTCGACGCTCGCAGTGGCCCTCGACGTCAGCGAGCGCACCGTCCAACGGAGCCTGAGCGAGCTGCTCCGCGCCCGAAAAGTCGGCCCCACGGGCAACGGCCGCGGACGGCGATGGGTGCGCCTCTTCGAAATCCCGACAGACTTGTTACTCCCGTCGAGGGCTCCCGCGCCGTAGATCAACTCTCGTCGGTGCGCGAGGACGCGCCCGCGAAGGAGCCCCAACCATGAACACCGCATCGTCTACCCAGTCCCCCAAGACCCGTCAGAAAGCCACTGTCGTCCGCGAGTACGGACCGTTCCCGGTCGAAGGGGTCCACGGCGTCACCCACGACGGCACGCACGTCTGGTTCGCCCACGGAAAGAAGCTCGCGGCTATGAACCCCGAAACGGGCGCGATCGAGAAGGAGATCGAGGTGCCCGCCGAGGCTGGCACCGCG